>JAABUZ0100008273.1_pt1 | contig 12284 bp, 9 predicted proteins | sample 5562091 | NCBI WGS metagenome assembly JAABUZ01 (sample SAMN12813069, study PRJNA571459) | rock metagenome | isolation source: Antarctica rocks | place: Antarctica: Victoria Land, Linnaeus Terrace sud | collected 2015-12-21 | reverse complement strand
TGTGTCGCGGCTGAGGAAGGCGGCGAGGTCGGCGCGCAGCGCCGTCGCCTCGCGGTCGGGGTAGCGGTTGGCGCTGCGGACGGCCTCGGCGCACGCCTGTGCGAGCGCGGCCACCAGCGCATCCGACGGCGGGTGCGGATTCTCGTTGGTGTTGAGGCGCACCGGCACGTCGAGTTGCGGGGCTCCGTATGGGGTGAGCCCGCGCAGGTCGTCACGCAGCGGGAGCGCGTCGAGACCGGCAGGCGGGGCAACCGTGGCGGGCGCGGTCACGGCCCACCAACCCGCACCTGGACAGCTGCGACGTGGGCGAGCAGGTCTTCGGCGCCGCCGAGCGCGGCCAGCCGCGGTGCAACCTCGGCAAGCGCCTCACGCGAGCACTGCACGACGTGGATCTGGCGCAGGAAGGTCTGCACCGCCAGCCCGCCGGTGTGCCGCGCCGTTCCGCCGGTCGGCAGCACGTGGTTGGAGCCGGCGAGGTAGTCGCCCAGGCTGACGGGCGTGTACGGGCCGACGAAGATGGCCCCGGCATTGCGGACCCGGGCGGCGACCGCGGCCGCATCGACCGTCTGGATCTCGAGGTGCTCGGCGGCCCACGCGTCGACGACGTCGATGCCCTGGTCGAGGTCGTCGACGAGCACGCCCGCGGACTGGCCGGCGAGCGCGGCCTCGACCCGCTCGCGGTGCCGCGTGCCGGCGACCTGCGGGGCCAGCTCGGCGTCGACCGCGTCCAGCAGTGCCTCGCTGGGGGTAACCAGCAGGCAGGCCGCCTGGGGGTCGTGCTCGGCCTGCGCGACGAGGTCGGCGGCGACGTGCCGGGGGTCGGCGGAGTCGTCGGCGAGGATGGCAACCTCGGTCGCGCCCGCCTCGGCGTCGACCCCGACCACCCCGCGCAGCAGGCGCTTGGCCGCAGTGACGTAGACGTTGCCCGGGCCGGTGACGACGTCGACCCGCGGGCACGACTCGGTGCCGTAGGCGAACATTGCGATGGCCTGCGCGCCACCCGCTGCGTACACCTCGTCGACGCCCAGCAGGGCGCATGCCGCGAGGATCGCCGGGTGGGGCAGGCCGGTGCCGGGCTGCGGCGGGCTGGCGACAGCGAGTGACTCCACGCCGGCCACCAGGGCGGGGACCACGTTCATCACCACGCTGCTCGGGTAGGCGACCCGGCCCCCGGGGACGTAGAGCCCGACGCGCCGCACCGGCGTCCAGCGCTCGACGACGCTGCTGCCCGGCGCCACCTGCACGCAGACCTCGTGCGGCAGCTGCGCCTCGGACACCAGGCGGTGGCGGCGGACGGCCTCTTCGAGGGCGTCGCGGACTGCGGGGTCGACCCCGGCGAGCGCGGCCGCCAGCGCGGCGGCGGGAACGCGGATGCTGCTGGTCTCGACCTGGTCGAAGCGTGCCGTGGCGGCGTGGACGGCGGCGTCGCCGCGCTCGCGCACGTCGTCGCAGACCGGCCGGACCGCGTCGAGCGCGGCGGCGACGTCGAGCACGGCCCGGGGCAGGACGGCTCGGGGGTCGGCGGTGGATCCCCGCAAGTCCATGCGCGCCAGCATGGCTGCCAATCTAGATGCCGGCGGGTGGGCCGCAGGTTGCCCACAGGCGGCCAGGGACAGCCGAGACTGGGCCGGAGCGTGCCGGGGGCACACCCGCTCCTCGCCGTAGCGTCCGGAGCATGGACGGGACGCTGCCGCTGTTCCCGCTCGGGACCGTGCTGGTGCCTGGCGCTCCGCTCCCGCTGCACGTGTTCGAGGAGCGCTACCGGGCCCTGGTGCGCGACCTGCTCGAGGTCGGCGAGGACGAGCCGCGCCAGTTCGGCGTCGTCAGCATCCGCTCAGGCCGGGAGACGGGCCCGGGCGTGCCCGAGCTGTACGGCGTCGGGACCGCAGCGACAGTGCGCCGCATCGTGCAGCACGAGGACGGTCGCTTTGATCTGGTCACCGTCGGTGGGCCGCGCTTCCGCCTGCTCGGCGTCGAGACCGGCGCCCGGCCCTACCTCGTCGGGACGATCAGATGGCTGCCGCCGGAGGACGGCGAGGCAACCCCCGGCCTGGTCGCCGGGGTGGGGGCCGCGCTCGCCGCCTACGCCCAGACGCTCGCGGCCACCGGCGCGGCAGAGGTCCGCCTGCCCGCGCTGCCCGACGACCCCGCGGCGCTCGCCTGGCTCGTCGCCGACGCGATGCTGCTGCCGACTGCCGAGCGCCAGGCGCTGCTGGAGGTTCCGTCCGCCGCCGGGCGGCTGCGCGAGGAGCGCCGGCTGCTGCGCCGCGAGCTGGGGCTGCTGACGCAGGTCGCCGCCGTTCCCACGCCCGAGCTGGCCCGGCTGCCGGTCAGCCCGAACTGACGGGTGCGCCAGGCACGTGCTCGTCTTCGTGCAGACGCTCGTCCGTGGGTCGGGGCTCTCCGCCGGGCGCGACCCGGCGCTGGAGCGGCGGCTCGGGCTCGGTCAACGCCACCGTCAGCACGATGTATGTGAGCAGCGCAGCCGCGGGCCACAGCGCGATGGCCTGGTGGGTGCGCAGGCCGAAGTCGACGACGTCGTGAGCGCGCTGCGACAAGCCGGCCGGCACCTGCGCGAGCACCCTGGCGCTGTTGAGCCGGTGCCCGAGCGCAGCGACGACGAGCCCGCTGCCGGCACCACCGGCGGCAAGGCCGACCGGTACCAGGGGACCCCTGCGGTAGGCCAGCCACCAGGCGAGCGCCCCGCACAGGACACCGGCCACGAGTACGACAACGCCGTATGCGATGTCAGCCCCGGCCTGTGCCTGGAACGCCGACTCCGCGCCGTCGAGAGCGGCCGGCACGTTGATGCGGGGCGCGGTCACCGCCCAGATCAACCCGGCGGGCAGGCCAAGGACCACGCTGCCGGCAAGGACGGCGACGGCTGCGCGCCCGTCACGTCTCCGGCCGCTCGCCCGCTGGTCCCTTCGCCGGACAGCGGGTGCCGGCTCGGTGCTGCCCACGCTCCTCAGTCTGCCCGCGGGCCGGCCGCTTCTCATTACCCGGCACGGTGAGACTTGCCGGCGCCCGGCGGCCGGCGGCCGTCAGCGGTGGGTTGCGCGGCGCAGCGCCCATCCGCCCAGGGCAAGGCACAGGACGGCCACCGCCAGGCAGACGAGCAGGTCGAAACCGACGTCCGCCCACCGCACGTCCGGCCGGAACGTGCGAGCCAGGGCATCGGTGGCATAGGTGCTGGGGACCGCGGCGCGGACAGCGCGCACAACGACCGGCAGCCGGCTGCCGGGGATGATGCCGAGGAACAGCACGACGCTCATCCCCAGCTGGCCGCCGACAGTTGCCAGCTCCGGCTTCGGCGCGAGCAGCCCGACGAGGGCACCGACACCGGCGAGCGAGGCTCCGGCGAGCAGGGCGACGGGGGCGAGGACCCACAGCCGGCCGAGCGGCAGGTCGTACAGCAGCGCCCCCGCCACGGCCGTGACGACGGTGCCCGGAACGGCGAAGGCGGCGTAGGCGCCCGCAGCGCCGAGCACGACGGCGGCAGGCGGGACGGGCAGCGTGCCGTAGTAGTCGAGGGCGCCCGCGGCCCGCATCGCGCCGAAGCGCTGCGCAAGAAGGTTCAGGGCCACGAAGGCGACGACGAGCACGGTCGCACCCGCCACGACCTGCTGTCGCGTGGTTGTGCTGCCCTCGTCGACGACCCCACGCAGCAGCAGCAGGATCCCGATCGACTGGAAGGAGGCGACGAACAGCAGCGGCACCCGGGCCACCCGCGCCCGCGCGAGCTGCTGGCGGAAGACGACCTGCGTTGCCGCGGCCAGGCCCGGGCCCTGCTCCGGCGAAAGCATGCGTGCCGGCGCCGCTCCCGTAGCGATGTCGCCGCTCGCTGCTACGGCGCCTGGCGCCGGCGGGCCGGCGGACGCCTGCGTGGTCACGCGTGTTCCAGCTGCTGTGGACGGCCGCCAAGCGCTAGGTAGACGTCCTCCAGCGAGGCGGTGGCGAGCGTGAAGTCGTCGAGCGCGTCTAGGGCCCGGCCGCTGGTGAGCTTCGCGAGCGCGTCCCGGGCCTCGGCCGGGGCCATCCTCGCGCTCCACCGGTGCCCGTTGCGCGTCGCGACGGCGGCGAGGGCGGCCACGGCGGGATCGTCGAGCGGCGGGTCCTCGCGCCAGACCAGGTCGAGCCGCACCGCCGTCCCGACCGACGCCTTCAGCCGCCCCGGGGTGTCGCAGGCGATGACCCGCCCGGCGTCGAGGACGGCGACGCGGTCGAGCACGGACTCGGCCTCGAGCACGTTGTGGGTCACGAGCACGACAGTGGCTCCGTGCTCGTGGCGCCGGCGGTCGAGCGCTGCCCAGACCGCACGCCGGGCGGCCGGGTCGAGTCCGGTCGTGGGCTCGTCGAGCACCAGGACCGGCCGGCCCCCCACGAGCGCGCAGGCGACAGCGGCAAGGCGGCGCTCCCCGCCCGACAGCGTCCCGATGGTCCGCCTGGCCAGTGGCCCGAGGCTGAGCTCGTCGATCACCCCGGCCGCCACCAGCGTGGCAGCCCTACCCCGCAGCCCCCGCAGCCGGGCGGTGGTCTCTACCGCGAACCCGACGCTGAGATCGGCGAGGGCCGCATCGTTCTGGGGCAGGTAGCCGACCAGCTGCGCGGCACGCCGGGGATGCGCGCCGAGGTCCTCGCCCAGCAGGCGGATCGAGCCGGCGTCGGGGGCAAGCAGTCCGACGAGCTGGCGGACCAGCGTGGTCTTGCCCGCGCCGTTCGGGCCGAGCAGGCCGAAGACCTCGCCCGCCCGGACCTCGAGGGTGATCGAGTCGTTGGCCAGCACGTCGCCGTGGCGTCGGACGAGGCCGGTGACCTCGTACGCCGGGGGCACCTGCATGCCTTCCAGTGTGCCCGCGGAAGGCGCACCGCCGTCCACCGCAGCGGCCCGGGTGACGGATGCCGGCTGCCCCTGCCGACCGGCCGCGGCGTGGCGTGGCGTGGCGTGGAGTCAGACCAGGCTGCTGGTCCACACGACGATGTCGAGCACGCGCAGCGGCGTGAGCGGCGGCGCGCCCTGCGGAGCCAGCCGGCAGAGGGCCGCCACCTCGTCGGCGTTGTCGCGCAGGTCCTGCCGCATCGCGCGGACCAGCACCCCCATGTACTCCCGGACCGTTCGGCCGCCCTTGGGCGCAGGCGGTACGGCCAGCTCGTGCTGGTAGAACATCTGCACCTTGCTGTCGAACAGCGGCACCAGCTCGGGGCGCTTGCGGTGCAGCACCTTGGCCAGCAGCGAGCCCTTCACGTCGCGGTCGCGGGCGGCCGGGTCGTCGAGCGGGTCGTACAGCGCGGCGACGAGGTCGCAGGTGGCGTCGTCGGCCTCGACCAGGCTCACCGGCGGCAGGGCGTCGAGCCCGCGCTGCAGCAGCGGCAGCAGGGCGGACAGGGTGTGCATCCGGTCGAGGTCGACATGCACGCCCAGCAGGCACGGGGCCAGTAGGTCGCCGGTGCACAGCAGCGAGCTGTCGGCGTTGGTCTCGAGCCCGTCGTAGTACGGGTAGGCGTAGCGCAGGCCCCGGCCGCGGGGCTCGACATACTCGCGCACCATCCGCTCCGCGTCGAGAACCTCTCGCGCACCGCATGCCAGCTTCATGTCTGCAGTCTCTCCTGTATCGGGCTCGGCTGCGTCTGGCCAGCCCGAGCGGGCGTCGGACGGGCGTCGGGCGGGTGAGCCCGGAGCGGCGGGGTCAGCTCAGGCAGCTCGGCCCCAGCAGCTCCTTGAGGTCGGCGACCAGCGAGCTCGACACCGACACCCGCAGCCCGTCGTCGAGGCGCAGCACGGTGGTACGCGCCGAGCTGACCAGCTGCATCCGCACCTCGGTGGTCCCGGGATGGGTGGCCAGGACCTCCTTGAGCCGCTCGACCACCGGCGGGGTGCAGCGCTGCGGCAGCATTGAGACGGTGAGCGGTCCGCGTGGCCCCTCGGACAGGTCGGGCACCGTCAGCTCCATCCCGACGAGGCGGGCGGCGTCCTCCCGCCGGTCGAGGCGCCCCTTGACCAGCACCACCTCGTCCTCGGCGAGCGAGTGCGCGATCTGCGAGTACCTGGCCGGGAAGAACAGCACCTCGATACTGCCGTCGAGGTCCTCCAGGGTCGCGACCGCCCAGGGGTTGCCCTGCTTGGTCACCTTGCGGGTGAGGCCCGCGAGAATGCCGCCGACCGTGACGACGGCGCCGTCGTCCATCGTGTCGCCGGTCAGGTCAGCGATCGTGTGGTCGCAGGCCGACGCCAGCAGGTGCTCGACGCCGAGCAGCGGGTGGTCGCTGACGTAGAGCCCGAGCATCTCGCGCTCGTAGGCCAGCAGGGTCTTCTTGTCCCACTCCCGGTGCGGGACGGCGACGTCGAAGGTCTGCTCGCGGTCGGGCGAGGGCTCCGACAGGCTGCCGAACAGCGAGAACTGACCGGCGGCCTCGGCCCGCTTGGTCTCCAGGCAGGCGTCGATCACCTCGCCCGAGACCTCCAACAGCCCCCTGCGGGCGTGGCCCAGTGAGTCGAAGCCGCCCGCCTTGACCAGCGACTCGATCAGCCGCTTGTTGCACGCCGCCGCCGGAGCCTTGCGCAGGAAGTCGGCGAAGTCGGCGAACCTGCCCTGGGAGCGCCGCGTCTCGATGATCGAGCCGACGACGTTGGCTCCGACGTTGCGCACCGCGGTCAGGCCGAACCGGATGTCGGTGCCACGGGGGGTGAAGTTGGCGTCGGAGTCGTTGACGTCGGGCGGCAGCACCTTGATGCCCATGCGCCGGCACTCGGCGAGGTAGACCGCGCTCTTGTCCTTGTCGTCGCGGACGCTGGTGAGCAGTGCGGCCATGTACTCGGCCGGGTAGTTCGCCTTGAGGTAGGCGGTCCAGAACGACACCAGGCCGTACCCGGCGGAGTGCGCCTTGTTGAACGCGTAGTCGCTGAACGGGACGAGGATGTCCCAGATCGTCGTGATCGCCACGGGCGAGTAGCCGTTGGCCCGCATCCCGTCGGAGAACGGGACGAACTCCTTGTCGAGGATCTCGCGTTTCTTCTTGCCCATCGCGCGCCGCAGCAGGTCGGCGCTGCCCAGGGAGTAGCCGGCCAACCGCTGGGCGATGGCGATGACCTGCTCCTGGTAGATGATCAACCCGTAGCTCTCGGCGAGGATCTCGCCCAGAGGCTCGGCGAGCTCGGGATGGATCGGCTCGACCGGCTTGCGGCCGTTCTTGCGGTCGGCGTAGTCGTTGTGCGCGTTGGCGCCCATCGGCCCCGGCCGGTACAGGGCGATCAGGGCGCTGATGTCGTCAAAGCTGGTCGGGCGCATCGAGCGCAGCAGCGAGCGCATCGGGCCGCCGTCGAGCTGGAACACCCCGAGGGTGTCGCCGCGGGCGAGCAGGTCGTAGGTCGGCTGGTCGGTGTCGAGGTCGAGGTCCTCGAGCACCACGGTCTCGTCGCGGTTGGCGGCGATGGCAGCCAGGCAGTCGTCGAGCACGGTGAGGTTGCGCAGCCCGAGGAAGTCCATCTTCAGCAGGCCCAGGCCCTCGACAGCGCCCATGTCGAACTGCGTGATCACCGCGCCGTCGGCGTCGCGGCGCCAGACCGGCACGTGGTCGGTCAGCGGGTCGCGGCACATCACGACACCGGCGGCGTGCACGCCCGCCTGCCGTTTGAGCCCTTCGAGCCCGCGCGCGGTCTCGATGACCTTCTGCACGTCGGGCTCGGCGGTGTAGGCCGCGCGCAGGTCGGCCGCCTCGGAGTAGCGCTTGGACTCCGGGTCGAAGCAGTCGGTGAGCGACGCCTCGCGGCCCATCACCGCCTGGGGGAACAGCTTGGTGATGCGGTCGCCCACGGCGTAGGGGTAGCCGAGCACCCGGGCGGAGTCCTTGATCGCCGCCTTGGCCTTGATCGTTCCGTAGGTGATGATCTGCGCGACGCGCTCGCTGCCGTACCGCTCCGTGGCGTAGCGGATCATGTCGCCGCGGCGGCGCTCGTCGAAGTCCATGTCGATGTCGGGCATCGACACGCGCTCAGGGTTGAGAAAGCGCTCGAAGATCAACCCGAACCGGATGGGGTCGAGGTCGGTGATCCCGAGGACGTAGGCGACCATGCAGCCCGCGGCGCTGCCGCGCCCCGGACCGACCCGGATGCCGGCCGACCTCGCGTAGCGCACGAGGTCGGCGACGACGAGGAAGTAAGCCGGAAAGCCCATCTGCAGGATGACCCCGACCTCGTAGTCGACCTGGCGCCGCCGGTCGTCGCTCGGGGTGTCGCCGAAGCGCTGCCGCACGCCCTGCTCGACCTCGTGCCGGAACCACGACTCCTCGGTGTGTCCCCCCGGCACGGGGAACTGCGGCAGCAGCTGCTTGGCCTCGAACGGCGGCGGCACGACGCGCTCGGCGATCGCCAGGGTGTTGTCGCACGCCTCGGGCAGCTCGGCGAACAGCTCGCGCATCTGAGCCGGTGACTTGAGGTAGAACTCGTCGCCCTCGAGCCGGAAGCGGGTGGGGTCGGCGAGGGTGGAGCCGGTCTGGACGCAGAGCAGCACCTCGTGGGACTGGCTCTGGGACTGGCTGGTGTAGTGCAGGTCGTTGGTGGCGAGCAGCGGCAGGTCGAGCTCCCGCGCGATGCGGACGAGCTGCGGGAAGGTGCGCTTCTCGATCGGGATGTCGTGGCGCATCAACTCCACGAAGAAGTTGCCGCGGCCGAAGATCTCGGACAGCTCGCCGGCGCTGCGCTTTGCGCCCTCGTAGTCGCCCCGCTCAAGCAGCTGGCTGACGTCGCCGCCGGGGCAGCCCGTGGTGCCGATGATCCCGTCGGCGTAGGTGGCGAGCAGCTCGCGGTCCATCCGCGGCTTGTAGTAGTAGCCCTCCAGGCTCGCGAGGCTGGAGAGCTTAACGAGGTTGGCATAGCCCTGCTCGCTGTCGGCCCACAGCGTCATGTGGCTGTACTTGTCGGTCTTGGCGTTGCCACCGGCTGGCAGCCGCTTGTCGAAGCGGCTCCCGGGCGCGAGATAGGCCTCGGTGCCGATGATCGGCTTCACTCCGGCTGCGCGGGCCTGCTTGGCGAAGTCGTATGCCCCGTACAGGTTGCCGTGGTCGGTGACGGCAAGGGCGCCCATGCCCATCCGTTGGCACCCCTCGAACAGGTCCTTCAGCCGTGCCGCGCCGTCGAGCATCGAGTACTCGGTGTGCACGTGCAGGTGCACGAACGAGTCGGCCATGGCAGCTGCTCGCCTCCCCCTTCATGACGTCACCGAACACCCGCGCACCGGCCGCGCGCCGCACCTGCCCGGACTCGCTGCGCGAGCACGGGCACGGGCGGCGGCATGCCGCCGGGCTGCCGACGGCCGGGGGAAGGCGGCCGTACGACCCCTATAGGTCTAGCACCCGGTGACGACAGATTCGGGCGCAGCACGCGTGCCGCTGGCCGGTCGGCGTGTCGACGCGTTGGCGTGCCGGGGCGCTGCCGGTCGCCAAGGATCGGTAGTCAGGCGTCGCCATTATCGCCGTCGTCGCTGTTGTCGGCAAGGATCAGGCGGATCGTGCAGTGGTCGACAGCCGCCGGGTCTCACGTCGGCGGTCACGAGCGCGCAGCCCGCCTGCTCGGCGGCTGCGACATACGCCGCGTCGGAGGCGCTGAGGTTGGCCCGCAGGGCTCAGATTCGGCTGGCGTGGGGCAGCGCATCCACCAGGTCCATGGATCCATGGAGTCGTGCACGGCCGAAATGGCCGAAACGGCCGCACCGGCGCGCGCTTGGCCCAGCGTGCCGCCGAGGACGCGACCCCGGATGCGCCGACCCGGTTGAGCTTCTTCCCCTCCACCTGCGCGTACCCTTCGTCCCGCCATGCGCTTCCTCACCACCCCGCCCTACGACCTCACCTATGACGACGCCTTCATGGTCCCGCGGCGGACCGACGTCGCCTCACGGACCGAGGTCGAGCTGTCGACGGTCGACGGCAGCGGCAGCACCATCCCGGTCGTCGTCGCCAACATGACCGCGGTGGCAGGCCGCAGGATGGCCGAGACGGTCGCTCGGCGCGGCGGTCTCACCGTCCTGCCTCAGGACATCCCGCTCGACGTGGTGGCCCAGGTCGTCGCCTGGGTGAAGGAGCGGCACACCGTCTACGACACTCCGATCACCTTGGCGCCGCACGCCACCGTTGCCGAGGCGCTGTCGCTGCTGCCCAAGCGGGCGCACGGGGCGCTCGTCGTCACCGCGGACGGCGACCCGCACGGCACGCCGGTCGGCATCGTCACGGAGGCGGACTGCTCCGGCGTCGACCGGTTCACCCAGCTGCAGCGCGTCATGACCCGCGAGATGCTCACCCTGCCCGACGGCATCGCCGCCCGCGACGCCTTCACCCGGCTGGCCGACGCGCGGCACCGGCTCGCACCGGTGGTGAACGGCGAGCGGCTCGTCGGCATCCTCACCCGCACCGGCGCGCTGCGCGCCACGCTCTACCAGCCGGCCGTCGACGATGCCGGTCACCTGCGGGTGGCGGCGGCGCTGGGCGTGACGGGCGACGCCAGCGCCAAGGCCAGAGCGCTGTTGGCCGCCGGCGCCGACGTCCTTGTGCTCGACACGGCCCATGGACACCAGGAGCGAATGATCACCTCACTGCAGGCCGTACGCGCGCTCAACCCCGACGTGCCGGTGGTCGCCGGCAACGTGGTGTCGGCGGAGGGCGTGCGCGACCTCGTCGCAGCCGGGGCCGACATCGTCAAGGTCGGCGTCGGGCCCGGCGCCATGTGCACCACGCGGATGATGACCGGCGTCGGGCGTCCCCAGCTGTCCGCGGTGGCGGAGTGCGCCGCCGAGGCGCGCCGGCTCGGCGCCCACGTGTGGGCCGACGGCGGCGTGCGGCACCCCCGCGACGTCGCGCTGGCCCTTGCCGCCGGGGCCACCAATGTGATGGTGGGCTCGTGGTTCGCCGGCACGCACGAGTCGCCCGGCGACCTGCTGCGCGACGTGGAGGGGCGTGCCTACAAGGAGTCTTTCGGGATGGCCTCGGCCCGCGCGGTCCGGGAGCGGGCCGGCGAGGACGACGCCTACGACCGCGCCCGCAAAGCCCTGTTCGAAGAGGGCATCAGCACCTCGCGGATGCACCTGGACCCCGAGCGTTCCGGGGTCGAGGACCTGCTCGACTCGATCACCGCCGGTGTGCGCAGCGCGTGCACCTATGCCGGCGCGCGGACCCTCGAGCAGTTGCACGAGCGGGCGGTGCTCGGCGTGCAGAGCTCTGCCGGGTACGCCGAGGGGCGAGCGCTGCCGACGGGCTGGTAGTCAGCCGGCCGAGTCAGAGGACCGTGAGGTGGTCCTTCGTCGCGCCGTGCACCGCCACGAGGGGCAGTGACCGGTCGAAGGTGACCAAGCGCCCACCATTCGACACGGCCAGCGCGAGCAGGTACGCGTCGGTGACTTGTCGTGGACCGTGCAGGCGGTCGCGATTGATGACGCGCGCGTCGAGCACGCTGACATCGCAAGCCCAGAACGCGTGATGGACGCTGTCGCAGGCACGGCTCAGCAGCTCAATTGCTTGGCTGGACGAGATGGGGCTGGGGTAGCGGGGTTGGCTGATGACACGCACGAAACCGTTCTCTGTGACGGGACAGGACGCCCACCCGGGTGCAATCTCCTGATCGAGCCACCCGGCGGCCCGGTGATGGTCAACGTGGTCGCTGTCGAGGAGCGCGAGCAGCACGTTTACATCGAGTAGTGCCCGCGTCACTCCGAGTCCTCCTCACGCAGACGGTCAATTAGAGCGTTGGAGACCGCAGGCCCCCGATGCGGGAGCGGCCGGAACCCGTGCCGCTCCAAGCCGGTGTCCTGCTTTCGGTGCTGACCTGTAAGAGCCTCACGCGCCAACTCGGACAGAACCTGGCCGGCCGTGCGCCGCTCCCGCCGTGCACGTTCTTGCACCGCAAGCAAGACATCATCATCCAGGCTGATGGTTGTGCGCATGCACGTGATGCTAGAGCACACCCTTCGGCGCCTACCCCTACCAGGCCGGCCTGATGGCGCGCGGGTCGGAGGTCGACACGATCTGCTTGCCCAGCGGGGCCAGCGCCGCCAGAGCGAGCTTGACGTTCGCGATGCCCATCGGGATGCCAATGATCGTCATGCACTGTGCAATGCCCGCCATGATGTGGCCGATGGCAATCCACAGCCCGAACAGCACGAACCAGACGACGTTGCCCACCGTCGAGGCGGCCCCGGCAGTGGGGCGACGAACGACGGTGCGGCCAAATGGCCACAGCACGTAGCCCGCGAGCCGGAAGGCGGCGAGGCCGAACGGCAGGGTCACCACCAGCAGGCAGGCGA
>JAABUZ0100008272.1_pt1 | contig 12284 bp, 13 predicted proteins | sample 5562091 | NCBI WGS metagenome assembly JAABUZ01 (sample SAMN12813069, study PRJNA571459) | rock metagenome | isolation source: Antarctica rocks | place: Antarctica: Victoria Land, Linnaeus Terrace sud | collected 2015-12-21 | reverse complement strand
ACCATCATATGTGCGAAAAAACCTCCAGGACAGCTAGCGAGAAGTGGGATGCTGACGAGCTGAGTACCACCCTCCACGCCCCGGCAGCTGCCGTCAGCCACGGAGAACACGGGGATGGGCAGCTCTTCCTGGTGGGGGAACAACAAGCTACGATGTTAGAGGTGTATCCCGCACAAGGTATTGTCCGGGTAACTGGTGGGGGCATTGAGCTGACGCTCTCCCACCAAGGAAGTGCGCAGCTCAAACCCGAAGGAGTCATCTTTCGTCAGCAGTATGACGGAACCACCACCAGGCTGCTCGTGGCGAGCAACGGCGAGGTGCTACTCGGCATCTCCCCGAGCCATTTTGCAGAGCCCTTAGAAGGCCTGAAAGCGGGTTTCGTCGGCAAGGAAGAGGTCCGAAGTACCACCCCAACCCCGAAAACGCGCCAGGAACGATTCTACAGCCCCACAGCACTATGAGGGGGAGGGTTCCCTTCCCCCCGCAACGCAGGGTGAGGAAAAGAAAAAGGAGTATGTTGTCGTACGGGGACGGGTGGGGAAAGCACCCACGCTCCGCACCACGGCACGCGGCGTACTGATTGCCCGCTTCCAGCTGAACACGACGTGGGATCAGGAAGATGAGAACGCCGACTGGCAGCAGGTCATCGCCTTCAATAAGCGTGCGGCACTCGTGCAAGAAAAGGTCCAGTCCGGGAAAGTTGTCGAGGTACGAGGATACGTCCACGACCGGGTACGGAAAATGGAAGGTGGAGCAACCACAACCACCCAGGAAATCTATCTCGCCGCCGTCAAAACCCCACGCTAATTGTGGGGTATCGTGTCGGGTACGTGCCTACTGGCAACGAGAAATTCGTAGGAACCAGGAGCCTCCTGGCACCGAGTAATTCATCGCCGCAGGCCTGCTTCCGCAACTGTGGGAAGGGGGTCAAGGGGGAATTCCCGCAGTTGCCCGCGCGTGAGCGTGCTCCCGAGCCCCGTTGCAACGAGTACACAATGGTTTCGAGTACCACCTGTGAACGGCAGTGGGATTGGTCATGTCTCAGGGCGAGGGCACGCTCACGCCCCCAGCAAAGCTGGGGCCCTTCCCCCTTGTCCCGCTGTCTGAAAGACCACATTTTCTCCCCATTTTAAGGTTGAGCTTACGGGTAGCGTCCCTGTCCTCTACGACCGCTGCTCGTCCTCCCGGATCATCCCCCGGTGTCGGTGATGACGATTCCTGCTCGTTCACGTCCATTCCTCAGGTGCTCGCAGGGAGCGTATCTGCGAACGACGCCTCCTCTCGCAGGCCGAGGAGATCCTCGGCGACGGATTTGAAGTAGGCGAACTTGTTCTTCGGGGCCCACTCCCCCCGCCCTTTGTCGGTCAGCTTGTGGATGGCGCCGGTGCGCTCCTTCGTGATAGCGCGGGCCTCCTGGAGCCTGCCGATCAGGGTGCCGAGGTCGATCCCGGCGCGCTGCATCAGATTGACCGCCCAGCTCGTCGAGGACTTGAGGGGGGCCTGATCGTTGAACTCGCGGGCGAAGTCCGCGATGTACGCCTGGATGAGCTGGCGCGCCTCCGCCTCCGCCGCCGTCGGTCTCCCCCGTCGGCGCGGCAGGACAATCTGCTCGGGCTGATTAGCATTATGTGAAGTTACCGCCCGTTGTCGGATGATCCTGCCGATCATCTCCGGGTTTTGCGCCGAAGATCGCTCCTGGTTATCACCCTCTTGTCCTCTCCCATTCGATACGGTGGTGTCCGATCGAATAGTCGAAAAAGAACGGTCTTGCCGCGTCGACGAATATTCGTCGGTGTCAGGGTACGCGCGATCCGTCCGTCCTGAATTATTATTTGGGGTGGATACCTTTCGAATATTCGAAAGGTTATTTGTTTCTTGTTCTTCTGTATATTGTTTAACCGCACTTTTCGTAGGTTCTGGAGCCGCAGTTTTCGCAGGTTCTGGAACCGCACTTTTTGAGGTTCTGGGTTTGTGCGGTTCTTGAACCTCAATTTTTGAGGTTCTGAGATCGTGCAATAAATAAATATTCGTTTTGCCCAGGCCCCGCCGCCGCTGCGAGAGGAGGGCGACCGCCTCCAACTCTCGCATGTACTTGCGCACCATGTTCTCGCTGGCCCCGAGATCGGCGCATAGCCGCGCATATCCGGGGAAGCATTGCTGCTGCTCCCAGGCATAGCCGAGCAAGACGGCGTAGAGCATCTTCGCGTCACGGGAGAGATTCCCCGCCCAGAGAATCTGCTTGGGCAGCTGGATGAAGCCGTAGACGAGCGACTGGTCCTCCAGGACCAGGGTGCCGGGCTCCGGCATGAATGATGTGTCGGGTGGGTGGTAATGCGCCATAGCTTGTCCTCAACTGCGCTAGCGAGCTAGCAGCATATCACGCCTGTAACGCGGCCAGCACGCGGGCGAGCATGCTCTGTTCGCCGTGCGCGTGATAGTCGGCCAGCAGGAAGTTGAGGGCGATGCGATTGATCTCGTTCTCCGAGGTCTTCTGGCCCTGGCGTTTGTACGTGTAGACGATATCGGCGAGCTGCCCCTTCTCCTGGGGCGAGAGGCGGACGAAGGAGACCTCCCGTCCGGGGGCCTTCACCACTTTTCGAATCGCCGCGACCGCCTCGGGCAGATAACTGTCCGGCGTGCTAGCTAGCGTGCTAGCGTGCTTGCTGGAGGGCTTTCTCGCTCGTTGTACGTCGGCGGTGGTGGATGGTGTGGGTGCCGCCTCGGGCGCGGCCACGGGCGGTATGGCCTGTTCGGCCAGGGGCGTCGGTGAATGCTCCTCCGGGGTTTGCTCGTCGGGGCTTGCCAGGGCCGTGCGTTCCTCTTCGACGACCTCCTTGGGGCGGAAGATCCCGCCGCCGAACTGGGGCGTGTAGTCGATCTCTTTGCGGCGTGGGCTAGGCACTGGCCACCTCCTGCGCGATCGCCAGGTACGCCTTGGCCCCTTCCAGCTCGGGATGGAGCAGGACGAGCGGGGTGTGCTCGTTCGGCGCCTCGTGGAAGCGCACCGAGGCCTTGATCACCGTATTGAAGAGCGGCAAGTGTTGCCGCTCGCAGAGTTGGGTCAGGTATTCCACGATCTCCCGGCTGTGCAGCGTCCGGCTATCGTAGTTCGTGGCCAGGATACCCAGGAGGGTCAGCTGCGGGTTGAGGTCGTTGCGGACCTGGTTGATCGTCGCCAGGAGGGTATCCAGTCCGCGCAGGGCCATGTACTGGCAGGCCATGGGGATGAGGACGTGGTGCGCGGCGGTGAGCGCGTTGATCGTCAGCATGCCCAGGGTCGGCGGGGTGTCGATGATGATGAAGTCGTAGTGGCCGAGGACCGGTTGCAGCTTGCGCTGGAGGATGAATTCGCGGGCCATCATCTCCTTCAGCTGGAGCTCGGCCGCGGCGAGGTCGATGTTGGAGGGCGCGAGGTGGAAGCCGTAGATCGTCTTCGCGATCACCTTGCTCAGCTCCGTCTGCGGCTCGACCAGCACGTTGTGGATACTCTTGCGCAGGTTGGCCGTGTCCATGCCGATGCACAGCGCGCAGCCGGCCTGGGGGTCCAGGTCGATCAGGAGCACCCGCTTCCCCAGCTTGGTGCCGAGTAACGTCGCCAGGTTCACGGCCGTCGTGGTCTTGGCGACGCCCCCCTTCTGGTTCGCCACGACCAGCACCCGCGCCTTGCCCTCGTCGCAGCTCTCGCCGATGAAGGCGATCAGGTCGCTCTCGCGCACCCGATAGCCCTTGCCCACCTTCACGCCCTTGAGCTTGCCCTCCTGCACGTAGCGAGCGACCGTGTTCGGGTGGAGCTGCAGGCGCTCGGTGATATCCTTGATTGTGAGCCATTGTTCGGTGATTGGTTCTGCCATACGTTTCGTCCCTCCGGGTATCGAGAATCCCCCCGGATTCCTTACAATAGCACCAGCATAACGACCGTACGTACATATTGTCAAGGGGGCAAAGTGAGAGGAGGCGAACAGGAACGGCATCGGCAGGTTGCTGGCGAGCAACACTGCCATCATGCTACTAGCCGAGCTAGCACGCTAGCTAGCTTACTGAGGGGCGACCGATGTAGGGCGCGAGGACACGAGGTGTAAATCACGGCTCAGCTTATCATAGCCCGATAAGCACTTGCTGTGACTGAGCGTGGCAACAAGACTCGTGGCTGAGACACAAAGTATCTTGTCATATTACATATCCCTGAAGCATAAGGAGCGATCGAGCAATACCGCATCTAGTTTTGCTAGCTAGCATGCTAGCTAGCAAAACTAGATGCGGTATTCGTCCAATGCTATTTTGTTACGAAACTTACACAACTCTCCGAATGAAAGATGAGTGTGATAGAGTTCGGCTCCCGCCTGTTCGCGCGCGTCGGCCGCTGGCGGCAGGTCGGTGCCCTCGCCGCGACCCTGCCGACCCCCGCCATCGGCGACAGCCCGCTGTGAAGGAGACATATCCCTCTGGGCTTGCGCGGGCACGCGCGATCAAAACCCCGGAGTCTACACCGGCCAAGGCCGGGGGAAGAACTCCGGGGAATTACAGTTTAAGTATACTGCATGATGTCAAGGGTGTTGCGGTGCTACGGTGTAACGGTTGGGGGAGTTATGGATGCCCGCTACATCGCGCACCTCCAACGAGCGTTCTCGCGGGAGCGCCTCATGTCCTATCGCCCTGCGGGGGGCGACGACGTGGAAACCGCCGCGAATTACTTGTGGAACATCGCGCTCTGCGAAGCCCTCTACCCGACGCTCCAGGTCATCGAGGTGGCACTCCGGAACAGTATGCACAACGCTGCGAGCGCGTTGCTCGGCACCCCCTATTGGTTCGATCCCCCGTTCATGAACGGCCCGAAACGCACACTCCAGCGGGATCAGGTCGCGGCAGCGCGGGAGAATTGGTCAAAGAACGAGCGCCGCAAGCATCCGCGCGGTTCCGTCTTACCACCGGCAACGCCCGGCCAGCTCGTGGCGGAGTTGATGTTCGGCTTCTGGACCGGTCTGATGAACCGGCCCTTTATCACGCCTTTCTGGCCGGCCGCTCCGACCGCTAATAATCCTGGCATTCTCGCCGCCGTCTTCCCCCATGTGCCGACGCGCTATCGCTCACGGGAACCGCTCTTCCATCGTTTCGAGCGCATTCGCATCCTGCGAAACCGTGTTTTCCACTACGAGCATGTCTGGGATTGGCGACAGCCTCCCCTTGGGTGGCAACCGGCGGTGACGAATATTGCCCAGCAACACGCCGAGGCGATCGAGGCGTTGCGCTGGATCAGCCCGGTCGCGGCCGACACACTCCAACTCATCGACCGCTTTCCCACGGTGTATGTGCAGAGGCGCGCGTACTATCGGCGCAACCTCGATGCCGTACTTCGTCTCGCCGGTACCTTATGATCCGGACGGCACAACGTGACGACCATCGACAGCGCCACGAACAAACACTGGTTATTGCTATCAATAGAAGCGATATGTCGCCTGCTGGTGGGGTTTGGCAGTCTTTGACATCAGCCGAATGGGGGATGGTGCGGGGGGCATCTCCAACGTATGCTAGAGGCGATGGCCGAACGTTGGCGATCGTGCCGTCGCCCCCTTCCCTCCCCGATGCCCCCTCGTCCCTCTGCCTCCGAGCCCACCGGTCCCCCCAACCGGTGGGCTCATCCCTCGCGCATCGCCGTGTGGGGCGTTCGGCGGCACACCTCGCCATACCATGCTTTCCGCAGGTGGATCATTGCCGTAGCAGAAAACCTCGCCTTTTTCGGCGTGTACCGCATCATATGGCGAGGTCTGGTGCCCTCCACGACACAAGCGGCATACCACGCTTCGCGCCTCAGCACCCCCACATGCCTGGGGCATCGCTTCGTGCCTCCTCGGGCACTCTCGGCGCTCCTGACCCATCCTGCGCGGCCTGCATAGGGTTGACGGCGCATGATCGCCCCGCGCTGATCCGCCGTGGCCCTCGAAGCGTGGAGGGCCACGGCGGGGTATCGCGAGCATGCGTCATACCGGGGGCTGAGCGACCGGGGGCGGCGCTCACAGGAAGTGGTGACCACTGGCCTCACTGACAGTCAGGGCCAGCCCTAACAGGGCCAGGACCATGCCGGCGATGAGTTCCGCTCTCTCCCCGAGCCGCGCGCCGAGGCGCGTGCCCAGGGCGAGCCCGATGAAGGTGAGCGCGCAGGCTTGCAGCGCGATATACGCCAGCGGCCGGGCCGAGCGGGACATGGAGCACGCCCAGCGCGAGGCCCACGGCCAGCTCGTCCAGACTGACGGAGAGGCCGGCGCTCGTCCCGCCCGGCGCTGATCCCCCACACCCCGCCCCGGGACGAGTTCGCGCGGGCGGACGAGCGGCGGCAGCGGCTGTGGGGCGGGCGCGCCGACGCGCGGCTCCGTCTCGCGGCGCAGCGTCGCGGCGAACCCACCCCCATTGCCGCAGAGGAGGATCGTCAGCAGGATCCCGTAGATCGGCAGGTGCCCCAGCACGTCCGCCGCCCCCAGGAACGGCACCGCCAGATTGAACGGCACCCACGCCGCCAGCACCGCCAGCCGGGGGAACAGCCCCGTGACCAGCAAGGCCCCCAGCGACGCCTCCGCCAGCTCCGCCCCGATCACGAACTGCGCGTCGGTCAGCGGGAAGGGCGTCGCGGCGGTCACGTTGAACGGATGCGCCGCCAGGAAGTCCAGCCCCAGGCCGCGATCCCAGAGCTTCTCGGTGAAGCCGGTGATCACCGTCGCCAGCCCGAACGACACCCGCAACGCCGGGATCGCGTAGGGCAGCAGCCGTACCAGCGGCTTCCCCGGCCCGCGCAGCACCCGCTCCGTCGCGCCCGGCCCGCGCCCGGCGATGCAGAGGCAGATCGCGATCCCGAAGAAGTAGACGTGCTCGAGCACCAGCAGCGGCCCGAAGTACATCATCCCCAGCACCCCGAGCAGCGCCAGGCCGACCGCCGCCGGGCGTGTCAGCGCCCCCACCGCGATCCCCGCGCCCAGCGTGAAGGCCACGTCGTCCCCGGCCCCAGGCACGCACCCCGGATCATGGGCCGCTCCACCGACCAGCTCGTCGCCGCCGCCGCGATCGCCGCCTTCTTCGACCTCGGCACCCCGCGCCCCTGACGGCGCGCGCATCATGCGGGGAACGCTTGACACGGCGGAGCAGCGGTGCCACAATGAGTTTGTAAGTTTAGATACACTTACGGATCAGGAAGGCGCATTAGATAGATGGCAACGCAACCGACCGTCGGCTTCGACCGGACCCAACTCAAAGACGCCACCCGTTTCCTGACCGCCCTCGGCGATCCGATGCGCCTGCAACTCCTCTACCTGCTCGGCGGTGAGGGACGCCGCAACGTCGGGGAGATCGCCGCAAACTTCCCGCTCAGTCGACCCGCGATCTCCCACCACCTCAAGGTGCTCAAAGATGCCGGACTGGTCGACAGCGAGAAGGTCGGGCAGGAGGTCTACTACCGGCTCGAAGGCGACCGGATCGTCGCCGAGTTGCGGCTCCTGCTGGACGTGGCGGTGGCCTGGCGTAGCCCCGATTAGCGCCATCATTTTTTACCCAACCGGTAAACGTGTCTGTATATCTTTACGCACGAACAGACGGAAGGAAGGTGCCATGAACATCGCGATCTTCGGCGCAACCGGCGGCACCGGTCGCCACCTCGTCGACCAGGCGCTCGCCGCCGGGCATCGCGTCACCGCGCTGGCCCGCACACCCGCATCCCTGCCGCTGACGCACGGCCGACTCCGGGTCGTGCAGGGCGACGTCCGCGATCCCGACCAGGTTGCGGACACCATCGCCGGACATGACGCCGTCGTGAGCGCGCTCGGCCCCAACCAGCGCGGGCCGGTGTCCCTCTGCGCCGATGCGCTCGCGAACGTCCTCCCCGCGATGGCCCGCCACGGGGTGCGCCGCCTCGTCGTCCTCAGCGCCTACGGGGCCGGCGACAGCCACCACCGCGATCTCTTCAACCGGCTGCTCTGGCTGATGCAGGGCGAGAAGATGCTGGACAAGGAGCGGATGGAGGCGCTGATCGGGCGGAGCGACACCGCATGGACGATCCTCCGCCCCGCCGCGCTGTCGCACGGGCCGCGTACCGGTCGCTACCACCTGGGGACCGACCTCCGCATCACGGTCACCTCGCGGATCTCGCGGGCCGATCTCGCCGACGGCCTGCTGCGACAGCTCGCGGACACGACCTATCTGCGCCAGGCTCCGGCGATCACGGCCTGAGCGCACGAACGGCGCACCGGCATGGCACCGATACGCGAAAGGGGGACGGACATGCCGCACGACACAGTCGCGCTGGTCACGGGCGCGAACGCCGGGATGGGCCGGGCGAGCGCCACCGCGCTCGCCCGGCAGGGCGCGACGGTCGTGCTGGTCTGTCGCGACCCCGGCAAGGGCGAGGAGGCCCGCCGCGCGATCGCGCACGAGACCGGGAACCACGCCGTCGAGCTGCTGGTCGCCGACCTCGCCTCGCAAGGCGCGATCCGCCAGCTCGCACAGGAGTTCCAGTGCCGCCACGACCGCCTCCACATCCTGGTGAACAACGCGGGCGCGCACATCCAGGAGCGCCGCCTGAGCCCGGACGGCATCGAGGCGAACCTGGCGGTCAATCACCTCGCGGCCTTCCTGCTCACGAACCTGCTCCTCGACACCCTACGGGCGAGCGCCCCGGCGCGGATCGTCAACGTCGCCTCCGCGTCCATGACCAGGACGATCGATCCGACCGATCTCCAGAGCGCGCGGGCGTTCGTGCCGTTCGAGGCGTATGGCCGGGCGAAACTCGCGATGGTGCTCTGCACCTACGCCCTGGCCCGGCGGCTCGCGGGGTCGGGCGTCACGGTGAACGCCCTGCACCCGGGCATCACGGCCACGGGCATCGTGGACGACGTGGCCCCGCCGCTGGCACGCCCCTTCCTCGGCCTGATCAAGCGCTTCCTGCTCACCCCCGAGCAAGGGGCGCAGACCGCCCTCTACCTGGCGACATCGCCCGCCGTAGCGGGGGTGAGCGGCAAATACTTCGTCCGTAGGAAGGCGCGACGCTCCGTGCCGATCTCCTATGACGTGGCGCTGCAAGAGCGCCTCTGGGCGAGCAGCGTGGCGCTGACCGGCCTGACGGCATAATGCGACGCGGGGGCGCCGCCCCCGACGGCCCGGGGGAGGGCGGCGGCGGCGGCATCAGCGACCGGGCGGGGTTCGTGCGGTTCCGGCACTGGCGCGGCTACGACGAAGCAGGAGTAGCGGGTAACCAGGCCGTCGTCCGGCGCTACGGGGAGCGCCCGACGGTGGGGTTCGCCGACGAGCCGCTCGCCCGGTAGCGCGTCACCTACCAGCCCGACACACGACACCTCGCCCCATCAGCGGTGACGCCGACGTGTACCCGAGCTGGCAGCAGGTCTGCCAGACGAGGTCGAGGGCGGGCCGATTTTCCAGCACCTCCGCTGGCGGGACGAGGATGATGCGCGCTTGGCCGCCATCGATCGCGTCGTGCGTAGGGTACCCCCTTGCGCCGCAGCACCGTGGCGTCGGGATCGGTCCGGTTGGCCTGGGAGTCCGCCTTGCGCCGGTCGTCGTTGTGGGCCACCTCCCGCTGCTGCCGCCCCGCCGCGGCCACCCGGTCGTGCCGCCCGGTGTTCGCCGTGGCGGGGGCGACCCGGGTCGCGGGCGCGAGGGTGACCGGGAGCGGTATGGGTGCCGTCCGGCGTCGCGCGTGTCGTCCGCCGCCCCCGACGGCCCGAGGGAGGGAGGCGGCGGCCGCATCCGCCTCGCCACCCTCTGCACGGCCGTCGGGTACCGCAACCCCGCGCCCCGCGCCAAGATCGCGGCGCGCGTCGACCTGATCGGCGGGGGCCGACTGACCCTCGGCGTCGGTGTCGGCTTCTTCGAGGAGGAATACCGGCAATACGGCTGGGACTTCCCGCCCCTCCCGGCGAGGCACACCCAGCAAATGGAGGAGGCGATCCGGCTGATCCCGGCGCTTCTGTGACAGGCGGGTTGTCAGTAGCCGGAGCCGGTGACAGGTGAGCGGCCCCGTGCGTCGGTGCGTCGTCGATAGCCGCCGCGCGCAGACGCGGCGGCTAACAACAGGCCCGGGGACAGGCTTTGCGCTGCGCACGTTCCTCATCCACCATTCGCGCGGTCGGTCAGATCGTGAAGACGACGCGGCTGCGGTCGTGGTCGGCGGCCCAGGCCTCCTCGACCCGGGCCAGCGGCAACGCGGTCAGGTCGATGCGCAGGTTTGCCGACCCGGCGATCTGCAGGGCCTCCCTGGCGGACCGCACGATTTCAGGCACACGCACCGACCCGATGCCGTAGCCCAGCAGCACGAGCGAGGTGGATCCCAGCACGCTGGTCGGCACGCTGGTCGCCGCGCCCGCGGCGCCGCCGGCGATGACGTACCGGATCGTCTTCGCCGCCTTGTGGCCACGGGCGATTGCCCCCAACACGACCTCGGTCGGTGAGCCGGAGAGGTAGTCGAGGACGACATCGATCCCGCCATCGGCGAAGAGTGCTGCCAGCGCATCCCGGACAGCGTCGACATCGCCGGTGAGGTCGATGGTGGCATCGGCCCCGAGCGCACGAAGCCTGGCCAGCGCGCCGGCGTTTCGGCCGGTCGCGACCACGCGGCCGGCGCCGAGGTGCTTGGCGATCTGGACGGCGATCTGGCCGGTCGTACCGGTCGCGCCATTGACGAGGACGCCCTCGCCGGGTTGCAGGGTCGCACGGGCGCGCAGCGCACCGATCGGCGACTGCCCCGGGTTGATGATCGCCGCGGCGAGCACGTCGCTGAGGTTGTCCGGGACCGGCATGCACAAAGCGTCGCGCACGAGCGTCTTCTCGGCCATGCCACCGAAGGGCGCTTCCGGCAGCAGGAACCCGACGCGCTCGCCGCTCGCGGTCCGACCGACGCCGTCGATACCGGGCACGAGGGGGAACCCTCCCGCCAGCGAGTAGTGGCTGCCCGTCGCCCGCGCTCGCGTTGCGTTGGAGAGCGCCGAGGCCGCGACACGGATGACTGTTAGGCCGTCTTGCGGCGTGGGCTCGTCGAACTCGCCGTAGATGGGCGTCTGGTTCGGGCCAAGGACGACTGCGGCTTTCATCTGTCTTCTCCCTAGCGATTGCAGATCGATACGTGGTTGCGACGCCGATGGTCGCCGCCTCAGGAAGGGCGCCCCGAACGTGCCCCGGGCTGTCACCGATGCGTCGCGTTTGGCGGCCCGTGCGTGGACGAGCTGGTCGATCCCGGTCGGTGGGCCCACGCGTATGAACGGGTCGGTTTGCTCAGAGCTCGCCGGGCACGGCGAACCGATAGAACACCCCGCCGACGGGCTGGACGCCCATCAGTAGCCACACCGCGTTCTCGAAGTCGCGGGCTCGCGAGAGGTCCCCGACGTTGACCGGGTCGTACCCGGCATCGCGGATGAGCCGTTCGGTGACGTCGCGGGCGCCGTCGTCGGCGACGTACCAGTTGCTCGGCCGCACCCGCTGCTCCCGCGCCGCGCCGAGCAGCTTCCCGAAGTTCATGTTGAAGCTCTTGGCGACCGGGGCGTGGGTGAAGGACTGCACCTCGTGGGCGTAGGACGGGAAGTCGCCGTGACGCGCGGGCAGGATGTTCGTGGCGTCGATCGCGATCGTCCCCGCGAGCCCCGTCACCGTGCGCAAAGCGGGCGAGATCGCCGCGCCGGGCACGGCGATCAGGACGACGTCCGCGCCCGAGGCATCCCCCCCGTCACGACCGATCTCGTCGACCTCGTGGCCTGCGTCCCGCCAGAGGCGGGCGAGCCCTCCGCCGATCGTCCCTCGTCCGATCGTCACAATCTTCATTTCGGTTTCCTTTGGGCTGAACGGGTCTTACCGAGGTTGGCCGGGCGTGGGCGCGGCGTACCTGCGGCGGACGACTACCAAGGGTCTGACGGCGTCTTGACCGGCCGTATGCGAGACAACGGGCGACGTCCTGGGGCCATGCAACCTCCTTTGGTTGATGTGTGAACCACATCGTACACCTCAATTGGTTCCCATGTCAACCAAGCGTTGGGGGGTGTCGGACGGATAGCACGGGATTTCGCTGCCCTGCTCCTTGCTTGCGTGTCGGGCGCGCAGGGGATAGGCGCATGGTGCGGGGTGACCTCAACGAGGCAACCCGGGCGCGGTTCGGGCCGCTGCTCCCGGCGTGTGGGCAACGCGGCGGTCGATGGCGCGACCAGCGCAGGTCAGCAACGGCATCCGCCGGCGGCTACGAGTCGGCGCACCGTGGCGCGACATGCCCGCGCGGTATGGCCCTTGGTCGGGTGCCCTCTGGGGGC
>JAABUZ0100008269.1_pt1 | contig 12286 bp, 10 predicted proteins | sample 5562091 | NCBI WGS metagenome assembly JAABUZ01 (sample SAMN12813069, study PRJNA571459) | rock metagenome | isolation source: Antarctica rocks | place: Antarctica: Victoria Land, Linnaeus Terrace sud | collected 2015-12-21 | reverse complement strand
CGCGGTCGAGCGCCTGCTGACCGTGGGCGAGCCCTGCCGCCAGCAGGGCCAGAACGTCCTGCATTACCTCCCCCGGGCCCTCGATACGGCCCGCGCCGGCCACCCCGCGCCTCAACTCCTGATCGGGCGCTGAACGCTTACGCTGGACGGTATCGGCGGCGATGGTGAGCGTGTACCCCTCCGGGCCGAGCGTCGCGGGACCGCCGAGCCGCAGCACGATCGCGCCGCGCGGGGTTGCCCCAGCCGCGGGCGTCACCGGAATCCGGAACCCCGTTGCCGGCCGCAGCAGCGTCGCCAGTGCGTCGCCCACGCGCGCGGCCTCCCCGCCGCCCGGCGGCACGACGACCACCGTCGCCGCGGTGAGCGCGAACGGCGCGCCCGTATCGGGCGCCACGGACGCCGGCGCGGGCACGACGCGCTGACCGCCGAGCGCCGAGAGGGGTGCCTGTGTGTGGAGCGGCCCGGTGCCGGGCTCCGTGGCGGGAGTGGGCGCGGACGACGGGCTCGCGACCTGGCCGCACGCGGCAGCCCCGTACGCGAGCGTGAGGGCAGCGATGAGGCGGGCCATCGACAGGCGGTTCTGGATCATGCGGCGCAGCGCTGGGGACGGTCGTGCGTGGGGACCCGCGTCAAACTGCGGACGGGGCGCAAGCGCGGGAAGGCGCGGCCGTATACGCCGTATGATCAGTGCAGCGCCGCGCGTGGCGCCGTCCACCGGGCTCTGTCACGTCCAGTCCTCGGGTGTCGCGTCGATCGCCTGACATCGGAGCCCTGCGCGTAGGCGTGCGGATGGCAGTCGGGACCGTGCTGTACCGTGGGCACCGCGTCCCGCGGGAGATCATCGCCCACGCCGTGCGGCGCTCCCGCCGGTTCGCCCTGAGCTGCCGCGACGTCGAGGCACGCCGCGCGAGGCACGTCGCGCGGAGCGCGGCACGCCGGGGAGCGACGAGACGGGGCGGCGCTGGGTCCCCACGTGCGGTACCCACGACGCGGACGCGCGCCGGACGCGAGCGGCACGTCGTGGTCCGACGTGGCATCGCGACGAGATGGCGACCCGGGTGGGCAGCCGGATGCACGGGCGCTGGCGCGCCGTCGACGCGCACGGGCCGACGCTCACGGTGGGCGTGCAGGCGCGGCGCGACGCGGAGGCCGCCGAGCGGTGCGTCCGCCGTCTGCTGGCGGGGGCTGGCGCGGCGGCGCCGGCCCGGATCACGACCGACACGACGGACACGACCGACACGTTGGGCCGCGACGCCGCGGTCCTCGCGCGACGGCCCGAGCTGGTCGGCGCCGAGCGCGTGCCGGTCCGCGCGAACCGCGCGCTGCACATGGCCGTCATCGTGCGCCTGCGCTACGGCGGCCGCACCCGCGCCTACGTGCAGCGCCGGGTCCAGGAGGGCCGGACGAAGCGCGAGGCGATTCGCTGCCTGACGCGCTACGTCGTCCGCGACGTGTTCCGCACGCTCAGGGCCGACCTGAGCACCCTGGCTGCTCGCCGGGCAGCTTGACTCTATAGGAACGTCCCGGGGCGGTTCAGCAGCGCCCGCGCGGCGGCCTGGTGCTCGGTAAGCACCCCGCCAGCCCCGGCCGCCAAGCGGAGCGCCACGCGGCCTACGACGTTAGGCATTCGCGCCCGCGGCCTGCAGGTCCGTCCATGGCCGCCCGTACGCGGCGGGGTCGATCTCGAGACGCCCCGCAGGCCGCACGCCACAGAGCCACTCGGTCAGGTTGTCGCAGAAGTGGTCGAGATGCCGGATCTGCTGAACCCCGTGCTCGACGACGGGGTCGAGCGTCGAGGCGAGTAGCGTGCCGCCGTACTCGTGGGTTTCCCAGGTGACCGCCTCGTCCGCGTCGCTCAGCTGCAGCACGCGCCCCGCGGGCGAGAGCCGCGTGTAGGCGCCGTGCGTGTGCCAGCACGCGTGCCGCTGCGTGAGCCCCTTGAAGAGCGGGTGCGTGAAATCGGTGTGCGCGATCGGGGGTGTGGTCGGGTCGTCCACCCACCACCAGTTGTTGGTCGGGCGCCACTCCCACTGCGCGTCGATCCACGCGGGCGACGTGTCCCCGAACACCGCCACCGTCTTGCCGGCCGCGAGGAAGTCGTAGACCGCGGCCTGGCGCTCGGCGATCGCGGCGTGGTTGCTCTGGAACGGGATCACGAGCGCGTCGAAGTCGCGCACGCGCGCGTACGACAGGTCGTGGACGTACACCATCTCGTAGCGGTCGCGGTACTTGGGCGCTGTCGCGAACACGTAGTGCGACCAGACGCCATTGAAGACGAGACCGATGCGCCCGCGCTTGGGCGCCGCGACCGTCGGCGCGTGGGCCACGCGGAGCTTGGGGGCGGGCGTCGGCGTGTGAGGCAGGGCGTCGGTCATCGCGCGGCTCCCGCGGAGGCGCCGGCGCGGCGTCCGGCGGCAAAGGTGACGAGGCGTTCGTACAGGGTGTAGAGCCCCGCATGCTCCGCGCCGAAGGGCACGCCGGCGAGCGGGCCGCTCGCCGTGAGGAACATCGCGCCCGCCGTCGTCGCCTCGTCGAGCACGACGACCGCCCGCCCCCATGTGTCCTCCAGCACCACGTCTGCCCCGGGCGCCGGCTCGACGTAGCCGCACGCCCACCAGCCGCTCATGCCATGCGAGACCTCGAAGTCGGCGAGCGGGACGCCGTCGAACAATCCGTGACGATCGGTGCGAACCCGGTAGCGCACATCGTTGGACGCCCTGGTGTTGTCCATCACCCACCGGTTCCCCGGCACCCAGGGCGTGAACCAGCCGTCGAAGCACCAGAGCGAGCCGCCGCGATCGAGGTGCGCCCGCACGGCGCCTGACGCGCGCTGCATCGCCACGTGGTCGGACCCGTTAGGAACGATCACGACGTCCGCACCGGCGAACTCCGGGGCGAAGTCGGGCGCGGTCGCGACGGTGTTGTAGCGCGCGCCGTCCGTATCAGGGAACATCGTGTCCAGCCCCTGGAGGCCGTTGGACACGAGCGTGATGGCGAGGGGTGGGGTGGGTCGGTCAATCATGGGAATCGCCGGCGGAGGCAGCGTGGCGCCGAATTCGTTGAGTTCCTAGAACACGTACCGCGCCGAGAACTGCAGCTGACGCGGCCGACTCGAGAGCTGGTAGTCCACCGAGTCGCCGGACCGCCCGACCTGCGTGCGCGGGTCCAGGTACGCCAGCCCGCTCGGGAATCCCGAGTAGTTCGCGCGGTTCAGCACGTTGAACGCCTCGGCGCGCAGCTCGACTGTCGATCCGCGCGGGGCGGCCAGCAGGTAGGTCACGCCCGGGTTGATCTCGAACGCGGACGGCAGCCGCTCGCCGTTGCGCGGGACGCCGTAGTACCGCTCCGAGTTGCGGATGAACCCGTCGCCGTAGCTCCCGCCCGTGCCTAACAGGTCCCGCCCGGAGACGCGGTTGATCGGCGTCCCGGTCTGGACGTCGACCACGGTGCTGACGCGTACGCGGCCCAGCGTGTAGAAGCCGCGCACGTTCAGCTTGTGTCGCCGGTCGTTGATCGCGTCCGCGTACTCCGAGGCGAAATCGTTCGCCCCGTTGCTCGACGCGAAGTTGATGTCCTCCGTGTTGTTGCGCGTGCGCGAGAGCACGTAGCTCGCGTCTGCGGTGAACACCTCGGAGAACTGGTGGCGTCCCGTGACGTTGAGCGCGAGGTATGTGCTCCGGCCGGACGTCTGCGTGGTCGTGAGCGCGCGATACGAGCCGTTGACGGGCTTGACCGGGCGGGAGGCGTCGCCAGCGCTCGGGTCAAGGCTCGCCGAGTCGGCCGGCCCGATGCGTCGCCCGACCGCGTTCAGATCGTACAGCCGCGGCAGGTGCACCGCGTTCAGCCAGAGGCCATCGACCGAGAGGCCCCACGCGGGTCCGAACGTGCGCTGGAAGCCGAGCGTCGTCTGGTACCCGCGCGGGCTCTTGAGCCCGTCCGTGAAGAACGCCCGGATCTCGCGCGGCGGGAGCGTCGCGCGCATGCCCGCGACCGCGGCCGCGCTCGGTGCCTGCCCGAGCTTGAGCGGCGTGCCGTCTGGGTTCTGGTAGAACGTCACGTACGCGTTCCCGCTCGGTCCGAACTGGATTGCGTCGGAATACAGCGTGTATGGCAGCTTCTGCGAGTAGACGCCGAATCCGCCGCGCAGCACCGTCTGCGCATCCGCCTTGTAGTTGAGCGCGAGCCGCGGCTGAAAGTTGGTCAGGTCAGCCTTGCTCGCCCCACGCGACGTCATGTCGTCGTAGTCCCAACGCAGCCCGTAGGTGAAGGTCAGCGCGGGCGTGACGTCCCAGCGATCCTGGCCGTAGGCGCCGTACACGCCCTGCGTGCCCTTGACGTAGATGGGCGTCGGGTCGACCGAGTAGCTGTACACGGGCACGGTGGCTGGCACGTCGGCGAGCGTGGGGCGTCGACCGCTCACCCGGATGTTGCTCCCGTTGTCGAGGACGGTGTAGCTGCCGGCGAGATTGGTCCCCGCGCCGTGCAGCCCGAACTGTGCGCGGATCATGTCGACGCCCAGCGTCAGGGCGTGGGCCCCCGCCTGCCGCGTCAGCTCGTCGCGGAGGTTCACCTGGAGCTCGCGCGAGTCGTACTGGAAGCCGCTCGCGCCGACGACGGCGAGCACCGAGTCCGGATTCCGCGCGCTCGCGATCGTGACCTGCGGCGTCGTGAGTGAGGTCTGCGTGGGCGGATAGTACCAGTGGTAGGTCCCGACCTGGGCGCCGAAGGTGTTGCGGGTGCCCCCGCCGAGCTCGCTCTGGTGCGACGCGCCGAGCACGGTGCCGAACCGGTGCTGCGTGTAATCGGCCTCGGGCGTGGTCACCCCACCCCCGCGCCCGACGAACTGCGCGTCGCTCAGCGCGGCGTGGAACGTCGTGCTCTGGGTCGCGCTCCACTGCTGGTCGAGCCGGGCGTAGGCCTTGGTGTGGCGGCGCGCGACCGAGCCGGTCGCGTTGCCGTACCCAGTGGCAATCGGCTGGTCCTGGCTCTCGTCCGAGTACTCGGCCGCGGCGAAAGCGCGCGTGCCGAGACCGAGCGGGCCGCCGACCGATCCGCCGAACTGCCCACGCCGGAAGCCGGCCGACGTGTTGGGCGGGAGCACCGCCTGGCGCGCGTCGAAGTTGCCGCCGGGGCGGTCGTAGACGAACACCTCGCCATGGAACGCGTCGCCGCCGCCCAACGTCTCTTCGTTCACGACGCCGTTGGACGAGCGGCCGAGCGTGACGTCGTAGTTGGACGTCCGCACGTCGAGGCGGCGGAGCGCGGAGAGCGGCAGGTCGATGCGCGGCCCGCCGAGGACGCCCTCGTTGTTGTCGAACCCGTCGAGGTAGTACTGCGTGTAGAGCGAGTTCTGGCCGAGGAGCGTGAGCGCGGGCGCGGTGTCGAAGAAGCCGAGCGCCTGGGCCGCGCCGGGCACGGTGAAGGCGAGGGCGATCGGGTCGCGATTGTCGGTCGGCAGCGCGCGCAGCTCGGCGTACGAGAGCGAGCCGCCCGTGGTGGTCCCGACCGAGTCGAGTAGCGGGCGGAGCGCGGCCGGGTTGGTGGACGCCAGCCCGCGCACCGACACGCCGGTGAGCTGACCGACCGCTGGGAGGACGACCGTGACGTCGCGCGTGGCGCGATCTGCCGTCGCAGCGAAGTGCACCTTCGCCATGCTGAACCCGGCGCGCGTCGCGCGCACGATGCCCGCCGTTCCGGCTGGCGCGGCGAGCCGGAAGCGGCCGCGTGCGTCGGTTGCCACCGTGTCGGCCTGCCCCTCCACCACCACCGAGGCTCCGACGACGGGGGTGCCGTTCGTCTGCCGGACCGTTCCGGTGATCGTGGCTTGCGCGTGCGCCGCCTGGACGCTCACAGCGATGCCCATCGCGGCACACACGACCGCGGCGATCGTCGATCCACGGACGGCGCGCAATGCGGGCATCGTCGCCAAAGGCGTCGGCGCGTCGGCGTGAGAGCGCAGCGCGGCGCGCAAGGCCGCGCCGAGGGCAGGGCGCCGTGCGGCACGCACGGCAGAACGAGTGACGTTCACGGGGATGACGAGAGTCGCGTTCGGATGGAGCGGGATCTGCTTGAATACGAACAACGCAGCCGCGCGGATTGTAGCACACGCGCGAAGTTCGACCGCAACCGCCGGGACGCTAACGTACCGCCACTCGGCGCCCCGCCCCAACCCAGCACCTGCTCGCGCTCGCTCTCCGTGCGCTCATTCGTTCGCTCGCCCCAACGCCTCGGCGCCAGCTGCCGCCTTGCGGCCGCGGCCGCTCTCGCGACGGTCACGGCCCTGGGGGCATGCCGTGGCGGAGCGCCGCACGTGGTCGCGCTCACCGCGACGCAGGTCGCCGCACTGCCGTGGGACTCGGTCGTCACCCGAGCGCGCGGGACCACCGTCGTCTGGACGATGTGGCGCGGCGACCCGTCGATCAACACGTACGTCGATGGCTGGGTCGCGCCGCGGCTCAAACAGCGGTATGGGATCACGCTCACCGCAGTCGAGGGGCAGGGCGCGGACCTCGTCAACAATCTCATCGTCGAACGCGACGCGGGCCGCACGGTCGGCACCACGAGCCTCGTCTGGATCAACGGCGAGGCGTTCGCCAACCTGCGGAAGGCGAACCTGCTGTTCGGCCCGTGGGCCGGCCGCCTCCCGAACGCCGCGTATGTCGACAGCGCATCGCCCATCATCCGCCGCGACTTCGAGCAGGACCCCGCCGGGTACGAGAGTCCGTGGGGCACGGTGCAGTTCGCGCTCATCTACGACACGGTGCGCACGCCGCGGCCGCCGCGCACGTACGGCGAGCTGGGCGCGTACATCCGCGCGCATCCAGGGCGCTTCGTCCACGATCAGAGCTTCACGGGGCTCACCTTCCTCAAAGGACTCATGTACGCGCGCGCCGGGGGCGTCCAGCGCTTCCAGGGTGGCTTCCGCGAGGCAGACTACGACGCGGGGCGCGCCGCCGTCTTCGCGTGGATCGACTCGAACCGGACGGCGTTCTGGCGCGGCGGTGTGACCTACCCCGACGGGGTCGCCGAACTACACCGACTGTTTGCCAACGGCGAGGTCGATTTCACGATGAGCAACAACCAGAACGACGTCGTGACCAAGATCCGCCAGGGCATCCTCCCGCGTACGTCGCGCGCGTTTCTGCTCCAGGAAGGAACGATCGCCAACGCGCACTACCTCGCCGTCCCGTTCAATGCGCCGAACGCCGCGGGCGCGATGGTCGTCGCCGATTTCCTGCTCTCCCCCGAGGCGCAGCTCGAGAAGCTGAAGCCCGAGGTGTGGGCCGATGGGACCGTGCTCGCCCGCGCGCGGCTGCCGACCGCGTGGCGCGCGCGGTTCGATTCCGTGGCCCGGGCCGCCAACGCGATCGCCGTCGACACGCTCGCGCGGTATGCGCGGCCGGAGGTGGCGCCGCGGTACAGCGAGCGACTGCTGGCCGACTGGCGCTCGCGCGTTCGACGCCAGTGAGGGGGGCGTGACCGCGCGTGGGGGGCGCGGGCGTGCGCCCTCGGATGTCGCGTCGGGGGCGGCGCCCCTCGTCGCCGCGCTCCTCGTGGCTGCACCGGTGCTCGTCGGGATCGGCTACGCCGCGGCGGGCAGCTTCGGGCTTGCGGGCGTGGGCGCGGCCGGGCGTCTGACGACCGCGCGTCTCGTCGCGGTCGCGGGTGATGCGCGGACCTGGGCATCCGTCGTGTGGACGCTGCGCACGGCCGCGACCGCGACGACACTGGCGGTGGCATTAGGCGTCGTGGTCGCAGTTGTGTTCCGCGGTACGCGGGCGGTCGACCGCGTCGCGCGCGCGCTGGCCATCGTCCCGCTCCCGATCCCGCAGGTCGTCGCCGCGTCCTCGGCCGTACTCATCCTCGGGCAGAGCGGGCTGCTCTCGCGCCTCGGCCACGCCGCAGGGTTCGTCGCGAACCCACAGGCGATGCCGGCGCTCGTCTACGACCGGTGGGGGATCGCGCTCGTCGGCGCGCTCGCCTGGAAGGAGTTCCCCTTCCTCGCGCTCGTCGCTGGGTCGACGCTCGGCGCGCGCGGGGCGGACGCGGAAGAGGCCGCGCGGACGCTCGGCGCCGGACCCTGGGCCGTGTTTCGACGCGTGACGTGGCCGTTGCTCTGGCGCGCGATGCTGCCGTCCGTCATCGCGGTGTTCACGTTCGTCGCGGGAAGCTACGAAGCGGCCGCGCTGATCGGGCCGAGCGATCCGCTGCCGCTCCAGTCGCTCATCCGCGAGCGGTACGGGGATCTCGACCTCGGCGGTCGCGGTGATGCGTATGTGCTGACGCTCCTCGCGCTCGGGATCGCCGCCGCGGCCGTGATCGCGCACGAGTACGCGGCGCGTACCGCCACCCGCGGCGACTGACGCGCGCGTGCGCCTGCGATGATCGCCCGCACCGGCCGTGTGGCGCTGCTCGCACTGCTGCTGCTCTCCGCCGTCGTGCCGTTCGGCCTCCTGGCCCTCTGGTCGGTGAGCGGTACGTGGTTTTATCCCGCGCTCGCACCGTCCGGGCTCACGCTCGAGAGCTGGCGGCAGGTGGCGGGCGGCGACCTGGGCGGCGCGGTCGCGCGGAGCGTGATGTTAGGCGCGGGAACGGCCGCGCTGGGCACTGCGGCCGGGCTGCCCGTCGGGCGCGCGCTGGCGCGGCTCCGTGGCGTGCGGCGCCATATCGGGGCCGCGCTCGCCTTCCTGCCCGTGACCGCCCCGCCCGTGGCGTTCGCCGTCGGCGTCCAGTACTTCTTTCTCCGCCTCGGGCTCGGCGGGAGTGTACTCGGTGTGCTGCTCGCACATGCGGTGCCCGCGGTGGGCTACCTCTCGCTCTACTTCCTCGGCGTGTTCGCCGCGTACGACGCTGGGCCGGAAGAGGAAGCGCGCACGCTCGGCGCGACGCCGTGGCAGGCGCTCCGCCTGGTGACGCTGCCGGCCCTGCAGCGCCAGGTGGCGGAGGCGGCGGCGCTCGGGTTTCTCGTGAGCTGGGCGCAGGTGGCGCTCACGCAACTCGTCGGCGACGGGATCGTCCGCACGCTGCCGACCGAGGTCTTCGCGTACGTGCGGTCCGGGCAGGACCGGTTCGCGGCGACCGGCGCGCTCCTGCTCAGCGTGCCCCCGCTGCTCGCGCTCGCGGCCGCACGCGTGGTGGCCCGCCGCGCCGCGGTGCCGACACCGTGACCACGGTCCGGTGACCGCGAGCGTTGCGGGCCCGCCTGTCGGCCCACCGGTGCTCCGGCTTGACGGCGTCGGCGTCGACTTCGGCCGCGAGCGTGGGCTGGAGCCGGTGTCGCTCGACGTCGCGGCCGGCGAGCGCGTGGCGGTGTTAGGCGCGTCGGGCGCGGGGAAAACGACGCTGCTGCGCGCCGTGGCGGGGCTCGCCCCGGTACGCGAGGGCCGGGTCCTCGTCGCCCGGAACGGTGACCCGGAGGACCCGGCGCCGGGAGACGCCTTCCGCGACGTGACCGGACTGCCCCCCGAGCGCCGCGACGTGGTCTATCTCCACCAGAGGCCGACGCCGTTCGAGCACCTGAGCGTGTACGAGAACGTCGCCTTCCCACTCCGCCTGCGACGCGTGCGCGGGGGCGAGTTGGATCGACGCGTCCGCGACGCCCTCGCGCTCGTCCGGCTCGGGGAGCTGGGCGGGCGCATGCCGCACACCCTGAGCGGCGGTCAGCGGCACCGCGTGGCGCTCGCGCGTGCGATCGCCGCCCGCCCCGCCGTGCTGCTGCTGGACGAGCCGCTCGCCGCGCTCGACCCCGCGCTCCGGGACGAGGTACGCGAAGCGATCGTGCGCGCGCAGGAAGGAGACGCCGGCACCTCTGACGGCGTCGGCCCGGCGCTCGTGCTCGTCACCCATGACCTGGACGAGGCGGGCCTGCTCGCTCACCGCGTGGCCGTGCTCGCCGACCGGCGCGTGCTGCAGGTCGGTCCGCCCGCCGAGGTGTTCGCGCGTCCGGCCTCGCTCGCGGTGGCGCGCTTCCTCGGACTCGGTGCCGAGGTGACCGGCACGGTCGACGTCGCGGGGCGGTTCGCCTGCGTGTTGGGCGTCTGGTCGGTCGCCCTCGGTCCCGGGCCTGCCGTCGCCGTCGTCCGCCCCGACGTGCTCCGGCTCGTGGACGGCTCCGAGGCGGGGGACACGGTCGGCGACGTGCTCGCGATCCGGTCCCGCGCGCGGCAGACCGCCGCACAGGTGCGCGTCGTCCGCGAAGGGATGGCGCCCACGGTCGTCGAGGTCGCCGTCCCGCCCGGAGCCATGATGCCGGCACCGGCCGATCGGGTGCGCGTGACCGTTGACCCACGGGCGGTCGTGACCTTTTCCGCCGAACGCCGGTAGGCCGCGGCGTGGGTACTGTCACGTTCAGGTCGGGGGTGGAGCTTCGGCGTCCTTCCCCCACCCACGCCCGCCCGTGCCTGCGTGCCCGAACCGGTACCGCGGCCACCGCGTCCCGGCGGAGGTGATCGCCCACGCCGTGCGGCGGTACCTCCGCGTCGCGTTGCGCTTCCGCGACGTGGAGGAGCTCCTCGCAGAGCGAGGTATCTCGGCGAGCCACGAGACGGTGCGCCGCTGGGTCGCCACGTGCGGCGCGCACTCCGCGGAGGAGCGCCGCAGGCGCCGAGTGCAGGTCGGCCGCACCTGGCACCTCGACGAGATGGGAGTCCGGATCGGCGGTCGGCTGTGCTGGTTGTGGCGCGCCGTCGACGAGCACGGACAGACGCTCGACGTGCTCCTGCAGGCGTCGCGCGACACGGCCGCCGCGGAGCGGTTCTTCCGGCGCCTGCTGGCCGTGGCGGACGGCATCGCACCGGCGCGGATCACGACCGACAAGCGAGGGAGCTACGCCGCAGCCGTCGCCCGACTTCCCGAGTTCACGAGTGTCGAGCACGCGCAAGTGCGGTCCGCCATCCGGTGCAATAACCGCGTCGAGCAGGCGCACCAGCCGACGCGCCTGCGTGAACGGGTCATGCGACGATTCAAGTCTTCCGCGTCCGCGCAGCGATTCCTCGACGCGTTCAGCCGCGTCGGCGACCTGTTCCGCCCGCGTCGCCACCTGCTGCGCGCCGGCGCGTCCCGCGCGACCATGCGCGAGCGCGTCGCGACCTGGCGCGCAGTGGCGGGCCTGCCAGCCGCCTAACGAGGCTGTAGGAAAAGCCTCCAAGGTGCCGAGACGGTCTGCTTTCAGGGGTGCTTCCACCCTTCCTCGAGTGCTGATCGTCGATTGTGGGCCATTTGGTGCGGTCGAATCCTCCGCATTGAAGTCGCCCGGACAGCTGAACCACTTTTCCTACATCCTCAACGGGTAGCACGAGTACGCCCTGGCAGCACCCGCACGCCCCGTGAACGCGCCGCCGGCGTCAATGTGACAGTGCCCGCGCGGCTGCCGTCATGAGCGGCCACCGAGATGGAATCCAGTAGCGCTCGATGCGATGTTCGACGAACCCGGCCTCGGCCAGCATGCGTGTGAGGACGCGGGCCCCGAACGCCGGGCGATGCGGCTGCCCGCGTGCCCCGTTCGCGACGCGACGGCCGATCTCCAATGCCCGGCCCGTAAGGCCGTCGGTGCACCAGTCCGTGACCACGAGCCGCCCACCCGGCCGCAACACTCGGCGCCACTCTGCGAGCGTGGCGTACGGGTCCAGCGTGAAATGCAGGGCGCTGTTCGACACGACCGCGTCGAAGGCCGCACCACCGAACGGCAGCGCAGCCGCGTCGGCGGCGACCAGTATGATCGTGGCCCGGGCGCCTGCCCCGACCAGGCTCGGCGTGAGCCGGCTCGGTGCCACGCGTGCGTGCGCCACGCCCAGCATTTCGGGTGAGAGGTCGGCGCCGACGGCGTGAATGCCGGGGATGGCCTGCACTGCCGCGAGGAGCACGCCGGTCCCGCACCCGACGTCAAGCAGCGTCTCACCCGGCGCTGGTGCGAGCCGGCGCAGCGTCGCGGCCGTGGTTTGCGCGACGTAGCGGGCCCACCGCCGATCGTAATCGGGCGCGAGTCCCGCGTACTGCCCGAGTTCAACCGGTCGTCGCAACAGTGACATTGGTGCCGAATGCGTCGGGAGCGCATCAGTTTGGACCTCCAGCGCATCCCGTTGCCTGCGGATCGCCGCCAGCCGCAGCGTTCGTGGGGGCCGGATCGCATTCGGCACCAATGTCAACAGTGTGGTTAGGCGCTGATTGTAGGAGCTGGCTCAGGGCTTCGGCAGGGGTGCGCCAGCCGAGGGTCTTGCGCGGGCGCGTGTTGAGCGCGAGCGCGACGGCGGCGAGGTCCGACGCGCGGTGCGCGCTGAGGTCCGTGCCC
>JAABUZ0100008265.1_pt1 | contig 12288 bp, 15 predicted proteins | sample 5562091 | NCBI WGS metagenome assembly JAABUZ01 (sample SAMN12813069, study PRJNA571459) | rock metagenome | isolation source: Antarctica rocks | place: Antarctica: Victoria Land, Linnaeus Terrace sud | collected 2015-12-21 | reverse complement strand
GACGTCATCGCCGCCCCAGCGTGATTTTCTAACCAACGTCGCCACGAAACTCGCGCTTCGGGTCGCTGTACCAAGCTGGCGACATCACGACCGTCACGTCGCCGTCGTCGTAGACCAGGGCCAACTGCTGCATCGCTTTGTTGACCCACACCCCAGTCAGATTGCTCGGGCCGGCAGCCGCTACGTTGGCCTGCGGCACAGGAAAGTTGACAAGCGCAGTGGCCGCGGCGATCGGCATCTCCTGACCGACGATGGGATGCCTGAGCGTCAGGCCAGCGACATCTCCACCGCCCGGCGTTGAAGCCGAGGCGCCTCCCGTCGTCGCCGTATGAGCAGCCTCTCCGCACGCCGCACACGTCAGTGCAACGGTGACCAGCGCGAGGGTCAGAGGAACACGCCGGAGAGCGATCACGTGAGTGATCCTGCCATGCAACGGCTACGCGATCCAGCATTCAGGAGGGTCGGACATGCGGTCGCCAACGCGTTCGCCGAAGGTCCGCGGCCTCAGCGGCACATTTGCGCGTTGAGTCACGTTTTCCCTCATTAACGTGACTCATACGCAGGGTCTCAGGGGAGGATGAGCGTAAACGTGACTCGACGGGACGAGAGGCCGCCACCAGAACCAAGCTGACCAGCGAGCTGGCTGCAGGTCGTCGTAGCCTATGACCACGACCGCGGGTGGATTGTCACCGCCTTTGGCCGGCGCAGAGACCCATGAGCGTTCAAATCGGCAACCTCACCTTTGACCGCGTTCGCTACGACCGCGACGGCGACGTGCTCTACCTGCACCGCGCCGACCCCAAGGACGCGGTCGACTTCGATGCCTCCCCCGAGGGCCACGCGCTGCGCTTCGACGCGGCAGGCAAGCTGATCGGCGTCACCATCCTCAACGCCCGCTGGCTGCTCGAGCACGAAGGGAAGATCACGATCACGATCCCGGAGCGACTCGAGGTCGAAGCGGCCGCCCTCGGCGAGGCGCTGACCGCGGCGTAGCCCGCTCCCCCTGTCCCCTTGGTTTGGTCCCCTGTCCCCACCGAGGTGACATAGGGGACAACGGCGGCGCTTACGCCGCTAGCTCCCCGCCAGCGACTTTGCCCGAGGCCACGCCAAGCTCCTGGCGGATGATCTCGCGTACGCCCGTTCGCTCGGCTTCGTGCGGCGCCGAGCCCGTCATCGACGATTACGTTGAGCGCCTGAGGGCGTCGGCGGCCGCGGCTAGCTGACCATGATACTCGTCGTGGGCCGCCGCGATCCGCTCCAGGGCCTGCGCGTTGTGCGGGTCGCCGAGCAGCCACAGGGCCAGCGCTAGGACCTCTTGCTCGGGGAGGGTCTTCTGGCTCACCGGCGCGCCGCCGCCGCGGCGCTCTCGCAGTACCCGGGTGAAGTGCCTGAGGTTGACCTTGAGCGACTCGGGGACGCGGTGTGAGACGAGGGCCAGGCGCTCCTCGAGGGCCGGCGGGGCAGCCAGCTGCGCTGCGGGAGTCGTCGACCGGGAACGCCGCTCGTCCAGGCGGGTCGGGGGCGCTTGGGCAGTATCGGGAGCGGGCAGTGGCTCGGGTCGTGAGCCCGGGTTGGTCGACGTCGGCTGGGGTTCTTGCCCTCGCGCCAGCGGGCTGTCGATGCGCGTCACCTTCAGCTCCCCGCTCACGCTGCGGCCTCCAGCTCGCGGGCGAGCTGCCGGAAGGCCTCAGAGCCCGTATCGTCGGGCTCGAGCGCCACCAGTGGGCCGTGGCGGATCGCGGCGTGCTCGAACGCGTCACGGGCAGGGATCAAGGTCGCGGCGACCGGCAGTCCCAGCTCCCCCAGCTCTGACTCGATCGCCCGAAAGACCCTCCGGCGCAGCAGACGGCTGCCCTCGACGCGATTCCTGACCAGGGCGGTGATCTTGGGGGCGTCCTCCTCGAGCGCCTGGGCGGTGGCGATCAGCTCCTCCGCCCCCGAGAGCGCGTCGACGGACTTCATGTCGATCGGGATCACCGCCTCGTCGGGTTGGCGTAGCGCAGCGTCGTGGAGAGCAGGCCCGGCACGAACTTGATCCGCTCGGGTATGGCGCTGGAGCGCCAATTCGACGGGAACGGGCCGTACTTGCCGACCAGTGCCGTGCCCGCCCGCTCCAGCGCGCCCCACAGCTGGGCACGGCAGCGCCGGAGGTCGCCGCCGCCGCAGTAGCGCACCGCGTAGCGTCCCCCGAACACGCTCGCCCAGCAGCGTGCGCAGGTCCTTGTTGAGGTAGATGTGCCAGCCGGTGTACTGGCCGCCCGGCGGCTGGTCGAAGCGGCTGACGAAGCCGGCGAACTCGTTGGAGAGGCGAGGCCCGGCCAGCTCGTAGACCTGGGCGCGGGGCGCGGCCAGGCGGATGGCGCGTACCCCCGCCGCCCACCCCTCGGCCTCCAGGAAACGCCGCTGACCCTCGCGCGGCAGCAGCGCCTCGCGGTCGTGCAGGCGCATGATGAGGTCGATCCGGCTGCGCATCGACTTGACCGGATCCAGCAGGCGAAAGCCGGTGCGGCTGGCCCACGCCGGCAGCGCCCAGCCGCTGAGGACCCGGTCGGCCAGCACGCCCGCGACGCCCGAGGCCAGCTCGTCGGGAATGCCGAAGGGATCGCCACGCGGGTGTCGACGGGGCTGCCAAAGGTGACCGCCGAGCTCAGGCCCTCGTTGCGGCGGTAGGCGGCCACCTGGTAGCAGAACATCCCGCCCTGCGAGTAGCCACCGAGGTCCGCGTCCCTGCCGGTGTGGGCTCGCACGCGGTCCACGGCATCCGAGACGGCCAGCACGTGGTCGCTCAGCGTGCGCTCGAGGCCCCCCTCCTCACGCTCGGGCGCGCCAAAGTCGACCACCCAGGGATCGACCCCGTTCCTCTTGAGGACCGTGACCGCGCTGGTGCTCGGTAGACCCGCTGCTCACTGACCGCCTCGTAGCGCGAGGGCTCCTCGTCGGTAGTCAGTCCACCGAAGCGGGCCATCTCCAGCGCGTTCTGCGCCGCGGCACCGAGCCTGCCGATGGGGATGGTGAGGCTCTTGGGCAGCTGGTCCATGAGGGCGATCCACATGTTTCGCCGATCACCAGCCCTCGGTGGAGAACGGCTATTGTCCGGGCGCCACGACTGGAAAGCGCCCCACGGAGGCTGACACACACGATGCTGAGCCTGGACCTGCAGACGGTGGAGCTGAAGATCGCCGAAGGCGTGGCGTGGGTCGTGCTCGACCGTCCCGACGCCCTGAACGCGTGGACCAGGCAGCTCGGGGAGGAGCTGCTCCACGCCCTGGACCATGCGGCGCAGGACTCCGAGGTGCGCGCCGTCGTCCTCACCGGCGCCGGGCGGGCCTTCTCCTCGGGCGCTGACCTCAAGGGTGGCTTCGAGCCGGGCGAAGGCGGTGGTCCGGATGTGCTGACCCCGCTGCGCGATCTACAACCCGGTGATCCTCCACATCCGCACCCTGCCCAAGCCGGTGATCGCGGCGGTCAACGGCCCCGCGGTGGGAATCGGCTGCTCCCTGGCGCTGGCCTGCGACCTGATCGTGGCTGCGGAGTCCGCCTACTTCCTGCTGGCCTTCGTGAACATCGGACTGGGCCTCGACGGCGGTGCCTCCCAGACCCTGGCCGCGCGGCTGGGACAGGCGCGCGCCTTTGAGATGGCCTGCCTGGGCGAGCGCCTGCCGGCCGGCCGCGCGCTGGAATGGGGTCTGGTCAACGACGTCGTGGGTGACGACGAGCTGGAGCGCGCCGCCACGGAGCTGGCCGTCCGCCTGGCGGCCGGACCTCCGGGCTCCTACGCCGCGATCAAGCGCACGATCAACGAGCGGATGTACTCCGGCTTCGCCGAGCTGCTCGACCTGGAGGCGGTCGTGCAGCAGGAGCGGGCCAACTCCAAGGACTTCGTCGAGGGGGTCCTGGCGTTCATGCAGAAGCGACCGGCGCAGTTCACCGGGGCCTGAGCGTTAGTGGGTCCCACCGGACCGCTCGGCCAGAATGTTCCAATGGGACCCACTAGGCTTGCCGGTCGATGAACCTCGCCACGCTTCTCACCGACTCCGCGCAGCGCGACCCCGACCATGTCGCGATCAAGCTCGACGACGTCGAGCTGACCTACGCCCAGCTCGACGAGGCCTCCGCCCGCGTAGCCGGGCTGCTGGCAGAGCGCGGGGTGGGCCGCGGAGACCGGGTCGGCGTGATGCTCCCCAATGTCCCCTACTTCCCCGTCTGCTACTTCGGGATCCTGCGCGCCGGCGCCACGGTGGTGCCGATGAACGTGCTGCTGCGCCGCCGCGAGGTGGCCTTCTACCTACAGGACCCTGGCGCGAAGCTGCTGTTCGCCTGGGAGGGGTTCGCCGACGACGCCAAGGCGGGCGCGGAGGAGGCCGGTGCGGAATGCGTGCTGGTGGAGCGGGGGAAGTTCGAGGAGCTGCTGGAATCGGTGGAGCCGGCGCGGGAGGTGGCCGATACCGACGGTGAGGACACCGCGGTCATCCTCTACACCTCCGGGACCACGGGCACGCCGAAGGGGGCGGAGCTGACCCACAGCAACCTGGCCCGCAACGCCGAGGTGGCCCGCTCGCTGTTCGACTTCGACGCCAGCACCGTCACGCTCGGTGCGCTGCCGCTGTTTCACTCCTTTGGCCAGACCTGCGGGCTGAACGCCACGATCGCCGGGGGCGGCACGCTCACGCTGATCCCGCGCTTCGAGCCGGGCAAGGCGCTGGAGATCGTCGGCCGCGACCAGGTCAACGTGTTCCAGGGCGTCCCCACCATGTACGGGGCGATCCTGCACCATCCCGAGCGCCAGGGGTTCGACACCAGCACACTGCGGCTGTGCGCGTCCGGCGGGGCGGCGCTTCCCGTGGAGCTCCTGCGAGCCTTCGAGCAGGAGTTCGGCTGCAAGGTGCTGGAGGGCTACGGGCTGTCGGAGACCTCCCCGGTGGCGTCGTTCAACCATCCTGATCGGGAGCGCAAGCCCGGCTCCATCGGCACGCCGGTGGAGGGAGTGGAGATGAAGGTCGTCGACGATGACGGCGGCGAGGTCGCCCAGGGCGAGGTCGGCGAGATCGTGATCCGGGGCCACAACGTGATGAAGGGCTACTGGAACCGACCCGATGCCACCGCCGAGACGATCCGCGACGGCTGGTTTCACAGCGGCGACATGGCCAAGATCGACGAGGATGGCTACTTCTTCATCGTCGACCGCAAGAAGGACATGATCATTCGCGGCGGCTACAACGTCTATCCCCGGGAGATCGAGGAGGTGCTCTACGAGCATCCGGCGGTCCGCGAGGCGGCGGTGCTGGGAGTTCCCCACGACGAGTACGGCGAGGAGGTTGCCGCCGCCGTGGCCCTCAAGGACGGGGAGAGCGTCAGCGCCGAGGAGCTGCGCGACTTCGTCAAGGACCAGGTGGCGGCTTACAAGTACCCTCGCCGCGTGTGGTTCGTCGACGAGCTGCCCAAGGGCCCGACGGGGAAGATCCTCAAGCGGGAGATCGAGGATCCCTCGCAGGACGGTTGAGCGCCCGCGTTCGGATCCGGCCGGCGGAGCGGCGGGACGTCGCCTGTGCGTCACGACCTTCCACCAATGGCAGGCCTTCCGGCTGGAGGGCCCGGCGCTCAGCGCCCTGGTAGAGGAATAGGGAGGCCCCGCCGGAGCGGGGCCTCCCGGTAGCAGGCCTGTAAGCCGGATCCTGTCGAGAGCAGCCATCCATCTCTGCGGCCTACCCGGACCTTGGCGGGCCACCTGCGAGCGGTCCTGCTTGGCCTAGCATCGGGTGGGGTTTGCCGGGCCGCCGCGTCACCGCGACGCCGGTGCGCTCTTACCGCACCATTTCACCCTTACCGGCCTGAGGCGCGACGCGGCCCAGGCTTAGGCGGTGTCTTTTCTGTGGCACTTTCCCGCGGGTTTCCCCGGGTCGGCGTTACCGACCACCCTGCCCTGTGATGTCCGGACTTTCCTCGAAGGCTCATGACCTCCGCGGCTGCTCAGCCTGCACTTCCGAGCATAGCGCCGGCCACCAGGGCATCCCCGTATGCTGTCCGGCGCATCCTGCCTGGATTATCGGACGGTGCACTAACGCAGCGTCGACCCGCAGCCCGCGCAGGCACCCCCGAGCGGCAGCGCGTGGGCTCCGTACTCCGGCTTCATCTCCGCGCCGCACACCAGACATTCCACGACCCGGTGATCGGCTAGCCCCTCCCAGGCGCCGGCCAGGGCTTCCTCCAGCGTAGGCTCCCCGCCCACCGGAACGAACAGCGAGGGCGGACACGTGGCGAGTACGACGCTCATGATCCCATCCCCCTCACGACAGGCTCCGCATCAGCCCGACCACCTTTCCGAGCACGCGCACGTCGCGGCTGCGAATCGGCTCCATCGCCTCGTTCTCCGGCTGCAGGCGGACGTGGTCGGTCTCCTGGAAGAAGCGCTTCACCGTCGCCTCCTCGCCCACCAGGGCGACGATGATCTCGCCTTCCCGGGCGACCTCCTGGGGCCGCACGACGACGATGTCCCCCTCGAGGATGCCGACGTCCTTCATCGAGTCCCCGCGCACGCGCAGCAGGTACTCGCCCTCCTCGCCCCCGGCGAAGCCCGGCACCTGTAGATAGTCCTCGATGTTCTCCTCGGCCAGGATCGGCTGTCCCGCCGCGACCTGCCCCACCAGCGGCAGCCCGGGCCGGACCAGGCTGCGCACCCCCGCGGCGGCCCGATCGAGCAGCTCGATCGCCCGTGGCTTGGTGGGATCGCGGCGCAGGAGCCCGATGCGCTCGAGATTGGCCAGGTGGGCGTGGACCGTGGAGGAGGAGGCCAGGCCCACCGCCTTGCCGATGTCCCTGACCGTGGGCGGGTAGCCGTAGTTCGCCGAATATCGCTTGATGAAGTCGAAAATCTCCTGCTGGCGCTTGGTGAGATCCATCGTCACTCCTTGCTCGCGTTGTTCCGGGATCCCCGTGGGTCGAACGTGTGTTCGTAAATCTAGCGCCCCCCCAGGACGGACCGCAAGTAGGTGGCGCTGAGGTCCTGCTCGCCATGCTCGGCAACCCCCTCCTCCAGCCGCCGGCGGATCGTGGCGACGAGGGGCAGGTCAAGGCCGTGATCCTCCGCTGACTGCTCCACCAGCCCTGCATCCTTGGCGGCGAGCGAGAGCTTGAACGAGGGCTCGAACTCCCGCTCGATCATCGCCTTGCCCTTCATCTGCAGGTAGGGAAGGTCCAGCGGGCCGCCCTGCACCGCATCCAGGACCAGCTGCGGATCGAGTCCCATCCCCTGCGCCAGCGCCAGCGTTTCGGCGCAGCCCTCTACCACCGTCACGATCCAGCTGTTGGTGGCGACCTTCAGGCGAGATCCCGAACCGGCCTCACCCACCCACATCGTCCGCTTTCCCACGGCGGCGAACAGCGGCTCCAGTCGCTCCCGGCAACGCTCCGGGCCGGAGGCCAGCACCACGAGCTCACCCTGCCCGGCGGGCTCCTTGGTCCCCAGCACCGGCGCATCGACGAGCTCCACGCCGCGCTCGCGAGCGAGATCGGCGCAACGCTCGGTGCTCCGCTCGCCGATCGTGCTCATCTGCAGCCACAGGACCTCCTCTGCGGCCGGCTGAGGCAGGGCCTCGCCGGCCGCCGCCAGCACTGCCTCGCCGTCATCCAGCATCGTCAGGATCACATCCGCCCCCTGGGCCGCCTCGGCGGCCGAATCGGTGACCTCTGCCCCATCCCGGCTCAGCGGCTCGGCCTTCTCCCGGGTGCGGTTCCAGGCTCGCACCGTGAACCCGGCGCGCGCCAGATTGCGGGCCATCGCGACCCCATGGTTCCCCCCGCTCCCAGCACGGCGACCTCGTCATCCTTGGACATCTAACGCACCTCCGCTTCGGGATCAGAGCCTGCTGATCTACCCGGTGCCGGCCACCCACCACATAGGGCGCCGCGATCATCCTGGTCACAGCGAGATCATCCGGATGCCCCGCAGCTTCGAGAGGGTCCGCAAGCCGATCCGAAGGCGATGGGAATCCGCCCGCGCGGAGCCGATCCTGCGCATGCTCCTGCGTCTCGACGCCTGAGAGCGCGTCAGCCGCGGGTGAGCGCGCGGAACCCCATACTGGCACCGGCGCCGTAGACCAGGTGATAGGAGAGCTCCATCGCCTCATCGCGGACCGGGTACTTCCACGGCAGCTCGTAGAGGCCCATCGGCACCAGCTGCACATAGGACATCACCCACACCCCCGCGCCGAACACAAGCCCCGCCGGCAGCGACCTCGCCCGCTCGTCCGAGCCGGCGAGGATGCCGTAGACCAGACCCCAGCCCGTGCCGTAGCCCCAGTGCATCGCGTGGGTCAGGACCGGGATGAGGTCGCTGGAGACCTCCCGCTGGAACACGCCCTCGCCGATGCGCTTGGCGACCTTGGCAGGGGCGGAGGCCTGCTCCCAGGGATCGGCGCTCTCCTCCTGCGCGCCCCCGCCCCCTCCTCCGCCCGAGGACTGCAGCCTGGCCGAGAGCTCCTGCGCGACGGTCATCGCGGCGGTCCCGATCACTCCGGCGATCAGGCCGCGGGTGACGGCGGCCAGCGGGGTCAGCTTTCGGTGTGGGGCCATCGGTGCCTCCGTGTATACCCGAGGCACGTGCTGCGAGCGCCGCTCAGCGCCAGCCGTGGAGCCAAGTCGTGTTGCACGCAGCCGGAACGTTGGCGTCGTTGGTGAACACCGAGGCCATAACGCTGCCGGGCTTGAGGCTGTGCTTGTACCCGAGGAGATGACCCATCTCGTGGATGGTCGTGAGGCAGAACATGCCCCAGTCGCTCTCCATATCGGTCCAGGACCCCCATTGCCAGTGGGCGAGGAAGATGGTGCAGTTGGTGTAGGTGGCAGGCGGCGCGCCGAGGTTGTTCGCTCCAAGCGACGAGCCGAACGTGACCCAGCCGTCGGCGCCGGGATCGAGTCCTGCCGCGAGCGGGCTGTTGGCGACGACCTTGATCTGCCCTCCGCATGGCGCGCCGCCCCAGAAGCGCTTGGCGATGGCGGTGGCGGTGGTGACCGGATTGCGGCTGTCGACCGGCGCCGACGTCGTGGAGGATGCGCGAGCCCGGCGAGGGGGGCGGGCGTGATGGGTCTTGGCACTCGCCGGGGCACGCCGGGAAGCCGCGGTGGCGGTGGAAACCGGCGCGAGCACGGCGGCGGTGAGGAGAGTGAGGGTTACCAGTCGGGCCATGTACACAGCCTGGGGCACCGGACCGTGTTTCTCGTCCCCCCCGGGGGGCGATCTTTGGGGGTACCGGGGTACACGAACGGGTGAAGCCGGGCTCACCCTCAGGGCCGGGCTTGCCGATACGAAGGTGTACGCCGCCCGCGTGCCAAGCCCCGTATGCCTGCCTCCGCGCCCATCACGCTCGCCCTCGCCCGGTTTGAGGATCTCCTCGCCCGCGGCCTGCGGGGAGTGATCGAGAGCGACCCGAGCCTGGAGATCGTCGCTGACGACTTCGAGCACGATCGCGTCGGGGTGATCCTGCGCGCCCACCGCCCGCGCGTGGCGATCCTTGACGTCGACGCCCTGGCGAACCTGGCGGAGATCCGAGAGCTGAGCCGCCATCATCCGCGCACCCGGCTGGTGCTGCTCGCCAGCCACCCCTCGACGGCAGAGTGCGCTCAGCTGCTCGCCTTTGGCGCGAGCGCCTGTCTGGGGCGGGACACGCAGGCGCGCGACATCCTGACCGCTATCCACCTCGCCTCACGCGGGCTCCAGCTCATACCCCACGGCAGCCGCGACCCGGGGCCCGGACCGCCGGCGGGATCGCAGCTGCTCACCCAGCGCGAGGCCGAGGTGCTGCCGATGCTCCAGCGCGGCAGCTCCAACGCCCAGATCGCCGCCGCCCTGAACGTCGGCGTGGAGACGGTCCGAACCCACGCGCGCAACATCTACCGCAAGCTGGGCGTCTCCTCACGCCGTGACCTCGCCCCCCTGTCCCCCCGGGCCCCGGGCGACGATGCTGACGGCGCTGATGACCGGGCCGCCACCCATCCGTCGCGCCGGGGGTTCACGCCCGCGCGGAACAGGCAACGGCGTTCGGGGTCATCTCGTCGGTAACGGCACCTGACCGGCGGCACTCTGCGTTTTCGGCGCAACGAACGTCCAGACTCGGGCTGGTTGCTCATGGCCCCCAGGGACAGGGCCGATGGCGTAGACATAACACACGGGTAGAACCACCTAACAAGCACTCCCGTCGCGAGGCGGGTTCGCAAAGCCACGGGACTCCGCCGGAGTCAGCCGGGCTGCCGTCGGAAGACTCAACGCTTGTAGTCCGAGCGCGTGAGCAACCGTCGAAGCAGGCTGCTCGTATTGCTGGGAGGAATCTCATGGCTTATTCAGTCAACCCCTCGCCGCGAGACCGGCTCGGGGGTACGCGTTCCGGTTCGCGGGTCGGCGTCTGGGCAACGGGGCTTTTGGTGGTGGTGATGCTGATGGCGGCTGCGTTCGCCTCGAGCGCCCAAGCCGCCTCGGCGCCGTTGGGCACCGCCGACACGTTCGCGGTGCTCGGGGGCAGCACGGTGACCAACACCGGACCGAGCGTCATCAGCGGTGATCTCGGCCTGAGCCCGGGCTCGGCGGTGACCGGGTTTCCGCCGGGACTCGTAACCAACGGGACGATTCACACCGATGCCGTCGCCGCGCAGGCTCAGGCTGACCTCACCACCGCCTACAACGACTTCGCGGGGCGGCCCCCGAGTGCGACGATCTCCGCTGACCTCGCCGGTCAGACGCTGACCAAGGGGGTTTACACCTCCTCGACCTCAACGCCCGGGATCGGCCTCAGCGGCGATCTCACACTCGACGCCCAAGGCGATCCCAACGCCGTGTTCGTCTTCCAGGCCAAGTCGACGCTGACCGTCGGATCCGGCAGCCATGTGACTCTGATCAACGGCGCGCAGCCGTGCAACGTCTACTGGCAGGTCGGCAGCTCCGCGACGATCGGCAGCGGCAGCCAGTTCGTCGGCAACATCCTGGCCCTGACCTCGATCTCACTGACCACCGGGGCCACGCTGAACGGCAGCGCGCTGGCGCGCAACGGCGCCGTCGCGCTGGACACCAACCGGATCACCAAGGCACCATGCTCGACCACGTCCCCGACGCCACCGGTGGCGACCGACACGTCGGCGACGACAAGCGCGGGCCAGCCCGTCAGCGTGGTCCTGCACGGTAGCGACACCAGCGGAGCGCCGGTGAGCTACGGGATCACCAGCGGCCCCTCACACGGGACGCTGGGACCGATCGATCAGGCCACCGGAACCACTACCTACACCCCCAACGCCGGCTACAGCGGACCGGACAGCTTCACCTACCGAGCCGGCAGCGCCAATGGCACCTCCAACACCGCGACGGGTACGATCACGATCACGCCGACCGCCACGTCCCCGACGCCAGTGGGCACGCCGCCGACTCCGGTGGTCATGCCGACACCGGTCATGACGACCCGTCCCGCGGTGCCCCCGGCCTCGACCTCCAAGAACAAGGCCGAGGCTCAGCGTAAGGCCAAGGCCCGGGCGAGGGCGAAGGCCGAGGCCAAGCGCAAGGCGAAGGCCCGGGCCGAAGCCAGACGGAGGGCAGCGGCCAGGCGGGCAGCCGCCCGGCGCAGGGCCCATCCCACGCACCCGACGAAGTCCTACGGCTTCACCGGCTGAAGGCCACCAGGGCGGGCGCCCACGGGCGCCCGCCCTCCCCTGGCAACGTCAACCGCAGCCACCGAGGCAGCAAGTCATGAACCACGCCACGCGCTTCACCATCGCAGTCCTCGCCGCGCTGCTGCTCGGCGCGACCGGCTCGGCCACGGCAGCACCCCAGTGGCCGAACACTGCCAAGGGGGAACAGCAGCTCGCGTTCCTAAAGCACGCCACCGAGGCCTACGCGAGGCCGAGCCGCGCCTCCAGGGGAATTCAACACGTGACCAGGACGCGACCGATCACCGGCGAGCGGACCACACTCCCGGTGATCGCTCATGCCACTGCCAACGGCATCCTCTGGCTACGAGTGCTCCTCCCCGGGCGGCCAAACAGCCACGCGGGTTGGATCACCGCTGGCGAAGCCACACCGGGGATCACCTACTGGCGGATCACGGTTCACACCTCCAGGCGTGAGGTAACAGTCCGATTTGACGGCCGGGTGTGGCGCACCTTCAAAGCCGTCGTCGGCAAGCCCTCCACCCCCACCCCCCACGGGCAGTTCTTTGTCGAGGAGAGCGTGGCCCTGTATCCACAGGAGGTTGGCGCCCCCTACGCGCTGGCGCTCAGCGCCCGCTCCAACGTACTCCAGGAATTTGATGGCGG
>JAABUZ0100008262.1_pt1 | contig 12289 bp, 12 predicted proteins | sample 5562091 | NCBI WGS metagenome assembly JAABUZ01 (sample SAMN12813069, study PRJNA571459) | rock metagenome | isolation source: Antarctica rocks | place: Antarctica: Victoria Land, Linnaeus Terrace sud | collected 2015-12-21 | reverse complement strand
CGCCATTTATCCCATTCGTGTCATCCGCTTTCGCGTGCTGTGTCGGGGTTGATGAACGACTCCCGCTGATATTGAGCGTCGAACCGGGTCGCGGGCGACCATCCGGCCCGAGCCGCTGCGGCTTCACTACCACACTCCCTGTGTCGCCTTTGCTGGTCTCCGGAGCTACCTGCCGGTCCTGCTGCGCCGCCATACTCTGCTGCATGAACGCTTGAATGCGTGACGGCTTCTTGTTCGTCACCGGCTTAAGCACCCGCGCCTTCTCCACCTTCACGGGCAGGAAAGGGAAAATATCGGAGAGCGATCCCCACCCGGTGATGAAGTACTGCTGAAACGCGCTGAAAACCGCCTGCACTGCCCAGTACAAGACCATCGCGGAGAGGAAGTTCCAGCCGAAGACGAGCACGAGGCAGGTCGAAACGGAGATGAGCGTGCTTTGCAACTTCGTCTGCTGATCCTGCTGCGCGCGCTTCGCGGCATTTGGCAGGGACATGCGCGTCTGGATTACCTGGAAAATGAACGCGAGGAAGACGAGAATACGAAAGTGATCTGCACTGGATTCAAGCTTTGTCAGGTCTGTAACCCATAAGAACGCATGCCCACCTGCCTGATCCTCAGATACCACGCGCATTGCCTGATAGACGACCAGAAAGACCGGCAATTGAATCAGGACGGGTAAACACCCAGCGAGCGGGTTGATACCATATTCCTGATAAACGCGCATCTGCTCCTGCGCGAAGGTCTGTTTGTCGTCCTTGTACTTCTTTTGCAGGTCCTTGATGATCGGCGCCACATCCTGCATTGACTTGGACGACTTGATGGACTTGAAGGTCAGCGGCGCGAGCAAAGACTTGATAAGAATCGTGAAGAGAATGATCGTCACACCGAGGTTGCCACCGGTATGATCGCGCAGGAAACGAATAAAAGTCGCTACACTCTCGATTGCGGGGCCAATAAGCGGTAAGTGATTCACTGTACGCCCTCCGTCAGGGAGCGCCCCGGCGCATGCGGCGTGAGGGCGAAATCATTAAAGGCCTGAGGACTGCGGGTGTCCTCTGATCGTTGGTCTCTCGATTCTTGGTTCTGTCTACTGTCTACTGCTCCCTGCCCGCTGCTCGCTACCAGATCAGGCACCGGGTCGTAGCCGTGACCACCCCACGGGTTGCAGCGCATGACACGCCACGCCGCCATCACGCCGCCCCGAACGATACCGTAACGAACGATCGCCTCGTATCCGTACTCGGAGCACGATGGCACAAACCGACAGGATGGCGGCAGTATCCGCGAGATTGTGCGCTGATAGAGGCGAATGGTCAGGAGCATAAGCCATTTCATGCCGATTGCGCCTCCTGTTCCAGCGGGGCACGGGGCGTAAGCAGGAGCAAGGCCGCGCGGCGCAATAATACGCGAACAACCGCGCGCACCTCATCGTATTGATGCCCAACAATCGGCGGGCGCGCAATGAAAACGACATCATACCCGGATACCAGCGGCCCCACCTCTTTTGGCGTCGTTCGCACCGACTCGCGGAGCAGTCGCTTGACGCGGTTCCGCACGACCGCACCGCCCAATCGCTTCGAGACGGAGAATCCGTACCGATTGTGCGGCAGATTGTTCGGCAACGCGCAAAGGATGGCGAACGGATGCGCCCACGATCTACCTTGCTTACGGACGCGGCGGAAATCGGCGTCATACGTGAGGCGAAGGGCACGTTCCATTGCGGTACCGATGCTCCTCGCGCTATTTCTCGCGCACGACTTTATAGGAACGCTTGCCAATGACGAGTTCACCTACCGCCAGCTTTGCCCGCCCCTTGCGGCGGCGCGCTGAGAGAACCTGCCGCCCACCCTTTGTCGCCATTCGCGCGCGAAAGCCATGCACGCGCAGGCGCGGGATGCGCTTTGGTTGCCATGTCCGCTTGACCACCTGATTCCCTCCCAATGATGACGAATGCGCCGCTCCTACGCATTAATACGCAATCGAGCGGGCGTGAGTAACGCAATGCAGAATCGAACCCGCTTCCTCGGGGAAACGAGCCATGTAAGTATAGGGGGCTGTCTGGCAGGTGTCAACGAGCGGCCTGGCATCCGAACATAACTCGGTTTTCCCGGTGGTGACGGGCTTTTAGCCTGCCACCACTACCTCAATTGCACCAGAACATGCGCTAGTACGCCGGATCGGGGTCTTCGAGGATTGGGAAACGTCGTCCCTTGCTCGGCGTCGCCACTTCAAAGACGATGTTGTTCGGATCAGAGAAGAAGAACGAGCGTGACGGGCCGCGCTCGATGATCTCTGAACGATTATTCACGCCCTTTTCGCCAATTCGCGCGTACCACGCATCAAACGCCGCGTCATCCTCGACATGGAAACAGATGTGATCGAGCGAGCGGCCCGTGCTCGGCAGTGTCGCATCTTTATAGGCCGGCATTGCAGCGTTTGGGAACTCGAAGAAGGCAAAGACGGTGTTGGGCGCGACAGTGATGAAGTAATGCCGCTCATTGCCCGGCCGGTCGAGTCGGTGGCCCATCGCCACTTCGGAACCGAGCACATCCCGGTAGAAAGCAACCATCTTCTTCATGTCATTTGTGACGACCGCAATGTGATGAAGCGCCATGAAAGGCGAGGGTAGCCCATCCCGATCAGCCGTCTCGTGCGTAGTCTCGTGCGTAGTCTGGTGTGTCGTTGCCATACGAGACTTCCTTTTTTGTTGGTAGCGTAGGCTTCCGCCTGTGTTCTCTTGAGTGGAACGCAGGCGGAAGCCTACGCCACCATCAATCCGTTACCGCTGCGCGATCTTCGGAATCACTTCTTCCGCGAGCCGTGTGACGATCCCCGCCGGGAAGGGTGGCCGCAAATTGAGAATCAGATGCGTCGCGCCAACATCTACCATTGATTGCGTCGTCTGCACCGTCGCGTCCAGATCATCGTAGTTGACGGGGATTTGCACGGAATACTCGATCGCGTCTGGGTCGCGACCAACGGTGGCGCAATGTTCCCGCAGAATACTTACCTTGTGCTGGAAAATCTCCGTTGATTGTGCGGTGGCGTTCCAGATGTCCGCGTGCTTCGCGACGACACGAAGCGTCAACTGCTCGCCGCTGCCACCGATGACGATTGGTGGATAGGGCTTCTGCACCGGCTTCGGCTCGCTACGGGCGTCTTTCAGTTGATAGTACCGGCCCTCATAGGTCGTGAGGTGTTGCGTGCAGAGGGACTTGTAGATCTCGCACGCCTCATTGAGTCGCCGGATGCGTTCGCCTGGTTGATACAATGGGATGCCCATGCTGGTGTGCTCATACTCGTTCCAGCCTGCGCCGATGCCGAAGTCAAGCCGCCCGCGCGCGATGATGTCCGTTGTGATGGCGATTTTCGTCAGGACAGCGGGATGGCGATACGTGTTGCCCGTGACCATCAAACCGAGGCGCACGCGGCTCGTTTCGACGGCGAGCGCGGCGAGCATCTGCCACCCTTCGAGGCAGGGGCCATCCAGATTGCCATTGATTGGCGAGTAATGGTCGAAGAGCCACGCATGCTCGATGACAGGGATACCATCGGCTTCCTTCCAGACAGTAACGATCTCCTCATACATCGTATCTTGCGGTGCCGTCTTGATCCCGAATCGTAGTGGCCGTGCCATCATGCTCCTCCGTTCCTCTCCTCTAATACCAGCGTGCTTTGTCGGTGACCGTCGCGAGCGGTTCACCCGCGACGAAGCGGCGGACGTTTTCCAGCACGACCGCGAGGCGGCGCTCATCGGTGTGTGGCCCGGCGTCCGCGCTGTGCGGCGTGACGATGACATTCTCCATCTTCCAGAGCGGACTGTCACGGGGGAGTGGCTCCGTCTCGAAGACATCGAGCGCCGCGCCCGCGATCCATTCTTCTGCTAGGGCCTTTTCCAGCGCGGCGAGGCGGACGATCTTGCCCCGTCCGATGTTGATAAAGAAGGCGTCCCGCCGCATGCGCCGGAACATCGCCGTATCGAACAGCCCGGTCGTCTCCGGCGTCTGCGGCGCGCAGATAATCACCGCATGCGCGTCGGGCAAGAGGTCTGGCAATTGCGCGGGGCGGGCAAGTGCTGCTACCCCGTTCGGTGCGGCCTCGACCTTCGGGTCAACGCCGATGATGGACGGCCCGAAGACGGCGAGCCGACGCACGACCTCGCCGCCGATCCCGCCCAGGCCCATGACGAGCACGGTCATTTCCGCCGGGTCCCGTACCTGGATGGCATCATGCGGCGTCCAGACGCCCTCCGCCTGCCGCCGCATCAGGCGCGGGAGATCGCGGCAGAGTGCGAGAAAGAGCGCCAGCACATGGTTCGCGATATGGTCATTGTAAATGTTACGCATGTTCGTCAGTATCACGTCGCTGGCGATCAGATCGGGGAAGACGACACTTTCGAGGCTGATGCTCGGCGCTTGCAACCAGCGCAGGTGTGGCGCGGATTCGAGGAGCGCCGGGTTCAATTTCCCGATCCATCCGTCCGCCGTCCGCGCCGCTGCCATCGCCTCCGACTCATTCACCGGCGTCACGACCTCGGCCTCCCCGGACGCGGCCCGAATCGCCGCCACCCATTCACCCGACTGCTCCGGCCAAATCACAATACGCATCGTATCTCCTTTTGGAAAATCTGAACCACGAAGACACGAAGAGCACGAAGAAAAGGCCAGGGATCGGAGCAGAGCGTGTTATTCTTCGGCTCATCTTCGTATCCTTCGTGTCTTCGTGGTTCAATCCCCTTCTCTGCACCTTTGTAGTTCTCCACGGTTTGTCCTACCTCGTGGCGGCGACGAGTTGGGTGACAACATCGGGCGGGAGAGGGCCGCGAGCGGTCCAGCGGAGGGCGTCTTCCAATTGCGCGAGGTCAGAGTAACCGACAAGGACAGTCGCGATGCCCGATTTCGCGAGGGCGAAGCGGACGGCCATTTCCAGCGTATTCTCCAGCCCGGCTTCGGTTGCGAACCATGACAGGTCCTTCGCCCGGTTCATGTCGTGTGCGTATTCTCCACCACCGACGAGCGGCGAGCCGGGATCGCCCGCGTTCGCGTGCCGCTCCGGTTGCAGCGCTAATGCGCCTGCCGCGAGAACGCGAATCGCGATCACGCCGACATCCGCACTCGCCGCCGCGTCAATCAGTCCAGCGAAATCCTGTTCACCGCCGCTCGCGCTCGCATATCCCGCGCTCGGATTGACGGCATTGAAGTAGGATTGCATCGTCGCGAAGATGCCGCTCCGCACAGCATCGTGCAGAGCAACCGTCTCACCCAGACCGGTGAAGCCGATCTGGCGCGCCAGCCCGCGCTCCTTGACGCGCTGCAATCCCTCGGCAATCGCGCCCCGCACCGCATCGAGGCCGACGGAACCGCCGCTCGCCGTCTGGAGCGCGCCCGCACCGGGCTGGGTAATCGGGTTGTGCAGTTGCAGAAGGTCCACGGCGTCATGGCTGAGCCGCCGCAGACTTGCCTCAATGGACGTTTGAATCGCCGCTACCGGATCGCTGAGGTCGTCAGCGGTGAGGCGCACCTTCGTCCCGACGACGACGCGATTCCACGCACCCAGTTCACCCAGGACGCGGCCAAGATTCTCCTCGGATCGGCCATCGCCGTAACTTGACGCGGTGTCGTAGTAGGTGATGCCCGCATCGAGCGCGCGGGCGACGGCCCGCCGCTGTTCGGTCGGGTCGCCCTTCGTGAATAAGCCACCAATCGCGCCACTCCCATAGCCGAGCGCGGACACCTGCAATCCGGTCCTACCCAGTGGTCGTTGCTCCATCACTATACTCCTCATGTTTTCGCACCGTTGCGCACGGATACGTCCTTAGCCTGCCAGACTGATTGCGGGCTGAAGCCTGATCCACGGGACCGTTCACCGCGCCGCGCCGATGCCGTCTACCGCGCTAGGGTTTTCGAGGGCGGTGATGTCGCCGAGGGGCAGGTTAAGATAGCGCGCCCGAATGACGCGGCGCATCACCTTCGCATTGCGCGTCTTCGGCAGGTCACCGACGAACTTGACCGCCTCCGGCTTTAGCGACTTGCCGAGTTGGTCGGTAATCGTGGATTCGATGGCCGCGCGTAGCGATTCGCTCGGCTCGTGCTCCGGTCGGAGGACGACGAAGGCGACAATCGTTTCGCCCTTGATGTCATGCGGGATGCTGATCGCCGCCGCCTCCTGTACTGCCGGGTGCGACACCGCTGCCGATTCGATCTCCGCCGGGCCAACGCGCTTGCCGGCGACCTTGATCGTGTCGTCCGAGCGGCCAAGGATATACCAGAAGCCGTCCGCATCAATGCGCGCGAAATCGCCATGCACCCAGAGACCGGGGATGCGCGACCAATACGTTTCCTCGTATCGCGCCGTGTCCTGCCAGAAACCGCGCGTCATACCGGGCCAGGCATTGCGGATCACCAGTTCGCCGACCGCGCCGCGCACCGGATTCCCGGCGTCGTCCACGACATCCACGGCCATCCCCGGCACGGGCGCGGAGAAGCAGGTCGGCTTCAGCGGGAGGATAGTGAAACTGCTGAGGATGCCGCCGGAAATCTCGGTGCCGCCCGAGTAGTTGATGATCGGGCAGCGGCCGCCGCCGATCTCATCGAAAAACCATTGCCACGGCCCCGGATTCCATGCCTCGCCACTCGAACCGAGCACGCGCAGCGACGAGAGATCGTGTTTGCGCGGCCAGTCATCCCCCTTCGCCATCAGCGCGCGGACAACGGTCGGTGCAACGCCGCAGACGGTAATGCGATACTTCTCGATCAGTGACCAGAGGCGGTCTGGCTCTGGCCAGTCCGGTGTGCCCTCAAAGAGGACGAGCGTTGCGCCGAGCGTCAGCGTGCCGGTAATTGCCCACGGCCCCATCATCCAGCCAAGGTCGGTGAACCAGAGGAGCGTATCGTCCGCCTGCACATCGAAGCAGTGCGCGAGGTCCTGCGTTGCCTTGATCGGGAAGCCATCATGCGTATGCAGCGCGCCCTTCGGCCTGCCCGTCGTGCCGGAGGTGTAGATAATCATGTACGGGTCCTCGGCGTTTGTCCTCTCCGTTGCCCGCTCGGTCGGCTGATGCGGGACGATCTCATGCCACCAATGATCGCGATCCGGCGTGAAGGAGATCGCGTCGCCGGTGCGCCGGAAGACGACCACCGATGCGAGTGTCTCCACCCCAGCAACCGCTGCGTCCGCCGTCTCCTTGAGTGGCACGACCTTACCCCGACGATAGAAGCCGTCCACGGTAATTAGCACCTTCGCGCCTGCGTCTTTGAGGCGCTTCGCGACGGATTCCGCGCCGTAGCCGGAGAAGATCGGGATGTAGATCGCGCCGAGTTTCGAGACGGCGAAGGTCGCCATCGCCGTCTCCGGGAGCATCGGCATGAAGATACCGACACGGTCGCCCTTGCCGACGCCGAGCGCCGCGAGTGCGCCCGCCAGTTGGTTCGTCTGCTCCCACAGTTCGCGGTACGTCATCTCACGGGTTGCGCCGTCGTCGCCTTCCCAGATTACCGCCGTTTTCGCGCGGTGCGCGCCGGTCGCGTGCTTGTCGAGCGCGTTATGGACGTAGTTGTACTGGCCACCGGGGAACCATGTCGCCCACGGCACGCCGCGTGACAGATCCACCACCGCATCGTACGGGCGATAGAACTGGAGATCGAGATCGCGCACAGTCGCGTCCCAGAACCACGCTACGTCGTCCGCCGCGCGGGTGAGCAGTTCTTCAAACGACGCGATGCCCTCGCGCGCCATGAACCGACGCAACCGGCTGCGCTCCAGATACGCGTCGCTCGGACGCCAGACAATTTCCGCGCTGTCGGCATCGTGCCCGACCGGCATCGTGCCCGCTACTTCGCTCCGCGCCATTGCCTTTCTCCTTCGTATCGCACCCGGCATGAGGCCGAGTCTGCTCCTTGTTTACCGTATCATCGCACCGTTCATCAATGATCGCGACGGGAGAGGAAGGAGCGGTAGCGCAGGCCGATGATGTTATGGCTTCCGCCTGTCCCGTGGTTGCCAGCCCGTAACAGATTGCGCTTCAATCGTCGCCTCGTGGAGCATGAAGCGGGAGTCGTAGCCAAGCCCGAGGAATTGATAGCCTTCCGCAATGCGGTCACTGACACCCTGCGCATCCGCGCACATGACGCCGGCGGCGACGTGATGCTTCTTGCAGGTCTGGAGGATGTGCTGCATCCCCTCCTGGAAGACCTTCGCCTCCGACCATATCGCAGGCGTCTCGCCCATGTTGCCAAGCATGTCGTTCGGGCCGACGAAGACGCCGTCAATGCCACCCTCCGCCAGCATCGCATCGAGGTTGTTGATGCCCTCGGGTGACTCGATCATGATGATGACGCAAATCTCGTCGCTCGCACGCTGATTGTACTCGCCTGGCTGGGCATCGAAGGAGGCGTTATACCGGCCGCCCCCGTAGGAGCGGTTGCCGACCGGTGGGTGCTTCGCAGCGCGGGCGATGATGCGCGCCTCCTCCACGGTGTTGACCATCGGGGCGATGATTCCCCATGCCCCCGCATCGAGTACCCGCTTAATGTTCTCATGCGTCCCATCAGGCACACGGACGAACGGGGCTGATGGCGTGCCGCGCATCGCCATTAGCATCAGCGCGACGGTCTCGATGGAAAAGGCGTTGTGTTCCCAGTCAATCGTCAGCCAGTCGAAGCCGACCGTGGTCATCGCCTCGACGGCGAGCGGCGCGCCGTAACTCAACCAGGCACCGACGGATGGGCGTCCCTCGCGAAGCGCGCGTTTCACATGACTCTCTCGCATCCTCTTCCCCTTCCGGTTCAACCGCATTCTTACCAAGTGCGCGCATACCCCATCCGACTCCATTGTGGTTTGCGCAGCCTTCGCCGTCTTGATCGCCTCCGAAGGCGTCGAAGTAGGGTCGTTCCTGCCAGATTTTCGCGTTTGCCAAGCCTTTGTAGACAGGATACCATCGGCCACCAACTGCCTCGTACACTACCTCCATCTTGTCAGGCTGCATGATCGCCTTGTCTGCATCCACCTGCTTCGAGACGGAGAAGATGGACCATGACGCCGGGTTCCGGACAAACGCGGCCTGACGTGACTGGTACGAGTTATTATTGCCGGTGTCGTCCCAATCGGGCGAGTCCCGCAGAATTACCTATCATCCTTCTACCACTTCTGAACGCGGGTCAGGGCGTTGATCGTACCATCATTTGTTGATGGCGGGTCGCGTCGTAGATTGTCTTGGCCTGCAGCAGCATTTCCTTGGTAAAGGAGACGTTGCGCCATACCACCATCGTGTCGCTGAATGCCGTGACCGCCGTTGGTGCGCCTGCAACCGCCGATCCGGTCGTCGCGGGCGCGGTGGTTCCCAATCGCCGCGCCCGCCTGCTGGCGCGGCGCGATCCTCGACGCAAGTGCGGCGCGGGCTAATCCGGCATGGAGACACTTCCGATACCACGGCATCATCCCTGCATAGACGAACGCGGACGCCGCTCGTGCCGCGCGATTGACGCGCGTTTGCCGGACGGCACACAGCAGGAGCGAGCGATTGAATACGTTACAGCAGCCATCCGGGGACAATCTGGACGTGACCCTGCTTGCACAGGGCGAGCAAACCGGGGAGCAGATCGCCGCGCAACTGGCGGCATTTATCCGGGGAGCGCAACGGAGCCTCGATATGGCCCTCTACGACTTCCGCCTCAGTGACCCGCTGAAGGCGGTCGTCGTGGGTGCCATGCGGGAGCGCGCGGCGGCGGGCGTTACCATCCGTATCGCCTACGACGCGGACAAACCGGAGCCGCCACTCGTCGGGCAAGGGATGGATCCCGCTCCAGCGGGCACGGGCGCATTCGTCCAGTCCCTTGGCTACCCCTACCGCCGCATCGGCGGACCGAAGTTGATGCACAACAAATACATTGTCCGTGACGTGCCGGACCCGAATGCGGCGGAGGACGTCTCCGGCGCGTCTATCTGGACAGGCTCGACGAACTTCACCGACGATTCGTGGAATGTCGAGGAGAACAACATCCTCCAAATCGCCGCACCCGCTCTGGCGCGATTTTATGCCCATGACTTCGCGGATTTGTGGAGCGAGGGCGCGATCGGCACAAGCGGTTCATTCGATACGGCGCCAGTGAACCTCACGTATGCGGGCACGCCACTGACGGCGCGTGTCTTCTTCTCGCCGGGACGCGGGCCGCAGATTGATGATGAGGTAGCACGGCGGGTCTCCGGGGCGCGCCAGCGCGTCCGCATCTGGAGCATGCTCATTAACTCAGGCGCACTTATTTCGGCGCTCGGTGATCTGCTTGCGGCGGGTAATGTGCCGGTAAGCGGTGTCTATGACCGGACGCAGATGGAGAGCGTGCTGACGCAGTGGCAGGATGTGCCACACAATGTCTGGAAGATTGACGCAGTGCGCCAGATGATCGCGCAGGCGGGTTTAATTGGCAAGAACTCAACCCCCTACCGCCCGGACACGATCCACGACTTCATGCACGCGAAAGTGCTCATCGTGGACGACACGGTGATCACCGGCTCGTACAACTTCTCGCGCAGCGCGGAGTTCAATGCGGAGAACTTGCTCGTGCTGGAGAACGCCGCGCTCGCCAACCGATACAGCGCGTTTGTTGACCATTTGATGGCAAAATACGCGGCGGGTAATCAACCGCTCTAAGCAATGATCCGTGGAGGAACGACGATGGCGAACGATACGACGCCCGATCGGCCGGAGATGGCGGACGGTATGATCCCAAACATTACGCTCAATCGTGCGGCACGGCGCGGCCAACCGACTGAGGATCGTAAACTGCTCTCATGGACGGATCGTGACCGGGAACGAGCGGCGGCCTTCACGCACAGCGACCCGTGGCGTATTATGCGGATCACGGGCGAGTTTGTCTCCGGGTTTGACGCGCTTGCGGGGATCGGTCCCGCTGTAACTGTCTTCGGTTCGGCGCGGACGCACGACAGTGACCCGATGTATGTCGCCGCGCAGGCGGTCGGCGCGGCGCTGGCGACAGCGGGATTTGCGACGATCACGGGCGGAGGCCCCGGCATTATGGAGGCGGCGAACCGGGGCGCAATGGGCGCCGGTGGCCTCTCCGTCGGCGCGAATATCGAGTTGCCCTTCGAGCAGGGGATGAATCGCTACGTCAATCTCGCGCTCAACTTCCGTTACTTTTTCGTGCGCAAGACGATGTTCGTTAAGTACGCTGAGGGGTTCATCTGCTTCCCCGGTGGGTTCGGCACGCTTGATGAGTTGTTCGAGTCCCTGACGCTGATCCAGACGGGTAAACTCGGCATGTTCCCCGTTGTGCTCTTCGGGCGGATATACTGGCAGGGCTTGCTCGACTGGATCGCGTCAACCGTCCTCGCGGAAGGGAAGATCAACCCGCCCGATCTCGACCTCCTGACAGTGACGGATGATCCCGCCGAAGCGGTCCATGTGATCACCGAAGCATATCAGCGCAGCATGGCAACGCTCAATGACGGCAGCGGTATTCCCACGACGTGGGACCCGGACCCGAAACCCGCTCGCTGAATGTGCGAAAGGCGTTAGCGATGTCCCCTATCTCCCTCGCGCTCCTTCGTGGCATCAATGTAGGAGGTACGAACAAACTCCCGATGAGCGACCTGCGCGACCTGTTCACCCAGGCGGGCTGTCGCGATGTGCGGACCTATATCCAGAGCGGCAACGTCATCTTCCGGGCGGATGCCGCCGCTATTGCATCGCTCCCCGGCTTCATCACCGAGCGGATGGCCGAACGCTTCGGCTATCGGGTGCCGCTAGTGTTGCGAACGACCGACGAGATGGGTGAGGTCATCCGGCATAATCCCTTTATTGCCGAGGGAGCGGCAAAAGATACGCTCCACGTCCTTTTTCTTGCGGGGCGACCAGATGCGCGCAGTATCGCTACCCTCGACCCCGACCGATCGCCACCGGACGCGTTCATCGTTCGCGGCCAAGACATCTATCTCCGGCTGCCGAATGGCGCGGCGCGGACCAAGCTGACCAATAGCTACTTCGACGCGAAACTCGCCACGATCAGCACAGGGCGGAACTGGCGGACTGTGACGACGCTCTTCGCATTGATGAATAGTTGACGGTCTCTGCATGTCTGCTCCCGGCTGTTAGCAGCGCGGGCTGGATACCCTGTAGATAACATGCGCAGTAAGTGAGGGGGTAGTCTACCCCTTCCCCACTCGCTGCGCTCAGTCGCGTATCCGCCAATTTGCCCGGTTCACCAGTCCCGCCACCGCTCGGTTGTGGGACGTGATCCCCCGCCGGTGATGCCGATCCCGCTGGGTCAGACAGTCG
>JAABUZ0100008259.1_pt1 | contig 12290 bp, 6 predicted proteins | sample 5562091 | NCBI WGS metagenome assembly JAABUZ01 (sample SAMN12813069, study PRJNA571459) | rock metagenome | isolation source: Antarctica rocks | place: Antarctica: Victoria Land, Linnaeus Terrace sud | collected 2015-12-21 | reverse complement strand
AGGTGAACCAGGCAGTCGCCAGCCAGCGCTCCAATTTCGACGCACTCGACAAAACGATCTCGCGCGCACCCTTCGACGGCCTCGTCACCAACGTTCCCGTGCGTGTTGGCGAAACCGTCGTCCTCGGGATCCAGAATGCCGAAGGATCTACGCTGATGACGCTTGCCGATATGTCCGTCATCACCGCCGAGGTGAAGGTGGATGAAACTGACATCGTCAACGTTGCCATGGGCCAGGAAGCGGATGTCACGGTGGATGCCTTGCCGGGCAAAGTCTTCAAAGGCCACGTGACCGAGGTGGGAGACCAGGCCCTGCTGCGCACCACCGGAGTCGCCACGTCGCAATCGACCTCCGGAACCGAGGAGGCCAAGGACTTCAAGGTTGTGATCACGCTCGATCAGACGCCGAACGCCGAACCCGGGCAGAAAACCGACTCCGTGCTCGATCACCTGCGCCCCGGTCTTTCCACCACAGCCAAGATCGTCACCGCACGGCGCAGCAACGTCCTGGTCATTCCTATCCAGGCATTAGTGCAGCGCGACCTGGAGGAAGAGCAGCAGCTCGCACGGGATAGCGGCAAACCCTCTTCGCATTCCTCCGCTACCGCACCCTCCGCTGGAAAGAAGGCCGCCCCGGTTCAGGGCGTGTACATCCTAAAGCCGGATCATCGCAAACAGCGCGCCATCTTCGTTCCCGTTACCACCGGTACCACGGGCTCGACCGACATCGAAGTCACCAGCGGACTTTCAAGTGGCGAAACCATCGTCACGGGGCTCTACAAGGTGTTGCGCGGCCTGCGTAGCGGGACGGTGGTCAAACCCGATAACACACCGGATGCTGCGCCCCCCAGCTAAGCTGCGCACGATAAGCTGAAGCGCAGGGGCCTGCTCGGCCATCGAAAACATAGCAGACCGCCAAAGGCGCAACCAGACAGTATGATCCGCCAGGGGACGAAAGCAAACGATGACCAACGTTGAACTCGAATCGAACCTCAGCACCGCCAGCGGACCGGGCGAAGGCGACGTCATCGTCACCAATGACCTGTGGAAGACCTATGTCATGGGGGACCAGGAGGTCCATGCTTTGCGCGGCGTGAACCTCCGCATCCGCCACAATGAATACGTCGCCATCATGGGTCCGTCAGGTTCGGGCAAATCGACCCTGATGAACCTGATCGGCTGCCTCGATTCTCCTTCGCAGGGCAAGTACTGGCTGAACGGCCATGACGTCTCCGAACTGAACGATGACGAGCTCGCTCGCATCCGCAACAAGGAAATCGGCTTCGTGTTTCAGACCTTCAACCTGCTCTCGCGCGCTACCTCGCTGCACAATGTCGAACTGCCGCTCATCTACAACGGCACACCCGCGGCCGAGCGCATCGCACGTGCCAAATCCGTGCTCGAAAGCGTGAATCTTGGCTCGCGCATGATGCACAAGCCCAACGAGCTCTCGGGCGGTCAGCGCCAGCGCGTTGCAATCGCACGTGCGCTGGTGAACAAGCCCTCGATCATTCTCGCCGACGAACCCACCGGCAATCTCGACTCCACCACCTCGATCGAGATCATGGGCCTGTTCGCCGACCTGCATGCTCTAGGCAATACCATCGTGCTCGTCACCCACGAGCCCGATATCGCCGAGTATGCCGACCGTGTCGTCACGATCCGCGACGGCGTGATGGCCAGCGACCACCTCTCCAAACGCGGCGCCAGCAAGGTCCAAGCTTAGACTCTGCGCCTACCAAGTGCATTCTCTTCCCCCGTCTGTGCTTCGTGATTTGCACTTGCTTCGCTCATCGCCGCAGTCTGCCCCAGTTTCATCCTCAAATCACCACAAGTCGCCGCGGCAACGTCTAAACTGTGTCTATGCGGTTGTTGCGGCCCTGTTTCGCCTTATTGATTGTCTTCCTGCCTTCGATGGTGTGTGCGCAGAACGCGGCGCGGTTCGACCTTGCAGGTCCGCGCGTCGATATTACGGTGACACGCCACGGTGTGACGCTCCCCATCACCGCTGTCCCCAATCTCCAGCCCGGCGATCAGCTCTGGTTGCATCCCGATCTGCCCGCCACGCAATCCGTGCACTATCTGCTGATTGCTGCCTTCCTGCGTGGAACCACCAATCCACCGCCGGACGACTGGTTCACCCGCATCGAGACCTGGAATCGAAAAGTTCGCCAGGAGGGTGCTGTGGTCACTGTTCCTGCCGACGCCCAGCAAGCCATTCTATTCCTCGCGCCTGAGACTGGCGGCGACTTCTCCACCCTGCGCTCCGCCGTGAAGGGCCTTCCCGGGGTCTTCGTCCGCGCCTCCCAGGATCTCGATGCCGGCAGCTTCGAACAGGCGCGCATTGAAAAATATCTCGACTCCATGAAGCGCGTTCCGCCGAATGATGCCGCCGCGCTTGAACAGCACTCGAACTTCCTCGCCCGTACGCTCAATCTTCGACCCAACGAGGGCTGCTTCAAGCAGCCGCTCGATCAGCAGTACGACTGTCTGATCCGGACCGGCACACAAACCCTGCTGGGCGACGAACATGGCCAATCCATCGTCGCCGCACTCTCTACCGGCTCGAACGTCGACCTGATCAACGCAGCGTCCTATACCTCGCTCGGCGGTGGCGGAATGTACTCAGCCTACGTCGGTGCGGTCGTCGATCTAGTGCGCGTGTTGAACAACCTGCATACGGCCCACTACCAGTACATCCCAGCGCTCGCTCTGCCGGTCGATCGATCGCTCAACCTGCGTCTGAACACACCGCCTTCGTTCAACAATCCCAAGTCCGTCATCGTCATCGGCATGCCTTCGATCCAGGCCGCCACCCTGCCGCCGCTGCGTCCCGCCGAGCCCGACCACACCTCCTGCCTGCTCGACAAGTCCATGGTCCTTCCCATTGAAGGCGCACCGCTTGTTTTCTCGACCGGCTTCGCGCACGATTTGATCCTTCATCTCAGCACTCCACAACCCACGGGCAAACCGCAGGATCTTGCACTCGAAGCCGACGCATTTTCAGGCGGCCTGCGCTTGAACCCAAACGCACCCACGCGCCACGAATTGCCTTCCAACGAGCCTGCCCCGCAGATCGCTCCCAAGTCGAAGAAGGCGGCAGAGGACGCAGCGCAACCCTCTCGCATCATCAACGGAACTATCCGCGGCTTCTGGGGCTTCGATCCCTTTACCGGACCTACGCTGCCGCTTCAGCAACTCCCCGGCGGAGACTGGCGCATCGTCGCCGACGCAAAGACCCCCGACAACCTTATCGCCGGCAAGCCCAATCAGTTGCAGTTGATGTCCACTGGGACCGCCTGCATTCAATCCATCTCACTCGAACCCGGCAACACCCCAGTCGCTTGGAAGCTCGCGCCCGACCCTGCCGGGAGCACGCCGGGCAACATCCTTCCCGTCAATGTCACGTTGAATCTTCAACCCTCCGCCTCGCCCGGCTCGATTCGCCTCTCCATCCAGCAGTTCGGCAGTTCTACGCCCGACCAGGTGGGCACCCGCACCTTCGCCGAGCCTGCGCGCATCGATTCGCTCGTCCTTCATGCCGAGGATGACTCAGTCGCGCTGACGGGCACCAGTCTCGATCAGGTTCAGTCCGTCAGCCGCGGCGACCTGGTCTATCTCCCCGTTGAATCCAGCCGCAGCGGTGACGGTCACACTCTGGAGCTGAAGCTTTCTGCCAATGCCAAGCCGCCGAAGTTCAAAGTAGGCGAGAAGCTCTCCGCGCAGGTGCATCTGCAGGACGGGCGCAACGTTCCCGCCGAAGCCTTCGTGTTGCCTCCGCGCCCGTCCATCACGCTGCTTTCGCGACGCGTCACTGCCGCGCCCGCCACGCCAATCGTGATGGGCAGTGAGCAGGACCTTCCCCTGGGTGCGCATCTGCTCTTTTTTCTCAAGTCGAAGGAAAAGTTTTCTCGGGCGGAGAAGATTGAGATCGCCTCCGCAGACGGTGCCCTGAGCACCTCGCTTTCCATTGCGGCTGGCTCACTCATCCTGCAGGATCAGCACACCGTCCTTGCTACCTTCGATCCGCTGAAGCTTTTCGGCGCTTCAACGTTCGGCCCGCTTCGGCTGCGCGCCGTCGCACCTGACGGCACTCCTGGCGAATGGATTTCGCTCGCCACGATTGTGCGCCTGCCCACCCTGACCGAACTGCGCTGCCCTGCCAGCGCGGAGGCCACCTGTATGCTCTCCGGCTCCGCTCTTTACCTGATCGACGGCGTGGCCAACGATTCCGACTTCACGGCTCCCACACGCGTTCCCGAAGGCTTCGTCGAACCCGCGCTCGCCATCCCGCATCCCCGCGGCCCCAACTTCTACCTGACCCTGCGCGACGACTCAACGTCCATCAACACCGTCACCATGCAGGTGAAACGCAGCCTGCCTGGTTCCGAACCGCCCAGTCCGGACACCGATGCGCCGACTTCCCCATCGCGCTAGAACCCACAGTAAGCGCATGGAAGCTGGTCCCTGAAAACGCTTGTTGTGGGAGCAATACACTTGTCGGATTACGCGTGGTCAGCCGCCAGGGAAATACTTCGAGCGTACAGGCGGAGCATGGTGGAGTTGAGCGGGATCGAACCGCTGACCTCCTCGTTGCGAACGAGGCGCTCTCCCAACTGAGCTACAACCCCACACCTGGGCTCAAGACGAGATAATTTGTCGTCGAGCTGCCTTGTACTCGGTCGAGTGTACCAGCAGGCCGCCTGCAAACTCAAACCACGGGAGGTGCGCGGGGGCGCTTCAGCCGCGTACGTTGTACACTTCCACACAACACGCTCCGAACAGCATCCAAAGCATAGCCGATCTCGTCTAAACGACTGTCCTACCATGTGCAGCGCACGCGCCAGAACCAGAATTATCCGCGCGTTGGAACCTTACAGGAACTGATCACGATGACCTTCTTCACATGCCGCCTCCGCCATCTGCTTCCTGCTGCTGCGCTTCTGCTGGCGGCCAATGCCGTTCCTGGGCAGACTGCAAAGGCCCCGTCTAGGGATACGCCCGCGAAGACAATTCCGAGCTCCGTGCCGGACCGCGCGGGCGCCTACTACCATGAAGGCCTCGCGCACCTGTACGAACAAATGGCGATGACCAACGGCCGGCCGGATTACGCGACCCACGCCATCGAGGAGTACAAACTGGCGCTCTCGGCAGACTCTTCTTCGCCGTACCTTGAGGATGGGCTGGCGGATCTCTACTTCAAAATAGGACGAATCCGCGAGGCGGTCAGCGTAGCCCAGGAGCGCGTGAAGCAGCATCCGGATGATATCGCGGCGCACACTCTGCTGGGCAAGGTGTACCTGCGCTCACTTGGCGATATGCAAGGCGCGCAGGCGAATGAAATGCTGCAGCTTGCCATCGGCGAGTATCAGAAGCTCGCCGAACTTGACCCGAAGAATGTTGAAGATCACCTGCTGCTGGGTCAGCTTTATGGATTCAATCATGATTCCGCCAAAGCCGAGGATCAGTTTAAGCTGGCGCAGAGCCTGGACAATAACTCTGAAGAAGCCGTGCTGAACATGGCCCGGCTTTACAACGAGCAGGGCCAGGGCGCGCAGGCGGTTTCCGCGCTTACGTCGATTTCGGAGACCCATCGTAGCCCTCGTGTCAACCTTGCGCTGGGTGCAAGCTATGACCAGATGCATAAGCCCGACCTTGCAGCCAAAGCTTACAAAGCCGCGCTCGATCAGGACCCCGGCAACACCGATGCGGAACGCGCGTTGGCTGCGGCCCTGCTGAACGACAGCAAGCTGGATGCTGCGCTGCCGCTGTATCGAAAGCTGGTGAAAGCCGATCCGACCGATGTGGAATCGACGGTAAAGATTTCGGAGATCGAGCGACGGCAGGGACACTACGACGCGGCCTTGTCTACGCTCGACCAGGCAAAGACGCTGAACCACAGCGCCGACAATCTGGAACTCTCGTTCAACGAAGCGGTGCTGTACGACGCGATGGGCCAGTATGACAAGGCGGCAGCCACGCTTCACGCTGTACTTTCTGCAACCGCCAAGCCGGACAACAGCTACACGGACGCGGAAAAAAGCAATCGCGCAATCTTTCTGGACCGCCTGGCTATTGTGCAGAACGAGCAGGACAAGACCGCCGAGGCAGTGGCCACCTACAAGGAAATGGCTGCTCTGGGTGGGCCCGATTTCGTGTTGCGGGCTTACCAGGGCGAGGTGGACAGCTATCGCAACACTCACCAATGGAAGCAGGCGCTCGATGTGGCCGCGCAGGCCGCCAAGGCGTTGCCCGACAACTCTGGTGTGCAGTTGGTCTATGCATTTCAGCTTGCCGATAATGGGCAGGCGGACCGTGCATTTGCCCTCGCCAACGCGCAGCTAAAGCATACCCCCGCCGATCGCGATACCTATGTCGCGATGGCTGGAATGAACCTGCGCCTGCATCGTATGGCGGACGCGATGAAGAACCTGGACGACGCGAACGGTCTGGCAAAGACGCCGGACCAACGGTTGAGCATCGACCTGCTGCGCGCCACCGTGCTCGACCAGGATAAGAAGTACGACGAGGCGGAACTAGAGTACCGCAAAGCGCTGGCGATTGACCCCAACAACGCGACCGTGCTGAACGATCTGGGCTACATGCTGGCGAACCAGGGCACTCACCTGCAGGAAGCGTTGAAGATGATTCAACAAGCCGTTGCGCTCGATCCGCAGAACGGCTCGTTCCTGGATTCGCTGGGCTGGATCTACTTCAAGCTGGGTCAGTACAGCTTGTCAGAAGAGAACCTGCATAAGGCAATCGCACGTGTGTCCAGCGATGCCAGCATCCACGACCACCTGGGACAGGTCTATGCAAAGACGGGCCGGCTGAAGCTGGCTGTGGCGCAGTGGCAGCGGTCCATGGAGGAGTATGCGCAGTCACTGCCGGCCGATGCGGACCCTGCCGATGTGGCCAAGGTGAAGCGAAGCCTCGAAGATGCGCGCGTTAAACTGGCGCGCAACGGCGGCGCAGACTCCAAGCCATAACGACGTGCATACGCGCGCTCGGCTAAACTGAACGGCGATGCAGATCCCTTCGAATCCCTGTGCGGTGATGGCCTATGCGCCGGACGATCCGCTGTGCGCGCGCGAGTTCCCTGCACCGTCGCATCCGGATCGCACACCGTTTCAGCGTGATCGCGAACGCATTGTGCAGGCGCGTGCATTTCGGCGGCTGGCAGGCAAGACTCAGGTCTTTACGTCGCGTGAGTCGGATCATTTTCGTTCGCGCCTAACCCATACGATGGAGGTCGCGCAGATCGCGCGCGAGGTTGCGTCGTCGCTGGGCCTGAACGAAGACCTGGCCGAAACGCTGGCGCTGGTTCATGACATCGGGCACCCGCCGTTTGGGCACGCGGGCGAACGCGCCTTGAACCTTTGTCTCCAGCGGCATGGGCTGCGCTTCGACCATAACCTGCATGCGCTGCGCATCGTCCAGCATTTTGAACAGCGGTATGCGGCGCATCGCGGATTGAATCTGACGCTGGCCGTGCGTGAAGGAATCGTGAAGCACTCGCGCGATTACTCGGACGTGGATCATCCTGAGCTTGCGGAGTATTTCCTCGACCAATCGCCTCCCCTTGAGGCGCAGTTGATCGATCTGGCCGATGAAATCGCGTACCTCACGGCCGATCTGGATGATGGCGTCGAGTCCGGGCTGCTTGAGGTACCGCATATTGTTGCGAACGTCAGCATTTTGGGACGCTGCTTTGAGCGGGTTGAACGTGAACACCCCGGAGTTGAACAGAAGTATCTGTTCTACGAATCGCTGCAGTGGATGCAGGGTGTGCTGACGCAGGATTTGATTCGCAACACGGAACGCAATTTGCGTGTGCATCAATTGAACTCGCTCACCGCAGTGCGCGCGTATCCGTTGCGGATTGCGATCTTTTCGCCGGAGATTGAAGCGCAGAGGCTGCAGGAAAAGCAGTATCTCTACCAGACGCTCTACACCTGCCCAGCGCTTGTTCAGGAACACGATAAGGCAGAAGAGGTCGTGACGGAGTTGTTCGATTTCTGGCTGGCCAAAGGTGAGGAGTTGCCCGAGAGTTATGCCGCGGATATCGCGGCAGATGGTCTGGCGCGTGTGGTGGCGGATTACATCGCGGGAATGACCGACGCCTTCATCCTGCAGCAGTATTCGCGGGTGCGGCATTTGTTGCGGTTGAAGACCTGAAGCGGATTTACAGATGGTGTAGAGACCCGGGAACAGGAAGAACAAACGCAAATTCCCTGCGGGAATGACAACCAGATTTGCTGGATCACTTACTACCTTATTTGAGGGATTTCCGATTCCAATTCCGTAGAGTCGTCATCCTGAACGCAGTGAAGGTCCCTGTATTCACCGAACGTTGCAACGTTGCAAACTCGGCCATAGCAAACCTCTACAGCACCATGCCGCCAGTCAGGGCTGCAACCCGGTCTATATTGTGGGTGGCGCACCAGCGGCGCAGACCGGAGGCTACATTCTCGACCGCACGGGGGTCGGCGTAGCTCGCCGTACCGACCTGAACTGCGGATGCGCCTGCAAGCAGAAACTCAACCGCGTCTTCCGCTTTCAGTATCCCGCCCATGCCGATAATGGGGATTTTTACCACTCGCGCCGCTTCGTAGACCATGCGCACGGCAATCGGCTTGATGGCGGGACCCGAGAGTCCTGCGGTCACGTTGGCGATGCGTGGACGGCGGGTTTCTACATCGATCGCAAGCGCGAGGAAGGTGTTGACCAGCGACAGCGCCTGCGCGCCCGCCTGCTCTGCCGCGTGAGCCATCTGCGCGATGGATGTGACGTTGGGCGATAGCTTGACGATGATCGGACGCTGCGCAATGCGGGCACACTCGCTGACCAAGCCAGTGAGAAGATTTGCATCGGTCCCGAAGACCATGCCTCCGTGCGCGGTGTTGGGACAGGAGGCGTTCAGCTCGTACAGTGCAATGCCGGGTGCATCGTTCAGGATGCGGATGACTTCGCAGCAGTCTTCTACAGTAAAACCGAAGATGTTGGCTATGACGACGGCACCGGGAATCTGGCGAAGACGCGGTAGTTTCTGCTCAACGAAAGCGCGCGCGCCCATATTCTGAAGGCCAATGGCGTTCATCATGCCTGCGGCGGTCTCAATGATTCGCGGGGCCGGATTACCCGCCATGGGTTCGCGCGAAAGCCCTTTGGTGACGAAGGCGCCGATACGGTTTAGCGCGACGATCTCTTCAAATTCGACGCCGTAGCCGAACGTTCCACTAGCGGCAATGACTGGCGAAGTCAGTTCGACCCCGGCGATTCGCACGCCCATATCCGGGCCCCGGTTGCCCAGAGTTGAAGGCTCATCCATACAGCCATCTTAGAACGCGGCGGGTGAAGGTTGGGCATCTGGTTTAAGCGCAAACGTGAGCACGTGTCCAACGGCGGCGGAGGGACGATTGACGCGGAGCAGAGCCGCGAACGTCGTGGCGATGTCGACTGGTTCCACTTGTTGAATGTAGGTGCCGGACTTGAAGGCTGATCCAAAGAAGGCGAGCGGCACGTGGCGGTCGTACGACCATGGCGTGTAGTGATTGGTCCCTTTGGCCTGTCCCTGCTCGTACATGGCGGGGGTGATCATCACGTACCATTCCCCGTTTGGCGAGTAGCTGTTCAGAACTCTCTCGCCGTAGGGCGTGCGGGGTACGTTGCCGGCCGCCATCTCTATTTTGGTGTAGACGCCGCGCAGTGCGGCGCGCGTGGGCAGACGCCCGGTTACCGCAGCGAGCGAAGCCTGGAATGCGTCAGGCAGCAGACGGGCGACTTCGGCTTCCGCATCCTTTTCGGCTACGCCCGCACCCGCGAAGGCGCGAGGATCGAGCGTGACGTAAGGTAGTTCGCTGGGCAGCAGGTATTTCATATTTTTGCCTGCCGAATGCTGCGCGTTCAACTGGGTTTCCACCGACGCGAAAACTTTGTGCAGGTCGAAGGTTGCGGCGGGCATGCCGTCGGCAGCAGCAGCGGGGATGGTCGGGCCGATGCCGTGGTCGCCGGTCAGCGCGACCCAGACGTTGCCCAGACCGCCGTCGACGTGATGGTCGAGCCAGGTGAAGAACGTGTTCAGGTCGACGTCGGTGGCGTCGATCATGGCACGCTGCTCGGGCGAATCCGGACCGACGCGATGGCCAAGAATATCCGTTGAAGAGATGCTGATGGTGAGGACGTCAGTAGACGGGTGCGCGCCCATCCTCTCGGACGCGATCAACGCCTGGGCAAAATCGAGCAGGTAAGAAACGCTGGCGGGACTGGCGCCTACATCGTCGTAGAAGTGCCCAGGCCGAGCTTTAGCTTCGGCGCTGGCTTTCTCGGTGCGTCCGCTGGCATTAAAGGCGGAGACCCAGGCGGGCAGCGTCTTGTCCCAATACGTGGACGTGACGAAATGTCCGCTCGCGTGGTCGAGCCAGAAGGCGCCGTTCGACGCATGCCCACTGGTGAGGATGGCGGCGCGGTCTTTGAGCGAAATACCAAAGAGCTTCGACTGGCCGCGAGTGGCGAGAACAACCTCGTCGCCCAGGGTGGAGGCAAGCTCGTTGCGCGGCGAGGTGCCGACGTCACCGAGAGCGTGATCGCCGACAATCTGGTAGTCCTCGTCTTCGACGGAGCTTACAGGGTGAGTAGACGAGCGCTTCAGATCCCACCACTCATTCAGCGAAATGCCGTGACCTGCGGTGTACGCTCCGGTCCCAATCGAGGAATGTCCGGGCGCGGTCATGGTGTTGGCGTAGTTGTAGTAGCAACCGGGAAAGTACGCTCCGCGATTGAGAAAGAGGTTGAAGCCAGAGGGTGTTTTGAAGTCGTCTCGATAGCGGTCCAGGTAGTCCCCGCGGAACTGGTCGAGTACCAGGATAATCACGAGTTTCGGCTTTGCATGGTAAACGTCGGCGCGGGCTGGCAACGGGGACGAAAAGGCGAAGGCGGCGGTCAGGGTTGCAGCCCACAACTTGCGCGGCATGACTGGAAGCATGGCAACAGCGTACAACGCTTTCACCGCGCGTCTGTGAACGGACAGCCAAAATGGGAACGGACGGCTAAAATGGAACGCAATGCTGGATCTTACGTTTGTGCGTTCCAACTTTGCTGCGGTCGAAGAAAAACTGCGTTTGCGCAGTCCGGCTTCTGCTGCGGCGTTTGGCGGATTTGCGGAACTGGATCGCGAACGCCGCGACGCCATCAATCGCGCTGAAACCCTGAAGGCTGAGCGCAATCGCTTAACGGGCGAGATTCAGAATCTTCGCAGATCAGGACAGGATGCAGCGGCTCAGACCGAGCGCACGCGCGAGTTGAAGGCCGAAGGCGAAGCGCTGGAACAGTCCGCTGCGGTGGCAGAACAGCGTCTGCGGCAGATGTTGGAAACCCTGCCCAATCTGCCGCTCGATGGAGTTCCGCCCGGGTCTAGTGAACACGATAATGTCCTAGTGAAGACATGGGGTGAGCCGACATCCTTCGACTTTACTGCACAGCCGCATTGGGAGATTGGCGAAGCGTTGGGGATTTTGGATTTCGAGCGTGCGGCGAAGATCTCGGGCTCGCGCTTTGCGGTCCACTTCGGTCAGGGTGCGCGGTTGGAACGCGCACTGGCTGCCTTCATGCTGGACCTGCACACGCTTCAGCATGGCTACACCGAGGTGCTGCCGCCCACCATGGTCAACTCGCGCTCGCTGTTTGGCACGGGAAATTTGCCCAAGTTTGGAGACGACCTCTTCCACTGCGATGATCGCGGTGCATTCACGCCCGGCAGCTATCAGGACAACGATCACTGGTTGATCCCGACGGCCGAGGTTCCGCTCACAAATCTATTTCGCGACGAGGTGCTGGAGGAGGCCGACCTGACGCTGAGCCTGTGCGCGTTCACCTCCTGCTTCCGGTCTGAGGCCGGAAGCTACGGCAAGGACGTGCGCGGCCTGATCCGGCAGCATCAGTTTCAGAAAGTCGAACTAGTCAAGCTGGCCCGGCCGGAAGAGTCCGAAGCGGAGCATGAACGCCTGACGCGCGATGCGGAATCGGTACTCGAGCAGCTTGGTCTGCCCTATCGCCGTATGCTGCTGTGTACGGGCGACATGGGTTTCAGCGCCGCCAAAACGTACGATCTTGAGGTCTGGCTTCCCGGCCAGAACCTGTACCGCGAGATCTCTTCGTGTTCGAACTTTGGCGCATTTCAGGCGCGGCGCGCGAACCTGCGCTACAAGCCGCTTGCCGAAAAGAAGTCTGCCCACCTGCATACGTTGAATGGAAGCGGGCTTGCGGTTGGACGGACCTACCTCGCTATTCTTG
>JAABUZ0100008258.1_pt1 | contig 12293 bp, 9 predicted proteins | sample 5562091 | NCBI WGS metagenome assembly JAABUZ01 (sample SAMN12813069, study PRJNA571459) | rock metagenome | isolation source: Antarctica rocks | place: Antarctica: Victoria Land, Linnaeus Terrace sud | collected 2015-12-21 | reverse complement strand
CCAGGAAAGATCCGTTAGATCCAACCCTCCACCAAACCCGGGGCGGTTCAGACTGAGCACATCCTCATACGACCCCTCCGAATGCATCGCCATCCCGATCGCGAAATACGCCATCACCCGCGCCGGCAACGACCGATTCCGCTGCTCAGTACGACCCGCCTTGGCGATCACCTCATCGACCAGGCCCGGCGGGAACACCCGCGTCAACACGCCGACCGACACTAGGTCCGACAGCCGACGATCCGACACCGGCTTCTTCCACCCAGCACGAGGCATACCGCCAAACTACACCCGTGTAAGTCTAACTGAACGTTATTGCAGCTAGCCCCGGTCTTTCGTGCGCCCAGCTGGTCGAGAAGTGGCTGTCCGTGGCCTGACTTGATCTTTGAAGCTCGTTGTGACCAGCCGGTGGGAGTCCGGTCCGGGTAGCTGCCAGGAGGCCCGGTAGCAGGCTGCCAGCGTCGGGGGGAAACGCCCGGCGTTGAAGCGCAGCGTCAGCGCCCCTTTGGGGGAGCAACTGTGCGGTCCGCAGCATCAAGCGAAGCCTGCCGCGTCGTTAGGGCTCCCGTCTTCGGAGGGGGCAGAGGGAGAGCCGAGCCCGGGGAATCAGGGTGAAGGCCATGGAAGGGGTGGAGAGCCTGGTGGCAGCCGCGAGGAACTCCCCGGCGTATGGGACGTGGAACGTGCAGAAGGTGATGACGGGAACTGGGGAGGCCCTCCCCGGCCTGGTGGGCTGCGGGCCCAGCAGAGCGGCTCTGTCCTAATAACCGGCGAGGAGCGCCTCACCACCAGGTCGCTGGCCCGGGACATCGCCCGCCTCGGCGCGGCCGCCGGCATCACGGAACTCGGCACGCACCGGCTCCGACACACCGCCTCCAAGCGTTGGCTCGACTCCGGCGTCACCATCACCGCCGTCGCCCAGCTCCTCGGCCACGCCCGGCTGTAGACCACCCGCGTCTACACCCGGCCCACCGCCGCCGACCTCGTCGCCGCGGCCGCCGCGGGCGACACTGACCCCTGATGGGTGCCCCGCACGCAGGTGCCCTCGCCGACGTCAGGCACCGCATCGAGGCGGCCCCTCCGGGCCTACCAGCGGCCCCTGGCCGCGCCCGGCCGGGGCAACCGCGCCAACCGGGTCGACACCGCCCGGCCCAGCCGCCGGACGGGTCCGCCACATCGAGGCCTTCGTCCGCGACGCGACGCCAACAGCGTCGACGACGACGTCTGGCCCACCGACCCGTGGTTCCACGAGTCCTGGCCGCCGGTGGGAGCCTGACCGCGTGCTGCGCGTCATGTGCCTGGCCAGCTTCGCCGGCGGCACCACGCTGATCGCCTAGTCGGAGGTCCGCCGACGGCGCCCCCGGGTCGTCATCTGCCCGCACGAGGGCTAGCGCCCGGCCAGTGGCGGTCGCGGTCAGCTGTCGACGTCGTCCTCTGCGTTGTCGGGCTCCCGGTGGTCCGGGGGAGTGCTCGCCTCGGTGAGTTCGCCGCTTGAAGCGTCCCAGTCGTGGAGATACAGGCAGCTTCGGGTCCAGCGGCCATCGCCGGTCTGGCCCTCCTCGTCATACCCCTCACCACAGGCCGGACAGCGATCGACTGTGGCGGCGGCGGGAGACGTCGCCATCCCTGGGGACGCCCCCCAGACCCGGTAGCCCGGAGTCATCGCGAACTCCGGCCCGTCGTCACTCGGGTGCGGGTGCTCGTGGACGCGTGCGCGGTCGGCCGTGGCGCTGGGCTCGATGCCCTGTCCGGGCGCTGCCCCCGCGGCCGATTGGGCCCTTGCCCTGCTTCACCCTGCCCTTGCACAGAACGCTAGCTCGACTGCCGACGTCGTTCTGCGGGTTGGCTGCGTCCTTGCTCATCGGCGCAGTTGGTGTCGTCGGTCGAGCCAGGCCGGGTGACGCCGGCCGCGGCTCTCGCCGCGGTAGACGCGTGAGGTGGGCTGGATGACGACCTGCAGCTGCGCTTGCGTTCGCCACCGGAAAGCGCCTCGCTGTTGCGGGTCCTGCGCGAGCGGCTGCCCGGTGAGCAGGATGACGGTGGTGTCTGTGATGCCGTCCAGGAAGCCGTCGTCTACGACGAGCGTGGTGGTGACGGTGACGTCGGGAAGCTCGGCGACACCATCGACGGACCCGGCCGTCCATCGCTGGAGGGTGCGCGCGGCCTGCACCCACAGGTAGATGGAGTCTCCGGGAAGCAAGACGAAGGTGGAGGGCAGCACCGGCGCGGCTCGCCCGGCCTCGCCGGTCTCCCAAAGCCTGACCGCGGCCTCGTAGTTCCTGGGCGGCTCGTCCCCCTGGGTCAACTCGACAACGCCACGTGGCAGTGTGAGCCGGGCGGTGCTCGTTCCCTCGTTGCTAGCGCGCAGGAGCTCGGTCATCCCGATCGGGACTGCGCGCATCCCGGGGAGCGGGAACCTTTGTTCGACGGTCATCTCGATGCGAGAGTTGATGTCGCTGTCGTTCTGCCAGTGCGGCCTGCGCAGCTCGTCGCTCACCACGTGCGCAAAGCTGACGCGCGGCGCGCTGGCGTCCACCCGGGTCCGCCGGCTCTCCCCGATGTCCCGGACGGTGGCTCGCACTGCCTGGCGAGTCACGTAGGTCTGAACTGCGCCGACCACGGCGAGCGCGAGGGTTCCGTAAGCCGTGAGGTCCTCGGCGGTACTCACAGCGTGCTCATCTCGAACAGCAGCGTCTGACTGGCGTGTGGGTCTCCGTCAGCGATCGCAGCGGCCAGCCGGCCCGGGTCGTAGGCCCAGCCGCCGGCGGGGCCGCGGAGAGCGTCGCGGATCGCACGGGACCGTGCTGCCATGCCGCGCCTGCCGGCGCTGCCTACGCGGTGCCCGTTGCCGGCACGGTCGCGCCGTCGCGCGGTCTGCAAGTTCTCCGCCTGAGTACTCGCGCGCAGGTGTGACAGCCGGGTGCAGGTTGGCTCGTCGCAGACCCGGTGCTCGGCGACCAGCTCGTGTGGGAGCGACCCGGTGCACGCGGACAGGACGTAGCGGGAGACGCGGACGATGCGTCCCTCGTGGTCGGCGAACCTGCCATACCCGTCGTCGGCAACTGCGCCGACCCAGAACCAGCAGCCGGGCGTGACCACGACCTTGTGGGTGAACCGGCGCCCTGCCCCTGGTGTCGTCCACGTCGGCACGAGGTCGGCTGACCACTCCGCCGTCGGTGTGGAGGACGTCGGTGTGGAGGACGTCGGTGTGGACGTCGCTGTAGCTGCCGGTCCCGGCGCCGGCAGCGTGTGGTCAGCACTCACGTTCGCGCTGGCGGCGTCTCGGGCGAGCGCGCGTACTGCACGCCGATGAAGGCTGCGGCGGAGGGCACACCGGTGGACACTGCGGTGACGAGGTCGTGGTGCCAGAGCGGCAGCTCCGCACGCTGCGTAGACCACGAGGTAGACGAGCAGCTGTGGGAGCAGCCACCGGCCCACCGATCGCGGCTGTGTTCGCGGTGCCCCGCCCGATCCGGCTGCGTCCACTCCCGAGTCCCTAACGTTTGCCGCGCCGCCTACGCGGCCGGCTGCTCTCGTGCCGTCGCGGCCGTCGTTGCGTTCTGGGAGGGGGCGGTGGTGTGGGCTGTTCTGGTGAGGGCGCGGAGCTGGCCGGGGGTCAGGTCGAGCCGGTGGGCGGCTTCGGCATTGCCGACGAGCGCGGCGAACGTGGCGACCTTGCCGGCGTGGGCTTGGGCGGTGGTGTCGCGCCGGGCCTGCGCGGCGGATAGGGCGGTATCAGCGTTGGCGACGTCGTCGGCTGCTTCCAGCACGGCGACATGGGCGGCGGTCTGGGCGGTGAGGGTGGCCTTGGCGGCGTCGAGCGCGATGCGCTCGTAGTCCCTGCGCTTGGGCGCTCTGCTGTCTGACACGCACCGGAGCCTGCCACCGTCCGGCACGCACGTCAGCACCCGACCCGCACATCACGCCCACCATCCCCCGCCGGCAACCTCCGCAGATTGTCAGCGACCCCCCAATTCACCACGTCACCCCGCAACTCCGAAAGCCCACGCGCACCGTCAACAACGTCAGAACCCAAGACCGAGTCCCAACACCAAGATCTGAAAGCAAAGGCATCGATCGACCCGGTCCTGTATCATCACTTGTGGGTGACGATACGCTGGCGCGGTGGCGGGTGTGGGCGCGTCGCGGGCGGTCTGGATGCCGCGGATGGCGAAGGGGAGGGGGGTGCTGGTGTCGCAGGTCGTGCGACGGGGCGGTGTACGGCAGGCCGGGGCGGTCGTCCTGGTTGGGCTTGCGGTGCTGTTCGTGGTCCTCGCGGTTCGCTCGGCGTTCTTGGGTGCCCCGGTGGAGACGGTGTACGGGCTGTTCATGGGTGCCTCTTTTGGGTTCTACGCGGCACGGCTGCAGCGGGCGCGACTGGCTCGGTGGCGGGACGCGCGGGCGGAACGTCGCCGAGCGCGCGGGGGTGGCTGATGGCGCACGTGACGCCGATCGTGAGCGTCGCGCAGGTGGAGTACCGGGTGGCGGAGGGCCATGGGTGCGGGCCGGCGCAGCACGAGCTGGAGCTGCCGGCGGAGCAGCAGGCGGAGTACCGGGTGCGGGGCATGGGGGGCCTGCAGGTGTGGGTGGGGGCGGGTCTTGCGGAGGTGGGGCTGACCGAGGGCCGGGCGTGGATGGTGGGGGCGGGCAGCGCGGACGCTGCCGCGGCGCGGACGCTGATGGGGGGTGCGCACCCGATGACGGGGGAGCAGCTGGTGGGCCCGGTGCTGCGGCTGCCGGAGGAGGCGAAACTGCCGGGGGTGGCACTGGTCGACGCGGTGGTGGGGCTGGGCCTGGAGGCGGCGGCGACGACGACGGCGCGCGGGGCCAAGGACTGGGCGCGACTGGTGGAGGGCGCCCGGCGCCTGGGTGACGGGCACACTGCGGACGTCCGGCTGCTGTCCAGGGTGGCGGCGCGGGCGGGGGTGGACCTGGCCGGGGTGTACGGCGCGGACCGGGTCCAGGCGGCCCTGGGGGTGGCGGCCCGGGAGCGGGTGGATGTGCGGACGAAGGGTTATGACCTGACGCTGACGCTGCCCAAGTCGTTCTCGGTGGCGTGGGCGCTGGCGCCGGCGGAGCAGCGGCAGCAGATCGCTGATGCCTACACCCAGGCCGCGCTGGACGTGGTCGCGACCGCGCAGGAGTGGCACGCGAAGGCGACCCGCGGCGGGCACGGGGACGGCCGGCGCGCACAGATCGTGGACACCTCGGGCCTGCTGGGGTGGCTGAGCGTGGACCCGGTGAACCGCAACGGGGACGCGCACTGGCACGCCCACGTCACGCTGGCCGCGATGGGGAGGGCCGAGGACGGCGGGTGGTCGGCGCTCGCGTCGGCGGGCACGGAGAGCCTGTTCACCTCGGTGGGTGCGTTGGGCGGGCTGATGGAGGCCCGGGCGCGGGCGCTGTGCGCGGAGCGGTTCGGGTGGCAGTTCCGGGAGTCAGCGGTGACCGGCCGGTTGGAGGTCGCGCACGTCCCCGACGCCGCGGTCCGGGCCACGTCCACCCGCCGGGCGGACGTGGTGCAGGCGATGCTCGACGCCGGCCTGGACCCCGCGACGGTGACCCCGGAGCAGGACGACGCGGCCGGCCGCGCGGCGCGGCGGGCCAAGACCCCGGGCCTGGAGCAGGCGGGCAGCGTGGTGGAGCGGACCCGCGAGCAGGTCGCGGCGGAGGGGGTGGACCCGGTGCTGGTGGATCCCCGGGTCGGGGACCCGGCCCGCGGGGTGCCGCGGCCGCCCAGGCCGGGGGACACCCAGGCGGGGTGGGCGGCCACATCGTGGGGTGGGCACCAGCTCTACGGGCCGCAGGCCGTGGCGGACCTGGAGGTGCTGCGCCCCGCGGAGGCCGCGCGGCGGCGCGCGGACGGGCTGGTGCCGGGCAGCTTCCGGGCGGCGAAGGCTGACGCGCGGGCGTTGCTGCTGGACGAGGCGGACGGCCCGACCGCGCACGCCAGCTCGTTCACGTGGCGGCAGGCCCTGGGGATCGTCGCCGCGGGGGTGGACGGGTTCGCGGACCGGCCGGCCTGCGAGCTCCTGCTCGAGGCCGCACTGGAGGACCCGCGGGTCGTTCGCCTGCCCGACCGGGCCGGGCACACCCCCCGCTACACCCTGCAGACGGTCCTCGACGCGGAGGGCACGGTCTTGTCGGCGGCGGAGCAGGCCTGGTTCGGGGGCGCCCCCACCGTCACCGCGGACCAGCTCGCCGGCGCGGTCGCGGGGTTCACCGCCCGCACCGGGTACCCGCCGACCGCCGAGCAGCACGCTGCCGTGCAGCGGATCTGCCGGGGCGGCCTGGGCTTCGACGTGCTCACCGGCCTGCCCGGGACGGGGAAGACCACCGTGATGCGCATCGTCGCCGACGCCTACACCGCCGCCGGGATCCCCGTGACGGGGGTCAGCACCGCCGCGATCGCTGCGGACAACCTCGCCGCGGAGGCCGGGATCCCCGCTACCACCGTCGCCCGCCACCTCCTCGCTACCCGCGCTCCCGACACCACGACCCCCGGCAGACCAGCCGGGGACCGCGCTGGGAGTGGGCACGGGGGCGGTGGTGGGGTGCTGATCGTGGACGAGGCGGGGATGGTTGACACCCGGGCGATGGCCGCACTGCTCGAGCGCGCGGCAGCGGCGGGGACGAAGGTCGTCGCGGTCGGGGACGACCGGCAGCTGCCCGCGGTCGGGATCGGGGGTTGGTTCGCCCCCGCCCGGGCGGCCACCGGCGGGCTGACGCTGGTCGACGCGCGCCGGCAGACCGCCGAGCACGAGCAGGCCGCGCTGCGCGCGTTCCGGGCCGGCGCCGAACTCGACGCGCTCACCGGCTACGCCGCGGCCGGGCAGATCGTGGTCACCGACACCCGCGACCAGGCACTGGCCGCCGCGGCCGCGCTGTGGCACACCCACACCACCGCAAGCGACACCGACACCGGTAGCAGGCCGCCCACCCCGCCGGACGGCGGTCCGGGGCCAGACCCGTTGGAGCTTGTGCGGCGGGTCGCGTTGCTGGCGGGGCGGCGGGAGGACGCGCAGGTCCTGAACACCCTCGCGCGCTCGCACGCCCGCGCCGCCGGGCAGCTGTCGGGCCCGGACGCGACCTACCGGCTGATGGGCGGCGGGGTGCTGCGGCTGGCAGCCGGGGACCCGGTGCTGCTGCGCCGCAACGAGGGCACGGGCCCGGCAGCCAAGCGCAACGGCCGGCACGCCCTGGTCGAGGCCGTCGACGCCGACCGGGTCCTCACCGTGGCCTGGACCGACCGCGACGGGCACCCCCAGCGCGTGCAGCTGACCCCGGGCGACGTGGTCGCCGGGCAGGTCACCACCGGGTACCTGGAGGCCGACCACGTCCAGGGCGGCGCTGCCGGGACCGTGCACCTGGCGCAGGGCCGGACCGTGGACCACACCGTGGCGGTGGTCGACCCCGACGCGCACGCCGCCACCTACGTGGCGCTGTCCCGCGACCGCCAGACCACCACGCTGGTCCTGTCCGCCGAGGCTGTCGCCGCGACCCCGGAAGACCTCGCCCGGCTTCGCGCGCTGCCCGCGGCGGAGCGGACCGCCGCGGTGGTCACCGCCTACGCCATCCGCCTGCACACCGCCGGCGCGGTCGAGGCCGAGCAGGCCCGGCTGCTCGTCGAGCGCTGGCCCGAGCTGCTCAGCACCCGCGACACCCTGCCCGTTGACCCCCGCTACACCGCGCCCGACCGGCACGGCCGGGCCAGGCCCGGCGACCCCTCCGGCCGGGTCCCGACCCCCGACCTCGACCGGCTTCCCGAGGCGTACCGGGCCGGCCGGCTGCGCCAGCTCGGGCCGCTGCCGCCCACCCACGCCGTCGCCCGCATCCCCGCCCCCCGAGTCCTCGGCCGGCCGCCCACCGGACCCACCCCCACGCCCGCCGACGGCCACCAGCCCACCAGATGGCACTACACCACCGGGGTCTTCACCCGTCCCAGCCCGCACCAGGAGACCCGCACCAGCCCGGCTGACCTGCAGGCCGGCACCACCGGTGCCGCGGCTGCGGCCACCGAGGCCGCTGCGGCCCCCATGGTCGGGCAGCCGGCGACCGACGGGGTGGCGGGGGTGGTCGTGCAGGGCGACCGGTGGATCCGGACCCTCGCCGCCGTCGACCCCCCGCTGGCCGCCGACCACCACTACGGGTCGCTGTGCGGGGTCCTGGACCGGATGCAGGCAGACGGCATCGACGTCACCGCCACCCTGGCCTGGGTCACCCACGACCGGCCCCTGCCCGACCACCCCGGCCGCTCCCTGGAGACCAGGCTCATCACCGCCGGCGCCAAAGGCCCCCGCTGGCTCGAAGACGCCCGCCCATCCCCGGCCCGGCCCGCCACCCCCGAACCCGGGTACCGCCCCACGGTCACCCACGACCCGCCCGCCCCCCTGCGCGGCATCAGCAGGTGAAGGCCGTCATCCCACGTCCGTGGACAGCTTCAGCCGATGACGCAGTGTGGACGTCCATCCCAAGCACCGAAGCACCGACGCCAGGCCGATGCTCCCCGCTCCCCGCACGGCAGCTGTTCGGGTACGCCGCCGGGGTGCGGGGAGGCTGCGGCGCGATGAGGAGCGACCTGCGCGCGCTGCCCGAGCGACAGACGGGCCCGGCTGAGTGAGCACCCCGCCGGTCCGGCTGTTCTACGTCGACGACAGCGGGGTGGACAACACGGGCTGGGTCGTCTTCGGGTGGGTCGAGTTCCTGCTGCTGGACTGGGCGCAGGTGCTGGACCACCGCATCAGGTGGCGCAAGGCGCTGTATGCGGAACGCCGTATCCCGGCGAGCTTCCATCTGCACACCGCGGAATTCCTCGGGGCCCGAGGCGCCAGCGAGAGCGCGTCCCTGGACGGGCTGTGGAACGCGGGCAGCCGCAAGTACGTGCGGAACAAGCGGGTGGCCGTCCTGGAGCAGGCCCTGGCCAACGTGGGCACCTGCGAGCAGATCCGGCTCGGGGTGGCACACCGGCACACCACTTCGCGTAACCGTGACTTTGCCCGGCAGAAGGCCGAGGTCTACGCCGATCTCGTGGCCCACCTCGACGGGATGCTGGAGCAGGCCGGGGAGGTCGGGCTGCTCGTCCTCGATGGTGACGGCAGCGACATCAGCTTCCGTGGTGGGCACCGGCGCCTCCCCCTGGCGTCACGCCGTCTGCTCGAGGACCCGCTCTACCAGCGATCACACAGCACGCAGCTCATCCAGATGGCCGACTTGGTCGCGTTCGCCGGCTACCAGTCGCTGCTCAGGGCGCCCGAGAAGCGGTTCGCGTGGGACTGGTACACCACCTTCCTGGCGTCGCGCGACCCGCGAGCGCAACCGTTAGCCCTCTAGACCACGGCCTTGACGTCGCCGTCCGATGACGTACCTTAGAAGTGCGGGTCCGCCCAGTTCGTGCTGGTCCCCGGGTCCAGCGTCACAAAGCCCCACCCTCGCGGGTGGGGCTTTCGTGTTCCCGCCGCAAAGCTTGGACCGAGCCGGGCTGCCGGTCGGTCGTGTCGAGGCGGAGCAGCCGGCCCGGCCGCCCCTCGGCGCAGTCCCACACAATCGTGCTCCCGGGGACGTGCAGGGGACCGAGTCCGAGTAACAATCGAGCAGGATCGTCCGCCAAGGGTCGGGGCAGCGGGCCGCTGCAGCCGGATCCTCCGCCGGGGTTCCGCTGCCGACAACCGGCGGCCACACGCCCCACAGCCTTAGCCAGAATGCACCCGTTTAGGTACAACGTAGGGTCACGTCGATGAGCAGCAGGAAGCGCACCCCGGCCGAGGTCCCGCTCGTCATCGGGTACGCGCGGGTCAGCACCACCGAGCAGCAGGCGGGGATGGACGAGCAGACCATCGCGCTGCGCGCCGAGGCCGAGCGTCGTGGGCTCGGCGACCTGTGGCTCGTGACCGACCACGGCGTGAGCGGCGGGATCACACCCGATGCCCGTCCCGCCCTCGGCCCCGTCCTCGCCGAGCTGGACCGTCGTGGCGGCACCCTGCTCGTGGCCCGGCTGGACCGGCTCGGCCGCTCGCTGGCCGACCTCGCTGCCCTGCTCGACCGAGCGCAGGCCCGCGGCTGGGTCGTCGTCGTCCTCGACGTCGCGGGGCTCGACGTGAGCACCCCCGTCGGCCGCATGACCGCCGGCGTGCTCGGCAGCGTGGCCGCGTTCGAGCGCGACCTGATCCGGGCCCGCACCCGCGCGGCCCTGGCCGCTCGTAGGGCTGCCGGGGTCCGGCTCGGCCGTCCCCGTCTGCTCGAGCCCCGCCTGGCAGAGCGCATCCGCGCCGAGCGGACCACCGGCAGCACCCTGGCCGCCATCGCAGACCGGCTCAACGCCGAGCACGTCAACACCCCCACCGGCCGGCAGTGGACCCCCGCGACCGTCCGGAAGATCACCCTCCAGGCCCCCGCCGACGAGGACCCCGCGCCCGCCCGCGCGGGCTGACCCATCGAGCAAGCCGACCCATCGACAGGAGCCGACCGTGGCCCATCTGGAGGACCGCTGGGAGCGAAGGCTGCCCGACGGCAGCAAGGCGCGCACATCGCGGCATGGCACGGGCGACCGGTGGCGTGCCCGCTTCCTCGACCCGACCGGCGCCGAGCGGAGCAAGAGCTTCGCCCGCAAGGTCGACGCGGAGCGCTTCCTGGTGTCGGTGGAGGGCGACAAGCTGCGGGGCGCCTACGTCGACCCGCGGGCGGGACGGACGACGCTGGCGGAGTACGCAGGGACGTGGCTCGCGGCCCTCGGGCGCCGGGAGAGCACCGCGGCCAACTACGGCTCGCACCTGCGGACGCACATCCTGCCGCTGCTCGGCCACCGGCCGCTGGCGGCGATCACACCTACGGAGGTCCGGGGGTTCGTCCGGCAGGTGTCGGGGCGGCTGGCGCCGTCGACCGCAGTGACAGTCCACACAGTGCTGTCTGCGGTAATGCGCGCAGCCGTCGCCGACCGGCTCATCGCGGTCTCGCCCTGCGCGGGGACGCGCCCGCCGCGACCGCAGCGCCGCGAGGTCGTGCCGCTGACGGTGGAGCAGGTCGGCTCGCTACTGGAGGTGGTCGACCCGCGCTACCGGGGCGTCGTCGCGGTCGGCGCCGGCGTTGGCCTGCGGCTGTCGGAGGTACTCGGCCTGCGCCCGGCGCGCGTTGACTTCCTCCGGCGGAGGGTCGACGTCCGGGAACAGCAGGTGCTGCCGACGGGCCGGCCGCCGGAGCTGGGGCCACTGAAGACGGCCGCCAGCGAGAGGACGGTGCCGCTGCCCTCGACGGTCGCCGACGAGCTGGTGTCGCACATGGCGCGCTACCCGGCTGCTCCGGGCGTCGACCTGCTGTTCACGTCCGCCAGCGGCGGGGCCGTGCGCCGGACCGCCTTCCATGAGACGCCGTGGGTCAGCGCGGTGCGCGCGGCCGGCCTCCCGCCGGGGACGCGCTTCCACGACTTGCGGCACACCTACGCCTCGCTACTCATTGCGGCAGGCGAGCACCCGAAGGTCATCCAGTCCCGGCTAGGCCACTCCTCGATCACCGAGACAATGGACGTCTACGGCCACCTGTGGCCCTCGGCGGAGGAGGCCACGAGGGCCGCGGTCGACGCGGCGTTCGCAGCTCTCACGGCCCCATGACGGCCCGAGGGCATCTCCCGCCAGGAATAACCGCAGGTCAGAGAGGGTGTGCCGCTCCCTGCCGACTGTGCCCGGCGTACAGACCGACTCGTCCGTCACCCAGCCGCTGACCTGCTTCACCCCTCGGTGCGCCAGCAGAGCAGCGCCTGTGGGCGGAAGCCGGGAGGCTCCGGGGGAAGGCGCAGCTCGGCCACCGGCTCGAGGCCGGCGTCGGCGAAGAGCACGGCCAGCTGTTCCGGCTGCCAGAGATGGGTCGTCCACGAGACGGGAACCCCGCCGTAGGCCTCCGTGCGCACGACCTCGCCATCGCCGACGTGGGTGCCGACGAGGACGTGGCCGCCCGGCACCAGGGCGCGGGCGAACGACGCCAGTACGGCGGGCAGCACGTCACGCGGGAGGTTGAACAGCGACCACCAGCCGAGGATCCCGCCCAGCGTCGCCTCGGGGACGGCGAGCGCGATCGCGGAGGCGACGTCGAAGCGCAAGCCGGGGTGCAGCCGGCGGGCATGGTCGACCATCCGCGGCGAGAGGTCGACCCCCGACACGTCCAGACCGAGGTCGGCCAGGTGGGCTGTGACCTGGCCGGGACCACAGCCGACGTCGAGCACGGGACCGAGCCCGCGCACCCGCTCGGCGAAGGCCGCGAGCGCCGCCCGCAGCCACGGCTGCGGCGCGAGGTCGCCCATGCCGAGC
>JAABUZ0100008257.1_pt1 | contig 12293 bp, 7 predicted proteins | sample 5562091 | NCBI WGS metagenome assembly JAABUZ01 (sample SAMN12813069, study PRJNA571459) | rock metagenome | isolation source: Antarctica rocks | place: Antarctica: Victoria Land, Linnaeus Terrace sud | collected 2015-12-21 | reverse complement strand
GCATTGCCGCGCTGGTCGGGCTCCTGGTGCCCGGCGGTTCTCCCGGTATGCACAAATGGGCTGCTGGGGCGCTGCACAACTTGTGCAGTGACAACGCACAGAGCCGGGAAGCAGTCAGGGCATGCGGAGGAGTTGCAGCCCTGGAGCGCGTGCTTGCATGCGCCAGCTCAGCAGCTGCGCACGACTGGGCGGCAGCGGCGCTGCGAAACCTGGGGCATGCTTAGCAAGCGGTGGGCTACTCACGACAGCCAGAGTAAAGCGGAAGCGCTCTGCGGTAGAGGCATGGCGGCAACGCTGGTGGCAGTGGTAGCTAGTGTTGGCATGCCTTACGTCTGATGCTTGATGTAACGGGCTGGGCATTGTAAGACTTGCAATGCGTCTGATGCTTGATATCTGGGCTGGGCATTGTAAGACTTGCAATGCAAGTGCTAGTATCTGCTGTCACGCAGGGCTGAAGCATTGTCGTCAGGGGTATGCAGCTAGAGCATGCGGTGGGGACAGGGTGAGGGAGTGCGGGGGCGTCGCCGCGCTCGTTGGGCTGCTGGCGCCCGGCGGCTCTGCCGCTGTGCTTGAGTGGACGGCCATGGCGCTGTGCAACCTGTGCTGTGATAACAATCAGAACAGGGACAGCGTGAGGGAGTGCGGTGGCATCGCCGCGCTGGTCGAGCTCCTGGTGCCCGGCGGTTCTGCCGCTGTGCACAAATGGGCTGCTGGGGCGCTGCACAACCTGTGCAGTGACAACGCACAGAACAGGGACAGCGTGAGGGAGTGCGGGGGCGCCGCGGCGCTGGTCAGGCTGCTGGCGCCCGGCGCCTCTGCTGCCGTGCAAGATCGAGCGGCTGCCGCGCTCATGAGCTTGACCAGCGAGAGTGGGCAGAGCCGCGAGGCAGTCAGGGCATGCGGGGGCGTTGCAGCCCTGCAGCGCGTGCTTGCATGCGCCAGCTCGGCAGCGGCGCATGACTGGGCGGCAGCGGCACTGCGCAACCTGGGGCATGCTTAGCAAGCGGTGGGCCACTCACGCCAGCCAGGGTAAAGCGGATGCGCTCTGCGGTAGAGGCCTGGCGGCAGTGCTGGTGGCGGTGGTAGCTAGAGTCGTCATGCCTCACGTCTGATGCTTGGAGCACTGGGCTGGGCACTTTTATGTGAAGTGCTAGTATCTGCCATCACGCAGTGCTGAAGCGTTTTCGTCAGGGTGTGCGTTGTCAGAGTATGCGGTGTGGGCGCTCTCACTGCGATGTAGGCCCTGCACCTGCATGTGAGCATGCCAAGGAGTGGGCTATGCCAGCTCGGGGGTGGCGTGTGCTGGGTTGCCAGCCTGCCTGCACACATGTGCCATCAGTGCCATCAGCCCGATACAAGGCATTTGCCCAAACCCTGTGGCTATATTACAGACAGGAAGTATGCAGCAGCATGTGTTTGCCTGTAGGCAGTGGAACACATCCGTGCTGTAGAGCCTATGTGAACTTGAGACGACAGTGGTTTGCCTGCATTGAGGGGTGTGGGTGCTCTAGCTCATGTAGCATAGTCTGAGCTGTTTGGCGTCTCACGCTGAGCTGTTGACCTCTGCAGTACCTCATGCAAGCACAGACACTGCTCACTGCCAGACACCGTTGCCAAGTAGACCGAGTCGTGCAGCAGTCACGGCCCCTCCCAGTGATGAAAGCACTCCCGCGCAGACAAACCAGCCAAGAGGCTTGCTGGCCTCACAGGGAGGAGCGCCATGAAAGCGCTGCTCAAAGGCTGCGCGGCCCTGGCAGTCGACTGCGGCGTGGGAGCCAAGGCTGTTGAGCACCATGTGTGGGGCAAGCAGTGCAGCGCGTCACAGTCTGCGCACGGCCTGCTGATTGGCGTCCTTGCAAGGTTGAGCACGCGGGGTTTAACAGCAATGCAGGTGTAGCCGTTGCTGCGTCTCGTAAGCTTTTGGCACCATGCAGGATCACCGCGCTCCTGCACTCGTTCCTTGCGCTTGAAAGGACATACAATCAACTGCTAGCACTAGGCGAAATGAACAGAAACGGCCTCGCTTGAGAAAGGGCCTGGAGAGGTCAAGGGCACGTGCCTTTCCACAAAGCTGCCGATTGTCTCACCAGACAGACCGCACGCACAACGTGCCTTGCTAAAGCGTCATCGCTGTCTATCCTTGTATACGGCCATACAAGCTGCTCACGGCCCTCAAACGCGGCGCGCTGCGTTTTCACCAACTCCGAGGCGGTCCGCCTCCCAGCTCTGCCGGGACACCTTGACCCCCTGAGCCTCTTGTAATGTGCTGCGTGCTGCTACAGTGACAGCTGAGGTGCTACAGCAAGTCTGCGCTTGCGGCGCAATCACACGCGCACACGCGCGCGGGGCGTGCAGGTGCGGGCCGCACAAGTGCCAAGCGCGGATCAAACAAGCCCGCCAGTGCGCGCAGCCGCGCCTAGCGGGGTGCGGGCCATACGTCACAGAGTCCACAGCGCAGGCTGCTGAGCTGGGCGCCGTGTCCTTGACCTGGGACGGTGTGAGCGGTGCCTTGTTGGCGGTGCCTTCGTTATCGTACTTGCGTGGCTTCTCCCGCGCTGTCCTGCATGCAGAGGCATGCAGCCGGTCTGGCCGATGGCCACCCAGGCGGGCGTTTGTTGAAGACCTGACTGCATGCAAGGCCAGCGCCGCCGGCTGTATACCAGTCTGGCTGTGGTTATGCATGAAAGTCTCTGCGTCCTGTGGCCCTGCCATGACTTTCTGCGCTGCGTTGCTGCAGGCTGTCCGCTCATAGTCTGCTCCAGGAGGCGTCCACGCTGCGTGGGCATGGGGGCCGCGCTGGCAAGTTTGCGCTTTAAGAGCACCGAGAACCAGGACAGCGTGCGGGAGTGCGGGGGCATCGCGGCGCTGGTCGCGCTGCTGGCGCCCAGCAGCTCATCGGCTCTGCACGAGCTGGCGGCCGAGGCGCTGTGCGTAGTCTGCGCTGGCAACACCCAGAACCAGGACTGCGTGCGGGAGTGCGGGGGCGTGGCAGCGCTGGTCGGGCTGCTAGCGCCCGGCGGCCCTGCCGCTGCGCAGTGGGAGGCCGCTGCGGCGCTGTGGACCCTGTGCTACAGGAACAGTCAGAACCGGGACTGCGTGCGGGAGTGCGGGGGCCTCGCTGCGCTGGTCGGGCTGCTGGCGCACGGCCACTCGGCTGCCGTGCATGAGGCGGCTGCTGGGGCGCTGCGGAACCTGTGTGTGAACAACACTGAAAACGATGACAGCATCCGGGAGTGCGGGGGCGTGGCGGCTCTGGTCGGGCTGCTCGCGCCCGGCCACTCGGCTGCCATGCGTGAGCAGGCTGCTGCGGCGCTGCGGAACTTGTGTGCGAACAGCACTGAAAACAAGGACAGCATCAGGGAGTGCGGAGGCGTGGCGGCTCTGGTCGGGCTGCTCGCGCCTGGCGCCTCTGCCGCTGCGCATGAGCATGCTGCTGGCGCGCTGAGCAATCTGTGCAGCAGCACCCAGAATGTGGTCTGCGTGCGGTGGTGCGGGGGAATTGCTGCGCTGGTGGGGCTGCTGGCGCCTGGCAACCCTGCTGCCGTGCATGAGCACACTGCTGCGACGCTGCGGAGAGTGTGCTATGAAAATGCGATGAACGCAGACTGCGTGAGAGACTGCGGGGGCATTGCGGCGCTGGTCGCGCTGCTGGCGCCTGGCGGCTCGGCTGCTGTGCATGAGCAGGCGGCTGGCGCGCTCTTAAACCTGGCCTTCGAGAGTGAGCAATGCCGGGAGGCAGTCAGGGCATGCGGGGGCGTTGCGGCGCTGGTCATGCTGCTGGCGCCCGGCAATGCTGTTGCTGTGCATCACAATGTCGCCGGCGCGCTCGTGAGCCTGACCCGCGGGAGTGTGCCATGCCGGGAGGCAGTCATGGCATGCGGGGGCATTGCGGCGCTGGTCGCGCTGCTGGCGCCCGGCAATGCCGCTGCTGTGCATCAGAATGTCGCCGGCGCGCTCGTGCACCTGACCAGCGAGAGTGAGCAATGCCGGGAGGCAGTCAGGGCATGCGGGGGCGTTGCGGCGCTGGTCGTGCTGCTGGCGCCTGGCAGCCCTACTGCTGTGCATGTGCATGCTGCCGGCGCGCTCATGATCCTAACCAGCGAGAGTGAGCAATGCCGGGAGGCAGTCAGGGAATGCGGGGGACTTGCGGCCCTGGAGCGTATGCTTGCATGCGCCAGCTCGGCAGCGGCGCACAAGTGGGTGGCGGCTGCGCTGCGCAACCTGGGGCATGTTCATCATGTTGTTGGCGAGTTAGACCAGCCCAATTGAAGCGGACACGCTCTGCGGCCAAGGCTGGCGGCAGTGCTGGTGACAGCTAGTGTTGTCGTGCGCGGCCTGACGCTCAGTGCTTGGAGCACTGGGCTGGACAACTTCGCTTGTGTAGCTTACAGGCAGTGCATGAGGAGTCATCGTCAGGGGCGTGCACTGCCAGCATGCGGTGTGGACGTGAGCGCCCGTGCGTAAGCCTGATGTTGTAAGCCAAGGGGGGGATTGCAGGAGCACACATCACAGCATCTGTGGCTGCATCAGGTGGCGGCTCACCTGGCTGTTGGTGTGCTCTTTGACAGAGCGGACCAACAGCCGTGCATCTGTTGCGGCACGCCAGCATCCCATGCATGGCTGCTATATGCGGTTGTCCTTGAAAAAGTCCTTGAAATAACTATTTGCATCTGACGCTGTGCCAGCAACCTCTGCAATACATCCTGCATGCACAGACACTGTGCTCATGGCCAGAAACCATCATCATGGCCAAGTGTACCAAGTCATGCAGCAGTCTCGGCCCCTCACAGTGAAGAAAGCACACCGCGCAGGCACGGCAGGCAAAAGGCTTGCTGGCCTCACACGGAGGAATGCCGCAACAGCGCTGCTCGAACGCTGCCCGGTCCCGGCAGTGGACTGCGCCCCGTAGCCAAGGCTGTTGGCACAACGTGTGTGGCAAGCAGTGCCGCGTGTCACAGTGTGCCTGCTGGTTGGTGTCCTTGTAGCAGCCAAGTTGGCTGATGCACGGCTCATTCATTCATTGATTCATTCATTCATTCATCTTTGCAAGGTTGAGCGCGCGGGGTCCAACAGCAGGGCAGGTGGGGCTGTTGCTGCGTCTCCAAAGCCATTTGGAGCGTGCAGGACCACCGCGCTCCCGCACTCGCACTCGCGCTTGAGAGAGTCAACTAAGAAGTGCCAGGTGCGAAACTCGCTGTGGAGGCAGGCACTCGCTGCAAAGGAACACCAAACGGCACAACAGGCGGAGAGATAGACAGATTTGTTTCACTAGGCAGCCCCAGCTAGGCTGATGAGCGTCCAACCTTCGTGATCGAGTCATGTAGTCCATTGCGTTCACAAATAAGGCAGGCCGCACCGTGCAGGTCTGCCTGCCACACAAACAACTTCACCGTGCGTGGTGAGGCAAATAGGTGCGCAGGCCGTTCAACGCACGGTTTGCTTGTCCTTCAACGCACGGTTCGCTTGAGAAAGGGCCGGGTGAGGTCTAGGGAATGTGCCTGTCCAAAGCAAGCCGCCTTTCTTACAGACAGACCGCAGCTACATCGTGCCTTGAAACGAGTGCGTCCTCCTGGTTCACGGCCAGGCAAGCTGCGTACAGCCCGCAAACGCTGGCACGCTGCATCATCACCAACTCCAAGGTGGTCTGCGGCACAATCAGCCTAGCCTAGCCCCTGATCCTTTTGCGGTATACTGAGGTTGCGTGCTGCCACAGTGGCAGCCAAGGTGCTGCAGCAAAGTGCGCTTGCAACGCACAATGCAGCGCGGTCACCCACGCGCAAAAACACGGGGCGCGCAGGAGCGGGCCGCACAAGTGCCAGCCACGGTCTGGTCAAGCCCACCACCGCGCGCGGCAACGCCGAGCAGGGTGCGAGCCGCACGTCACAGAGTCCACACTGCAGGCTGCTGAGCTGGGCCTTACCATGGTCCTTGACCTGGGACGGTGTGAGCGGTGCCTTGTTGGCAGAGGCTGCATTATTGTGTCTTCTCCCGCGCCCTCCTGCATGCAGAGGCATGCAGCCAGTCTGACCGCTGGCCACCCCAGGAGGCCGTGTGTTGAGGTTCTGACTGCATGCAAGGAAAAGGAAAGGGAAATGAGCTGCCTGCTGTGCACCACTCTAGCATTTGCCATGCATGACTATTTCAGCCCTGGCGCCAAATGCCCTCTCCCGGGACTTGCCTGCGCTGCATGCTGCAGGCTGTCCGCTTCCAAGTTGTTCCACGAGGCGCGGAGACGCCAGACCGCCTGATTTGCACGCCCTGCATGTGGCAGGTGCAGGGACGCCGCCACATGACGGAAGGCAGCGCGCGTGCGCGCGTCGCCGCGCTGGTCGGGCGCCTGGCGCCCGGCGGCTCTGCGGATGCGCAAGCGGAAGCTGCGCTTGCGCTGGCGGAGCTGTGCTGCGACATCAGCCCAAACGGGGAGTGCTGTGACAACACCCCAAACAGGGAGTACGTGAGAAGCTGCGGGGGCATCGCGGCGCTGGTCGCGCTGCTTGCGCCCGGCGGCTCTGCCGCCATGCATCAGGAGGCTGCCGGGGCGCTGATGAGCCTGTGCTATAAAAACAATCAGAACAAGGACACCGTGCGGGAGTGCCGCGGCGTCGCAGCGCTGCTTGCGCTGCTCGCGCCCGACGGCTCCGCCGCCGTGCATCGGGAGGCCGCCGGGGTACTGGCAAACCTGTGCAGCGACAACGCCCAGAACAGGGAGTGCGTCAGGGAGTGCGGGGGCGTCGCGGCGCTCATCGGCTTGCTGGTGCTGGGCGGCTACGCCTCTACGCATGAGCGGGCTGCCATGGCGCTGGGATACCTGTGTATTGACAACGAGCAGAACAGGGACAGCGTGCGGGAGTGCGGGGGCGTTGCGGCGCTGGTCGCGCAGCTCGCGCCTGGCGGCTCTGTTGCCATGCAGAAGTGGGCAGCATCCGCGCTGGCAAACCTGTGCTGGTGCAACAGCCGGAACCAGGGCAGCGTGCGGGCGTGCGGCGGCGTCGCGGCGCTGGTCGGGCGGCTGGCGCCCGGCGGCTCCGCTGGCATGCAGACGGAGGCTGCCAGGGCGCTGGCAAATCTGTGCATGAAGAGTGCAGAGATTCCAAATGCAGACAGTCAGGACTGTGTGCGGGAGTGCGGGGGCGTCGCCGCGCTGGTTGCGCTGCTGGCGCCCAGCGCCGCGCCGGCCGTGCGCGCGCGGGCCGCGGCGACGCTGGGAAGCCTGTGCATCATGAACAAACACTGCCAGGAAAGCGTGCGGGAGTGCGGCGGCGTCGCCGCGCTGGTCGCATTGCTGGCGCCCGGCGGCTCTGTTGCCATACAGGAGCGGGCCGCAAATGCGCTGGGATATCTGTGCTTTGAGGGCATCAAGAGTAAGGACAGCGTGCGGGAGTGCGGCGGCGTCGCTGCGCTGGTCGCCCTGCTGGCGCCCGGCCATACAGCTGGCGTGCAGGAGCAGGCCGCAGCCGCGTTGAGGAACCTGTGCACTGGGAGCATCAAGGACCAGGACAGCGTGCGGGAGTGCGGGGGCATCGCGGCGCTGATCGCGCTGCTGGCGCCTGGCGTTGCGGCTGCTGTGCGAGCGCAGGCCGCGGTAACGCTGGGAAGCCTGTGCATCAGGAACGCCCGGTGCCAAGACAGCGTGCGGGCGTGCGGGGGCGTCGCGGCGCTGGTCGGGCTGCTGGCGCCCGGCGACTCTGTTGACATGCAGGAGTGGGCAGCATCCGCGCTGTCAAATCTGTGCTGGTGCAACAGTCAAAACCAGGACAGCGTGCGGGAGTGCGGCGGCGTCGCGGCGCTGGTCGCGCTGCTGGCGCCCGGCCGCTCAGCTGGTGTGCAGGATCGGGCTGTAGGCGCGCTGGGGAACCTGTGCATTATGAACAACGAGAATCAGGACAACGTGCGGGAGTGCGGCGGCGTTGCGGCGCTGGTCGCGCTGCTGGCGCCCGGCCGCTCAGCTGCCATGCAGGAGCGGGCCGCGGTCACGTTAGGGAACCTGTGCTGTGGGAGCATTGGGAACAAGGACAGCGTGCGAGAGTGCGGGGGAATTGCGGCGCTGGTCGCGCTGCTGGCGCCTGGCAATGCGGCTGCTGTGCGAGCGCGGGCCGCGGCAACGCTCGGAGCCCTGTGCGTTGAGAATGCCCGGTGCCAAGACAGCGTGCGGGCGTGCGGGGGCGTCGCGGCGCTGGTCGGGCTGCTGGCGCCCGGCGACTCTCTTGCCATGCAGGAGTGGGCAGCATTTGCGCTGGCAAACCTGTGCTGGTGCAACAGCCGGAACCAGGGCAGCGTGCGGGCGTGCGGCGGCGTCGCGGCGTTGGTCGGGCGGCTGGCGTCGGGCTGCCCTGCCGCTGTGCACGAGCATGCGGCTAGGGCGCTCGTGAACTTGACCAGCGGAAGTTGGCAGATCAGGGAGGCAGTCAGGGCATGCGGGGGAGTTGCAGCCCTGCAGCGCGTGCTTGCATGCGCCAGCTCAGCAGCGGCACACAAGTGGGCGGCAGCGGCGCCGCGCAACCTGGGGCACGCTTAGCAAGCGGTGGGCAACTCACGCCAGCCAGGGTATAGCGGATGCGCTCTGTGGTAGGGGCGTGGCCGCAGTGCTGGTGGCAGTGGTAGCTAGTGTCATCATGCCTTGCGTCTGGTGCTTGGAACACTGGGCTGGGCATTTGTATGTGCTAGTCTCTGCTGCCACGCAGGGCTGAAGCATTGTCGTTAGAGGTGTGCATGCGGTGTGGATGGGCGCTTTCATTGCGATGTAGGCCTGCACCTGCATGCCATGCCAGCATGCCAAGGGGTGGGCTATGCCAGCTAGGAGGTGGCATGTGCTGGGTTGCCAGCCTGCCTGCGCACATGTGCTGTCGACGCGTTGCTCGACCTAGGGCATTCTGCCCAAACCCTGGGGCTATGTTGCAGACAGGAAGTATGCAGCAGCATGTGTAGGCAGTGGGGCACATCTGTGCTGCACCACTTTTCGGGAATGTGAAGCAGACAATACTTTGCCTGCATTGAGGGTGTGGGTGCTAACTCGTATGGCATGATTTGAGCTCTTTGGCGTCTCACGCTGAGCTGCCAACCTCTGCAATACCTCATGCAAGCACAGACACTGTGCTCGCGGCCAGGAACCATTGCCAAGTGACCAAATCGTGCAGCAGTCTCAACCCCTGCCTGTGTAGAAACCACTCCCGCGCAGACACAGCAGGCAAGAGGCCTGCTGGCCTCACAGGGAGGAACGCCGCGACAGCGCTGCTCGAACGCTGCCCGGTCCCGGCAGTGGACTGCGCCCCGTAGCCAAGGCTGTTGGCACAACGTGTGTGGCAAGCAGTGCCGCGTGTCACAGTGTGCGCACGGCCTGCTGGTGGTGTCCTTGTAGCAGCCAAAGTTGGCTGATGCACGGCTCATTCATTCATTGATTCATTCATTCATTCATCTTTGCAAGGTTGAGCGCGCGGGGTCCAACAGCAGGGCGGGTGGGGCTGTTGCTGCGTCTCCACATATTTGGCACCGTGCAGGACCACCGCGCTCCCGCACTCGCACTCGCGCTTGAGAGAGTCAACTAACAAGTGTCAGGTGCGAAAACTCGCTGTGCAGGCAGGGACTCGCTGCAAAGGAACACCGAACGGCACAGCAGGCGAATAGATCGACAGGTTTGTTACACTACGCAGCCCCAGCCAGGCTGACGAGCGTCCAACCTTCGTGATCGAGTCATGTAGTCCATTGCGTCCACAAATAAGTCAGGCCACACCGTGCAGGTCTGCCTGCGACACAAACAATTTCACCGTGCGCGAACAGGTGCGCAGGCGTTCGCTAGCAGGCGTTCGACTTCGCTGAGAGAGGGCCGGGTGAGGTCTAGGGGATGTGCCTGTCCGAAAGCTGCCGCAGGCCGCCTTCTTTACCAGACAGACCGCAGCAACATCGCTGCGCACTAAATCGTGCCTTGCTAGGCGTCGAAACGGGTGCATCCTCCTGGATCACGACCAGGCAAGCTGCGCGAGGCCCTCAACGCCAGCACACTGCGGATCACTAACTGCGGTCCGCCAAGCGATGGCCGCACACTGAGAGCCCCTGAGCCTCTTGTGTATGCTGCGCGCTGCGTGCTGCGTGCTGCTACTGTGGCAGCCGAGGTGCTGCAGCAGCCTGCGCTTGCAGCGCAGTCACACACGCGCGCGCGCATGCGGGGCGCGCAGGAGCGGGCCGCACAAGCGCCAGCCACGGTCTGGTCAAGCCTCAAGCCCGCCACCGCGCGCAGCCACGCCGAGCAGGGTGCGGGCCGCACGTCACAGAGTCCACACTGCAGGCTGCTGAGCTGGGCCTTACCATGGTCCTTGACCTGGGACAGTGTGAGCGGTGCCTTGTTGCCAGAGGCTGCATTATTGCATATGCTCCCGCGCCCACCTGCACGCAGTAGCATGCAGCCGGCCTGACCGGTGGCCACCCCATGCGGACTTGTGTTGACATTCTGACTGCATGCAGTGCCAGTAGCTGCCTGCTGTGTACCAGTCTGGCGGTGGCCATGCATACGGTCGCACCGTCTCAGTGGCCCTTCCAGATCTTTCTGCGCTGCATTGCTGCCGGGTCCGCTTGCAGGCTATCCATAAGACGCGTACAGGCTGAGCGCCTGATCGGCGCGCCCTGTGTATGGCGGGTGCAGGGGCGCCGCCACGATGGCGAAAGGCAGCGCACGCGCGCGCGTCGCCGCACTGGTCAGGCGCCTGGCGCCCGGCGGCTCTGCCGCCGAGCACGTGGAGGCCGCGAATGCGCTGGCGCGCCTATGCAATAACAAGGTTCAAAACCGCGACTACGTGCAGGAGTGCGGGGGCATCGCGGCGCTGGTCGTGCTGCTCGCGCCCGGCGGCTCTGCCGCCGTGCACGAGCAGGCTGCCGGGGCGCTGCTGAGCCTGTGCTTTGAACACAGTAAGAACAAAGATGCCGTGCGGGAGTGCGGCGGCGTCGCAGTGCTGCTCGCACTGCTCGCGCCCGGCGGCTCTGCCGCCGTGCATCGGGAGGCCGCCGGGGCGCTGTCAAACCTGTGCAGCGACAACGCCCAGAACAGGGAGTGCGTCAGGCAGTGCGGGGGCGTCGCGGCGCTCGAGGGGGTGCTGGCGTCTGGCGGCTCTGACCTGCGCGCGCGGGCTGCCGCGGCGCTGGGGCACCTGTGCATTGACAGCGCGCAGAGCAGGGACAGCGTGCGGGCGTGCGGCGGCATCGCGGCGCTGGTCGCGCAAATCGCGCCGGGCGGCTCTGCCACAGTGGGGAGCGCGCGGCTGCGGCGCTGGCAAACGTCTGCGCCGGAAACGCCACCAATCAGGACGGCGTGCGGGACTGCGGGGGCGTCGCGGCGCTGGTCGCGCTGCTGGCGCCCGGCGGCTTGCCTGCCGTGCACAGGCGGGCCGTGGCTGCGCTGGCAAATGCGTGCAGCGGCAACATCCGGAGCCAGGACAGCCTGCGCGCGTGCGGCGGCATTGCGGCGCTGGTCACGCTGCTGGCGCCCGGCGGCTCTGCCGCGGTGCACCTGCAGGCAACCATAGCGCTGGCACGCCTGTGCAGTCGCAACAATGAGAATCAGCAGTGCGTGGGGGCGTGCGGGGGCGTCGCCGCGCTCGTGGGGCTGCTGGCGCCTCGCGGCCCTGCCGCCGTGCAGGAGCGGGCTGCCAAAGCGCTGGCAAACGTGTGCGCCGGGAATGCTCTGAACCAGGACAGCGCGCGGGAGTGCGGGGGCGTGGCCGCGCTGGTCGCGCTGCTGGCGCCCGGCGGCTCTGACGACGTTCGGGTGGTGGCTGCCTGGGCGCTTTGCAACCTGTGCACCAATAACACGCGGAACCAGGACAGCGTACGGGTGTGTGGCGGCATACCGGCGCTCATCGCGCTCAGCAACACCGCCGCTGCGCACAAGGGCGTTGCCGGCGCGCTCGTAAACATGACCGGCGGGAGCGCGGCAAATCGGGAGGCAGTCCGGGCATGCGGGGGGGTTGCAGCCCTGGAGCGCGTGCTCGCATGCCCCAGCTCGGCAGCGGCGCACATGTGGGCGCTGTCCGCGCTGCGCAACCTGGGGCAAGCTCAAGCTGCCGGTGGCCTCCATGGGTCTGGCTTTGTTGTGCAAGCTGGGCAGCATATATACGTGGGAGTAGAGCAGCCATGAGGCAGGGTATAAAGGCGGCGCTGAGCAGGTCGCACCCCCGGGACTGCCGGACCCGCAGGCTTCTGCCCGGGTAACATGCGCGCATGCGGCTGCCGCACGCGCACAGACTGCCTCAGGGCATGACGCTCGGCCGTGCAGGCGTCGCGGCGCCAGGGCTCTGACAGGCGGCTCG
>JAABUZ0100008255.1_pt1 | contig 12295 bp, 16 predicted proteins | sample 5562091 | NCBI WGS metagenome assembly JAABUZ01 (sample SAMN12813069, study PRJNA571459) | rock metagenome | isolation source: Antarctica rocks | place: Antarctica: Victoria Land, Linnaeus Terrace sud | collected 2015-12-21 | reverse complement strand
ATTTTGGCAATGGCTTGAATGTGTTCTTCAAGGGCTTGCTGTTGTTCAGGAGTCATAACTCATGCCACCATGCGACAGGTCTATCTCCCTTGATTATCCCTCATTCAAAAAACTGGGATGCTCCCCTGCAAAAAAATGTATTGATATGTCAGCCGGAAGATTTTACTGATCAGATTGATGGAATTGCCCATTTAGCAGCTACCCCATCTGTTACGGAATCTTGGTTGCGACCATTAGAGGTTCATCATAACAATCTTTCTGCAACGATTGCCGTAATCCAACTGTGCCAAGCATTAAATATCCCCAGGCTAGTCTTTGCTAGCTCTGCGGCTGTATATGGAACACAAAGACATCTGCCAATCTCAGAAGCTCAAGACACTTGTCCTATTTCTCCTTATGGTTTACAAAAATTGGTGAGTGAGCAATATGCTAGGGTCTTTGCCAAACAAGTAGGTTTTTCATTTGTGGCATTACGCATGTTTAATGTGTTTGGTCCTCGCCAATTACCTAACTCACAATACTCTGGTGTTATTTCCATTTTTGTTAAGGCGATGCAGCAATGTCTACCCATGACAATTTATGGAGATGGTACTCAAAGACGAGACTTCATCTATGTCAAAGACGTGGCGATCGCCTTTGACAAAGCTTTAACTACGAACCTTGCCTCTGGCTCATCCTTAATTTGTAACTTAGGCACAGGAAAACCAACTTCCATCCTCCAACTTCTTAACCTCCTAAAAGCTAGCTTTCCTGAATGGAGATCAGAAACTAAATTTGCTCCTCCCCGTTTAGGAGACATTCAGCATTCGCAAGCAGATATTTCAAAAATATCCTCACTTTTAAGCTTCACTCCTCAGTGTTCGGTGCAGGACGGCATACACCTTCTTATCGAATCCATTAGACCTTTTGTAAAAATAGCAGGGTAAGGGGCAGATAGGTCAGCAATAGCGACAGTAATAGACACAGCCCTTAAAACTATGCGCCTTTATTAAGAAAAATTTTTTGACTTTTGCAGGAGAGTTTAGTGAAAATCCTTAGGAATACATCGGAAAATAGTAGGGTTCTAAGGTACATGAAGCAGCTTGATGGGCTTCGTGCTGTTGCTGTATTTGCAGTGGTTTATACCCTCTATTTCCCTGAGAAGTATTGGCTGTTTGACATTTATTGGGGAGGATACGGAGTTAGATTATTTTTTGTTTTAAGCGGCTTTCTTATTACCGGCATCCTTCTGAAATGTCGGCAGGCTGTTACTTCAGGGCAACAAACATCAGTAGTAGCTCTTGGCTGCTTTTGTTAATATCCTGCCCGTCCGAGAGACAATTGTCTGGCTATTTTGTATCTATCAAATGTCTATTTCGCTATCCGGGGTTATTTCCACGGCAACGTTAGTCATTTTTGGTCGTTAGCAGTAGAAGAACAGTTCTACCTGGTATGGCCTTGGCTGGTTCTGTTCCTACCCAAAAGAGCATTATTACCTACAATACTTATTTTGATTTTCATCGGACCTTTATTCAGATTAATTGGTTTTATGGTAAATTTGAATCAGCTTGCTATTTGGGTGCTAACACCAGGGTTGTTAGACACGTTTGGACTTGTTTCACTGCTTGCTTATCTCAAGCATCGGGAAGATAAACTTAGTGTCTCTACGAAAAACCTCATAAAAGCCTGCTTTTTGGTTGGCGTTCCACTACTGTTATTAACCGAAACTTTAGGTCATATAGATGGCTATAGGCTTGCGGGTAACGTCCTTAGGAATACTGCATTGGCACTGACCTTTACTTGGCTTATTGCTAGAGCATCGGAGGGGTTCCGAGGATTTATAGGAGAAGCTTTGGAGTTTCGCCCTGTTGTGTATCTAGGCAAAATCAGTTACGGCATTTATGTTATACACCCGTTTACACCATATCTGGTTGGTAAGGTACTTTACATCTTTGGACTATCAGGCTATAGCTCAAAGCCAATCCTAATGGTACCACTGTCGACAGGTATCACGGTCATTGTGGCTATGATTTCGTGGCACTTTTTGGAAAGGCCAATTAATCACCTTAAGAGGTTCTTTCAGTACACCAATAAAGTACCGAAAACCGCATTATAGGAAAAGTATACAAATGATCCTTAGTTCCTGACTCATCTGCATGTAGGGCTTGATATCGAGCTTTTGTGCTTGTTTTTCTGTGACTGGGAGGATACCAATGCAGTTTTTGAGGTGACAGGTGCGCCCATCAACTCCTATGGCGGCATTGAGAAGGTCCTGATACTAAGATAAATGGGGCTCTTTTCTCCTCAGTAAGTTTTTGCAACACAACCCTTTAAGTAGACTTACAAGGGTAAGGTGTTGGCTGTCTAAAGGTAGGTATATTTCCGCCGAGCAGTACTAGAGGTGACGTTGGCTAGAATCTGCCATCAACCGGGCTGCTTGCTCTGTTTGCGTTCCCAGGTTATTGGCTGCTTTCACAAGCTCCATCCCCTCCTGTTCGACAGTCGGCGGAAAACTGTAGAAAAATATCTCGTTACTCGCACTTTGGAATCCCGCTACTCCGCCTCAAAGCAAGGGAATGAGCAGCGCATCTTCCAGGGTAGGCGCTCGGCTTTCTTTATGCTGAGCTTTAATATGGGAGCTAATGAACGCAGAATCTTCATAGTGCTTCACCAATGCTAAGGTGAGGCAGTCGCTGTTAGAGAGAGAGTTTTTGGGTGAGTGGAAAGATTTGCTGGAAGCGTCTGCCCTTTTGGATTCAAATCAGTCAATGTTAGCTAACATGTTGCTCTCTGAGCAGGCTCAACTGGATCACGCCAGGTGAGGGGACGCCACCATCATTAGCCCAGACACAACCCTTGATGGGACTGCCCCTCGACCTTTAAGTTGGGGGATCAACGTCTATAGGGGTTCATGGATCGGCTGTCGGTGGCTGAGGGCAGTAAGTACAAATGCTATTTTGCCGGATTCAGCACGAGTTTTTGCAACACAACCCTCGGTGTCGGTGTTGCTGCTATCGCCGTGATTCCCAAGAAGAGACAGGACAAACAGTTGGTTAGGAGGAAAGTGGCAACTGTACCAACTTTGCAATCAGTACCAGTGAGCATAGTTGTTTCCTGCTTCATTGCCAACCTACCTGGACAACTTTAACCGCATCATTCAGCATTAGTTTAAACTTGAATGGGGTTGGCAGAACCTGCTCCGAGCGGAAACTTGTCCAAAGTTGGGCAGCCCTCTCCACTTCGTGTTGCATATTTCTACACAACTTTGTATAGTAAACGTATACACTTAGGTGCAGCCATGCCCCACGCACAAGGCGATGAATCCGTTTCCATTAACATCCGCGCCCGCGCCCGACAACGCGATCTGATTGACCAGGCGGCTGAACGGCTCGGTCGGAGCCGGTCAGATTTCATGCTCGAAGCAGCGTGCCAGAAGGCTGAGGACGTGCTGCTCGACCAGACATTTTTTACGGTCGATGCCGGTACCTTCGCCAAGTTCCAAGCACTCCTGGACGAGCCCTTACCATCGACCGACAAGCTGCGCCGGTTGCTCAAGACGAAAGCCCCTTGGGAAAAATGACGGCGTTCGCTCTCACCCCACCCGCGCCGATTGGTGATAATCACGTACTCTCGAATTTCGACAGCGGCGAACCGTCGCTCGACGAATGGTTGAAAAAGCGCGCACTCAAGAACCATGGTTCTGGTGCGTCGCGGTGCTTCGTGCTCTGCAAGGGGGAGACGGTCGTCGGCTACTACAGCCTCTCGGCAGGGGCAATCAGCCACGAAGCTTCGCCCAAAGCAATGCGGCGCAACATGCCCGACCCATTGCCGGTTCTGCTCCTCGGTCGCCTTGCCGTTGATCGGCGTTACCACAATCAGGGCCTCGGCCAAGCACTCTTGCGCGATGCAATGTTACGAGCGGTCAACGTTTCAGGCGATGCCGGAGTGTTCGCCATCCTGGTTCATGCCCTATCAGACCAGGCCAAGCGGTTCTACCTGTCACGCGGCTTCGTCGAATCGCCTTTGCAACCCATGACGCTGATGATGACGCTCAAAACCGTGCAGGAAATCCTCGCGGAATAAGCGGTGCCAGCGCAAGCGGGCTGACTGCTTGACAGAACTGGTTGAAAGCCAGTAATAGGGAGCTTTGAGAGAAAAAGGGTTACAAGGAAGGTTGTGTTGCAAAAACGATTTGAGGATACACAAAACTCTGCAATCCTGGTCTCTTATCCAGCAATTCCAAAAAGTTGAGATACGAATTCTACCTGTGCTCGAATATCGCCTCTTTCAACTCCCTCAATCTGTCCAAAGCGAACCATGTTCATTGCCTCAAACCCCCTAATGGTTCGTCGTGCGGTGTTGAATGAGCCAAAGCTCATGCCGGGATTGACTCTTTCGTTTGATGAAACGATGGTCCTGTTCGACTAGATTATTCAAATACTTGTTCTGTCGCAGTTCCACAGTCAGTGGCAGCGTCTCATCAGCTGTGAGTGCAGCGGTTGCTTTCGGTAATCACCGCGTTTTTATCTACTTCATCCCCAGCTTCTTCAAGTCACGATCAGTGTGCTGCAAATCAAAACCGACGCTGGCATTGTTCGTCAGGGACTCTGTTCTAACTACTTGGCTGGACTGCAACCCGGAGCGAAGGTTCGTATCGGTGTCCGCACCTCCGCCTTCCGTCCTCCTAGCGATCGCGATGCACCCATGCTAATGGTGGGACCGGGAACTGGCGTTTCTCCCCTAATTGCCTTCCTCCAATATCGAGAAGCTCTGTTGCAACAAGGAGAACCCATGAGCGATGCCACCCTATACTTTGGCTGCCGCAACCACAACGACTTCCTCTACCAGGAGCAGTTGCAAACGTGGCGAGAGCAGGGGGTTATCTCCAGTTTAGAGGTGGCATTCTCCCGGCTGGACGACCAAAAGCTGTACGTGCAAAACCTGATGCAGCAAAAACCCCAGTCCGTCTGGAAACTGCTTTCGCATCCTAAGTGTCACTACTACGTCTGTGGGGATGCGAAGATGGCGGATAACGTATGCTTGAGCAAAGTGCTGACGCTGTCTTTGAGCATGGGGTTGAGCCAACGGCACACAGCCACCATCTATACTTGGAGCGGCAGCGAACGCAGTTGGACTCCAGGCTGGGTCTGGTCACTACGCAAAAGTCAATCACAAATACCCTTCTGGGGTTTATTTATTTCGTCCTGCCTTGTGGTCTGGTCTTAAGGATCTTTTTGTACGACAAGTATTACGCTGATCGCGCTGCTGTTTTAGAGAAGCAAGTTGAACTGTTGGAGAGTCTGTGGAAATCTGATTCAGATAACGACGCTACGACAGACACTGGACGAGGGGCTAAAGACTAAGGAAACTGCGACAGGTGGGTCATAAATATCTTTGTTAAGCATTCTGACTCTGCTGCCCCGAACGCTGCCGAAAGACATCCTTCTTTGCTAAATCCCTTCGCGCAAAGCGCTCGTGCTTCCAGTGGGGAAGCATGTCAAATAGCTGGAAAGTACCTGCTTGCGAGTTGCAACGCCAGCTTAGCATTAAACTGTCCAAAACATCTGGCTTGAGCCCAAATTTTTCTGACAAAACCTCCTTTCTCTGGTATAATATCAATAAACCGCAGTTAGTGTCCCAGCAGCAGCAACTGCTCGGCTACTTCGCACTGATGCTATACGACGCCTTAGCCCAGAGCAAGATCCAACCGATCATGATGACCCATGAGCCATGTGTAGGCTTTGCAGCTCATGCCTACTCCCGCATTCGGGGTAGCTCAATTTCCAGGGAAACGAGTGAGAAGTCCTTGAAGTTCATTGACTCTGGCTCTCCAGACCAAGGGGACAAAGAGCAATTTACCCTTGATTGGGCTTAAGTGAACCGTATTGAGCTAGGAGTAACTGATGAGACAACTGGCTAAAAAATTCTTTCGATGGTTAGGTTATGACTTCCATCTTCTTGATTGCCCACTTGACGTAGGCACTGCCTCTCGTCCTGTAGCAGCGAATAAATTGAAGAATCATCCTTTTCCAAGAAATGCTCGTTACTGTCATCTCATGTAAATGTTAGTCGATCAACAGTGGTGACACCTTCGAAATTGAGTAAATTCAAGTAGCAGTGCCTTTAACGACCGACTCAGGGGTGAGTTAGGCAGTTTTCTGGATGTAGAAAGAGCCCGGTTCTCGGTCTGGTGTCAGAAAGGGACATTTCATCCTTATTTTCTCGTAATGGTTGTGGTGAAGATAGTTCAGAGTAGCAATAATCTTCCAATCCGAATTAGATGTTAGAAAAGCTTCTAATAAGTATTGTTCATTCCAAAACAAAACTTCGTCTATAATCCATTCTGGCAGGTAATCTCTTGGAGAAAAAATATCGTGAATATGGACAATAACACCTGCTTTTAGGGAAGGAAGTAATTCGAGATACTCGAAAAGAACATCACCTTGAGGTCTGATGATATGAGACGAGTCAATAAACAGAATGTCGTTCTCACCCAACTCAACAAAGTTATCTATACTAACTTCTTCAACCTTTTTTCGAATGACAGGTATACCTATTTTTTCCAGCCAGGGCATTTCGTATGGTTCAATACAAATGTGTTTACATTCATAGTCAGATTTTTCTTCTTTGTTCTTCCTGATTGCTCTTGCAGCCATCAAGGTGGAATTACCACTTCCAATTTCGATGATTATTGATGGTTTTTTGAGCCTTATAAGGTTATACCAATACTCTGCATCACCAGATTCAAAACCACCGTTATTGAAGTAGAAAGTCAAGTCATCAGTCTTGGTCGAACGAATATCCTTTAGTTCATCTTCAAATGAAAAACTTTCTAAAATCTGTAATTCTTCGACATTCCAATTGATGCCTGGTAGATTGCGATTCTCATATAATGGACGTGCTAAGTACCGTCCATCAAACAGAGGCTCATAATAATGATCCCGAATTGGAAATACGCCAACACTTAACAAAGCTTTTTTGCACAAAGGCAACTTTTGTAAACCAGCACCGCGAATCTTCTTCATTAGAAAGGCAGCAGGATAAACAAAGGGCAACAAAATCACATCAGCTAAAGGTAAAGGAAAAATTTTCTTAAAGCTATCTTCATAAATAATCTCCCAAAAATCAGGGCTATTTCATGCTAAATCGCTGCTTGATGTGCTCAAAGCCGAACTGAAATTTGCGCTGTGCCTGAGCCATGTTGACAAAGCCATCAGTCCGATAAAGATTGAGGGCGAAGTTACGAGCCACCGCCCAAATCTGCACGAGGGGTGTGGTTCTGATCCGGGATTTATCCTCAGCCTGAGTCACATCCCTGGGGTAATGCACTTGGTTCTCGACGCCCCAGTAGCCGCGAATTCGGTGCGCCAATGCTTGAACACTCTCGCTCAAACTGGAAATGTAGTAGCGGGTTTCAGTGGTGTCTTCATCTCGAGTCAGGCGCACTGATTCGACTCGAATCAGAGTTTACAGGCCGGGCCAGTCGCGGATCTCAGTTGTGGGCACAGCTAGACTGACCGTCCGCTTCTCGATGCGACCATGTCCCTTGTTGATTTGTTTATAGGTTTGGGTTGGGGTGAAATACGCTTGCACTTCTTTCAGCAGACCACACTGGAAGCCAAGTGAGTGCGCCCAAGTAGTGGTTATTAATGTCAACGATGAGCATCTAAGTTTTTTTTTGGGTACTGATGGCATCAAAGGCAAACACCACTCCCTCTAGTGCCATCGACTTGATGAACTCTGGCAAAGCTGTGATTTCATTGGTAATGCTCTCCACTTCATAGGACTCCAGAATCAAGCCGCGCTCGACAATATAAGCACTGACGAGCATGATTGCTGGGTGCGTCTGGCAGTGCGGGTTGTCCGCCTCCACCATGTATGATCCTCTCAACACTTTGCCATCGGCGGCAATGGTTTCTCCTGGTTGTGGCTTGATGCCCAAAAACTTGGCTACTCTGGCGGCATACTCTTGGTAGTCCTGATGTAGCAGCACACGCCGAATCGTACTGTAGGATGGCACTCGCTCGACCGCAAACAGCTCTCCCAGAGCCGTGCGGTTTGAGTCTAGCCAATCCCGGATGGCCAGAAATCCGCGATTACCTGCCACCACCGCCAGGGTAAATATTGCCAGACACAGCGTCACCGCATGCCTTTTACCTTGACCCCGTCGCTGATCTGCCATGTCGGCAAAGGCTTCTAAAATTGCCACTTAATGCACTTGCGTTCCCCTGAGTTCCCTACTAGCACATCATCTTACCATTTAGAATGAAATAGCCCTGCCCAAAAATAGTCTATCACGATTTAACGAGCAGGAGGTAAAGGGCGGAGGCAGCAAGATCGTTTTTCGCAAATTTTGCAGGTTTGCAAAAGCTTCATATACATCAATGAGATTGTAGGCTATGCAATGGCTCCAGCTAAACTCAGCACTTTTAAACAGGTTTTAAGCCGCTATTGCACCTCAGCTAGTTATACATCTTACAGCGCAGCACCAAGCGTCGCCAAGGGGATTGCTAAGGTTAAGGGGTTAGGCTATACTAAGAGTAAGCATACTTAAAACCAACTATTTTGACCATTAGAGTTATTGTGTCCTGCGTGCTAAAAGCGCTCGTGTTCGCTTCCAGTGACCCCTCAGCCATCCCCTAGTCGCGCAGATTAAGCATGTTGACTAAATTCCATTATGAGTCATCACAATCAGGTAGAATTGGTAATAGAGGCTGGCTCCCGAGAAAGTCAGTACTGGAAAGACCCGTGGCGCTACTGGGAGTTGTTCTACTTCCAGGCTTGGCGCAACATTCTAGTACGCTACAAGCAGACGGTAAATGGCCTTGCCTGGGAGCTAATTCGACAGTTTTTGACAATGGTAGTTTTTACACTGGTGTTTGGCAACCTGGCGAAGCTGCCTTCTCAGGGTGCGCGCTCGTTTGCAAACTTGATCTAAGCGACGATTCTAAAATATGTCGGATACGGTGATTCGGATCGAGAACCTGGGCAAGAAATACACCATAGGTTATCAGAAGCGGGAGCGCTACACGGCACTGCGGGATGTAATGGCTGACGGAGCCAAATCTTTGGGACGCCAGATGCTGAAGCCTTTTGGAAAAAGGATGGCATCGCCAGCTGCTGGGGAATTTTGGGCGTTGAAGGACGTTTCGTTTGAGATTAAGCAGGGAGATCGCGTTGGCATTATCGGTCGCAATGGCGCTGGCAAATCAACTTTGTTAAAAATTTTGAGTCGAATTACGGAACCCACTATAGGACGTATTTCTATCCAGGGACGGGTGGCGAGTTTGTTGGAGGTGGGAACGGGCTTTCACCCAGAGCTAACAGGTCGCGAAAACATCTACCTCAACGGCGCAATCCTGGGGATGAGCCAGGTGGAGATCAAAAAGAAGTTTGATGAAATTGTAGCTTTTGCTGAAGTAGAGAAATTTTTACATACCCCAGTCAAGCGTTATTCTTCTGGAATGTATGTGCGTCTTGCTTTTGCAGTGGCAGCTCATCTAGAGCCAGAGATTTTGATTGTGGACGAGGTGCTAGCAGTAGGAGATGTTCAGTTTCAGAATAAGTGTTTAGGTAAGATGCAGAACGTAGCTGCTGCCGGACGGACAGTTATTTTTGTCAGCCATCAGATGGCTGCTATCAGTAATCTATGTTCATCCTGTATGATGCTTCAAAAAGGTGAGCTGTCCTTCTATGGTAGGACCGAATCTGCAATAAAGCACTATCTAGCATCAAGCACCCAAGGGAAACAGGAGATTACAGGGAACCTACAGGCTTTCCGTCCCTCCTGGGCACGAGCTCTAATAATTTCTGTACGAATTTTGGACTCGAATGACCAGGAGCAGGCCAGTTTTCCTCTGGGTTCAGATATCACTTTCGAAATGACGTTTGCCACACAAGATGCAACTAGGCTAAAAGCGCCCGTGATGGGTGTTGTCATTAACCATATAACCTTCGGAACCGTTGGCGGTGTGAATACTCGTATGACAGGATTCTGTCCAGATAGTGGTTCTTATGCTTCTGCTACAATGCGCTGCACATTAAAACGAGTTCCGTTTCTACAAGGAGAGTACACGGCAGATATCTGGTTAGGAGACGGTTCTGTTGACGTTGATACCCTGACTGGATACCTAAGTTTTCATATAGAGGAAACAGACATTTATAAAACTGGTCGCACCCCGTTTGCCCACATGGGGGTTGTCTTCTTGGAACCTGCATGGCAGATGATTTCACATTAAGAGAATAACTATTATATTTGCAAAGGTATCGTTAGAAGCCTGAGATATTCAAATCTATCTTTACTGTAGAGGAAGGAAAGAGATGGAAATCTATACAAAAGATTTCTTCAAGAAGATACAAGATAGCTCATTGCACTCTGCCAAAGAAGTTGTTCCTTTGGTTATGAGATTAGTTCAACCGAAGCGAGTTATCGATGTTGGTTGCGGTGTAGGTAGTTGGTTATCTGTCTTTAAAGAATACGGTGTCGAGGATATCTTAGGGGTCGACGGTGACTATGTAGATGCGGAAATGCTACAAATACCGCAAGAATGCTTTCTCGCCAGGGACTTAGTGAAGCCACTTAGGATTGAGCAGCATTTTGATTTGGTTGTGTCTTTAGAGGTCGCTGAACATCTGCCCAGCGAGTGTGCAGAGGACTTTATCAATACTCTCGTCAGCCTTGGTCCCGTTATTCTTTTTTCGGCAGCCTTACCTTATCAAAGAGGAGACAGTCACGTAAACGAGCAGTGGCCAGACTATTGGTTAAGTTTTTTTCATCAGAAGGGATATGTGTTGGTTGACTGTTTAAGAATGAAGCTATGGCAAAATGACAGCGTGGAATGGTGGTATTCACAAAATATGTTGATATTTGTTAAACAAATTTGCTTGCAAAACTATCCTTTACTTAAACAGGAGTTTGATAATGGTAACCTGACTCCGCTTTCCATAGTTCATCCCAAGATGCATTTGCAAAACACTATGGTTTTACAGCATTTGATAGAATATTCAGAATCTCGTCTTGATGGAAAAGACATGACGCTCAAACAAGCATGGTCATTGTTTACATCTGCCTTAAAGAATGCCCTGCTATGGAGAATAAATAAAGTTTTTTTAAGAAACCATGATTAAAAAATTTTTTATACTTCAAAGAATAATACTAAATTTAAGTTTCACACTATACTCTGAGATGGCTTAGAGACTATTCTGCTTGCAGTGGTGAGAATATTTGTTAGATGTATTTCCGCTTGTTAACTTTGATGAGATTGTGGCAGGCAAATAGCTATGAGTGAACACTATCCTGATCGTGCTACGATTCCACCAGTCCCAGAGGGAGTACCACGTCCACTCTGGTCTGTGATGATTCCTACCTACAATTGTGCAAAGTATCTGCGCGAGACACTATCTAGTGTTCTAGCCCAAGCTCCGGGGCCTGATGTCATGCAGATTGAGGTTGTTGACGATCACTCTACCCGCGATGATCCAGCGGCGATTGTTGCAGAGCTGGGACATGGCCGTGTTGGTTTCTATCGCCAGCCGGAAAATTTAGGCTATATCAGAAATTTTGAAAGCTGCTTGGAGCGATCGCGGGGAAAGTTGATCCATCTGCTGCATGGGGACGATTGTGTGCGGGATGGCTTCTATCGCAAGATGCAACGAGCCTTCGATGAAAACTCAGAGATAGGCGCTGCCTTCTGTCGCCACACCTACATAAATGAGCATGGTCATTGGCAAGGTATGTCTCCTTTAGAGGAGCCTGAAAGTGGTGTTCTGAGTCATTGGTTGGAGCGAATTGCTGTCCAACAGCGTATCCAAACGCCGTCAATTGTGGTAAAACGCCATGTATACGAAAGACTTGGAGCGTTTGACCGGCGTATATCCTGCTACGGTGAGGACTGGGAAATGTGGGTACGAATCGCTGCGCACTACCCGATGTGGTATGAAGTTGAGCCGCTGGCAGCTTATCGAATGCACTCAACGTCTCTCAGTGGACGTTCCGTGCGCACTGGTGAGAATATTCGAGACATGCGGAGGGCTATTAGTATTATGAGGCAGCACTTGCCTGATGAGTGTGCAGATAAACTGTCAAAAATGGCACTGGAACACTATGCATTTTACGCGATCAATTCTGCCAGTAAACTCGCTGTGGCTGGCGATACAAGGGCTGCTATGAACCAGATTAGGGAAGCTCTGCTGTGCAGGGTAAGCGCAAGAAAAAAAGTGACAAGATGTGATAAGGAGGGAAAATGAGGTATTCCTCTCAATCAGGCCACTATGTCAAACGGTTTTGCTTCTCCTGCTTCCCTCGACAAACGCTCTA
>JAABUZ0100008254.1_pt1 | contig 12296 bp, 7 predicted proteins | sample 5562091 | NCBI WGS metagenome assembly JAABUZ01 (sample SAMN12813069, study PRJNA571459) | rock metagenome | isolation source: Antarctica rocks | place: Antarctica: Victoria Land, Linnaeus Terrace sud | collected 2015-12-21 | reverse complement strand
GGTTCCAGGACACTAGTGTCCTGCGCCAGAAGTTCGTGGAGCAGATTGTGGCAGGCACCCGGAGGGTGCCGGTCCGGGCGCCGAGGCCAAGTCCGGGGTCCCCGCGAAACCGCATGGTTTCGTGGGGTGGAAGGAACGGGTGGAACTAGAGGAGCGCATCGTTGATGCGTGACGACGACGGGCCGGGTCCCGTGACGCGGGCATCGGTGTCCGGAGCCGCAATATGCCACCGGATCTCTGGCGCGGGACACTAGAGGCTCCGCTCCGCCCCCGACGGCTGGGTGCCGCCTTCGCGTTCGTCTACCTGGGCGCCACAGCGGCGTGGCTCATTCTGGTGACCCCGGCGGGGCTGCCCTGGCTGGCTTTGCCGGCGATCGTGGTCGCGGGGGTCGAGCTGTTTGTGCCCGGCCTGGCCAATCACATCTCCTTGGCGCGGGCCTACCTCGCGACTCCGGCGCTCACGCTGGGCGCAACGCGTGCGCTGCTGCCGCTGGCGCTAGTCGTCCTGGTGGCTGCCGCCACCGATGTGGCGGACGGGTTCGTGGCCCGACGTTGGGAGGCTGCCACGCGGCTGGGCGGTGCCATCGACCCGGTCGTGGACGGCCTGTTCTTCGGCAGCGCCGCGGTCGGTTTGGCATGGTCGGCGCTATATCCGTTGTGGCTTGCCGGGGTGGTGATTCTGCGCTACCTGCTGCCCGCGCTCGCGGGTGGCCTTCTGCTCTTGGCTCGCCGCCAGCCGGCGCTGAAGCACACCCCGGCCGGCCAGGCCTCGACGGCTGGGATAGCGCTGCTACTGGCCGCACTTGCGGCGCTGGCGGCGACCGGCGGTGGTGCCACCTGGCTGCTGCCGGTCGCGGAGGTGATGATTCCCCTCTCCGCTGCGGCCGCTCTTGGCAACCTGGCCTGGGCCAATCGTTCGGCGCTGTTGGGCAGGGCTCGCCGCGGGTAGAGTTAGGCGTGGTCGCGCTAGATGGGGAGCTGGCGGTTCCCTGCACCGGCAATCCGCCACAGCCGGGTCGAATTCCCCGCCGAGGTCCGGGTTTTTTGAACGGGCGCGGATGGAAGGCGTTGAAGGCTGGGACCTGCGCAGCTCGGGTCTCCGAACCCCGTCAGGTCCGGAAGGAAGCAGCGGTAAGGAGGCTGCCCGAGGGTGCCGCAGCCATTCTGGCCGGAGCCTGAAGTTCGTGCGCCGCAGGAGATCTGGGATCGAAGCGGGGTGCGCGGCCACCGTTCGGTTCTGTGAGCGACCGGCGACCCTGAAGAATTAGTGGACTGTAACAGCCAAATGCAGAGCATCCGGCGCCCCAGGCGGGCGGGCTCGCTTCGCTCGCTGATGCCGGCGTCTCGGGGCCCGGCGCGCCTCGTCACCCATCTCAGGATGGGCTTCTCGTTGCGCCACCCGATCCTTGGCACCGCCCGCCTGGAACGTCGGTCTACGAGCCTTCGGCCTGCTCCACATCCGACCGTTACAGTCCACTAGCATCGGTGAGTTACCAGACCCTCTACCGCAAATACCGCTCGCAGACCTTCGCCGACCTGGTCGGACAGGAGGCGACCAGACGCGCCCTCCAGGGCGCCATCGCGGGCGACCGGGTGTCGCACGCCTACCTCTTCGCCGGCACGCGCGGTACCGGCAAGACCTCCAGCGCTCGTCTGCTGGCCAAGGCCGTGAACTGCCTGCAGCGCGAGCCGGGCATCGCGGAGCCGTGCAACGAGTGCGAGTCCTGCCGGCAGATCCAGCACGGTACCGCGCTGGACTTGATCGAGATCGACGCCGCTTCCAACCGGGGCATCGACGAGATCCGCGACCTGCGTGAGAAGGTCAATCTCGCGCCCGCCCTGGGCCGGCGCAAGGTCTACATAATCGACGAGGCGCACATGCTCACGACGGAGGCCTTCAACGCGCTGCTGAAGACGCTGGAGGAGCCCCCGGCCCACGTGGTCTTCGTCCTCTGCACCACTGAGTCGAACAAGGTGCCCGCCACCGTGGTCGGCCGGTGCCAGCAGTTCAACTTCCGCCGCTTCAATGACGCACAGATCAGCGGCCGGCTGGAGCACGTGGCGCGCCTGGAGGCGATTCGGGTCGAGCCTGCCGCTCTGAGCCTCATGGCGAAAGTTGCGCAAGGCTCCATGCGCGACGCCATCGGGCTGCTCGACCAGTTGGTGCCACTTTCTGGCGAGACGATCACCGCGGGCGCGGCGCGCGACCTGCTCGGCCTGGCCGACCCCCGCCAGCTGGAGCGCATCTTCGACCTCGTGCTGGCTGGCCGGCCGACCGAGGCGCTGACGGCGCTGGCCCACGTGTACGAAGCCGGCGGCGAGTTGCGGCAGATTGTGCGGAGCCTGATGGAGCGCTGCCGTGACCTCTTGCTGGAGGCGATCGAGGGCCGGGACGAGGCCCGGCGGGCGCGGCTTTCGGCCGCGCTGGATTCCCTCCTCCACCTGGATGGCGAGGTGAGAAGGCACGGCGAACCCCGCTTCCTGGTAGAGGCTGCGCTGGTGCGGCTGGCTGCGGACGCGGCTCCAGCGGCAGCAGTTGCGACCGAGGATGCTCCCACCACAGTCGGGCTGAATGCCGCTCGGGGCGACGTCGCCACGCCGGTGAGTGCGCAGCCGGCACCGCCACTAGCGGAGGAGCCGCCGGAGCCGGCCACAAGAGCCACCCCACCGGCCAGGAGCGCCGCCCCGCCAGCGCCGGTCTCGGCGCCGGGCGGGCTGGCCGGCTCCGGCGAGGAGGTGGAGGGCTGGCACCGTGTTCTGGAGCAGCTCTCGCCCAAGATGAAGGCCTACTTCCGCGACGCGCAGCCTGCCGTGCGGGGTTCGCAGCTCACGCTCACGTTCGCCTACGCGTTCCATCACAAGATGGCGCAGGAGAACGCAGGGGGGATCGCGCCTCCCGTGAAGTCGTGGTTGGGGCCGGCCGCCACGGTTAGCTTTCAGCTCCAGGATGCAAAGGCCGGCCCCGCGCAGCCGGCCGCGGCGGCGCCAGCAGCGCAGTCGCCGGAGGACGACCCTCTCGTCAGGGCGGCCGTCCGCGAGCTGGAGGGAAAGGTGCTGCGAGTCAGGCCGATGCCCGCCCCGCGCGCCGGTTCCAAGTCAGAGCCGTAGAGCTTTAGGAGCTTTTGATAAGTGCAGAACCAGATGAAGATGATGCAGCAGGTCCAGAAGATGCAGGCCCGCATGGCCCAGGTCCAGACCGAGCTCGAGGCGACCACGGTGGACGTGGCGTCGGGCGGTGGCGCCGTCAAGGCGGTGGTTTCCGGCCAGCAGCACCTGGTCTCGATCCAGATCGACCCCGAGGTGGTCGACGACACCGACATGCTGCAGGACCTGATCCTCGCCGCCGTCAACGAGGGGCTGGACCGCTCGCGTGAGCTGGCGGCCTCGCGCATGCAAGCGGTGACGGCCGAGCTTGGCCTCCCCCCGGGCCTGATCTGAACCGCCCTGGTCAGCGGCCCCGAAGCGCCGGGTTGGTTGGGCGCCCCGTCCGGCGGCCGGCCGGGCGAATGAAGCGAGCCCTACCCTCTCGGACGCCGGGTGCTCGCTGGGCGGCTGCTCCATCTCTATCCCGGAATCTCAAGTAGGACACTAGAGATGATGCAGCTGCCGCCGGCGCTGGAGCAGCTCGTCCGCGAGCTGTCGCGGCTGCCCAGCGTGGGTCCCAAGACGGCCCAGCGCCTGGCGTTCTTCATCCTCCGTTCGGACCGCGCTCAGGCGGAGGCGCTCGCCCAGGCGGTGATGGACGTCAAGAGCCGCATCGGCTACTGCGAAGAGTGCTGGAACATCGCTGAGGGCCGGCGCTGCTCCGTCTGCCTTTCCGAGCGGAGAGACCAGGCCCAGTTCTGCGTCGTCGAGACACCGCTGGACCTGATCGCGGTGGAGCGCACGGCCGAATATCACGGCCTGTACCACGTGCTGCACGGCGTCATCTCGCCGATCGACGGGATCGGTCCAGACGAGATTCACGTCCCGGAGTTGGTCGAGCGAGTGCGCAGACGAGGGGTTCGCGAGGTCATCATCGCCACCGATGCCGACATCGAGGGCGAGGCGACCGCCTTCTACCTGCTGCGGGCCCTGACGCCGCTGGGAGTGCAGGTGACCCGGCCGGCCCATGGCCTTCCGGTCGGCGGCGATCTGGAGTACGCGGACGAGCTGACACTGGCCAGGGCGCTGATCGGACGCCGCGCCTTCTAGCGAGCCGGCAGAGGCGGCCGATAAGTGGTACGATCGACGTTCGCGTTGGGATGGCTTCGGGCCGGGCCTTTCGCGATAAACAAACCTGCGGCACGGCTTGCAAGAGCCCGATGGCAAGTGTTACAATCGACGTTACGCCTCCGCCGCGAAGGCTTCGTGCGCCCTGCGCCGGTTTCGTTGAGGGTCTTTTGAGCAGACCTTCGTGCGAGCCCAAGGGGACAGGGTCGGTCGAGGCGGCCAGCACTTTGACAACTGAAGAGTGAGAAGGACTTAAAGAGTCCAAAGAGGACTCAGGACTGCGATGTCCTGGGGTCCTCGCTTTAGACGGAGAGTTTGATCCTGGCTCAGGGTTAACGCTGGCGGCGCGCCTGATACATGCAAGTCGAGCGAGGGCTCATTTCTCGCAAGAGAGATGGGTTCCTAGCGGCGAACGGGTGAGTAACACGTGGGCAACCTTTCCCAAAGTGGGGGATAACATCGAGAAATCGGTGCTAATACCGCATGTGGTCATCGAAGGCATCTTCGATGCAAAAAGCAGCAATGCGCTTTGGGGTGGGCCCGCGGCCTATCAGCTAGTTGGTGGGGTAACGGCCTACCAAGGCATTGACGGGTAGCTGGTCTGAGAGGACGACCAGCCACACGGGGACTGAGACACGGCCCCGACTCCTACGGGAGGCAGCAGTAAGGAATCTTCCGCAATGGGCGAAAGCCTGACGGAGCGACGCCGCGTGTGGGATGAAGTCTTTCGGGATGTAAACCACTGTCGGAGGGGAAGAGAATGGACGGTACCCTCCAAGAAAGCCCCGGCTAACTACGTGCCAGCAGCCGCGGTAATACGTAGGGGGCAAGCGTTACTCGGATTTACTGGGCGTAAAGCGCGTGTAGGCGGCTGGTCAAGAGTGGTGTGAAATCTCCGGGCTCAACCCGGAAACTGCATCGCTAACTGGCCTGGCTAGAGTGCAGGAGAGGGCAGTGGAATTCACGGTGTAGCGGTGGAATGCGTAGATATCGTGAGGAACACCAGTGGCGAAGGCGACTGCCTGGCCTGTAACTGACGCTGAGACGCGAAAGCGTGGGGAGCGAACCGGATTAGATACCCGGGTAGTCCACGCCCTAAACGTTGCGAACTAGGTGTTGGCGAGATTGACCTCGTCAGTGCCGCAGCTAACGCATTAAGTTCGCCGCCTGGGAAGTACGGTCGCAAGATTAAAACTCAAAGGAATAGGCGGGGGCCCGCACAAGCAGCGGAGCGTGTGGTTTAATTCGATGCAACGCGAAGAACCTTACCTGGGTTTGACATGTTTCAGTAACTCCGGCGAAAGCCGGGGCCCCTCGCAAGAGGCTGTTGCACAGGTGGTGCATGGCTGTCGTCAGCTCGTGCCGTGAGGTGTTGGGTTAAGTCCCGCAACGAGCGCAACCCCTGTTCTTAGTTGATTTTCTAAGGAGACTGCCGGGCGAAACCCGGAGGAAGGTGGGGATGACGTCAAGTCAGCATGCCCTTTATATCCAGGGCTACACACACGCTACAATGGCCGGTACAACGGGTTCCGACACGGCGACGTGAAGGCAATCCCTTAAAGCCGGTCTCAGTTCGGATTGCAGGCTGCAACTCGCCTGCATGAAGTTGGAGTTGCTAGTAACCGCAGGTCAGCACACTGCGGTGAATACGTTCCCGGGCCTTGCACTCACCGCCCGTCACATCACCCGAGTCTGGTGCTCCCGAAGTCGCTGGCCGAACCCGCAAGGGACGGAGGTGCCGAAGGAGTGCCCGGTAAGGGGGGTGAAGTCGTAACAAGGTAGCCGTACCGGAAGGTGTGGCTGGATCACCTCCTTTAAGGAGTCCGCCTAACCTCTCTGATCAAGGGGGAACCCAACGGCGCCGTCTGCGCCGGAGGGAAGGAAGGAGGCTTCGTCAAGTCAGAGACCCGCAGTAATGACTGTGACTAGGTCCCGAAGACTAGAAGCGCTCGACCCCGACGGGTCGTTCGACCTCGGTTGCGACCGGCTGTACAGCCGGTCGGGCTTCAAAGAGTACGGTCCCGAAAGCAGCCCAAGCGGCCCGTTGGCCGGCAGGCGACTCAGCGCACGGTGAAAATCCGTTCGAATAGCATGAACCGCTTCGGCGGTTTGTGGATCGAGTGCATGACTACTCATGAATAAATGAGGATTCCCTGGAATCCGGTTCTGTCCTTCTCACTCTTCAGACCGTCAAGGTCTGGTCGACACCTCCCGCGGCGCCGGGCGCCGCACGCGGAGGGAGAGGGGCGGAACGTCCCTCGCCACAGGAAAGCCACGGTCGAGTTCGAACCGTTGGACGGGGATGTAGCTCAGCTGGGAGAGCACCTGCCTTGCACGCAGGGGGTCACCGGTTCGAGCCCGGTCATCTCCACCCGCACCTTGTCAACTGAATAGGTAAGTTTTGAGAATAGTTCAAAGTCGAATTGAAACGATCAAGCCGACAGCGATCGTAGGATCCTCAATCCGATAGTGAGTTGAGTAGCCCTGCCCCACGTTTCCGCACGGAAGAGTGGGCGTAGGTGGGACAAGCTACTAAGGGTCCACGGTGGATGCCTTGGCACCAAACGCCGAAGAAGGACGCGGCTACCTGCGATAAGCCACGGGAAGCTGGAAGCAAGCGATGATCCGTGGGTTTCCGAATGGGGCAACCCGCCTGGGGAAATGCCCAGGCACTCCTAGCTGAACACATAGGCTAGGTAGAGGGCACCCGGGGAACTGAAACATCTTAGTACCCGGAGGAAGAGATATTTCCTGAGTAGAGGCGATCGAAAGGGGAGCAGCCCAAACCGTGTGCGTGCCAAGACGGCAGTCGTTGCGCACGCGGTGTAGTGGGACCGTTCCGCTGGCCCTGCCGGGCCGGCAAGGAGTTACAAAACCGGCGGCTAGTCGAAGGTTGGTGGAATACAACGCCAGAGTGGGTGAAAGCCCCGTAGACGAAAGCTGACCGGTCTCCTGAGCGGCACCCGAGTACCCCGGGACACGCGGAATCCTGGGGGAATCTGCGCTGACCACAGCGTAAGGCTAAATACGTTTGGTGACCGATAGTGAAGAGTACCGTGAGGGAAAGGTGAAAAGAACCCCGGAAGGGGAGTTAAAAGAACCTGAAACCGTGGACTTACAATCCGTCAAAGGCCTAGGTTTGGCTACTCCGGTGGCTGGACAGGCTGATGGCGTGCCTTTTGTAGAATGAGCCGGCGAGTTACTTGTCTGTGGCGAGGCTAAGGGGGTGACACCCGGAGCCGTAGCGAAAGCGAGTCTGAATAGGGCGTGGCCTCTCGTGAGGGAGGTGGTAGTCGCAGGCAGTAGACCCGAAACCGGGTGACCTACCCATGGTCAGGGTGAAGCAAGGGTAAAACCTTGTGAAGGCCCGAACCGACTTAGGTTGCAAACTGAGCGGATGAACTGTGGGTAGCGGTGAAATGCCAATCGAACCCGGAGATAGCTGGTTCTCGTCGAAATGCCTTTAGGGGCAGCGTTGTTGTGGGCTGGCGCAGGTAGAGCACTGAATGGGCTAGGGGCGGTTTCCCCGTTACCAAACCCAATCAAACTCCGAATGGCGTCAGGTTATACAGCAGCAGTGAGACCGTGGGGGCTAAGCTTCACGGTCAAGAGGGAAACAACCCAGACCATCGGCTAAGGTCCCTAAATCGTGACTAAGTGGCAAAGGAGGTCACTTTGCACAGACAACCAGGAGGTTGGCTTGGAAGCAGCCATCCTTGAAAGAGTGCGTAATAGCTCACTGGTCGAGTGGAGTGGCGCCGAAAATGATCGGGGCTCAAGTCACGTACCGAAGCCATGGAGCGTCACGTAAGTGGCGCTGGTAGACGAGCGTCGTGTGCGCGTCAACAGAAGCATGAACGAAAGTCCGTGTGGAGCGCGCACGAGTGCGAATGCCGGCACAAGTAGCGTAAAGGCAGGTGAGAAACCTGCCCGCCGTAAGACTAAGGTTTCCTGGGCCACGTTAATCGTCCCAGGGTCAGTCGGGACCTAAGCCGAGGCCGAAGGGCGTAGGCGATGGACAGCTGGTTCACATTCCAGCACCACCTCGTATTCGTTATCACCGATGGGGGGACGAAGGAGGGCAGGTTATCCGGGCGATTGGATGTGCCCGGCCAAAGGATGTAGGGAGTTCCAGTAGGCAAATCCGCTGGGGCGTTTACCTGAGACCGATGGGGATCTCCCGCGAGGGAGAGTAGTAACTGATCCCATGCTTCCAAGAAAAGCCTCTAGGGAGAATGCAGGTGCCCGTACCGCAAACCGACACTGGTAGTCAGGAAGAGGATTCCAAGGCGATCGAGAGAACTCTGGCTAAGGAACTAGGCAAAATAGCCCCGTAACTTCGGGAGAAGGGGTGCTCTCCGGCGTCATGGCTCTTGCAGCCGCAGCGTCGGGAGTCGCAGCTAAGAGGTCCAACCGACTGTTTACTAAAAACATAGGTCTCTGCGAACCCGTAAGGGGACGTATAGGGGCTGACGCCTGCCCGGTGCCGGAAGGTTAAGAAGAGAGGTGAGAGCCTTGAATTGAAGCCCCGGTAAACGGCGGCTGTAACTATAACAGTCCTAAGGTAGCGAAATTCCTTGTCGGGTAAGTTCCGACCCGCACGAATGGCGTAACGAGTTGGACGCTGTCTCGGCCAGAGACTCGGCGAAACTGCAGTACCTGTGAAGATACAGGTTACGCGCGGCAGGACGGAAAGACCCCGTGGAGCTTTACTATAGCTTGGCATTGAACTGGGGTCTAATTTGTAGAGGATAGCTGGGAGACTGGGAAGCTCGGACGCCAGTTCGGGTGGAGTCAACCTTGGAATACCAGCCTTGTTAGTTCGTAGTTCTAACGGCGTCCCTGATCGGGATGTCGGACAGTGCCTGGTGGGTAGTTTGACTGGGGCGGTCGCCTCCCAAAAAGTAACGGAGGCGCCCAAAGGTTCCCTCAGCCTGGGCGGAAATCAGGCGTAGAGTGCAATGGCATAAGGGAGCTTGACTGTGAGACCTACAAGTCGAGCAGGGACGAAAGTCGGGCATAGTGATCCGACGGTTCAGAGTGGAATGACCGTCGCTCAACGGATAAAAGTTACCCCGGGGATAACAGGCTTATCGCGCCCAAGCGTCCACAGCGACGGCGCGGTTTGGCACCTCGATGTCGGCTCGTCGCATCCTGGGGCTGGAGTCGGTCCCAAGGGTTGGGCTGTTCGCCCATTAAAGCGGTACGCGAGCTGGGTTTAGAACGTCGTGAGACAGTTCGGTCCCTATCCGCCGTGCGCGCAGGAGACTTGAGAAGGGTTGACCCTAGTACGAGAGGACCGGGTTGAACGGACCGCTAGTGTACCGGTTGTCACGCCAGTGGCAGTGCCGGGTAGCCATGTCCGGTTCGGATAAGCGCTGAAAGCATCTAAGCACGAAGCCGACTTCAAGATAAGGTCTCCCACCGGGTAACCGGGTAAGGGCCCTGGTAGACCACCAGGTAGATAGGCCGCAGGTGTAAGGCAGGTGACTGCTTGAGCTGAGCGGTACTAATCGCCCGAGGGCTTGTCCACTTACGCACCCACTCTTCCAGACGGAAGATGGCTGCGCTGATCCACGATTGCGTCGGCGCTCGGCAGAACTTTCTCAGAACCCCTATTCAGTTGCACGGTGCAGCGGGCCGGGGCGGCCACGTGGCAGCGCGATTACTTGGCTCGCATGCTAGCCTCCGTAGCGGTGGGTGTGGTTTTGTCCAGTGACTCTCCGACCAGACCCCTCGATAGGCAGTGGATGCGGCGCGCCCTGCAGCTCGCCGCCCGCGCTGACTATCGCTGCAGCCCGAATCCGATGGTCGGCGCCGTCCTGCTCGACGCCGACGGCGCTCTGGTCGGCGAAGGCTGGCATCGGAGGGCCGGCGCCGAGCATGCTGAGGCGGTCGCACTCGCGCGGGCTGGCGGGCTCGCCCGCGGCGGCACCGCCTACGTCACGCTTGAACCCTGCCCGCACCAGGGCAGGACGCCACCCTGTGCCGATGCGCTGATGCGCGCCGGGTTGCGGCGTGTAGTGGTCGCGCTCCGGGATCCGGATGTACGCGTTGGCGGCCGTGGCCTGGAGCGCTTGCGGGCAGACGGAGCGGAGGTAGTCGAGGGCGTGTTGGAGCCGGAAGCGGCCGCGCTCAATCGCTTTTACCTGAAGCAGCGGAACACGGGGCTGCCCTTCGTGACGGCGAAGTTCGCCGCCAGTCTCGATGGCCGCATAGCCACCCGTGATGGGGATTCGCGATGGGTGACCGGCGAGGCGGCTCGGCGACACGCTCACCGGCTGCGCCACCAGCACGACGCCATCCTGGTCGGCGCCGGCACCGTGCTCGCTGACGACCCGCAGCTGAGCAGCCGCTTGCCCAACGCCCGCCAGCCGCTCAGGGTGGTGCTGTCGAGCGGGGGGCGGATTTCCGCCTCCGCCAGGGCGCTACGCGGCGAGCACCTCGTGGACGACGGGCGCGACCTGCCCGACCTGCTGCGCCGGCTGGCCGGACGGGGCGTGCTCAGTGTTCTGGTCGAGGGCGGTGGCCGGGTGCACGGCGCCTTCTTTGATCAGGAACTGGTCGATCAGGTCTTCGCCTACCTTGCGCCGACCGTCATCGGAGGCTCGAACGCAACGCCGGCCGTGGTGGGCCTGGGCGCGGCCAGCGTGGCCGCCGCCTGGCGTCTGACTGGCGTGCGGAGCGTGCGGCTGGGCCGCGATCTGGTTATATCGGGCTATGTTCACCGGGATCGTCCACTCGCTGGGTAGGGTCGGCGAATGGCGAGGGGCTCACCTCGCCATTACGGCCGCGGATCTTGTCCCCCGGCTCGGTGTCGGCGCCAGCGTCGCTGTCAACGGCGTCTGCCTCACGGCGACGGAGGTGGAGGGACCGGCGTTCTTCGCAGATGTGGTTCCGGAGACGGTCAGCCGGACGAACCTCGGTGCGCTGAGGGGAGATGATGCGGTAAACCTGGAGCTCCCGTTGAGCTTCGGTCAGGGGCTGGACGGCCACCTGGTCCAGGGACATGTCGATGCGGTGGTGCGGGTACTGGCAGTCCGGCCAGTCACGGTTGGTCGTGAGATCGAGTTCGAGCTGCCCGCCCAGTTAGCATCCTATGTCGCCGAGAAGGGCTCGGTGACACTGGACGGGATCAGCCTGACGGTGGCGGAGCTCGCCGCCGACGGGCAGTCGTTCAGCGTCGCCTTCATCCCGCACACTCTGGAACACACTATCGCCCGGCGGTACGCACGCGGAGCGGCCGTGAACCTGGAGGTCGACGTCGTGGCCCGCTACGTCGAGCGATTGATCCGCTCCCGAACGCAGGCTGGGTAACCTTTCATAGTGTCCAGTCTCGGAAGTTCGACGTCCGGAGGCGCAATTTGCCGGCGAATCTTGGGGACGGGACACTAATGCCACTGGCCAGCATTCCGGAAGCGATCGCCGACTTCGAAGCCGGCAAGTTCGTGATCATTGTCGATGACGAGGATCGCGAGAACGAAGGCGATCTCTGCGTGGCGGCTCAGCTGGTTACCCCCGAGCACATCGCTTTCATGGCCAAGAAGGCCAGCGGGTTGATCTGCACGCCGATGCTCTCGCCGCGCCTTGATGAGCTGCAGATTGATCCGGCCGTGCACCACAACACGAGCCGCTATGGCACCGCCTTCAGCGTGTCGGTGGAAGCCCGAGACTTCGTCTCCACCGGCATCTCGGCGCACGACCGGGCGGCCACCATCCGGCATCTGGTCAACCCGAAGGCGGAGCCAGGCGACTTCGCCAAGCCGGGCCACAGTTTCCCGCTGCGCGCGGCCGAGGGCGGGGTTTTGAAGCGCGCCGGTCAGACGGAAGCGGCGGTCGACCTCGCTCTGCTGGCCGGGCTCTATCCCGCCGGCGTCATCTGCGAAGTGATGAACGACGACGGCACCATGGCGCGGCGGCCTGAGCTGGACGCCTTCTCGACGGAGCACGATATCAGGCTCATCACCATCAAGGACCTGATCGCTTACCGCCGGCGGACAGAGCGGCTGGTGCAGCGGCGGGTGGTCACGCCCATCCCGCTGGAGGGCCGGCGTTGGTACGCCCATGCCTACGAGGAGGTCCTC
>JAABUZ0100008253.1_pt1 | contig 12297 bp, 13 predicted proteins | sample 5562091 | NCBI WGS metagenome assembly JAABUZ01 (sample SAMN12813069, study PRJNA571459) | rock metagenome | isolation source: Antarctica rocks | place: Antarctica: Victoria Land, Linnaeus Terrace sud | collected 2015-12-21 | reverse complement strand
TGATGCCCGACGCGGCCATGAGCAGGCCGACCGTGCCGCCGATCATCGCCGCCGGGCGCCAGCGCACGCGCCCGGCGCGGCCGTAGTAGACGAGCGCGCCGAACGCGCCGAGCACGAAGACGGTGAGCGCCGGGTAAGGAAAGAGGGCGAGCGTGTTGTTCGCCGCGCGCATCTCGCCGTAGCGGCGCGCCCACGCGTCGGGGAGGTCCGCGTACACGTGCACCCGCAGCGGCTCGGCCGCGCCCGGGACGGGGGTCTGCGCGACCGCGGCGCCCGCGCCTAACGTCAGCGCCCCGCCCCGCAGCACCTCCGGCGTGCCCGCCCCCGTCACCGTCACGTCCGCCCGGATCGGCGCGTCGCCGATCCGGCGCCCTACGCGTTCGTAGCGGTACGTGCGGTCCACGCGCCCGCTCCGCGGCTGCGTGACGACCGACCGGCCCGCGAGCCGCCACTGGGCCACGTCCTGCGACCCCCAGCGTGCGAGCGCCGCGTCGGCGGCGAGGTGCCCCGCGGTGTCGGTGACGAGCGGGCGCGCCTCCGCCTCCGGAATCCGCCGCGCGAGCCCGACCACGCGCCCGTCGGGCGCGAAGGCGACGCGCGTCTCGTGCACGTCGCCCGGGCGGTAGAGGCGGACGACCCAGCGGTAGAGGGGAACGTCGCGCCCGCGGACGAGCGCGCGGACCGAGTCCGCGCCGCCGGCCGCAAAGTCGACGTACGTGCTGAGCGAGTCGTCGGTCTCGAACAGCGCGGCGGCCTGCGTGCCGGCTGCGGGGGCGCGCGCGGGGGCGAAGCCGGCGGCGGCGGCGAGCGACTGCGCCCGCGCGATCGCGCCCGTGCGGTCGAGCGCGAGGCCGACGTCGACCATCGGGTAGGCGCGCGCGAAGAGGCCGACGGTGGCGGCGACGCAGAGCAGCGTGCCGAGGAGGACGAGGAGGGGACGAAGGCGGCGCACGCGGGAACGGTAGCGGGGCGTCGGGCGCGCGCCACGGCGGGTGGCGCGTCGCCGGCCCCAGGTTTGCCGAGCGCGCGGGGCATGCTGCTACAGGTAATCGGGCAACACATCGCGCAAGCGGCGCAGGCGGCCGACACGTCGGACGTGGTGAACGACCCGCGCTTCAAGGCCGCGGAACACACAACCCGCGTCGTTTTCAGCTGGCTGCGCCTCGGCGTCGAAACGATCGGCGCCGTCGTGATCGCGGCGGGGGTGGCCGTCGGCGTCGTGCAGTTCGTGCGGGCGTCGTTCGCGCGCCAGCCCGACGGGTACAACGACGTCCGGCTCCGGCTGTCGCGCTTCCTCGCCGTCGCGCTCGAGTTCCAGCTCGGCGCGGACCTGCTGTCGACCGCGGTCGCGCCGAGCTGGAGCACGATCCGCAACCTCGCGGCGATCGCCGTCATCCGGACCGGCCTCAACTACTTCCTCGGCCGCGAGATGCGCGAGGAGACGGCCCGCCTGGCCGCGGCCGGCGCCCCGCCGAGCGAGGCCGCGCGCCTCGCGACCGGGGGGAGCGCCGCCGCGGCGGGGACGACGCCCAGACGCGCCGATGGTTGACGCGCCCCGGTCGTCGAACGCGACCACGGCCACACCCGTCCGCGACGCGCCGCACGAAGCGCGGCGCCGGCTCGGCCTGCGGGGCGAATTCCTGCTCGCCGCGCTGCCGACCGCGACCGTGCTGCTCGTACTCGCCTTCGTCGAGGTGCTCGCGCGGCAGCGGCTGCTGTTCGCCTCGCTCGCCTCGAGTGCGTTTCTCATCTACCTCGACCCGGGGCACCCGTCGAACAGTGTGCGGACCGTCCTGCTCGCCCAAGGCGGGGCGGCGGTGTTCGGGTGGGCGCTGGTCGCGCTCCTCGGCCCGGGCTACGCCGCGGGCGCGACGGCGATGGTCGCCACGATCGTGTGGATGATCGCCGTCGACGCCGTCCACCCGCCGGCCGTGAGCACCGCGCTCTCCTTCGCGCTCGGCGCCGGCCAGACGCGCGCGGTCGTCCTCTTCGGCCTCGCCCTCGGCGTCACGGTCCTGCTCGTGTTGATTCAGCAGGTCGCCGTGCGGCTCCTCGCGCGGCTGTCGCGCTGACCCCGTCCCCCGCCGCCGTGCTTCCCACCGCCGTCAACGTCTTCAACGTCGAACGCGCCTTCGATCGCGTCACCGAGCACTGGTCGCCCAAGGTGATCGCCGAGCTGAACGGGCAGTACGTGAAGGCGGCCAAGCTGAAGGGCGAGTTCGTGTGGCACGACCACGCGGGGGAGGACGAGCTGTTCCTCGTCGTGCGCGGGTCGATGGCGATCCAGTTCGAGGGCGGGGTCGTGACGTTAGGCCCCGGGGAGTGCTGCGTGGTGCCGCGCGGCGTGCGGCACCACCCGGTGGCCGAGGAGGAGTGCTGGGTGCTGCTGTTCGAGCCCGCGGCCACGCGGCACACGGGCGACGTCGTGACCGCGCGGACGCGGAGCGTCGACGAGCAGCTCGCCTAACGGCGGGCCGCCTTCCGGGCGGGCGCGGCCTTGCCCCGCGCGGCGGGCTTGGCGGCGCGCGGGGCCGCGCGCTTGGCGGCGGACTTCGCCGCGGCCTTCGCGACGAGCTTCGGCGCGACCTTCGTCGAGCGCTTCGCAGCGGGTGTCGCGGCGGGCTTCGGCGCGGCCCGCGCGGGGGATTTGGCGGCCGTCTTGGTCCGGCCGCGCGTGGCGGCGGGGGCCGTCTTCGCGGCCGTCCGCCGCTGCACGCCCGAGACCGGCGGGGCGACGTCGTTCAGGTGCGCCCACGTCTCGCCGCGCACGGCCATCGAGATCCGGCCGTGCGAGCACCCTTCCTTCGCCGCGAGTTCGCCCACGGTGGCCTTGCCGTTGCGCACCAGCTCGCGGTAACGGATCACGCGCTTCTCGGTGAGTTGCGCCGCCGGGTGCGCGTTCCCCCAGACGCGTGCGCCGCCGCGGCTCACGCGGCCCTCGCGGCGTCGCCGCCCGCCTCGCCGCCCGCCTCGCCGCCGATGCGGTCGACCTCGTTCGGCGTGAGCCGGAGCGCGGCCGCGGCGACGTTCTCGTCCAGGTGCGTCACGCGCGACGTGCCCGGGATGGGCAGCATCACCGGCGAGCGCGCGAGGAGCCAGGCGAGCGCGACCTGCCCCGGCGTCGCGCCGTGCCGCTCGGCCGCCTGCGCGAGCGCGCCGCCCGGCGCGGTGAGCTTGCCGGTGAGCAGCGGGAACCACGGGATGAACCCGATCTGCTCCCGCTCGCAGTACTCGAGCAGCGGCTCCGCCTCCCGCTCGGCGAGGTTGTAGCGGTTCTGCACGGACACGATCGGCACGACGCGGCGCGCGGCCTCGACCTCGTCGACGGTGACCTCGCTCAGCCCCACGTGCCGCACCTTGCCCTCGCGCGCGAGGTCGGCGAGCAGGCCGAACTGCTCGTCGGCGGGCACCGCGGGGTCGATGCGGTGCAGCTGCCAGAGGTCGATGCGGTCGAGCTTGAGGCGCCGGAGCGAGCCCTCGCACTGCGCGCGGAGGTACTCGGGGCGTCCGTTAGGCACCCGGCGGTCCGGGCCCGGGCGCGTGAGGCCGCCCTTGGTCGCGATCACCAGCCCGTCGGGGTAGGGGTGCAGGGCCTCGGCGATCAGCGCCTCGCTCACGTGCGGTCCGTACGAGTCCGCCGTGTCGATGAAGGTGACGCCGAGGTCGACGGCGCGGCGGAGGACGCGGACGGACTCGTCGTGGTCGGCCGGCGGCCCCCAGATGCCGCGGCCGGTGATGCGCATCGCGCCGTAGCCGAGTCGGCGGACGGGGAGGTCGCGGCCGATGGAGAAGGTGCCGCTCGCGGCGGCAGAGGTGGTCGTGGTCATGGAGCCCACCCCGCGGCAACCCTCACGCCGCGGCCGCACCGCGCGGCCGAGTTACGACGTTTGCCGGCGTCTCACCTGTTGCCGTGCTCAGGAGTATGTTGCCGGCCTGCCGCGTTTTTCCACCCCTCAGGTCGCCGCAGGATGTTCGACCAACGTTTCTCCCCCACCCGTCCCCGCGCGCGTTGGCTCCGACCCGCGCGCGCGTTTGCCTCCGCGGGCCTCGTCGCGATGCTCGGCGGCGCGGGGTGCGGCGGCGCGCACGACGTTTCCACCGCGCCGGCACCCGTCCCGGCGCTCGCGAGCATCACCCCGCCCACGATCGCCCCGGGCAGTGCGGGCCCGGTGACGGTCACGGTCGACGGCAGCAACTTCGTGAGCACGTCGGCGGTGGACGTGGACGGCGCGCCGCGCCCCACCACGTTCGTGAACGCCACGCGCCTCACGGCCGCGCTGCCCGCGGCCGACGTCGCGCCGGTGGGGACACACCAGGTCACGGTGGTGAACCCGCCGCCCGGCGGCGGCGTGTCGAACGTGGTGTTCCTGACGGTGCGCGCGGTGGACCCAGGCGCACCGACGCTCGCCAGCGTGACCCCGAATGACGCGCCGGTCGGCGGGGACCTTCCCCTGACGGTCACGGGCACGAACTTCGTCAACGCGTCGGTCGTCGTGCTCGCGAAGCCGGGCGCGGCGTTGAGCGTCGTGCTCCCCACCACCTTCGTCTCGAGCACGCAACTCACCGCGACCGTGACCGCCGCGCAGTTGCCGGCCACGGGCACGTACCTCGTCCGGGTCATCAACCCGTATCTCGCGGGCGCGTCGCCGATCGCGGCCCTCACGGTCCACAGCCCGGTGCCCGTGCTGAGCGGGATTTCGAAGACGACCACCACGGCCGGCGCCGCGGCCGACACGCTCGATCTTCAGGGAACCGGCTTCTTTGCGGGCTCGGAAGCGCGGGTCGGCGGCGCGGTGCGACCGACCGTCTTCGTGGGCGCCACACGGTTGCGGGTGGCTCTCAGCGGGTCCGACCTCGCGACGCCGGGTGACGTGCCGATCACCGTCACGAACCCCGCGCCGGGCGGCGGCGTGACCCCGGCGCAGGTGCTGCACGTGGTCGCCATCGTCCCCGTGATCACGCGCCTGCCCTCGGCCGGCGGCACCGCGGGGCGGGGCGGTTTCGACCTCGCCGTCGACGGCGCGAACTTCGTCACCAGCTCCGTCGTGCAGTGGAACGGGGCCGACCGTCCGACGACGTTCCGCGCGGGCACACGAATCACCGTCACCCTCGGCGCGGCGGACGTGGCCTCGGCCGGTACGGCACGCGTCACGGTGCGTACCCCCGGCGTCGCGGCCGCGTCCAACCCCGCCGACTTCGGCGTCCGCAGCTTCGGCGCGCCGGCCGTGACGCAGCTGACGAGCATCGCGCTCGCGGCCAACGACGTGATCGCCGACCCGACGAACGGGCTCGTGTACGCGTCGGTGCCGAGCAGGGGCGGGACGTACGCCAACTCGGTCGTCGCGATCGACCCGACCACGGCCGCCGTCGTGAAGTCGGCGGTCGTCGGCAGCGAGCCGGGGCCCATGGCGCTGTCGGACGACGGCCAGTTCCTCTACGTGTCGCTCGCCGGCAGCGGGTCGGTGCGCCGGGTGACGCTTGCCTCGTTCACGCCGAATCTCGAGTGGTCGCTCGGCGGCGGGGTCGTCGAGGAGATGCTCGTCGTGCCGGGCGCGCCGCACACGGTCGTGATGTCCACGATGCGCCCGAACTACAGCCCGCGGCACATCGGCGTGTTCGTGTACGACGACGGGGTCGCGCGCGCACGCGCCACGTCAGGGTACGACATCAGCAACTCGCTCGCGTTCGCGGGCGCCGCACCGCCCGTCTACGGCGTCGACCCCGAACTCCGCACGAAGGTCGGTGCCTTCTCGTTCAGCACGCTCGGCCAGGAGGCCACACTCCACGTGGACCCGCGGCTCGGACGCGTGTTCCTGCTCTTCACCGGCTCGATCACCGCCTACGACATGAACACGTTCCAGAGCGTTGGGAGCGTGAGCGTGCCGGGCACGATCGACGACCACTCGTACGCCCTCCCCCTGCGCCTCGCGCGTTGGAGCGCGGACGGGTTCGCGTACCGCGACGGCGCGCGGGTGTACTTCGTCAGGACGACGCTCGCCGCCCCCTGACGTCGCACGCCGCGCTCACCGGATGTCGTCGAACGCGTCGTGCACCTCTGGAATCGACGACGGCAGCGCGTCGTTCAGCTCCCGCCACCGTTCCGGGTCCCGGTCGCGTAACTGGTCGAGGGCAGCGGCCAGGTTGCCGCCGTCCAATTGCAGGTGCGCGCCAGGCTCCAGCGTCGACGACGTAGCTATGCGGCTCGCGTTCAGGTCATACGCACGGAACGAACGCATGGTGCTGGCGAGCGCGGCGACACCGTCACGGGCGAGAGCGCCACGTTCCCTGAAACCGAGCGGCGTGGAGCGCATCGGAAGACTTTCCACTTCCCACTCGTGCGATACCTCTCCAGTCTTCCTACGTCCGACAGCCGCCAGCTTCACCGGCTGGTGCGTTACCCACGGCACCCCGATCGTTCGTGCCTGCGCGAATAGATCGGCGCGGTTCTCGGCCACGTTCTGGAGCGCTTCGAACACCGTGTCTTCCCACTCCCGTTCGCGCCGACAAGCAGGGTCAACGGCTCGAGCGGCAGGGTAGCGTCGCGCAACAGTCGGTAGTTCTGGAAGTGCAGGCGTTCGATGCGCATACCGTCTCCTGACGTAATCACCAATCAGCGTTGGGGCCGTCGCCCGCGTCATTGCGTAGCAGACCGCGTCCCGTCCAGCTGTTGGATGGTCGCCGTGCTCGCCGGCCGCTCGCCCTGGAGCCGCGCGGCGACGCGCTCCGCCTCGCCTAACGCGCGCAGCACGTTGCCGCCGGCCAGCTTGGCGAGGTCGCCCTCCGTCCACCCGCGCCGGGCGAGTTCCGTGAACAGCGCGGGGTACTTCGACACGTCCTCGAGTCCGGCCGGGAGGTCGGTGGTGCCGTCGAAGTCGCCGCCGATGCCGACGTGGTCGACGCCGGCGACGCGCCGCACGTGCTCGACGTGGTCGGCCACCTGCGCGACCGTGGCGCGCGGCGCGGGGTGGGCCGCGTCCCACGCGGCGAGCGCGGCGCGCGGGTCGCCCCCGCGCGCGCGGAGCCGCGCGCGTTCCGCGGCGCGCGCGTCGTCGTGATCCTTCACCGCCTGCGACGTGAAGCTGCCGACGAAGGTGACCATCACCACGCCGCCGTTGGCGGGCAGCCGGGCGAGGATCGAGTCGGGCACGTTGCGCCGGTGGTTGCAGAGCGCGCGGGCCGAGGAGTGCGAGAAGATGACCGGCGCCTGGCTCACGCGGAGCGCGGCGCTCATCGTGCCGTCGCTCACGTGCGAGAGGTCGACGAGCATGCCGAGCCGGTTCATCTCGCGCACGACCTCCTCGCCGAAGCGGGTGAGCCCGCCGTGCTTCGGCGCGTCGAGCGCGGCGTCGGCCCAGTCGAGCGTGACGTTGTGCGTGAGCGTCATGTAGCGGACGCCCTGGTCGTAGTAGCTGCGGAGCGCGCCTAACGAGTTCTCGATCGCGTGCCCGCCCTCCATGCCGAGGAACGAGGCGACCTTGCCGGCGGCGAACGCGGGGGCGACGTCGGCGGCGCGCGTCGCGAAGGCGAGCCGGTCCGGGTAGCGCGCGATCACGCGCCGGGCGACGTCGATCTGTTCGAGCTGCACGCGGGCGTAGCCGGGACCTTGCCGTTGGGCACGTAGGCCGGGTCGTCGGGCTCGCCGGGGATGTAGACGCTCCAGAACTGCGCGCCGACGTGGCCGGCCTTGAGCCGCGCGAGGTCGGTCGCGCCGGGGGTGCGGGAGCGCAGGTCGTAGGCGGCGAGGTCCATGGGCCGCGTGTTGTGCTCGCGGATGGCCCAGGGGAGGTCGTTGTGGCCGTCGATGAGGGGGTGGTCGCGGAGCACGCGCTCCGCGAGAGCGGTGGGGGCCGAGCCGGCGGACTGGGCGGCCGCGGGGACGGAACTCGTGAGCACGGCGAGGAGCGCGGCGGCGAGGGGGGGGCGCATGGCCCAAGATAGTCCGTTCCGCCATCTTCCCGCCCATGCCGCCCATGCCGCCCGCCCCCGCGACCACGCCGCCGTCCCCCGACCACGCCGCGGCCGACGACGTCGTCGCGCGCTGCCTGCGGGGCGAGATCCCGCCCCCGGTCGCGGTCTCGCTCCTCGCCCTGGGCGACGCGGGCCCGGCGGGGGCGGCGGCGGCCGTCGGACGCGCGCGGCGGGCGGGCGCGGCGGACGCCGAGCAGCGCGCGCGGCTCGACGCGCTCGCGGGGCTCGTGCCCGCGCTCACCGAGGGCGCGGCGCGCGTGGCCGCGATGGCGCGCGGGCCGACGGCGGGCGACCCCGAGGCCGTGCGGCGCCTGTTCGACGACGCGGTCGCGGCGAGCGAGGAGGCGAGCGTCGCGCTCTACTCGTTAGGCGACCCGGGGCTCCTCGCGCGGGCGACGCGCGAGGTGGTCGCGTGGCTCGACGCGGAGGGGCTCGTGCCCGGGAGGGACGCGCCGGGCGGGGGGGCGCTGCTCGAGCTCGGGTGCGGGATCGGGCGCTTCGAGCAGGCGCTCGCCGGGCGCGTCGGACTCGCGTTAGGCGTCGACGTCTCGCCCGGGATGCTCGCCGCGGCGCGCCGGCGGGCGGCCGCGCTCCCCGCGGAGGCGCGCGCGGCGGCGGCGTTCGTGCGCACGGGCGGGCGCGACCTCGCGATGTTCCGCGACGCGGCGTTCGACCTCGTGCTCGCCGTCGACGCGTTCCCGTACGTGTTCGCCGGCGGCCCCGCGCTCGCCGACGCGACCGTGGCCGAGACGGCGCGCGTGGTCCGGCCGGGGGGCGACGTGGTGATCGTCAACTTCTCGTACCGGAGCGACCTCGCCGCCGACCGGCGCGACGCGGCCGCCCTCGCCGCGCGGCACGGGCTCGAGGTCGTCGTCGCGGGCGCGCAGCCGTTCGCGCACTGGGACGGCGCGGTGTTCCACCTGCGGCGGCGCGCCGAACGACGCGCGGCGGCGCGGGCCCCCGCCCTCACCGCCGAGACCGTGACCGCCGCCGACGCGCTCGCCCGGCTGGTCCCCGAGTGGCACGCCCTGCACGAGCGATGTTCGTGGGCGACGCCGTTCCAGAGCCCCGAGTGGCTGCTCGCCTGGTGGCGGCACCTCGGGGCCGGCGAGGGCGCGACGCTCCGCGCGGTGGCCGTGCGCGACGCGGCCACGGGCGCGCTCGCGGCGCTCCTCCCCGGCTTCACCTACGCGGACGCCGAGCGCGGCGGACGCACCTTCGCCCTGTTAGGCGCGGGGGTGACCGACTACGGCGACGCGCTCGCCGACCCGGCCGCGGCGCAGGGCGCGCTGCGCGCCGCGGCGCGCCACCTCGCCGCGGAGGCCGCGGCGGGGGTCTGGGACGCGGCCGCGTTCGACGAGCTGCGCGACGAGTCGCCGCTCGCCGGCGCGCTGCTCGAGGCGGAATGGCCGGCCGGGCTCGCCGCGTCGCGCGCGCCGCAGAGCGTCGCCCCCGCGCGCCCGCTCCCCGGCGCGTGGGAGGGCGGCTGGGACGCGTTCGCCGCGACGTTAGGCGGCACCTTCCGCCGCAAGCTCAACCTCGGCGCCAACCGGCTGCGGCGCGCGCGGCACGTCGAGCTCGTGACGGCCGACGCGCGCACGCTCCCGGCCGCGCTCGACGCGCTGTTCGCGCTGCACGAGGCGCGCTGGCGCTCGCGCGGCGAGGCGGGCGTGCTCGCCGACGAGCGGCTCATCGACTTCCACGCCGAAGCGGCGGCGGGGTTCCTCGCGCGGGGGTGGCTCCGACTGCGCGTGCTGCGCATCGACGGCGGGCCGGCGGCGGTGCTCTACGGACTCGTCCACCACGGGCGTGCGTACTGCTACCTGAGCGGGCTCGACCCCGCGTTCGAGTACTACAGCCCCGGGGTCGCGATCGTGCGCGCGACCGTGGAGGCGGCGATCACGGAAGGGTGCCGGACGCTCGACTTCCTGCGCGGCGGGGAGCGGTACAAGTACCTGTGGGGGGTGGAGGACCAGACGACGTGGCGGGTCACGGTGGGGCCCGCGGCGTGACGCTCCCTCCGCGTCCCGACCGCTCGGCCGCCGGGGTCACGCACGCGCACCGGCTCGACGAGGCCCGGCAGCGCGCCGTGCGCTGGTCGGTCGGCGCCGTCGCGGCGATCGCGGCGTGGGTCGCGCTCACGGGCGCCAACGTGCGGTCGTTCGCGTTCTTTGGCGTCGGGCTCGTGCTGCTGTGGACGGCCGACGCGCTCACGGGGTGGTGGAAGCTCCGGCGCGCGCCCGCCCCCGCGCTCGACGCGGCCGCGCGCGCGGAAGCCGCGGCCGCGGCCGAAATCGCCGCGCGTACGCAGGCGGAGGTCGCCGCGCGCCACGCGGCCCGGCTCGCCGGGCGCCCGCCGCGGCTCAGCTACGGCCTGCTGGCCTGCGTCGCCGTCGCGTCCGCCGTCCAACTCGGGGTTCTCGAGCCGTCGATCGAGGCCGCGGGGCTCGTCAAGCCGGCCGTGCGCGCGGGCGAGTGGTGGCGCCTGCTCACCGCGACTTACCTGCACGGCGGCCTCCTACACTTCTGGTTCAACTTCGGCGCGCTGCGCGCCCTCGCCCCGCTCGTCGAGGCGTACGCGCCGCGCGCACGGCTGCCGCTCGTCTACCTCCTGGCGGGCCTCGCCGGGAACTGCGCGAGCTTGTTCCTGCTTCCGAACCAGACCTCGATCGGCGCCTCGGGCGCGATCCTCGGCCTCGTCGGCTACCTGCTCGTCCTCGGCGTGCGCCGGCCCGACGAGTTCCCGGCCGTCCTTCGCCGCGGCATGCTCTCTACGCTCGGACTCACGGCGGCGCTCGGCGTATTCGGCTTCGCGTTCATCGACAACGCCGGTCACGTGGGCGGCACGGCGATGGGCGCACTGATCGGCCTCGCCACGATCCCGCGCGCGGGGCGCCCGCAGGCGGGCGGGCCGCTCCGCCGCACGCCGGTGCTCGATGCGCTCGGCTGGATCGCCGCCGCGGTGCTCGTCGCCGGAGCCGCACTCGCGGTGGCGCGCGTCGTCCCGCTGCACCGCGCGGGCGCGACGCGGGCGCCGTGGGCGCGACGCGAAGGCATCGATTCCATCGTCGTCCGCGCGCGGCGGCTTCCGCCCCAGCCTTCGGCGCCGTAACCAGACATCTTTCGGGGGATGCTGCCGCCCCCCGACGTTCTCCCCCGTGCGACCGCCCCGCGCGTCGCACGACGCCTCGTTATTGCCGCGCTGCTGAGCGCCGGCGTGATCGCCAGCGGTTGCGAGCGCGTGCGCGCCGCGGTCGGCGCTGCGCCCGCGCTCCACGGCGCCGCGTACGCCACCCCCGAAGCCGCGCCGCCGCTCCGCCTCCCGCGCGCGAGCGGGATCGCGGGCGCGGCGGCGGACACGTTCGACCTCGCGCGCGACGCCACGGGCGCGGAACGGGCCGCGCTCGTCTTCTTTGGCTACACGCACTGTCCCGACGTCTGCCCGACGACGCTCGCCGACTGGACGCGGGTGAAGCGCGCGCTCGCCGCGCGCGACGCGGCCGACACGGCGCGCGTGCGCTTCGTCTTCGTCACCGTCGACCCCGAGCGCGACTCCGCGGCCGCCGTCGCGCGCTACGTCGCGCAGTTCGACCCGGGGTTCGTCGGCCTCGCCGGGTCGCGGGCGGCGGTGGACGCGGCGCAGGCGGCGTGGCACGTGTCGTCGTTCCGCGAGCCGGCGCCTAACGGAACGTCGAACGGCGCCTCCGCGGCCGACTACACGGTGTCGCACCCCGCGCAGGTCTTCCTCGTCGGCCCCGACGGGCGCCTGCGCACGATCTACCCGCTCGGCGCGCCGGCGGCCGACGTCGCGGCGGACCTGCGGCAGGTGCTCCGCGGCGGGTGACCGGCGCCCGCGGCCCGCGGCGCGCCCCCACCGTCGCCGGCGTGCTCGCCGCGGCGGCGCTCGCCGCGTGGTGGACGTGGCCGCGTCCGGACCTCGTGCTCGAGGTGGCGCGCGGCGGCGTGGGCGCGGTGGTCGACCGCTTCGGGCGCGTCCGCCCGCTCCCGGACACGCTCTACCTTCGGGCCCGCGGCCACGAGACCACGGTCCGCGTCGTGAACCACGACACGGCACGCGCCACGCTCGGCATCTTTTCCGCCGCTGCGGGCGAGGCGCGCGACTTCACCATCGCGACGCCGGGCGTCTACGGCGGCTACTGCTCCGCGCACCCGACGCGCAAACGGCTCACGTACCTGGTCCGCTAGTACTACTGTGTCACGAATGGCTGTGCCCTACGGCCGTGGGTGGGGGGCGGGAGCCCGGCAATAGGGGCACTGGGGGAGGGTGGCGAGGAGCCCGACGGCGACCCGGACGCGCAGCGTCGTGAG
>JAABUZ0100008252.1_pt1 | contig 12297 bp, 11 predicted proteins | sample 5562091 | NCBI WGS metagenome assembly JAABUZ01 (sample SAMN12813069, study PRJNA571459) | rock metagenome | isolation source: Antarctica rocks | place: Antarctica: Victoria Land, Linnaeus Terrace sud | collected 2015-12-21 | reverse complement strand
ACGTGTCGGCTGCGGGTTCGCCAACCAAGCCAACTACGAACGCCGTATCCTCGCCTACGCGACCGCACGGGACGCGGCGTGACCAGCCAGCACAACGTCACCGCTCACCCGGAACCACGGAGAGCCTCTTTCGGGGCAGCGCGCGCCGGCTGCGACCGCCCAACGCCGGACGTCTTCCACGAGGCTCTTCCGTTCGCCGCGTCCGTATAGTTTCCTGTACTAATGGCCAAGGTCCCCGTTGCTCTCCACGATCAGCGACCGTCAGCCCACTACCGTCTCGGGGCGCCGTGCCCTGCGATGGCGTCACGTATCGCCGACGTATCGGCGTACTGCTGCAACCACCGCAGCTGGTGGTCGTCGCTGACCCGCCAGATGTGGGCAAACGGCACCTCGAACGGGGTGTTGGTCCGTTGGGTGCGACCAACGTAGCGACCTCTGACGGTCACCGCACTGTCTGCTTCGATCACCTCGTCGACGGCGGTGACGAACTGTGACCACTCGCGGAAGCACCGCGGGAAAAAGTCATCGAACACGGCACTGCGCCCGACGTAATGGCCGCCGGCGGGAAACCCGTCAGCTACTCGAAAGTCAATATCCGGGTCGGTGATAGCGCGAAGCGTGTCCCAGTCTCTCCCTGAGATGGCCACGTACCACTGGGATACGAGTTCCGTTGATGGGCTCATGGTTGCGCACTCCTTCGGTCAAGTGTCGTTAGATTTGGTCGGTACTAGGTGGGTGGTTAAAACGGCCCGGAAGGAACTCCCCGTTGCGGGCGCAGGCCGTTGCGCATCCCACGACGGTCGTCGCAGGATGGATGGGCGTGTTGAGCAGGTGGCGCCGCGAGGACGGTGGTATCCGTGCATCAGTTGCCGACACCCGCACGGGCAGCCGCGAGTTCCGCGTCGATAGCTGAAGCGAGCACGATCGTGTCGGCGGCAGCGGTGAGGATCGACGCCCCGGCCATGCGGTGTCGCGTCGTTTCCTCGCCGAACGAGGCATGGACCCCCACCGGCATACCCGCCGCGACACAACCAGCCACGATGCCGTCCACCACCCCCGCCACGTCATTGTTGCCGGGCGGTTCAGACTGCCCGAGGGACAACGCAAGATCCTTTGGACCGACGTAGACACCGTCGACCCCCTCGACCTGAAGGATCGCATCGAGGTCGCGGAACGCCTCCGCAGTCTCTAAGACAAGGATGCACACCGGGTTATCCGCACCGCCTACTAGCCGCCCGTAGGAGCGGACGCCGCCCGGCCCGTAACGGCAGTAGCTGACCACTTCGCGCACGTGCGCAACGCCTCTGACGTTGGGGATGAAAACACCATGCGCGCCGAGATCAAGCGCCCGACCGATATCGGCCACCGATGGGCTTCGCACACGCACCAGCGGGGTAACCCCGCAAGCGACGATCGCGGCCGTCAAACCCGGCAAGTCACCTTCCGAAGCTGCGCCGTGTTGGAGATCTGTGACTACATAGTCGGTCTGGCTGGACGCCAACAGTGCTGCTGCAGCCACCCCGGGTAGCGAACTCCACAGTCCCACAACCGACTCACGTCGGCGTAGGCGATCGCTGAACGTATCAATGGGCACGAACTACTCCTCACGCTTTGCCTATGACCTCACATGGTCACAACATAACCGGGACCAACTACTGCTGCGCCAAGGGCTGGCATGAAAGAGGCACGCAATACGACCTGCACAGGCACCCAAATAATGGTGTTGCGTCGTCGGACGCTCCGGTCCTGCATGCCACGATCAGCCTTGACGTAATGTCATTTCATAGAGCGCTTTCAGAAACGAAGACCTGTTTGATCTCGCCAATTCCTTCGATCCACGTGGTCAGCGTTTGCCCTGCCTTCAGGTAACGTGGTGGGTTGCAGCCTAGGCCGACACCGGCCGGCGTGCCAGTAAAGATGACGTCGCCAGGTAATAGTGGCAGCGTCCTAGACAGGTAAGCGATGAGCTTCGGGACTGAAACAACTAGATCGCCAGTTCTGCTCCTTTGGACCTCCTCACCGTCTACACTGCAGCCCAGTTCCAAATCGTCGGGGTTGACGAACTCATCGACAGTTACCAGCCACGGGCCGAATGGCGCGAAGCCGGGGAACGATTTTCCCAGGCTGAACTGCGGCACGGGCCCCGCCAGTTGTGAGCGTCGTTCCGAGATATCTTGTCCGATGCACAAGCCAGCCACGTAGGACCATGCCGCTGCGGCGTCGACTTTGTAGGCCTCGCGGCCGATGACGACAACAAGTTCTACTTCCCAGTCGGTGTTTCCATTGTCGGGAAGCGTGATCGGCGCATCGGGGGCTCCGATGCTGGTCACGAACTTTGTGAAAACCGGGGGCTCGGCGGGCTCTGCGTAACCGGACTCAGCCGCATGTGCACTGTAGTTAAGTCCGATACCAAAGATTTGCCGAGGTGCGGGCGACGGTGCATCCAACAGGACACGATCAATCGCGACGCCGCCATCCGTGCGCGTCAGTACCGGATCCGTGACTGCCCACTCAACGAACTCTTCCCAGCGGCCAAAGATCGACGGCAGGTCGGGACCAAAGACCCCTCCACTAGCGGTATACACATCGGCGCCGAGAGCATCCGACGTCAGGATAACGCCGCGACCCTGTAGATTTGCGATACGCATAATTATCCCTTCGCTACGTGAGTAATCGACCTACGCTTCGCCAAACGTGGCGCGGCAGCCGGGGCCGGCCTTAGGTCATCCGCTGGCACTTGTTCCTGAATCGATGCTTGAAAGTCAACTCCCCTGGTTTCCGGACCAAGCGCCGCACCAATGATCGTCAACAGGCCACCGATTCCAACGAGGACCAAGACTGTATATTGCGCTGGAACGACCGACCGGAACCATAATTGGTACGTCGCATAAAACGACGGGATTACAACAGCCAGACTGTAACCGAGACCAAATCCCACCGCCCGATTTGCCGTCTTAAACCGCTCTGCGAGGTAAGACGTCACCACTGCCCACGGTGCGACGAGAAATGCGCCCGCAAGCACCGCCGGTATGAGGGCTTGCCACACCGTGGGGGTCGTCATGTTGATGAGAAACCAGTAGCAGGGGATACCCAGAGCTAGTGCGAGGATCGCGGCCCCTATCAGATAGGTGCGGCGGCCGATCCGCTGGCTTAACGCACCGCCGCCGATGTAGACGACAGTGAGAACGGCGAACAGCACCATGACGATGAACGTTGCGCTGGAGCTGGACAGCAACAGCCTTTTCGTCAGGACCGGGGGTATAAGCGCTGTGACGCTGTTCAAGAGCAGCCACATCCCGGTCATCATGACAAACACCTGCAGGAACCCCCGCAAGGCGGCGCCTCGCAGGAGCGTGAACGCGGAAATCTTGACAACCGCTGCTTTCTCCCAGACCGACGACTCTTTTACGTTACGTGCGTAGTAGATGAGGAACGCGAACGCGAGAAGGCCGCCCAAAACGAACGGGATCCGCCAGCCCCATTGAACGTACGGCGAATTAGCGCTTCCGCCCGGAATAACCGCAAGGAGCAGGAGAGTAAGCGCAGTGAGCAGAACGTAGGCCACCGTACCGCCGCTCTGGACGAGACCACCAAAGAGGCCGCGGCGGTTGCGCGGGCTCTCTTCCATCGCCAGCACGTTCGCCCCGGAGTATTCACCGCCGAGCGCGATCCCACCGAAGAACCGCAAGACAATCAGGGCAACAACCGATCCAATGCCCCATTGTTGATACCCGGGAAGTGCGGCCATGGCGAGCGTAGCGACGCCAAACCCCGCGACCGCAATCAAGGTAGAGCGCCGGCGCCCGATCACGTCAGCAAGCGAACCGAAAATGAGCGCCCCGAGCGGTCGTCCTATCAGCGTGGACACGAAAATCCATGACGTGATCAATCCGACCGTTTCAGCATTGAGTGTCGCTGGTGTGAAGTAGATCAGAGCGGGGGCAAGCGGAACCAACGGCAAATAGATATCGAAGTTGTCGAGGAGGAAGCCGAGGAAAGCGCCCTGCACGGCGCTCTTCGACCGCCGCGAAACCCTTTGGTGGGGAGACATCAGTGAACTCCTATCTTGTATGGTATGCGGCCGTCGCTGAGTGCTGACTGCCTACTCGGGACGTGTCCTTCGCTAGTCGGAGCTGGTACATGTCCTTTCACGCTGGGCCCGGGACGTCTCCACGGCGGCGGCACCCGGGGTCCCGCTCGGCTCGTTGTTGCGTCGAATCGTCACGCCATAGACGTCTCGAGCCGCGCTGACCGAGACATACTCACTAACGACGTCTTGGACGACCTTCTCCGTCGGACGGTCAAGTGGGTCTCCGCAACCTCCGCCACCTCCTGTTTCGACGATGACGACGTCGCCTTGGTCGAGATGGAGGCCGTCGACCTTTCCGTTCGGGAAGGCCATGATCTCGCCGGAGGTTGCCTTGTGAACCGACACGCGGTTGGGCAGCGCATCGTGGCCACCCTCGATACCCCACGGGGCGCTCTTTGTCCGCTCGATGAAGCTGTCGAGCGTGACGGGGTTCTCGGTCACCCAACGTTGCACAGTTCCGAGACCACCGCGTTTTTCCCCGGCCCCACCCGAATCCTGACGGAGCGCATACCCAAGGGCATACACCGAAGGATGCTTTGCCTCCTGGGCTTCTACGGGGGCGTTGTGGGTGTCGCCATCGTTTATGCAGATCGTTGCGTTCTCGCCGTCTTTACGCCGCGTTGCACCCCACCCGCCGCCTTGGATTCCGTTGTAAAACAGGTAGAAAAGCCCCGTGTGGGGATCTGTTCCGTACAGGTTGCTGATGGCGAGGTCCGCGTGGTGCCCCGCAATCGATCCGCCCTCCACGACCCCTGCTAGCGCTTTGAATACACAGTCAACGATGGTCATGGGGTAGGTCATCCACCACCGCATCGCCGCCGGCTTCGTCGCACTCACCACTGTCCCTGCGGGCAGAACAATGTTCACGGGCCGGAAGGAGCCAAAATTGATCGGGAACTCGTGCGGCGATGTCAGGCACTTAAAGGCGACCTGTGCGGCGGATCGTCCGGCGGTGGCGCCCGAATTGAAATATCCGGCGACTTGCGGACTGACATCACTGAGATCAATGGTCATCTGGTCGCCAGCAACCACGACACGAACCTTGATCGGTACCCGCCGGTCGAGCCGAACGCCGTCATCGTCCATGCTCGTCTCCGCGAAATACTCGCCGTCCGGAATGCTGAACACTGATTTGCGGGCGAGTGCTTCGCTTTGGACGAATATTCTTTCGAAGCTTTCTTTGATGACCTCGGAACCGTATCGTTCGAGGAGACCGCGCATCCTTACTTCGCCGGTTCTGATGGCGGCGACCTGTGCCCGTAAGTCGCCGAGCGCCGACTCGTTGAAGCGCACGTTGACAGCGATGATCCTTGTTAACTGGTCGTCTTGCGCTCCGTTTTTGAACAGCTTCACGATGGGCATCTGAAGGCCCTCGGCGTAGATGTCCGTCGTGGTGCCGCCCATGACTCCGCCGACATCGAGCCAGTGGGCCATCGATGATGCGAAGGCGACGATCGCTCCATCATGGAAGATGGGGATCGTCAGAATCATGTGATTGAGGTGGCTGCCCATGATGTAGGGGTCGTTGGTCAGGATGATGTCGCCCGGTTCAATCCCGTCGAGGCCGTAATAGGCGATCTTGGTTTTGATTGCTTCCGATAGTCCTCCTACGAACATGGGGAGACCGAGGCCGATCGAGACCGTGTCGCCGTGGGCGTCGAAGAGCCCAACTGTGAAGTCCTGCGCTTCGTAGATGATCTGGTTGTACGCCGTCCGCATGAGGTTTGTCTTCATTTCGTCGGTGATAGCGATCAGGTTTCCTCGGATGATTTCCGCGGTGATAGCGTCAACTTGATTCGTGGGTTTGGTCGGCACAGTGGTCGTCATCGGGCGTCTCCGATTTCAATAAGTAGATTCCCGACGGAGTCGACTAATAGCGAGTCGCCCTCACGCAGGAATGTGGTGGTGGTGGATTCCTCGATCGCCGCAGGGCCCTGGATGGTATTGCCGGCCAGGAGGCTTGATCGATCGAATACTTGGCACTCGACGGGAGCTATGCTCGGATCAAGGACGACGAGGCGGCTCACACGCCGCGCACCAGGCGGGCAAACCGCATTCCCGACCGCAATGTCGGTCCACTCGGGCCGGGGTATCGCGCCGACGGCCGCTAGTCGGATGCTCACAATCTCCGCGTCTTCATCGGGAGCGGAATGGCTGAAGCGCTGGAGGTGGGCCTCGTCGAATACCAATTTGAGCTCGTCGAGCCCTCGCTGGCCGGACATGTCGGGCACCTCGACCGTCAGCGAGTGTTCCTGTCCGACGTAGCGCATATCCGCATACCGCAGGAAGCTGATACTCTCGCCGGCGATGTGGCCTTCCGTAAGGATCCTGCTGCCGGCACGCTGCAGCTGGGTGAAGTCGCGTTCGAGCGCCGACCCTGCGGTTGAGCTGAGGCGCATGATATCGGTCAGCACGAGGTCGTGGCGGACATTCGCCATCAGCATCCCTAGTGCCGCGAACACCGCGGGCACAGGTGGAACAACGACCCTCGTAGCACCGAGCTCGCGCGCGACGAGGGAAATGTGTAACGGTCCGTTGCCTCCGTAGGCGAAGAGAGCGAAGTCCCGTGGGTCAAATCCTCGCTCCGTCGTGACGGCCCTGACGGCGTTGGCCATCGAGGCAGCCGCGATGGCTAGGATGCCACTGGCGGTCTGTGCCGACGACAAACCGACCCGCTCCGCTACCACACCGACCGCCGCTTCGGCGGCGTCGGCGTCGAGCCGCAGGTCCCCCGCCAGGGGCCGGTCCGAATCCAGGAGTCCGAGAACGACAGCAGCGTCGGTCACCGTCGCGGTCTGACCACCAAGTCCGTAACAGGCCGGGCCCGGACGAGCTCCCGCGCTTTGCGGCCCGACATGGATGCCGTCGGCGCTGTCGACCCACGCGATGCTTCCGCCGCCCGTTCCCACTTCGACGATGTCCAGGCACGGGATGCGGATCGGCAGTCCACGCGTATATCCACCCACAAAATACTCGGCCGCCTGAGGAAACGCCTGCGCCCTGATGACCGCGGCCTTCGCCGTCGTTCCCCCCATGTCGAACGCGATAGCGTCTTGATAGCCCAGTCTCTTGCACAACTCGATGGTTCCCACCACGCCGCCCGCCGGCCCGGACTCCATCATCTGAACGCTCTGCTGTCGAATGGTCGACGCGTCCGCCAATCCGCCGTTCGATTGCATGATAGCGAGTGACGCCTTGCTGCCGCTGCTCAGCAGTTTTTGCTCTAGCCTCGTCAGATAGCGACTGACAGACGGACCCACAAAGGCATTCGCCGCCGTGGTAGAGGTTCTCTCAAACTCGCGGTACTCGCGGCTGAGTTCATGGGATAACGTGACGTACATCCCGGGGCACTCGTCGCGTAGGATCCGACCCATCAGAAGCTCGTGTTCAGGGTTCCGATACGAATGTAGGAAAACCACCGCGACAGCCTCCAAATCGAGGCGGCTTATTTGGCGCGCCACACGGCGTGCTTCCACCTCATCGAGTGGCTGGTGGATGATCCCCATGGCGCGCATTCGTTCGGTCACTTCGAAGACATGCTCCCGAGGAATCAGCGGGCGATGCTGTTCGAAATCAAGATTGAAAGCATCTGGTCGGTTGACGCGACCTATTTCGTAGACATCTCGGAAACCACGTGTTGTGACCAGCGCCGCTTTCGCGCCTTTGCGCTCGATCAAGGAGTTGATGACCACGGTGCTGCCGTGCACGATGGAGTCCGCGTCGCTGACGTCAGTTTTGGCGTCTTCGAGTCCTGTAAAGATCCCTTCTATGAGATCGCGCGGAGTGCTGAGCGTCTTTCCGACGACGACGCGGCCCTGATCAGAGTCGAATCCGACGACATCTGTGAACGTTCCGCCGATATCAACAGCAATACGGGTACCCATTACTAGTCCTTCCCTCGAACCATGCAAGTTACGTGCAGCGGTGCGACTGCAAAATTTCCCTGACCCACGCTTGCCATACTCTGTCGGCATTGCGAAACGCTGCCTGCGGTTCGCCCTCGAAAATCCGCGATACGATCCGCAAATCGGCATGGATATGCGGGTCGGGAGACGGGTGATCGACCACGAGCACGGAAGTGCCCTCAAGGGCCTCGACTAAGCGCTCCAATTGGTCGATTGACACGCCCGCTGTTGCGGCCAATTGACTGAAAAAGAGTGCCGGATGCTGTGCCAGGCGGTCCATCAGCTGGTTCTCAAGTTCCTTCAACTACCTGTCCTCTGCGACCTGTGACTGTGTGGTCTGTCTCACACGAGGATCGCAGGGGTCAGGCTATAAATCAAATAGATGGTTGTGATGTCCGCCATTCAGCTGGCGAATGCCATGTGTTGTCGCAGTGTTTGCGTGAGCCAGAGGGTGGCCGCATCCTCCCCTAGGCGCGGATTCATCACGAGGTCCATGCCGAGGGGTGGAATGTTGAGAGGGAGGTCCAGAATTATAAGGGAGAAGCGGCTGGCCAGCCCGAGCGCGAGTCGCTCCTGAACTATGGCCAACCGATTAGTGCCGGCGACGAGCAGGGCGATGAGCAAGAAGTTGTTGCTTACCAAGTCGAACCGAGGCGATATCCCTGCCGCAGCCATGACCACATAGGGCTGCGTACGCACGGTGGGTGATCGGTACGCGATGTGCGGCGATCGCGCTAGGTCATCAAGTGCCAATGGACTCGCGACACGACTGTTTGCAGCATCGGCAATTGCCACCCATCGATCAACGTATAGGCGGGTGCGATGATAGGAGGTTGTCACGGCATCGGCGAGCAACGCAATATCAATTTGTGGCCGTGCGAATACGTCCGACCCCGGCTCGGCGCTCTCAACTATCTCAAAGGAGACACGTGGTGCCCGAGTAGCGATGATCTGGAGCAAGACCGGTGACACGACGTACGCCGTGGAGGATGTCATCGAGAGTGTAAAATGCCGTCTATCTACACTGGCATTGAAATGTGGATAGTGAAGTACACTTTCTGAGACATTGTTCAACAACTGGGATACTACTTCGACCAGGCCGATAGCCCGCGGGGTCAGGACTGACTTGTTTCCCGAACGCACCAAAAGCTCGTCGTGCAGCAACGCTCTCAAGCGGGCTAGAGAATGGCTTATGGCGGGTTGTGACATTCCGATACGGTTCGCCGCCGCCGTAACGCTACGCTCCTGCAATAACACAAGAAGTGTGGGTAACAGGTTTAGATCGACATTAGCAAGTCGCGCGATCAAGTCGGATTGATTCGTGCCCTTCTCGTGCCTCATACAGCGACACTACCGGCTTCTACAGCAACAAGCACCAATGAAGTAGCCGACGTTCGTATATTGCTGGTCCCCTGCGCGATAGCACGACTGCATCGACCATGGTAAATCGCCGACGTCGGGCGGAGGCACTGCTCGAAGCGTGGCATCGCTAGCTTACGATCTTTCATTTGCTCGATACAGTGGTCTGAGTTGGGCGACTGAGGTCGGTTCTCGCTCTGGCACACCCGGCTGCAGCTGGAGCGGTGTGGCCCAGAACCCAGCGGCGTTTCGCGCGTAGCCCGCTGGAGCGGCGCGCGGCCGGAATGGGGTTGTCCCCACGCAGACCACTGATCACGCCATACTCGAACAGCCCGCGCACCGCGGCCAACCGCCGGTTCATCGACGCCGGCGCAGCGCCGCGTCGCTCGGTCAGCCGGACCACCCGCGCCCCCACGGTAGCGGGGGGCCGCTGCTGCCAGTCGAGGTAGTCGAACAGATCCGTGGCCACCACTTCGGCCAGCGTGGCGCGGCGCTCAACGAGAAACCGCAAGCAGTTCAGCAGGTCGTAGGCGTAAGCACGGACCGTCGCCGGCGCGAAGCAACGTGCGACCAGATGTGAGGTTGTCCCGGGTCTCGTAGAAGTTGAGGTGGCGGTCCCCCGCTCGATGCCTGCCGCGTGGTAGGTGTCGGTCTTCCGCCAAGAAGTTCGACAAGAAGGGGACCGTCGTGACCAAGAACTACCAGACGAGGACGTCGATGACGAGCGCCGAGCTGCGGCTCGCGCTGCCGGAGACGGTGACTGTGGCGATGGGTGAGATTGCCGAGAACGTGCAGGAGGGGCTGCTCGCGGTTGGCACCGGTCTGCAGGTGATGCAGACAATCATGGCCGAGGACGTGACCGCGGTGTGCGGGCCGAAGGGCAAGCATGACCCTGCGCGGCGGTGCGTCATGGCACCGAACGCGGCTCGGTCACCCTCGGCGGGCGTCGGGTGCCGGTCGAACGACCGCGGATGCGTGCTGGCGACGGCTCGGGCGAGCTGCCGGTGCCGACCTATGAACTGTTCTCCTGCACCGAGGTCCTGGGCCGGACGGCGATGGCCCGCATGCTCGCTGGCCTGTCCACCCGCCGTTACCCGGTCGGGCTCGAACCGGTCGGTCAGCGGGTCGAGCCCTCGGCCCCGTCGACGAGCAAGTCCGCGGTCTCGCGCCGGTTCGTCGCGACCGAGACCGCACTGGGCGAGCTGCTCGCCGCACCACTGGGCGAGCTGCTCGCCGCACCGCTGGGTGAGCTGGACTTGGTGGCGTTGATGATCGACGGGGGTGCACTTCGGCGATCACCTGTGTGTGGTCGCGCTGGGTATCGGCATCGACGGCACCAAGCACCCGCTCAGACTGACCGAGGGCTCCACGGAGAACACGAGCGTGGTCACCGATCTGCTCACCAGGTTGGGTGAGCGCGGGCTCGACACCACACGGCCGATCTTCCTCGGCATCGACGGAGGCAAGGCGCTGCGGGCCGCGGTCATCCGAGTCTTCGATCATCCGGTGATCGCCCGCTGCCAACTGCACAAGATCAGAAACGTAGCTGACAAGCTGCCCGATCACCTCGCCTCGACGGTGACCAAGCGAATTCGTGCGGCCTACCACGCCGAGTCCGCGCTGGCTGCCGAAGCCCAGCTCGAGGCGCTGGCCAACGAGCTGGAACGCACCCATCCCGGCGCCGCGGGATCGCTGCGCGAGGGCCTGGCCGAGACGTTGACCGTGCTGCGCCTGGATGTGGCGCCGACGCTGGCTCGCACGCTGCGCTCGACCAACAGCATCGAGTCGATGATCTCCATCGTCCGCAATCACTCGATGAACGTGAAGAACTGGCAGAACGGCACCATGGCGCTGCGCTATGCGCCGCCGGGATGCTCGAGGCGAGCAAGCAGTTCCGACGCGTCAACGGCCACCTGCACCTGCCCGCGCTCCGCGTCGCGCTCGATGCCTACGTCGCCGCGCAAACTGTCGGTGCCGTGCGTCATGATGACAACGTGATCGCCGCCTGACAGACATCCCATCGTGAATTTTGTCAAGCGGCGACGGTAACGGTGTCAGTGTAGTGGTGTGCCCAGGCGGTGTGTTCGTTGTAGACGGCGCCGGCCTTGAGGCAGCCGTGCAGGATGCCGACGAGGCGGTTCGCGAGTTGCCGCAAGGCATGGTGGCCGATGTTTCGGTCGCGGAGCGCGTCGTAGTAGGCCCGCGCACCCGGTGACGCCCCGAGCGCGGCGAAGGCCTGCAGGTGCAGCGCTGCGCCGAGGCGGCGGTTGGTGGCGTAGCGGGCGAGGACGACGGTCTTCTTGCCCGAGGCCCGGGTGATCGGGCTTTGCCCGGTAGTTCTTGCGTGCCCGGAACGATGGAGCGACCCGCTGACGATCGGCGTGCTTGTCCTGGGGGCCACCCTGCTCGTCGGCTTCGTGCTGTCCCAGCAACGCGTCGCGGCACCGCTGCTGCCGCTGCGCATCGTGCTCGACCGCGTCAGGGGCGCGTCCTATCTGGCCGTCGGCATGTCCGCTGTCGCTGTGTTCGCCGCCTTCCTGTTCTTGACCTACTACCTGCAGCTGGTCAAAGGCTTCAGCGCCATCATCACCGGCGTCAGCTTCCTACCATTGACCGCCGGCATCGTCACCGCCTCCACCTCCACCTCCACCTCCGCGAACATCGTGATGCTCCCCCGCACCGGACCCCGCCCGCTGGTGGCCACCGGGATGAGTTTCGGCGCGATCGGCATGTTCCTGCTCGCCCGGCTCACCCCCGGATCGGGCTACGCCGCAGGCGTGTTGCCCTCGCTGCTCATCCTGGGACTGGGTTTCGGCTTGATCTTCGCGCCCGCGATCAGCAGCGCCACCTACGGGGTGGGCGGTCAGGACGCCGGTGTGGCCTCGGCGATGGTGAACACGATGCAGCAGGTCGGCGGCTCTGTCGGTACCGCGCTGCTGTCCA
>JAABUZ0100008251.1_pt1 | contig 12299 bp, 16 predicted proteins | sample 5562091 | NCBI WGS metagenome assembly JAABUZ01 (sample SAMN12813069, study PRJNA571459) | rock metagenome | isolation source: Antarctica rocks | place: Antarctica: Victoria Land, Linnaeus Terrace sud | collected 2015-12-21 | reverse complement strand
CTTGGGCGTGGGCGGCGGCGAGGCCGTCGAGGGTGCGTTCGCGGATGAGTTCGCGTTCCATCTCGGCGGCCATGGCGGCGACCAGGAACAGCATCTTGTCGGCGATGGTGGCGCCGGTGGGGCGGTGCAGCCCGGCGCAGATGCCGGTGAGGATGTGCAGGTTGATCTCGCGGGCATGCAGCTGGTCCTCGAGCGGGGTCTCGTCGAGGTGATCGTCGTGACGCAGGAACGTTCGGATCTGCGGAAGCAGCTCAGGCGGCCACTCCAAGGACAACTGGCGGATTCCGAACTCCTGGAGAAGGGCGTGCAGGACCAGAGCGGTTTCAGCCACCCCTGGACCTCGCCCACCAGCAGCACCCCACTCTGCTGGGTGACGTGGACGACTCGGTCTCGCGCAGCCTGAGACCAGCGCACCTGCAGGTCAGGCACCGGGGCAGCGGCAGTCTGCCGGTAGCGCGCGGCCGGGTCGTCGCTCACCTGCCCGGCCACAGCCCCCAGTCTGGTGCCCGCCGACCTGGTCGCGCTGCACGAGGTCAAGGACCGGAGCCGGGCATAGGCATCCCGAAGGATGATCCTGGCGGACGTGCCGTTTGATGAACCGTGACTGGGACGGCCCGACGAGTACCGAAAGGCGATCGGTCACTGACTGAGACAGACCCGGCAGGCGAAGACCGAGACCACCCTTCCACGTCGGGCAGCGGAAGCAGCGCCGATACAGTTTCTTCGTGCTGCGACCGCGGCTGTGGGTGACGTCCATATCAATCGCGGCGCCTGACCCACGCGAGCTTGCCACGTTCTACAGCGAGCTCCTCGGGTGGCCGGTGACCTCTACCGACCCGCCCCGACCTGATTTCCCGCCCCAAGATGGGTGGGCCCAGATGCGACCGCCCGACAAGGTGCCGGGCCCGACCCCTGAACTTCGAGTACGAGGCTGAGTACGTGGCGCCGGTGTGGCCGTCGATGGAGGGTCAGCAGCAGCTTCAGACCCACCTCGACATTGCTGTCGACGACCTGGCCGCCGCGGTGGCGTGGGCGCAGCACGCTGGCGCCACGCTCGTGTCGTACCAGCCCCAGGACGACGTCCGGGTCATGCTCGACCCAGTGGGCCACCCGTTCTGCCTGTTCCAGGCCGCCTGAGGGCCACGTCCCGGCCGGGACCGACCTCGACTCGTTCGATGTAGCGGGAACGACATCAAACTGTCCCGGTAGCAGACGATCGGTCAGCGGGACTGCTGCTCCAGGGCGGCCGTGAGCCTGTGCTTCAGCGCGGCTCGCACCGTCGGCCAGTCCTCGGTGACGATGGAGAAAAGGACGGTGTCGCGCACGCTCCCGTCGGCTCGGCGCTGGTAGCGGCGCAGTGTCCCCTCGTAGCGGGCACCGAGTCGGCGATGGCCTGCTGGGAGCGGGTGTTGCGCACATCGGTCTTCAGCTGCACCCGCCCGGCGCCGAGCACCTCGAAGGCGTGAGTGAGCAGCGCGAGCTTGGTGTCCGGGTTCACCGCCGTCCCCCACACGCCGGGCGCGTAGTGACCTTCCGGTCCAACCAGCACAACCTCGCGCTGGCCGCAGCCGGCGCCGGCGCCGCCGTCCTCGCCGCCGCCGGCCTGGCAGTACGGGCCCCGCTGTCCCGCGTCCCGGAGAACAGCATGATGTTCGCGGTCGGCGTCATGCTCACCGCATTCGGGATGTTCTGGGGCGCCGAAGGCGCCGGCGCCAGCTGGTCCGGCTCCGACGCCGCGCTGCTCGTCCTGGTCCCCGCGACCACCCTGTACACCCTGGCACTGGTGGCCCTGTTCAGGCGCCAGCGCGTCGCCGACCCGGCCACAGCCTCGCCTGCCGCGACCGTCGCAACAGCGGGACGGCGATGACCCGCCGGCTTCGAGCGTTCGCAGCGTTCTGCTACGACTTCGTCATCGGCGACGACTGGCGCGTCGCCCTCGGCGTCGCGCTCTCCCTCGCCGGCACCTAGGCACTGAGCCAGACCACGACGGCGCCGGCCTGGTGGATCGCTCCCCTCGCTGTCGTTGTCCTGCTGCCCGTCAGCATCTACCGGGCCACCCGCCAGCGGCGGTAACCGCCGGGGCCACCACCAGCTCCCCGCGCGCACAGCGTGCTGGCAAGCGCTCGAGAAGCCGGACGCCCCGGGCGGTGCTACCCGCCGTGGGCAGCCTGGGCAGCGGTGACACGGTCCGGGTCCGGGTCGATCAGGTCCCGGTCGGTGTGGTCGGCGTGGAACAGCGCCTTACCCAGCAGCCGACCGACGTGGACGCCCGCGGCTGAGTAGAACACGAACGTTCCCTCGTGGCGGGTCTTGACCAGAACGCCCACGGTAAGGGCCCACAGGGACCTCGCAAGACTCCACCAGGATCTCAGGTCCGGAGAATCCCCCGTACGTAGCCGGCCTGCCCGGCGTGTTGCAGGCTGTCGTCGGCGATGCTCACCAGCCGCACCCCCAGGGTGACGGGTGGGTCCCACCTTGGATCGACGATGCGGTCGAGGTCGGCGGGGGTGAGGTCCTCGAGCATGGCGCGGGTGCGGCGGTCGACGGCTTCTAGGTAATCCACGAGCACCTCTGGTCGCTGCGGTCGGACGGCCGCCGCCTGCTCCTCAGAGTGGCCGTAGCCGGTATTAGCCGGGTCCGCGTCGAGGCCGAACCGGTCCGCCCACCCACCCTCGGTCCAGAGCTGGTCCGCGTCCAACACGTCGGCCACGTGATGGTCCTGGACCCGCGCCAGGTGCCAGACGAGCCACGCGATGGTGTTCGCCCCAGGCGCCGGCGGTTCGGTCAAGCGGGACAGCTCGACTCCCTCGACGGCCTGGCGGGCCAGGGCAGGGATACGCCCGTACAGCTCGAGGAGCAGCGAAGACGTGTCCATGTCCCCATTGCACCACCGGGCCCCGAGCCCTCCCGGCCGCCGCATGCGCACGAGCCGCCAGCGCGCGGACCGCCCCGATCAGCAACTCGCCACGCGCGAAGCTCGGACGACGTCGATGGCTTCGCGGGGGCGGGTGTCATCGGCATTCGCTCCTCGAAGAGCACAAGCGTTTGGTCGGCGCAGTCCGCGGCCCACACAGCCAGAACGCGCCCGTCATCCTGGCTCAGCGTCAAGGCTCCCCGTTGGCGCGCCCGCACCCTCGATTGTGCTCGTCCGTGACAAGTCAGGCGTCTACGGCGGGTCCGTGCAGCACTGAGTAGTGCCGCCTCGTTGAGGGGTCTTCCTCGCGGAGTTGGCCGTCAACAACCAAATCGTGGGCGGGTCTGGGGTGGGGCACCCATGGACGAGAACGCGATCGTTCGCAAGCACCTGCCGAGGCTGGACTGCGACCCCCGAAGTCTTGGTCAGCGGGTCTGTAGCCTCCTCCAGGAATGGAGTACCACGTAGCTGCGATCGTCCAGAGCGCTGGCGCACTCGCTGCAACGGGTGTCTTCGGAGTTACGGCTGCAACCTTCCGAAGGCAACTCAAAGATCGACAGCGGGAACAGGCCGATCACGTCGCTGCCTGGATCGGCGAGCCCGCGACCACGGCGATGCTCGCTCCAACGCCCGATCCTGGTCCAACACCGATCGCGTTGGAGAACAGCTCCGCTCAGCCGGTCTACCAGGCGGTCGTCACGCTCGTGTTCATCACTGGTCGGGCTCCGTACTCAGACGAGGCAGAGCAGCGCTTCCGAAAGTTGCTGAGTATCGTTCCGCCCGGCCGCTGGACAGCGGAGGTCAACCGATGGGAACCGGGAGGCGGTCGACATCCAGGCGTCGAGATCGCGTTCACAGACCGCGCTGGGCGACACTGGCTGCGTCGAGCTACTGGGGATCTGATCAAGCTATCTCGTACGCCGCTGGAGCATTACGGACTTGCCGTTCCAAGCTCCGGGACCTGGCATGTGCCGAACCCGAGAGAGTGAGCCCGGGTCGGGGCAGGCGTGTCCTTCACCGACTTGAGTGACGTCCGCAGCGCGTCAACTGCGGGCTTTGTCTGGCGTGCCGCCAAGGATCGGCTTGCGGCAGGACCTCGGCCTCCGAGCCGAACCGTTCGACAAGACGAGCCTGAGCAACGCCGGCGAGCAGCTGCGACAGATCATCCACGCCGACAGTGTCACACCGCTTCACTGGGCGGCCGAAGCCCCTTGATCGTGACGACGACCGGGGCCAAGCCACCTGACTAACCCCGTCTCCTGGCGGACTCGAGAGTCGTCAAATCACTGCCGCCGGCGTCGCAGTAGGAGAACCCTTAGCGACACATGCGGCTGTCCCGCAAGCGGATCGATCACGGGGCACCGCACCGCTGGATACCTGCCTCGTGACAATGTGGTGCGACGTCAGACAACCGACGAACGCGTGCCGGCAAGTCGTGGCGAGAACTGAGGCGTGCGGGGTATGCGTGATCAAACGGCCGTCGGTGCCAACGGTCCCGATGCAGCGCCGGAACCCGCGCGGGCCGACCCGATAGCGGGGGAGCTTGTCACCCAAACCTTCGAGTACGACGGAGGACGGCAGGTCACGGTGTACGTGCCGCCGAAGCCGCCCGAGGCAGTCGTGTTCGCCGGCGACGGGCAGCTGATCTCGCAATGGGGCGGGTACCTCGAGGCCGCCGACGTACCGCCCACGATGATCGTCGGTGCCCACCGGACGGACGATGAGGATGAGACGGCGCGCATCCGTGAGTACTCACCGCCGTTCGACGAGGAACGGTTCACGGCACACGAGAGGTTCTTCGTTCAGGGCGTGCGCCGATGGGTGCGGTCGCGCTTTGGCCTCGCGTTGCCGGCCGAACGCACCGCCGTGTGCGGCGTGTCGGCGAGTGGAGAGCTTTCCATCGCGATGGGGCTTCGGCATCCGGACGTCTTCGGTGCGGTCTTCTCCGCCTCGCCAGGCGCCGGCTACCGACCGCCTGCCGTGATGCCGCGCCCGGCACCGCGCACCTACCTCGTCGCCGGTGCACAGGAGCCGTTCTTTCTCGAGAACGCGACCCGGTGGGCGGACGCGCTGCGCGATGCCGGCGCGGACGTCGTGATGAGGGAGCGGGTCGGCAATCATGGCGACCCATTCTGGGCGAGCGAGTTCCCACTAATGGTTGCGTGGGCGTTTGGACCCTGAGACAGCGCGGTCCACGGAGCCCGACAGACGTGTGAGACCAACTCCGTCGTCTATGGCGATCACGTCGGCCGATCGCACCGGTCGGGCCCGACGGCCGAGGACACCGATCGACAGACCGCAAGCGGACCCCCCACCGGGCCCCCTCCCCCCAGGCTCGACGCCGACGAGAATCAGCAGGACAAGCAGTCCCATACGACCGGTTCGGTGAACCGTGCCTGTCAGCGGAGGCTGTACGGCACATGCTCAGACCGCCCGCAGTCCGCGAGCGCTGAAGAGCCGGTTCTGCTTGGAATCGGAGAATCCGGCGATCGTCGCGACTTCCTCGTCGGTGAGCCCGCGTGCGAGTAGCGCCTCCGCGATGTCGCGAGTGATCTCTGATCGTTCGGGTGCGATATCGGCGCTGCCGGGCTCACTAGTCCGCCATCCGCGGGCGCTGAGCAGCTTGTAGAGACTGGTGCGCTGTGCCGAGCCCAGCAGGTCGAGCTGGTAGGCCCTTTCGATCAGGGCTTGCATCGACACTCCCCACTCCTGCTTCAAGTCGTGTAGACGACCGATCTTCAGGTTGCGAAGCGAAGGTCGGATGACGTCGGCGGGCATGAGGAACTCCGCCGCGAACCCGTTGGCTTCGGCCTCCACGTCGTCCACGGCAATGGCGGCGGAGTGCAACACCAGGTGACCGAGCTCGTGTGCGAGGGTCAGCCGGACTCGATCGGTGGGGGCGAGCTGGTTGTAGAGGATCACCGGATGGTCGCCGATCCACTGCGACAGGCCATCTACGCGAGCCGTTGGGAAGTCTTCGGCGATCAACAGGCAGCCGGCTGCTTCCAACCATTGGGCGAGCGCGCGAACCGGCCCTGCCGGCAGCCGCCACTGAGCGCGGACCAACCGGGCTGCGTCCGCTGAAGAGACCTCGAGCGGGTCCAGAGTCGGGACGTGCTGCTCAGCTCGAATCGACACTTCCTCGAACAGATGGCTGGCGTGCCAGCGGTACACGTTGAGCCGTGCCTCGAGTTGTCGCCAAATTCTTGGTGGGGCGGTAGCGCGCCGACGCATGTGCGCGTCCATGGCCATGCCGGCTCGAGCACGGCCAGCGTGTAGGAGGAACTCGACGGTGACGCCGAGAGCGGCGGCGACCTGCCGCAGCGCGATCGGGTCGGGTTCGCGCAGATCGTTTTCATAGCGCGACAGCGCAGCTTGGGTGATACCCGCCTTGTCCGCAAGATCGGCCTGCGTAAGGCCCTGGGCGCGGCGGGTCGTCTCCAGCACCTCGCCGAGCCGGCTCACCGCTCCTCCTGAACTCCCGCACTTCCAGTGTCATCGGCGGCCAAGCTGATCTCTGGGCGGCGCGGCTGCGTCGGGGGCAGGATCGGCACTGTTGTGGTGACCAAACCCTCTCCGGGCTCGTCGAGGTCGTGCATCCACTTCACCCGGTCCCGGCCGTCGCGCAGCGAGATGACCGCCGCGCCCAAGGTCCGCTCGTCGGCCAGCCAGCGGTATCCGGCGATCAGCCGGATCTCCTCGAGGCCTTCCAGCGTCTGGGGTTCTTGCTCCAAGAAGTCCAGCGCGCCCTGAGTCAGGTAGGTGCTGACACCGCCCTCGACGTCGTGCTTCTTGACCCGCAGGTGGTAGCGGGTGCCGACGTACATCTCCCGCAGCGGCGGGCGATCGACCAGCGTCACCTCCTCGACGCCCTGAAAGACGCGCGTCGCATGCACCCACATCCGATCGTGGCACCAGTTCAACAGGCCGCGGTCGGTCGCGTCGGCCACCCACGCCGGGAACGTGCCGCGGTACACCCGTAGGTCCTCCCGCGTCTGCGCGATCATCAGTGCAAGCCCGTTCGCGACTTTGTCGCCCAGGTCCTCAACGACCTGCTCCGCGGTCGGGTAGCTAGATTTCATACCACAATTTATACCAGCAAGCCTGAAGAGCTGGAACGACGACACGCAGCCCGCCAAGACCTCCTCCGGCCTCGAGCCTAGGTGGGGACAGCTGGCGCGAGCCGTCGTCCCCGCCCTGGCTCTAATGCGGTGGTGCGGCGCCGTCGGTGTCGATGTCGACGAGGTGCCGGTAGATCGTCGGCCGGGAGACCCCGAAGGTGTCGGCGATCTGTTGCACGGTGTGCTGCTCGGCGTCGTACATCGACCGGGCCTGCGCGATCTTGTCGGGAGTCATCTTGAACTTCGGGCCGCCCTTGCGGCCGCGGCGAGCCCGTCGTGGGTGCGTTCGACGATCAGGTCGTGCTCGAACTCGGCGATCGCGGCGAGCATGTGGAAGAACAGCCGGCCACCCGGGGTGGTGGTGTCGATGCCCTGCGACAACGCCCGCAGCCCGACGTGATGCGCCTGTAGGTCGTCGACGACGATCTGCTTGAGGTTGCGCACCGAGCGTCCGAGCCGGTCCAGCTTGGTCACCACCAGGGTGTCGCCGGCACGCAGGTAACCCAGCGCCTCGTCCAACGCCGGGCGCTTGGCCAGCGTCCCGGACGCGTGATCGGTGAAGGTCTTCTCACAGCCAGCTGTCGCCAGGGCGTCGGTTTGCGCCTCGGGATGCTGGTCACGGGTCGAGACCCGTGCGTACCCGACGAGAGCCACGCGAGGACTGTAGCGCGAACGTGCCTTGCATTACATAGACCGCGGACACGGGTCGCGAGACGCTCCTGCTGCTCCTTATCGCTACTTCCGGGTCGTGTCTCGTAGACGATCGTTCGTAGAGTGCACTACGTGGGGCGACGCGCCAGCCAGAATGGCCTCGTGCTGATCTTGTTCACCTCCACCCCATGCCGGATAGGTGAAACCTGCTAGCGACGACCCAGCATCCGCTCATACACTTCGATCATGAGTTCGGAGCAGCACGCTGAACCACTGGACGTGGTGGTCACTGCCGACGGCTCCGGCGTCATCGACGCCAGCCAGCTAGCTCACCTACGAGTCACTCCAGGCGCCCATCTGTCCGTCGTCCCTGTCCTAGCCCCAGCCTCCGCCGGCGAGCGTCGCAGTGTGCGAGGTGTGCTGGCCCACCTTGGGCAGGGCAGCCCCACATGGGCGGACTTTGAGGCAGCCAGCGAGGCCGCCATCAAGGACCACGAGGCTCGCTACGCCCCAGGAGGCCGTTGGGGGCCGCCGGCACAGTGAGGGTCGTCGCTGACTCCCATGCCCTGGTCTGGTACGTCTGTGGCGACCAAGCAGGCCGCCTGTCCCCCACCGCTCTTGCCGCCCTTGCCGCAGCCGAGGCAGACGAAGGCATCGCAGTTTCTAGCGCATCCCTGGTAGACCTCTGGTACGTCACGCAGACCACGCGGGGGGTTAGTGCCGAGCAGCTCGCCGCAATCATGGATCTGCTGAAGGACCCAACCTCCACGCTGGACCAGGTGCCCATCGACATCGACATCATCACGGCCTTCACCGGCATCCCGCTGTCATCGCTCCGAGACCCATGGGACCGTCTGATAACGGCCACAGCGATGGCCCTCAGCCTGCCGTTGGTCACCGCCGACTCGCGCATCACCGCCACCAGAACTGCCGAGATCATCTGGTAACCGATCTGTCGCTAATTGCCAAGCTCTCCGACCGCCAATCTAGTACTGTGATGTGGTACCGCTTAGTAGCTTGGTACCGTATTGCGTATAGGTCAATCGGCCTGACACGCCGACAGTGTGCAATACGCCGATTGAAGCACTGCAGAACGCACAATGAGCCATGCCCAAGATCGTCACCGTTGCAGCCGCAAAAGGGGGAGTCGGTAAGACGACCCTTGCTTACGAGCTTGCGCAAGTCCTCGATGCTCCACTGATCGACTTGGACTGGGACGACGGGGGAGCCACGCGTCGATGGGGGTTCCGTCATGAGGACCGGGTCCGAGCACCGCTGCTGGACGCGCTGCACAGCGGCGGTACGCCAAAGCCGCTAGACGGCAAGGGCAGGAAACCTGACCTCCTGCCAAGCCACCCGGACCTCGCATACCGCCAGCCCGAGGCAGACGAGATGGCTCGGCTGCTGGAGAAGTGGGCAGGGGAGTGGAGCCGCCCCTACGTCGTCGTCGACACACACCCTGGCGCGGCCCACGCTGGCCACGGAGCCATGCTGGCTGCAGCCGTCGTGGTGGTCCCGACGATCCTTGCCACGAACGAACTCAACGCGCTGGAAGGCACTTTGAAGGAGGTGCCGGACTATCCACTGCTGTTGATTCCCAACCGCGTGGGCCGCAGCGTCCCGCGGCCCGAGCTGCGCAGGCTGCGCGAACTCATCGAGGCCTCCCAGACACAAGTAGGCCCCGTGGTCCCTTATTGCAGAGCTCTGGAGACTCGCAAGCGCCACGGTGCGGTGACGTCCGAAGTGCCGGCACCAGCGAACGTCAGGGACTTCGCCAGCGCTCTGCAGAAGGTTGCTGAGGCCGTGAGGACCTACACGAATGACGATTGAGAACGGGCTTCTTACTCTTGAGACCCAGGCCGGTGGCCGCCCGAGGCGACAGCCGCCGCCGCGCCACGCGAAGCGAAGCGTCGAGGTGCCGCCGCCGCCGTCTGCAGTTGAGCAGCCGTCACCTCAGACCGAACCAGTCCCCGCGGAGGTCCTCGACCTCCGCCCAGAGGCGGAGGCGGCGCCGCCTAGAACCGAGCCCGATCCTCTACGTCCGACTCAGGTTCATCTCGATTCTTCGAGTCAAGACTTCTTACGCCGCTGCGGGGCTGCCGGCCTGCTTCAGGGGAGCCGAGACGTGACCATGAGTGGAGTGATCCGCTTTGCTCTCGGTCAGTTGGCGGCATCCAGCAGTCCAGAAGACGTTGCCCGAGCCATGCTCGCCGGTGACAGCGCCCTTCGTCGACCTGGCCGCCGTCGCCTGTAGCCTCAGCCGGCTGCCCGCGGGCACGGTGTGCTGCATCCGGGTCTCGGTATTCGGTTCGACCTCCCAAGCCCGAAGCCGGAGACATGGTCAGGCGGCGGCCCTGTGGCGCGGGGCGGTTCCGAGCTGATGGGTCTGGCCTACGCTGCCGGTAGCCAGCACCCGGCAGGCGGCGGCGAAGTCGGCGCGACCGTCAGCGCGACGGGGGTGCGCCGGCCAGGCCGGGGGAGTGTCGGCCGGGTCGAGCGCGACCAGCTGGCCCAACCCGGGCCGGCGGCTGGCAGCGCTGCGGCGGGGGGCGTGCATCCAGCTGAGCTCGCCGGTCCACCAGGCGAAAGCCTCACGCTCAAGGGCATAGCGCCGGGCCCGGTCAGCCAGTCGACCGGCGACTCCCAGCCGGACAGCAGCCGAGTCGCGCCGGTCGGCTCGAACCACAGACCACCCTTTGCAGGTGCGTCGGGCCAGGCGTGCGGCTCGAAGTAGCCCGAGTCGAATACCAGTGTCCTCGCGGGAAGTGCCCAGTTGATATGCGAGCTGGGTGGTGCTAGCAGGTTGTGTGGTGAGGATGGCGTAGAGCTGCCCAGTGGCAGGACCCAGTCCGCCGGCGGGGGTGAACACGTCGTGAGCCTCTGCGCCCAGCCTGGTGCGCAGCAGGTTGAGCCACCGGTTTCGTTCGGCGCTTCCTGGTCCAGGGGGGCGCGGGGCCGCTTGTGACCGGCCTGGTACGTCTATTGCTGTGGACAACGCTCCGTTCAAGATCCACGACGCGGCGCGGGGCCCGTCGGCGGGAGCATGGCGGGTGACCCAGCCGTCCCTTGCCAGGCGCAGCAGGGCGGTGCGGGCGGTCTCCCGGCCGATGCCGCAGACCAGTCCCAGGCGGCGGATGTCGGCCTCCACGACGGTGCTCATCGCGTGCAGGCTCAGGACGCACAGCGCGTCCAGCACCCGGCGGTCCGCCGGGCCGCCCGGACCGGCCCACCGGCCCGCCGCCGCGTCGGCGCGGGTCTGCGTCCTTTCGACGAGGGCGGCGAGGGCGGCGGCGCGGGGCTCGAACGTCGGGTCCTCGAATTTGCTGGCCCGGGGGTGAGTGGCGACCCAGCGCACCGCCCGGTCCCACTGGCGGGCCAGCACCGCCCGGGACTCGCCCGGGCTGCGGACCCGGCGCGGCTGACCTGGTCCCTGGCCCTGGGAACGGACGTGCTCCAGGCCGGGGGAGTGGGCCACCAGACCGGCGATGTCGGCGCAGCGCCAACGGGCAGCCGCCGCGCCGTTGAGCACTCGGCACAGCACTCGGTTGGCGTCCACAGCGGCGGCGTCCACCTGCAGGGCCTGGGCGCTGCCCGCGGGCAGCTGCCGGCGGACGCCCGGCAGGTAGAGCCGCCCCGCCCGGTCGGTCGGCAACGGAGCAGCCGGGTCCAGCGGTGCGACCGGGTCGGGCCGGTGGCCGGCGGCCAGCACGTCCACCAGGCGGGCCACGTCGGCGGCGGCCACCGTCGGGGCAGTCAGTGCGCTCAGGTCACCGGCCAGGACCGTCGAGCTGCCGCCGGCCCGGTGCGGCGCCCCCGGCGGCCGGACGCAGCCGGTGACCGGGTTGGACAACGGGGCGATGTCCAGACTCGGCAACCGGGCCCGGACCAGCCGGGCCAGGATGTCCACCACCCCGGCAGGGACGGCGTCGGCGAGAGCGAGCCAGACGTGCCGGCCGCCGGACGGCCCCGAGCGGGTGAGCAGGTGAGGGAGGCCGACGTTCTCGAGCCAGCCGCAAAAGGTCGCGGCGTCGGCGGCCGGGTCGCCCTTGGCGGCGTCGAAGTCGAACGCCAGCAGCCGGAACGCGCCGGCCTGGTCGGTCAGGTACACCGCCCACGGCGCGTCCGGCCGGGCGCCGGCCACCCGGGCCCGGCGGGTGTAGGTGTTCACCGCCTTGCCGTAGGCGTCCACATCGGCAACTCGCACCTGCGGGCGCGGGCTGACTGCGCGTGTCAGCGCCCACGCCTGGGAGCGGAACAGGGGGCGGCCGGAACCGGCCGCCGGGCCGGTCACCGCCGCAGGCGGCGGCGGCTACGCGCAGGACTCAGCTGCAGGTCACGACACGCGAGAGCCAGTTGGCTCTGGACATGCGGGACCCGCCAGTCGGCGGGGGGTATGGTTCCTCCTGAGGTACTCGACGAAGCCCTGCACCCAAATCGGCGGCCAAACCTGACTTGGGGTGTGGGGCTTCGTTGTGTCCCGGGCCGTCGGTCAACGGCCGGGTTCGGCCTAGGCGGTCAGCCCCATGGGGAGCTGATCGACCGGATGAGCACTGTCTGCCCATACCGGGCAGCCGCCGGGATCCACCTCATCGCGGCGCACCAGCGTCACGAGG
>JAABUZ0100008250.1_pt1 | contig 12300 bp, 11 predicted proteins | sample 5562091 | NCBI WGS metagenome assembly JAABUZ01 (sample SAMN12813069, study PRJNA571459) | rock metagenome | isolation source: Antarctica rocks | place: Antarctica: Victoria Land, Linnaeus Terrace sud | collected 2015-12-21 | reverse complement strand
ACTTTGCTTGTAGTGTAGGCGAAGCCATCACCTGAACCAGGCGGAGCAGAAATGGTGCCCATATCCGAGGAAACGAAAATCACACGGCGTGCTTTTTTCTTCTCAAGTAACTTGATAGCCTGCTGTGTGACACGGGAGCAACCTACACCATTGATATTGATCTGTTCGAGAAAAGATTCACAGTCGACATCCATGGGAGCTCCTTTGTTCGAGTTCACACCTGCATTGTTCCAGAGCTCGTCGATTCCATCGGGGGCGAGCTTGGAGATCTCTTGAATGCCTTTGGCCACGCTGTCCTTGCTGGCGACATCCAATGCAATGATATGCACGTTCTTGAGCTTTTTGAGCTCAGCGGCCTTGCTTGGATCACGGCACGTTGCAAACACAGTGTTGTTTTGCTCGGCGAGGGTTTTGGCAATTTGGAAGCCAATTCCTCGGTTGGCGCCCGTAACGATAATGGAGGACATGCTGGAGTTGGTGATGGTCGTGATGGTGGTTTGGGGGAATTTTTAAAGTCCGTAATTTAGCGGGGATATCTCCGCCTGTCTGCTATCTCCGTCTATCCGCAAACGGAGAAAATATCGGCAATGATGTCATATTACAGAATTGTGTACATAATTGTGTACATAATTGTGTACATACACCAGCAGATCCTCTACTTTTCACAAGAACAGTCAGGAAGTGCTCCCGGGTAAAGGTCAATTGGCTTCTGTAAAGTCCATATAACATTGGTATACACGAGGCCGCCAGGAGACCCCTTCAGGTCACCAATGCCATCTCTGGCGATTTCCAATCCGTAACTCCCAAATTGTGGTTCAGCTACGTATAGACGTATTGGTTGCGTGGACACCACATTGTAAGCGCGAACCCTTTGATGGGCATTCACATTCTGGGTAAAGACGAAAAACATTTCATCCCACATGATTGCCTTCAGTTCCAGCCCGTTTGCACGAGCATTCACGTATCCCTCATCACTTATAGTGAAAACCACATCAGGTGCCTGCTTGTCTGAAGTCCATGGTACCAGAAAGCAGAATTCCCGGCACTCTGGGTCTTCGGGGAGTAGGCGGACTTTTGCACTTTCAGCTCCAGGTCGATCTCCTTCATGGAGCACAAATTGCCGGCCGACTTGGCGAGGAATGGGCATCGTATGCTCCACATTCGTATGTTCCACTTTCTCTACCGTTCTCTTTGAGCTGTTGGTCCCCATGAAAACATCTCCTTGATGGCTTTCTCGTCCTGGGGCTTTGGTTGAAACGACATTGTTGCTGTTATTGTGCGCACGGGGTTGGCTGACTTTTGTATCCTGTGTGGCTGAACCGAGGTGCCCCGGCATAATGAGATGGGTAGGAGTGCCGCTTCTAACCGGGGTAAGTGCATTTCTTGCCGAGGTAGTTGCTACCCTTGTAGTATTTTCATAGGTAGAGCATACTTCACCTCGGTAAACAACAGAGCGCACACCTATTTTTGAAGGATTCATCAAGGCACGGCTAATACCCATAAAGGCTACTGACAGCAATACTCCGGCGAACTTCATGCACACAAGCGGATTGTTAGATCTTCGGCTTACAACATATAAATGCAAGCACGTGAGGCTTAGAGATGAGCAAATTAAAAGCCTCCATTAGGCGGCGAAAGTCAAGGCTGAGACGGCTTACGGACCGTGGGCATTCATTGCCAAGACTAGTGAGATAAACGGGCCGACTTAGTGTGCCAAGATACATGCCATATCCTTCCACCACGTCCCGAACGTGCTTTGTGATGTGGGCTGTGCTTATTGCCGGTGTCGTGCAACCTTTGACTTTATTATAAGCAAAATGGCTCCTTTTGTAATCATTTCTCAACACTGTAAAGAGAGATAAATATGACACGCAAGAGAAGCTAAGGTTCGTTAGAGCTACGCCCCGCTACTCATTTGGACTTCAGCGAGCAGAATCTTCTGATCATCTTCGTGTTCACCACATTTGGTCCATCAGAAGCCTGCAAAACTCATGATTGAAGTCTTCATTGGCTTATAAAGCTGTTGATGATCATGAGGTCGGTGTCTAGATGCACCGTTGTAGCCCACCCACGTAATTTACTTTGATCTTCTCTCTACTGAATTGGTCTCTGGCGGCCTGAACTAAAATAGATAAGATGCTGGTGCCTGCTCTAATGAAACATATTTAAGTAAGGAAATCATTCGTCTATGGCTCTGCAAGTAGATTCGCTTTCTTGAGTCGTAGCTGCGTCGGTTTGATATTTGATGCCATCCGAAGCATCGGAAGACTGGAATCACCATGCCACGTCTAGGTGAGAAAATAGCATGACAGTTTGGACATCCACTCAGCACTCACAACATGTATACAAGCGTATGTACCGAAAGCAAATGAATGAACCCTCGGTGCGGCTTCAAACGCAAGCAAGAACAGTACAAATGTAGATACAATACACACCCTAATCTAGCCTTTCATTGCCATTCAGACCACAGTAGGAAGCACGCATCACAATTAAGCCACCCAAAAGGTGACCTGACTTTAGTGCGAAACTCCTCCAGCTATTGGGTCAGCAGAAAGGGAGAGTGATCAATAAAAACTCTATCTATAGATCTTGCCGGGTGAATTCTTCCTTTGAGGGCAGCTTATCTTTGAGCACCTTTTGGCCGTCAATCGGCTCACATGTCTGCCGTCCGCTCTGAGGTCCAGGGGTAGGGATCTTGCCGGCGGCGAAGTCGGAAAGGATTGACTTTGTCCTGTCCGGCGTAAGGTCCTCGTAGAAATCGTCGTTGATTGCCACCATAGGGGCATTCACACACGCACCCAAGCACTCGACTTCCGACAAGGTGAAGAGCCCATCTGATGATGTTTCACCCACATCAATTTTAAGGTGAGACTTGATTGTATCTAGTATAGCATCACTGCCACATCCACCCAACATGCACGGAGTGGTGGTGCAGATCTGAATGTGGTATTTGCCCGTGGGTTCGCGCATGAACATGGTGTAGAAAGTCGCAGTCTCATAGACTCTCATCGGGGGCACATCCACCAGTTTGGCGACGTAGTTCATGACTGATATGCTCGTCCACCCAAGCTGCCGCTGTGCCAAGTCTAAGAGCGGCATCATGGCTCCTTTCTTATATTGTGGCGGGTATCGGGCTATGATTGCATCCGCACGCCTTTTATTTTGTGCTGTGAACTCGAATGGGATCGAAGGGTTGTTTTCTGGTGAGTTCCTGTGAACTGCCAGTGAATGGCTCAAGCGTGGAATGCATCTCCATCGCAGAGGTGAAGCGGCGACCTGGGCGAGTCGTGGGAGAATCATGATGCTCGAGATTAATTCCTCACACCAGCACCAACACCAACAAGCATGAAACGAATGTTTATTCTACATATCTAACTTGGTAGCTGCGCAGGTCTGTTCAGGCTCTTTACTGCTTGCGGCTAGAGGAGTGAAGTGTTGGACGACTCCTTGGGCACTGTTCACGCATGCACGACTACAATTGAGAAAAAACAAAACTTTTCTTACTCTACTCGGGTTTCACGCAATCTGATACTCATACTTCTTGTACTGTTCACGCAAGGGAATCAGATTGCCTGCACACAGTCTTCCACAAGCGAGTTGCGCTTCTCGCGACCAGTTCTGCACCTCCATCAAGCAGCTGTCCAGACACACAAAGGGATCTTTGTGTAAACAACCGCCCTCACACTTGCAAGCCCAAGGATTGCAAGACCCAACTCCGCAGTACCAAGAATCTGGCTGTTTTCCATTCAAGCACAGGTGCAACGTGGCACCCCCATTTGAGTAGTCCAAAGAGTACGGTGGACAACAGTCGGATGCTGAGAGTCCCATGAAGAGGAAGAACTGTACTAGAAGAAGTTGGTGTTGCATTGCGCTTTTGCCCTCGTATGATAGATCTCTCCACTATCGTTATCTGATCATATCTAATCTGATCCATCTTCACGTGTTATGGCGACACTGACGGGAACTTGGGGCCTGCTCCATAGCGAGAAAGCGTCATGGACACCCAAAAGACATCTCAGGAAGGGAGTGAAGAGGAGGCCAGGAGGGGCGAGGAGAGCGAAAGAACGATGACTCGCGATTTCCATGCTTTGAATGACCCTCCGAATCCTCATAACCTCAATTACAAAGCACTTCTGCGCAAGCAGGACCGATTTCTCCTGCCAACCCTGACGATACTCTACCTCCTGAACTGGATGGATCGAGGGAATATTGGGAATGCAAGGTTAGAAGGCCTGGAAAAGGATCTGAATATGGCTGGCAATGACTACCAAATTGCATTGACTGTTTTTTTCTTTCCGTACTGCGCTTTTGAACCAATTGCAAATGTTCTTCTCAAAAAGTTTCGCCCAAGGATATGGCTCCCGTCCATCATGGTAGCATGGGGTATTGTCATGACCCTCACTGGCGTTGTGCAGAACTATCATGGGCTGCTTGCAGCAAGATTTTTCCTAGGTCTTACAGAATGTGGCTTATATCCTGGCGTGGCATACTACCTTACCAACTGGTACCCACGCGCAGAGTTGCAATACCGGCAGGCATTTTTCTTTTCTGCCGCTTCCATGGCAGGTGCTTTCTCTGGATTGCTTGCTTACGGCATTGGGTTCATGGGCGGTGTCGGTGGGTACAATGGCTGGCGGTGGATATTCATACTGGAGGGACTACTCACTATCGTAGTTGCCTTAGTCGCCTTTCGGACGCTCTTTGACTGGCCCAATTCGGAGAAGACATTTTTCACTCGCGAAGAACAGGAGTACGCGAATGCGCGACTTCGGGCGGACTTTGGGCGCCGAATTGACGAAGAAGACGAGAAGCTGGCCAAGGTGGATGAGTTCTCATGGGTTCACGTCAAAGAAGCCTTCTCAGATTGGCAGATCTACTTATCCATTCTCATCTACTGGGGATGTGTGGCCCCAATGTATGGTATTTCCTTCTTTCTACCATCTATCATCAAAGGTCTGGGCTACGGGAAGGCAGAGTCGCAGCTATTGACTGTTCCCATCTATGTTTTTGCATCTGTGGTTTCAATCGTGCAAGCCAAGCTATCGGATCGCTACAGAAAGAGATACCCGTTCCTTCTCTTCTCATTTGGGTTGATGCTCATTGGTTTCATTCTGGCCATTGCCGGCAATGGTGGCATTGCAATTACACTCGTTGGTATTTTCATTCTAGCAACCGGTATATATCCTGCTTTCCCAGCGATCGTTGCCTGGCTGGCCAACAATTTGTCTGGGTCATCGAAGAGAAATATTGGCATGGCTCTCCAGATTGGTTTAGGGAACATGTCGGGTGCGATGGGGTCCAACTTCTTCCGAACGCAAGATGCACCAGGGTATCGTCTGGGCCACGGATTGGAGATTGGTTTTATTGTCATGGGAATTACGTCAACAGTCGTGATGGCCTTCACACTTAAGCGAATCAACGCGTCTCGGGATCGCATGTTGCCGGAAGAAGTAAAAGCAAAACACTCAGAAGATGAACTACTGGAGCTGGGTGACAAATCGCCTTTCTTCAGGTATCAAGTATAGTACACTATAAGGCTCGTCCTCCATGTAAATATCAAGTCAATGAAAGTATTGCGAGAATGACTGTCTACTCACACGAACATCTCCTCAAATGTTTTAGCTCGAGGTGTTGTCAACTCGGGGAAGCCATGCAGGGTCGGTTTATATGCGAGCCTCGCGGGCCCGCGTTACTCGTAATTAGTGCGGATACGGTAGCGATAATTCGGACAATGCTGGGCAGAACCAGGAGAGACTGCCATGGCCGCGAGAAACATGGAGCAAACATTTGCCTCTTTCTGTTCCTTCTTTTCTTTCTTGACATCCGCCATCCACTGAATATCGAATCATCAGCTGGCCAGAATTTCTCTTACGACACAGCGGCGATGTGCTTACCACCTTTAGACTAGGGCTAGTCTGTACACATCTGATATGAGATACAGGCTACCGCAGACGACGACGGGTTTCTTGGCTGCATCTGCGAAGGCCAGCGCCTCAGTCACATTCCCAAACTCATGAATCGATGTCTCGGGCAGGAACTCAGACGCCATGTCGCGAATGGCCGAGGTAGCTACACTTTCGATCCAGGCCATGCTGTCCACCTTTGAGAAAGGCACGATGAGCAGCGTGTCGTTTGGTGATAACAGGCTTGCCAAGATCCCCCTTGTCTTGGCCGCGCTGGAGCTACTGTATACCCATGTCACACTGTCCCCACGAAGATTGTTATGGACGTGGCGAGATAGAGCTTCTGCAGCCTGCACATTATGCGCGCCGTCCACAAAGACATCCAATGGACTGCCGTCGACGGTCAGGGTGAGACTTTCGTTTCTTCCTCTCCAGCGCACCGTGCTCATGGCCTGCCATAACGCATCGTCCGTCGGCAAGTCCACGGTTGCGTGTAGACTCTGCAGCACTGCAAATGCACAAGCCATGTTTTCGGGAAAGTGCGAGGGTCGTATGAACCTGCTGGGCGGCTTGTCGTTTGCGATGAGAAACGGCTCGGCACCGATCTTCTCTGCATTGCTTCGGAGCTGGTCGACGATGTGCGCCTCGTTGGCTCCGCTTACAATGCATGCACACCCACGCTTCATGATGCCTGCCTTCTCCCGCGCAATCTCCTCCACCGTGCCTCCCAGCTGCTCTACATGATCCAGCCCGATCCGCGCAAGCACGGTAGCCACAGGACGCTCAAATACATTCGTAGCATCCAGCCTCCCGCCCAGCCCAGCCTCAATAACTCCGATGTGCATGTGCGCGGTGCGAAAGATCTCAAAGGCGATTGCGGTCAGTCGCTCAAAGGAGGACGCACCGATAGCAAACTCGGCATCCATGGCCTCGATCCGCCTCTCGACGCTTCGAAAGAGCGACTCGTCTACGACTTGCTCATTCAAAACAATCCCATCCCAGCGATGGATGAGGTGCGGGGAGGTGAAGCGACCGGTGCGGACGCCGCTGGCGTGCAGTGCGGCCGACACGTACGCGCACACGGATCCCTTGCCATTGGTGCCTGCCACGTGGACTGCCTTCCATTCACGCTGTGGATTCCCGAGTATGTCCAGCAGCTTCGCGATCCGCTGAAGCCCGAAATTCATGTTCCTCCATCTCCATCCGACACGATGCTATGGATACACGTATATACACATATATATACTCCTAATGAAGGTCGTCGTCGCAGAGCGCATTCACAACCTGTGAGATCTGCGTGACGTGGGCAAGGGCAGCGTCGGTGATCAGTCCGCCCCAGCGCCGCTTGGCGTGATCTGGATGCCAAAACACCTTCATCTTCCGCAGCGTCACCATCCTGTCGCCCGGAGCAGTGCAGAGGAAGGAGGCCACATTGTCGGCCGTGATGTCCCTCTCCGCACCGGACTGCACCGGCCAGGGGATCTTGGTGGGGTTGGCCATGTCCTCCAGATAGACACTCCACCGCTCGCCCTCTCGATGGGAGTGGTGGTGCCGCCGTTGTTTGCCGTGCGTGGTTGTCCGTGCCCTCTTTGCTGGTTGCTCCGGGGCATGCTTCCTCTTCCACATCTCCTCGCGCACGTACTTGGCATAGGCATCGTCGTCCATGGCATCCATCTCCGCGGGCCGTGGGAGGACGACAGGCTGGTGGTAGTAGCTGCTCCAGAAGTCGGCCCCTTCGTCGTCGGCCATGGCGTCAAACAACGACTCGCGAAAGAAGCGCTCCGGGTCTGCTGCCAAGTCCTCCTCCTCAGCCCATCTCTCCTCTCTCTCCTCCTCTCCCTCCTCCACTCGCCTGCGCGACCTCTTGAATCGCAGCTTGCTCATCGCTCATCGTGGTGCCTGACGACAAGCATGGCGCATCGCATCATAGCGCAGTTCGTGATCGTGGGCACGCAGGTGCTGGGAAGGGCGTTCATCGAGGCCTACAAAGCAGCAGCCGCCAACAGCGCCCGCTCAGCAGCAGCAGGAGGAGCAGCGTCGAAGAGCGGCCAGGTGTCGGAGGCCATTACGCGCCAGACTGGAATCACGGTGGACGAGGCGAGCAAGATCCTGGCCGTGCGAAAGGGGGAGCAAGTCACGCTCGAGTCGGTGGGGAAGCAGTATGAGCACCTCTTCCAGCTCAATGATCCGCAAAAGGGCGGTTCCTTCTATCTGCAGAGCAAAATATTCCGTGCCAAGGAGAGGCTGGAGGCAGACCTGGCACAGAGAGAGGCCGCCGAGGCAGCCGGGGCAAAAGAAGCATCCCAGCCTCCCGAACCCCCCCAGTAGCCTGCCTGCATGCACTCCCTCCAACCAACCCACTCATGTGTAAATATATGCATCACCTCACGACGCTAGTCAATGGAGGCAATCCCCACTCATGCATCACGGTCCAATACGGATGGGACTGTCCTTCTTCGGACTCGCCAAATCTCTCAAAGTGCGAATGGTAGCCTCTCGTGCTTTGACAAGATTGCGCAGCTTGTCAAGCGGCAACGTCTCATACGCCTTTTGCGGACTAATGGGAGGTTTCTGAGGACTTGCATGGATCTTGTCACGTAGAAATGAGATTGTCATGTCTTTTGACCGTAGCATCCTGCACGCCTTCTCCTTGCCCTCCTCGCCTGTAAGGTTAGTGAGGGAGATGGAGGAGGAGGAGGAGGTTGCGCGGGCAAGTGTCCGCTTAGCAAAGAACTCTGCCCGCTTCTGCTTGAACTTCTCAATGGCCTCCTGTGCGACGTGCTGCATGCGGTCGAAGCGCTTCGGACCCAGCATGGTCCCGCCAAACCATCGCGCGACGACCAGCACGCCGTAGGTTACGTTGCTGGCCTCGGCAAGGACGCGCTCTACTTTGCTCCCTGCCCATCGCTCACCGTCATCGTCGTGCCCGCTCTCTCCAGCTGTCTTCCATGCTGCAATGTGGTGCGAGGCGCCTGCGACGTTGGGGAGGCTGCGGATGTGGGCCACCATGGGCGCTGCATTGGTGACCACTGACGCGAGCGAGATGAAGTGGGCCATAAAGTAAGAGTCTGCTTCTTGAATCTTGGATGACGCGTATACAGTAGGCAACTGAAAAGGAGAGATCTCCCCATCCCCATTCCCCTCTTCCTCTTGCTCACGTTTCGGTCGCTTTCGGCTCATCGATCTTATCTTATCTGATCAGGATGAGCTCGGCAACACTCCATAGCCCGTATGTCTATGCGCAGCTGCACATGTACGTGACGTGTGAGACACACTGACGTAGATCGGGGCCGAGCGATTTGTCAGTGGACGCTATTAGCTGGCGGCTCCACCTCCATCGGGCATTGGAGACGATGTACGGTGCCATTGGATTGGCTATGGAACTGGATCTGCTGCATTTGGAGGGCAACATGGCCTGGGTGCGGGTGATGGCAGACGACTTTGTGCACTTTCGTGATGCTATTACTACGTCTACGCAGTATGAGGATGGGGAGCCAGTCACTTTGAAGGTCGTGCGAGAATCCTCCTTCTTTCAAGGCCTCGTTGCGCCTATTCGCGTGAATAAGTTTGGCACTTGACTTGTGCGTTATGGCGCAGATCTGCGACATGGCGGCTACCGTGGCGTCCTGGCGTGATGTGGGTGGGAAGGGATGCTAGTTGAATTCATCATCGTCAAGGTGTGACGCGTTCCTCCCTTCAAAGCGCCGATTGAAGCCGAGCAGACGATTCAGGTCGTGATTCCATGCATCCTCGCCGCGCATGATACACGGGATCCCATGCGCCGCGCGCTGGATGGTGAGCATATTAGCGGTGGTCAGCACCCCGCGCTCCTTCCCATCAATGCTCAACTCTGCGCTCTTGCGCGCCTCGGCCGGTTGTCGCAGATGAAAGGTTGAGCTGAATGGCAGCACGAGCGGGCGAAAGGACAGCGAGCGCGGGCAGATGGGGGTGACCAGGATGGATTCCACCAGCGGATGCACGATGGACCCGCCCGACGAGAGGGAGTAGGCTGTTGAGCCGGTCGGGGTCGAGACCACCATCCCGTCTGCAATGCACCGCGTGAGGTGTCGTCCATCCATAGAGATATCCATCACCGTCAAGTGCGGGCTCGAGCCACGATGCAGGTTGATTTCATTCATGGCATTCCCGAGATGAATCGTGCGCTCGGTCTCCTCGTCGCGTCGCTCTGCCGCCAGTCGTGAGCGAAACATGACCTCGGCGCGACTCGTCATCAGATGCTCCAGCGCGCGCTCGTGCTCGTGAAAGTACCACGGCGTGAGAAAGCCCAGACTGCCCATGCTGAACGAGAGGATGGGCGGCGGCGAGGCAGAGAAGGAGAAGAGCGACGCCGCGTGCAGGATGGTCCCGTCCCCGCCTAGCGTCACCACCGCATCAATCTTGCTCTCGTACATTCCATTCGCCACGCGGCGTCGACGCCCGAATGGGATTTCAGATAGACTGGTCTGTAGCTCGTGCGGGGCAGCATGCGAAGCAATGGTATCCTGCGCATCGCAGACGTAGATGGTAAATGGCACGCGTGCAGATAGCCCGAGGGCAAGATGGGGCTCGACGACGATATTGGCGGCATACTTGTCGTGGAGATGCGTGGCCAGGGTGCGGGTGTGCGCATGCGCCTTTTCGTCGCCCGTGCGTTTGGCCACGAGCAGGATGTTTTTGGGGGCGCGAGGGAAGAAGGCGGAGTGCATGTGCTCCATGCTGCCCCTCTCATACCGTGCTTCCTCTCGCGCAGGCAGCCCAGCGGCACTCTCTACCCCGTGTCTTGCCGTGCTCGAGGAGAACCACCCCTTCCCTCTCATCCCCATCGGACTCCTCCCTCTCATCCTCACCGAATTCCTCATGTCATTCTAGTCATATTCCCATCTTCATCTCATGGTCTGATGTGGGGATGAGCATCTGGTCGGTCGCTCTCAGACGCCGCATTGGAGTGCGCTGCACGACCTCTCTCAGCCCTGTGGCCTACTACTCCCTCTTCCCCGCCACCTTTCCCAACGGACCTCCGCCGCATGCGTCCTTCCACATCAATCCGCGGGCGCTGCGTGACGAGTACATCAGGCTGCAGGCCATCAACCACCCGGACCGGGCATCCCCGCCTGGACGAAGCGCCGCCGAGCGCACGTCGGCTGTCATTAACGAAGCCTACGAGAAGCTGCTCGATCCGTATGCTCGCGCCCTGCACCTGCTCTCCCTCCATGGCATCGAGATCAAAGAGGAGGTCGTGGAGGAGGCGGAGGGGGACTTGCTGATGCGGGTGATGGAGGCCCGGGAGGCTCTGGAGGAGGCGCAGACAAAGGAGGATGTGGTGGTCATGCAGGAGCAGAATGAAGAGCGCGTGCATAGGGTGGAAGGTGGTATTGCGGACGCATTTGCAGGGGAAGACTACGCAAGGGCACGCGGGCTGGTGCCCGAGCTGCGGTACTGGCTGAATATTCGCAGCGCGCTCAGGGAGTGGGAGCCGGGCGTGGAACCGGTCGTGCATCACTAGTTATGCATATACGTATGTAAATCTACCTAAACTCCCACGTGTGGAAAACATCCTAAACATATCATATCCGGTCGCAAAAAGTAAGAAATATCCCATCCCTCGGATCACATCTCCATGCGCCAGTCTCCCTCTTCCTCCAGGTTCGGCAGGATCTGGCCCGGGCCCGTGTGCGCCACGCCGGTCGCCATGGTCGGCCCATACTCGCCTTCATACACCACGGCCCCTGCACTGCGCCTGGAATCGACCCATGCGAGAGGCACAGATGTCAAGATGTCGGATGCAGTCGGTCTCTCGGAGGCTTCTGGCGATAGCAGCCAGCGTACAAACCCTTCCATGACTCCCTTCTGCAGCGGACAGTCGTCGGCTGGGTCTTCGATCTTGGCAACATGCGTCTCCGTGCCGTCTCCGAGCTCCACCGACGCATCAGACAGGTCGCCCGAGCGAAGCTTTTGCCACGGTAGTCCATTGTCAGGGAGCACCACGTTCGCTGCAATTTCCAGCATGATCAGGCCGAGTGAAAAGACGTCGGCTGCTGGTGAGTAAGTCTGTTTGGTCAAGACCTCGGGAGCAATGTATTCCCGGTCTCCTTCGCGCTCCGTCGAACCTGACATGGACGGCCATGACGTGGCCATCCCAAAGTCTCCAATCTTCAGCGTACCCTCAAAGGTGATGAGAATGTTGGCCGGTTTGAGGTCGAGGTGGATATACCCTATTTCGTGGATATGTTGCAGCCCCAGCGAGATCTCCAGCAGCATCTTCCAGCACCGAAACTCCTCCACCCGTCCCTGCCGTCCATGCTCGCTGAGAAAGACGTCGAGTGATCCATTCTCACAAAACTCAGTCTGAATATACAAATGACCCTCGTCCTCAAAACTCTCCACCAACTCCACAATG
>JAABUZ0100008249.1_pt1 | contig 12304 bp, 7 predicted proteins | sample 5562091 | NCBI WGS metagenome assembly JAABUZ01 (sample SAMN12813069, study PRJNA571459) | rock metagenome | isolation source: Antarctica rocks | place: Antarctica: Victoria Land, Linnaeus Terrace sud | collected 2015-12-21 | reverse complement strand
AGAATACTCTTCCAAAGAGCTTGTGAAGAATCGAAGTTCTACTAACTCCAGTAGTAGCTTCGCCTGTTAAGTCTCTGATCAGGTTGTTGGATATACCAATATAATCGTTTGTAGCTAATTCTATTGATTCTACAATATGGCGAAAATATCCTTATACTCTCATAAAGATATATCGGCGTTTCAACGTTTATCCCTGCCTCGTAAAGTCCTTGGATTTCTGGCGCTTGCCGTTATTTTGCAGATCACAACCAGCTTATTATTCAGTCAGTCCCAAACAGCCACGCCGCGTCCTTTGTTGCTGCGGGCCGCCCGCATGGTGGATATAAGCAGCGGCCAGCTTATTAAACCCGGCGAAATCCTAGTTGCCAATGAGCGGATCATAGCGGCGGGATCACATATTCCAGTTCCCCCAGGAGCCGAAATCCTGGAACTTGGGAACCGCACCTTACTCCCCGGCCTAATTGATGCGCATATTCATCTGTTCCTGCATCCTGGGGCCGAGGATCTGCAAACCGTGGAAGAATCAGTTCCGCAGCGGGTTATTCTGGCCATCCTGGCTGCGCGCGACGACCTGATGGCTGGATTTACGGCTGAGCGGGATATGGGCACTGAAGGCGCGGGCTCCGCCGACACCGCCGTGCGCGATGCCATTGACAAAGGCTCCATCCCCGGCCCGCGGCTGCGCATTAGCGGCAACGCCATCGATATTCTGGGCGGCCACGAGGATGCGAATCGGTTCAACCCGGAACAGCACGTTCTTTCAAACGCCACCCGAGCCAACGGAACAGCCGAACTGATTTCCGCCATTCGCCAGCAGTTCAAGGAAGGCGCTGACTTCATCAAAATCTATGAAACCGGCCGCGATTCATTGGAGAACGGTAAATTCTCAACGCCTTATCAGTACTCGGAAGCGGAACTAAGCGCAGCCGTGCAGGAAGCGGCGCGGGTCGGAAAGAGCATCGCCGTTCACGCCACCGGCGAGCCCGGCACATTGTATGCGGCCAAGGCTGGCGTGGCTTCTGTCGATCATGCCGACCAACTCAGCCGGGAAACGATGCAACTCCTGCGCGAGCGGCAAATTTTTGCCGTACCCACTTTCACGATCTCCGAATACTTCGCGCAACACGCGGCCACGCCCGCCCAGGGAGAACGTTTACAACAAGAATTGGAGTTTCACGCGCGCGAGTTTCGCAAGCAGCTGGAAGCTGGAGTGCCGATGGCCGTCGGTTCAGACGCGGGGCCTTTCCCCCACGGGACTCAGGCGCGAGAGTTTGAGTTGATGGTCAAATATGGGATGACCCCCGCCGGCGTGCTGCAGGCAGACCTCCTGCACGGCGCGAAACTGTTGGGCTGGGACGGTCAAATCGGACAACTGAAACCGGGTTTTTTCGCGGACATCATTGCCGTAAACGGCGATCCCTTAACGGACATCAGCACGCTCAAGCAGGTAACGTTTGTCATGAAAAACGGCACAGTCTACAAAAAGTAGTCTTTTATCCCATCCTGTTGGGTTTATAGTAAGGGCACAGCGGGGCATTTTGTAACCCGCGGAACGGCAGCACGTCAAGTTGGAAAAGGAAAGGATCGCGAGGTTGGCGCGCCAGAACCCCAAGGGGAGCGAACCGAAGCTCAGCGGCAATGTGATTGTCGGCGAATTGCTCCGAAACATGGAGGTGGGCCGGTTCGAGATGGCGTACACCGTACTGCTGCCCTGTGTGTTTACGGTTTATCTCCATCCGGAAGATCATGCCGCGCTCAACGGCGTTTTCGACCACATTGCGGAAGACGCTAAACGAGCGCTGCGTGCTCGCGTTACCGAACTAAATACGCCTTCCAGCTCTTTCTTAAAACGAGGCAAGAGCGAAACGCCGAAAGAGCATAAAATCGCCTGCCGGGATTGGAGCATTGAATTTTTTCCCGAGGTCGAGGTGCCCCGGAGCGATGTCGAGATCCATTCAGAGCTGAACGAAGTCGCCCAGCCCGGTTACCGGGGAACCAAGACGACTCTCATGGAACGGGAGCCGTCCGTCTCGACGCAAAGAACCTCCCTGGTCCAGCCTGTTGCAAGGCGACACAACGCCGAAAGCATTTACGCGGAAATTCGGTATCAAGACGAATCCGGGCCGCAAACCTACGCGGTTTCGCAGAACCAGATCAAGATCGGAAGAAGCGGAGATAGCGGGGGCGTGGATCTCCCGCTTTGCGTCAGCGACGAAGTTTCGCGAGAACACCTGATTATTACCCGTGACGCGGCTACCGGCTTCTTCTTCATCAGCGATTGCAGCACGAACGGCACTTGGCTGAACGGAAAAAGGCTGCGCAAGGGCGTCAAGGAAAAGCTGCCCGCGAGAGCCGAGATCAACGTGGGAGAAGTTCTGACCTTGCAGTTTGAGTCACGGCTATGACGATCTTTCCTTCGCTCCACATTCCGTTCGTCCTGTTGTTTCTTTCCTTCACGGTGGTTTTCGCGTGGGCGAACTGGGGGAATCCGAAGCAGCCATGAAAACCGCCGCGGCTCTCCACATCGGATTTGAAAGCCACCCTGGGCTTCATCGCGCGATCAACGAAGATCGCCTTCTGATCGATGAAACGCGCGGTATTTTTCTGGTGGTCGACGGCTTGGGTGGTCATGCGGCCGGGGAAACAGCGGCGGAAATCGCGGCGCAAACCATTCGCGAACACTTCGCGAGTCTGAACCCGGAAGAAAACCTGGAAGAGCCGATCAAAGAAGCCATCACAGACGCAAATAATCGAATTTTTGAATTGGCGCAAAGCCACGAACAGTGGGCAGGCATGGCTTGCGTGCTGACGCTAGCGATTGTAGGCGACGAGTGCGCCACCGTGGGGCACGTCGGTGATTCCCGCCTCTACCTGGCCCGCAACGGAGACATGCGAAAAGTCACTTCCGACCATTCACCGATCGGCGAGTTGGAGGAAAGCGGCGAGTTAACGGAAGAGGAGGCCATGCGGCACCCTCGTCGGCACGAGGTGTTCCGCGATGTCGGTTCGGAGCGGAGGCAACGGGACGACCCGCGCTTTGTTCAAGTAGAACGAACGGCTTTCCCCTTCGATGCCGCGCTGCTCCTCTGTAGCGATGGCTTAACCGATGCCATGACCACCGCCGATATCAATCAAATTATTGAAGGCTATCGAGGAGATCCGCAGGAGATCGCAAAAGGGTTGGTGAACGCCGCCAATGCGTCGGGTGGAAAAGATAATGTCAGTGTTATTTTCGTGGCCGGCCCGGAGTTCAGGGCAGGCAAACAGCCGGTTTCGGCGTCGGCTACGGATCGCCATACCATCACCCGCATGAGAGTTGCGCCAAGCAGACGGTCGATAGTCTTGCAAAGGCTTCCTTGGCTGCTGGCCGGCATATTGCTGGGCATTCCCATCTGGGCGATTTCAGAAAGGATGATGCCACACGGAGCGACTCCCGCGCAAAACCTTGTGAAAGCAAGGCTGCCCGGACACATGGCGGTTAATCCCGCCGATCCTCGGGGCATCATGAATGCGCTCGCCAATGCCTTGCCGGGAGATGTCATTGATGTCCCTCCCGGCGATTACCTCGGCCCCCTCGTGCTGAAAGATCAAGTCAGCATTATTGGTCCTCTTGCCGGCCACGCTATTGTCCGCAGCGATCCAGCTTCCTCCACCAATCCAGGCATAGGGCTCACTGCGTCGGGCGTTCACAATGCGCGGCTTGAAAACCTTGCGGTGGTCAGCGATGAAACCCACCCCCTGCGGATTGGAATTTCGGTGGCTGATTCGGTTGTCAACATCGTGAACAGCAAAATATCAGGCGCCATAGAAACAGGTATTCGCATTGAGGGAAAATCGGAAGCAACACTGATTGCCAACATCGTTTCCGAGAACTCCGGCGCGGGTGTGACGGCCAAGGACCAGAGCTTTGTGCGCCTTGCCGGTAATTGGATCACTGACAACGGCAAAGTGGCTGGAATGTTGAGAGCGGGTCTGGAAATAACACCGGCAGTCCAGTTGGAAGCAACGAACAACCTGTTCTTACGCAACGGTCTTTCCGACTTGAACGCCTTGTCGCCCCATGCCGGAGAGCAACTGCGAGGGAAAAATCTTTTCGAGAAAAAGGGCGCTTTCTCCGCTGTAGCCGGTAAATAGCTCGGGGGAAATGTAAACCATGGGTCCTCTTGAGAACTTCGGCAAATACAAGATCATTCGCAAGCTAAGCCGGAGCATGACGGATGTTTATCTGGCTCTCGACGGCGAGATGAACCGAACGGTGGTATTGAAGATCATCGAGCACTCGCGCGACGACTTTACGCAGTTGATCATAGAGGCCGAAGCGCGAGGCGCGCAACTGCAAAAACAACTGCACACATCGGACCCAAGAATTTTAGAAGTTTATGAATGGGGCGAGGCCGACGGCTGCTTCTTTGTGGCCCTGGAATACTTCGAAGGCCGGACGCTTGCTGAAATTTTGAAGGCGGAAAGCAGGATAGATCCGCAGCGCGCGGCGCGTTACGCGGCCGAAATCTGCAATCAGCTCCGAACTCTGCACACGTTTACGTCTTACTTGAATGGTCATCCGATAGCGGTTGTGCATGGAGACGTGAAGCCGTCAAACATTCAATTGAATGCCGACGACGTACTGCGACTGCTTGATTTCGGCATAGCAAAGGTCATTACCGCCACGCACAATTTAACGCACCACAACCTGGGTAGCCCAAGCTACTGTTCGCCGGAAAGAATCAGCAACTCGCAAGTCGACCCGCATGCCGATCTGTGGGCTGTGGGAGTCAGCTTATACGAAATGATAGCGGGAACTCCGCCCTACCAAGCGCCGGAAACCCGCAAGTTGGAAGCGCTGATTCAATCGCGAAAGCCGCCCCGCGTTTTGCCGGAGAGTTGCCCCTCTCCATTGAGAGGAATCGTCGCTAAAGCGCTGGCGCCGGACATCAGGCGGCGCTATCAATCCGCGCAGGAATTTGAAAGCGATCTGCGATGTTTTCTCCAAAACCGCCTCACCGTGGCGGAAATGGAAGCAAAAAATAAAGCGGACGCGACGGTGGAACGGCCGCGAGCCGCGGTAAGCGCTTCAAAAGGAGCCTTTGCGGAAAACCATAAGCCGATGGTGGTTCCCAAAGTCAAGCTCCGCCATGGGAAAGCGTGGGATGACCTGACGAACGTTGCGATTGCCTTGTTGGCAGGGGTACTGGCGGGGCTTTTGCTTTTTATCCCTCTTAGCTATTCTTACCGATTTGCTCACCTGACCCGGAACCTGAAAGCCAACCGGGATTACGCGCACGAAGATTCGCAAGCCATCGAGAAGGATTGGACTTTATATGAGGAGCTGCGGAAAAGAAACGGCTTTTTAGGCCAATTTTCGCCCGCCAACACCCTCGCCGGACCACTGCGCCAAAACCTGTTGACGGCGGCGAACAGCATTCTTGACGGTTTCCGCAACAGCTCCGACACGGAATTAAGTGATTTTGATTGGGCCAAGGCGCTCCTGTGCCTCCGGCACACTTTGGAACTGGATTCATCCGACATCAAGGCGAGAAGCGAACTCGCGCTATGCACCGGCTATCTGACCTTTCAGCAAAATCCGAAACTGCCCCGGGCGGCATTAAGCATCGACCATTTTCGGCAAGCTGAATCATACCTGCCGCGCTCGCCCGATCCGCACTTGGCCTTGGCGCGAGTTTACATTTACGCGTACCACAATGTAGGGCAAGCCGCGGCTGAGTTGCACCAGGCGCAACGGCTTGGCTATCGATTAGGTCCGCGAGAAGCCGAACAACAAGGAGATGGCTACCTGTTCCGGGCGGAGTCAGCGCTTTCACGCGCTCGGCTTACTCCACCATCCGCCTTCGCCGAACGGCAGCGCTGGCTGCAATTGGCCGGCGATGACTTCGAGCGCGCCGTCAAATTATATGAACCAATCGCCGGGTTTTCGAAGGTTAATGCCAATCTCCAGCATTTACAGCAGGACCGGGCCGAAGGAGCCAAGCTCCGTCTTCAACCGGTTCGCTCGACAGCGATACGGACACACTTTGTAAAGCGCTACTCTTTTTCGCGCCGATGGCAATAACCAAGACTTGGGAGAACAGCGAAGCTGCCAAGCTGCTCCTCCTCGAAGAACAGAAGGTCAGCAAACGACCGAAAGAATTTATTTTTCTATGCGGCGCATCGCTGCTCGCTCTTGGCGGATTGCTGCTGGTGTATGCAGCCAAAACTCAGAGTTTTAGTGGGGAGGAGCAGCGGCTACAGCAGGGGCGAGTCGTCAATCTAAACGCCGTGCGCCAGCCCAACGAACTCCTGCCCGCCTTGAGCGGCATCGCAGGAGATCAACAGGCCGACATCGCCGCGCGGCTGTTTGAATTCATCCAGGAGCGCAAGCCATTGGCGAACGTGGGAACGCTTTCCCGGCTGCGCGGCGCGGAAGGCAAACGCCCGCTGGTTCCCCTAGCGCGGATAAAACCTTTGACGGTGGTTCGAACACCACACGAATTCCGCCAGGAGGTCCTGGAATGGTGCGGCCTGTACCTGCTCGCGTTTTGGGTGGTGCATCTTATTTATCGCTGGCGCCGCATGCAATTTGATCAGGCAATTCTGCCGGCAATTCATTTACTGACCGCGATGGGACTGATGGCCATGCTCAGCCTTCGTGATCCCTTGCGCGATAGCCTCGAATTCAAAAAGTTTGTCCTGGGAGTTCTGCTCGGCTGCGCCATTCTCCTTTTCCCGCTCTTAAAGTTGTTTGATTATCGGCGTTATTCACGCCTGGTTTATACGCCGCTGTTTGGAGCGCTGGCGTTCTTTGCCGCGGTTTGGCGGTTTGGCTCCGGTCCCGTCGGCAGCGACGCCAAAGTCAACCTGGGGCCATTCCAGCCCGTGGAGCTGGTAAAGCTGCTGCTTGTCTTTTTCATGGCCGGTTATTTTGCCCGGGAATGGGAAAAGCTTCGCGACTTGCATCAACGCGCCTTTGTGCCGGGTTTTCTGCGCTTTCTCGAACTGCCGCGCGCCCGTCACGCCTTGCCGGTCATGAGCGCGGTGGCTTGCGCTTTATTGTTCTTCTTTGTGCTGAAGGACATGGGACCCGCGCTGGTGGTCGGCTTCCTTTTTCTTCTCACTTTCGCGGTGGCGCGCGGAAAAGCAGGATTAGCGATGACCGGCCTGCTCTTGCTCATTGCTGGAGTCACCATCGGGTATCACCTCGGGGCACCGCATACCGTAGCCGACCGGGTCAGCATGTGGCTCTCGCCTTGGGACAACAATGTGCGAGGCGGCGATCAGTTGGCGCAATCTCTTTGGGCCTTCGCCACAGGCGGCCCCTGGGGTTCAGGTCCAGGTTATGGAGATCCGAGCGTCATCCCCGCTGGACATACTGACCTGATTCTTGCCTCCCTTGCCGAGGAGTGGGGAATGGGCGGCGTCCTTGCCGTAGCGGCTTTATTCACGTTCCTGGTGCATAAAGCCCTGCGTATTTCATCGCAAGCGCCGGATGAGTATGGATTTTTTCTTGCTTTGGGTTTCGGCGTGCTTCTTGCGCTGGAAATGCTGCTGATTTCAGGAGGAGCGTTGGGTGCGATTCCGCTGTCGGGAGTCGTATCGCCCTTTCTCAGCTCGGGCAACACCGCCATGCTGGCAAATTTTGCTATCTGCGCGGTACTGTTGAACATTTCACAGCAGACAGCAAAAATCCATGCAGCGGATGAAGGGATAGTGCCCATCGGCGCTATTTTTCGTCTGCCTACCCAAGCTATCTCCTGGGCTTTGGGACTCTGCGCCTTGGCGCTGGTGTGGCGCGCCGCTTATCTTCAGCTCGTCCACGGGGAAGAACTGATCGCGCAAACGACGCTCGTCTTTACTCAGGACGGCGTCAAGCGGCCCTTGCGCAATCCGCGTTTAAACCTGCTGGCGGCATCCATTCCACGCGGCAGCATATTTGACCGCAACGGCATTGTGCTCGCTACCGGCAACTGGGACCTGCTCGAAAAACAGCGGGATCAAATCGCAAAAATAAGTTCTTCTCTCGACAACAGTTGCGCTACCCCCGGCGCGCGCTGCTACCCGTTTGGTCCGGCGACGGTTCACTTGCTTGGCGACCTGCGCACGGGGGAAAGGTTTCACGCTTCCAACGCTTCGCTGATTGAACATGATTCCAACGCCAAGCTGCAAGGGTACACGGATTACCGAAAGCTTGCGCCGGTCATCAGATACAGACATCACCCGGAGAACCCGGCCTTGCAGTCTTTGCTTCGCCGTGATCGGGACGTGCATACAACCATCGACATTCGGCTGCAATGGAGAGCCGCCGAAATACTCAGAAACCGGCTGGAGCGCACCGGGAAAAAGGGTGCGATTGCGGTAATTGATCCCTACAACGGCGAAGTCCTGGCATTGGCCTCCTGGCCCATGCCTGTTGATCTAAGGGAAGGCACATCCGATGAATTGCTGGATCGCGCGCGCTACGGGCAATACCCTCCCGGATCAACATTTAAGCTGGTCACCGCCATGGCTGCCCTGCGTTCCAGTCCGGCGATAGTCAGCCGCACGTATGCCTGTCGAAGACTGGAGGATGGACGGGCAGGCACAATCATTAAAGGCTGGCGTCGCCTCATCCGCGACGACATCGGAGATCATCCGCATGGAACTCTAAACCTGGCCCAGGCGATAACAGTCTCCTGTAACGCTTACTTTGCGCAGCTAGGCGTCAATGATGTGGGATCGAAGAACCTGAAAGAAACAGCGGACTTGCTGGAGGTACAGACCGGCGGCCTGCAAGACTTGCGGCAAATGCTGCCGTTTGCCGCCTATGGGCAGGGGCCGGTGATTACAACTCCTTTCAAGATGGCGCGCATCGCCGCAACAGTGGCGGCAGGCGGATTGATGCCGGAAGGACATTGGGTTGCGGACGAAAGCAACTCGCGAAGAGCTGAGCCGCGGCGCGTGATTTCCGGTGATGCCGCGTCTTTTCTGGCAAAGGCAATGCGCTCGGTCGTAACGGGGGGAACGGCCCGAACGGCCATGAACGGTTTGGCTGTCGACGTGGCGGGAAAAACCGGAACGGCCCAGTTGGACACCGGCGAACCGCACTCCTGGTTTGCGGGTTTTGCTCCGTACGAAACGCAAGCGGGAGCGGAAGCTAATCATAGAATTGCTTTTGCCGTGCTGGTGGAGCACGGAGGTTACGGCGCGCAGGTAGCCGCGCCGATGGCGCGCGAGCTGGTGGAATCGGCCCAACAGCTTGGCGTTATCATGAATCATCCTTCCGGCGGGAGATGACAGCGATTGTGTCAAACATGATCGAAAAGCTTGGTAAAACCATTTTTGAAGCTCCGTTTGGAGCGGGCAGACTGGCAAAGGACGCGCCGGAGCTTGCCGAAATCCGCATTGCGATGCTCGACGAAATCAAGGCAAAAACCCATCGAGCGGGCGGCAAGACAGTTTTCCCCTTCAATCTTCTTCGGATAAAGTTGCGCGGTATTCCAGAGTCACAGGCCGGCGCTCTCCAGACGGATTTCCTGGCTGGTTATCTGGCGGGAGAAGCGCGCGAATCATTGCAGCGTTCCCACTGCCGTTTTCCGGAAGAGCTGGCCGTGGAAATACAAACAGCGCCCGCCTTGCCGTCGGAGGCGGAAGGCTGGATCACGATTGAAACCGAGTCCCGGCCCGTGGACAAACCCGAGCCGCCCGTGCGCCCGCGCAAGCCAGCGAAGTTGATTGTGCTGGCCGGAACAGCCAATCAAAAGGAACTGACGCTGGAGAAGACGCGAACCAATATCGGACGAACAGCGGAAGTTTTTCGCTCAGCGGGTCCTTCGAGGCGCAATGACTTGGCCTTCAGCGGAGAAAGCGAAGCCAATTGTACCGTTTCCAGGGAACATGCGCACATTCTGTACTCCCCAAAGACCGGCGAGTACCGGCTATTCAATGACCGTTGGTATAAGGATCAAGCGCAGTGCGGCATTTGGATTGTTCGCGATGGGCTCAGTCAACCTGTTCATCGGGGAGCACGCGGATTTCTGCTTAAAACAGGCGACGAAATCCATCTGGGAAACACAATTACACGGTTTCAACAGAAGTAATCATCAACTTGCGAGTTTTAGTACTCGCGCAAGTAGTTGGCGGTTGACCCTGTTGCCCTACAATAGATAGACCAAGCAAGCCAATTCCACATAACGGGAGCTTCATGACCTATCAGTCTTTTTTTGGCAAGGCATCAAAATGCCTTTGCCTTCCCCTTTTAACATCGGCGCTTTCTTTTAGCGCGGTAATTTATGACAGCGGTATCGCAGCTTTAAAAGCAACAGATCCCATTCAAATTGGAAGATTAAGCCGCAGCGGCGTTCCCAGCGACTGGTCCGCGTCAAAAGCGTTTCCAGGCGTACTGAATTCAACAACTGCTTATCGTTATGAAAGCTCTGCGATTCCAGTCAGCCCCTTTCCGTACCTGCAAATCACTTTTGACGACATCTCTGGCACTGGCTATGATTTCGCGTCAGCATATCTGAATTCTTATGTCCCAAGTAGCACAGCGGCAAATCGTGGCCTAGACGTTAATTACCTAGGAGACGCGGGCAGTTCCGGAAATTATTTCGGCACTGATCCGGCGACCTTTCAAATCGTGATGCCATCAACAGCCAGTCAACTGCTGGTTGTCGTGAATGACGCAACGGGAACAACAAGTGGTATTGGAGCAAACTTTCGTGTTCTTGTTGAAGGCTTTTACGATACCAACTTCAACGACACAACGCCAACCCCGGAACCCGCAACGATGGCTTTGAGCGGCACGGGCTTCGCGGTTGCCGCCATTGCCGCTTACCGGCGCAAACGGAAGCAAAACGAGTTAGCGTAAATCCAAACTTACACTAAAAGCCAAAAAGCCGACCGGCATGACCCAGTCGGCTTTTTATTTATGACCACTCTATTAGTAACCCAAAGCTGCTTGCACAGCAGGCAGGGCCATGGTGATCCCATAGCCGGAGTCACGGTCCACCCCTGGCGCCATTGTGTCCATCGCCGTGCTGGTCATGATGCTCTTGATCTGCACGTTGGTCAGACTCGGATTGGCCGACTTCACCAGCGCTGCAATCGCCGCCGCGTGCGGAGCCGCCGCTGACGTGCCGAAGAAGGGCAAAAATCCAGGCGTTTTCGTGAACACTCCATCCGCCGCCGTCAGATCCGGCTTCTGCAAGATTGTTCCACCGCTGGTTCCGAACAAGTAATTACCGGGTGTAATGGGCGTGCCGTCAGGATGATAGAAAATCTTGCGCGGCCCGTCGGAACTGAAAGTCTCAATCGGATTGGCAAAGCCTGTGAACGGCTGCGTGCCTTTATGCGCGCTGCTCCAGGCCGTCGCCGCCATTGATACCGTATTCAACCCCGCATTGTGACCAAAAGTCGCGCCGGAAGTGCCGATGGAAAGCCGACCGCGCTCCGTGTCAAGGTGTAAAGCGCGAGGAACTCCGCTATAGAGAACTACAACTAAACGGTCCCCCACCGCTGGGCAGTACCCAGAAGCGGAAGCTGTTCCGCAATTGTTGCCTCGGTAGACATATTCGTAAGGGTCCTGCGTTCCTGATTGCGTATCTATCGATAAGGCTTTGATAGTGGTGCCTGTGCTATTCAGAACGAAAAAGTCATAATCGTTGTTGCTGGCACCGAGCGGATCTGACCATTGTATATCAAGAAAAGTGCTGGTAGCCGTAAGAGTATTGTAGAGCTGAGGCGTCCCGGATAGAGAAAAGTCGTGAATCCGAACTGATGCCCCCTCGACAATATCGATGAGCGTGCCTGCATCGCCACCATCTTTGAAATCTCCTTCCCACGTTCCGGAAGTTCGATTTGTCAGATTGCCGCTATTAGCGGCTGAAGAGAAATAAAGAGCGCCATCCGCAGTAACGTCATTTACCGCCAAAGCAACAGTGCTGTCCTGAAATGCGCCTTCGTCGAAATAGGAAACGTCATCGACGATAATGTCGCAGCCGTAAGTAAAGCGCAGTGTCCGGATGTTATCAGCAAAACTGCTCTCGCTTGTAAAGGCAGTCGCGAAAAACAGCTTCGCGCCAGGAGCAATATCGTGAACAATCTCCATCATTGCCGTACCTTCGTCACCGCCGTTATCTGGTCCTTGCTGGTTAGGCAGAACAGTGACATCAGGCGGCAGATCACCGCTGGCAATTAAAGCGGCAACACGCGTCGGTAGAGCACTGTCGGAAAGGACTCCCACTTTGACGCCTGTTCCGTCATAGCCAAGCTGAACGGCTTGGTTAGCGCCATGAGTCATGTAGCCTTGGCTCGTTACAGCGCCAATAAAAGGCGC
>JAABUZ0100008248.1_pt1 | contig 12304 bp, 11 predicted proteins | sample 5562091 | NCBI WGS metagenome assembly JAABUZ01 (sample SAMN12813069, study PRJNA571459) | rock metagenome | isolation source: Antarctica rocks | place: Antarctica: Victoria Land, Linnaeus Terrace sud | collected 2015-12-21 | reverse complement strand
GCGGCGCAGCCGCCACGGAGCCCCGACGAACGCGCGGTTGGCGACGGTGGCAAAGCCGGCCTCATCACAGCGCAGGGCGAGCAGCAGGTGCGCGATCCGGTCGGCGGCCGGCAGCTCTGAGTCGCGGCCCGCGACGCAGTAGCAGTGAACCCGCCGGCCCGATGGCGGGATCAGCAGCGCGCCCGCCTCGGCCACGAGCCAGCTGCCGAGCGCGCCCGGCTCGAGCACCAGCCCGGTCTCGGTGAACAGCGCGAAGGCTTCGCGGTCCAGCAGGTCGGCCAGCATCCCGAGCGCGCGCTCCTGCGGCCCGGCTCCGGCGGCACTGCGCTTGGGACGCACGACGTTGGCCCCGCGGGCCGCGTACAGGGCGGGCACGATCCAGGCGTGGGCGACGAGCACCAGCCCGAGCGGGGCCGTGATCGGCGCGGCCACGGCGAGAAAGACGGCGAAGGCGAGAAACGGCACCACCTGGGCGGCCGTCGAGGCGGTCCACAGCCGGCCGTCGCGCACGAGCGTGCCCGGGTCCACCCGCCGGCGCCAGTACACGGAGGCCAGCTCGGGCAGCGGGGCGGCGGTCTCCACGCTGATCGGGGCCCTACCCGCCGGCGATCGGCCGGCGCAGGATCACCAGGGCCTGCTCATCGCCAGGCAGCTCGCGCACCTGCTCGGCCCGGCCGGCGCCCTGCGACAGGACGGCGATGTAGCCGGCATCGAGCTCGGCCCGCAGCGCGGCCGCGGCCGTGGCCTGGGACGCCGCGTCGGCGGGGCTCCACTGCGCCACGACCGAGTGTCCGCTGCGGTCCATGCGAATCAACTGAGCCATCGGTTCTCCTCACGATCGGTGTCCTGCCCATGCTACGCCTCGGTGACCGCCCGGCCCGGTGCGGCGTAGAGTCCTGCCCGTGTTCACCGGCGTGCCGCCCGCCCCCGGGACGATCGCTCCGCAGCGCCCGTGAGGCTCCGGCTCGAGCCGGTCCGGGCACCGCTGCGCCGCCCGTTCACCGCTGCCCACGGCGCGCTCACCGAGCGCGAGCTGCTGCTGGTCGGCCTCGAGGCCGCCGACGGGCTCACCGGCTGGGGTGAGGCCGCGCCGCTGCCCTCCTACGACGGAGTCTCGATGTCCGAGGTGTGCGCGGCGCTGGAGGCCTGCCGCCCCCTGCTGGCCGGCGCCGATCGCGATCCGCCGCCGCAGGTGATCGCGCGGTGTGCCGAGGTCGTCCTGCTCGCGCCCGCGCTGGCCGCGCTCGACCTCGCCCTCTGGGATCTCGCTGGACGCCGGGTGCAGATGCCGGCCTGGCAGCTGCTCGGGGCCGCGGCCGCGCCCGAGCCGGTCCGGGTCAACTGGACGCTGACCGCGCCCGATCGCTCGGGCGCTGCCGAGCAGGCGGCCCAGGCTCGGGCCGCCGGGTTTGACACCGTCAAGGCCAAGGTCGCGATCGGTGACGATCACGGCCGGCTGGCCGCGGTTCGCGCCTTCGCCGGGCCGCAGATGAACATCCGGATCGACGCCAACGGCGCCTGGACACCCGCCGAGGCCGACGTCGCCCTGCGGACGCTGGAGCCGATCGGGATCGAGCTGTGCGAGGAGCCGGTCTCGGGCCTGGCGGCGATCCGCGCGCTGGACGGGATGACCGGCGTGCCGCTGGCGCTGGACGAATCAGCGTCCGATCCCCGGGCGTTGGACGCGCCCGCGTGCGCGCTCATGTGCCTGAAGATCTCACGCTGCGGCGGCCTCTACGGGCTGCTAGAGACCGCTCGCCGGGCCCGGGCGGTCGGCTATGAGGTGTTCCTGGCCTCCACCCTGGACGGGCCGTTCGGCATCGCCGCCGCCCTGCACGCGGCCGCGCTGATCACGCCGGCGCGAGCAAGCGGCCTGGCCACCCTGGGCGGCTTCGCCGACCGTGAGGATCCGCTGCCGCCACGCCACGGCCGGATCGCGGTACCCACGGGCCCCGGGCTCGGCGACGGCCTGCTGGACTGGTACCGCGACTAGCCTGCGATCACGGTCGCCACTGCCTCGGGGGCCTGCAGATGCACGGCGTGGCCGACGTCGGGTACGACCACGACCTCGCCGCTCGGCAACGCCGCCGCCATCCGCTCGGCGATCGCTAGGAACTTCGCATCGCACTCCCCGACCACCAGCGTCACCGGGATGGTCAGTTGATCCAGCCGCTCCCACAACGACGGCAACGCACCCGTACCCAGGCCGCGCAGGGCCCGGGCCAGGCCCTGCGGGGTGCTGCGCAGGCGGTCGGCGTGAACCTCGGCCGCCACCGCCGCGGGCAGTCCGGCCAGCACCGGGGTCTGCGCCCAGCGCTGCGCGAACGCCTCGATCGTCATGGCCTGCACCTGATCAGCGAGCCGTTCATCGGCCGCGCGGCGGGCGGCCCGCTCACCGGCATCGGCCAAACCGGGACTGGCCCCGATGAGCACGAGCCGGCGGACCCGCCGCCCAGCCGCGAGCGCGGCATGCAGGGCAATCCGCCCTCCCATCGAGTACCCGACGAGATCGCAGCGATCGGCGGCGAGGGTGCCGAGATCGCCGAGTACGGCGTCCAGTGACACCGGCGTCACCGCCGACGCCGAGGCGTGCCCGCGCAGGTCGCGCGCCAGCGGCCGGTAGCGTTCGCCCAGCGCGTCAGCCACCCGCCGCCAGCTCGCTCCGCTGTGCGTGAAGCCGTGCAGCAGGACCAGCTCGGACGCCATTGCCGAAATCATGACCGCAACCGACTCCTACCTGCTGCTGCGCGCCTTCTGCGAGGAGCTGGGCCGGTGCGGGCTCGCGCACGCATGCACATCTCCCGGCTCTCGGTCCACTCCGCTCGTGCTCTCACTCGTGCGAGAGCCGGCGATCGAGACGTGGTCACACATCGACGAGCGGTGCGCGGGCTTCTTCGCGCTCGGAGTCGCGAAGGCCACCGGCGTGCCGGCGGCGGTCGCCTGCACCTCGGGAACCGCCGCCGCCAACTACGCGCCCGCCGTGATCGAGGCCGATCAGGCCCGCGTGCCCCTGATCGTGCTCACCGCCGACCGGCCCCCGGAGTTGCGGGAGGTCGGCGCGGGCCAGGCAATCGACCAGCTCAAGCTCTACGGCAGCGCGGTGCGGTGGTTCTTCGAGGTCGGAGTCGACCGCGCCACGCGCGAGACGTTGCGCTGGATGCGCCAGCTGGCCTGCCGCGCCTACTGGACCGCGGCTGGGCCGCGGCCGGGCCCAGTACACCTCAACTTCCCACTGCGCGAGCCGCTCGTGCTCGATCGTCCGCTCCCCCCCGATCCCGTTCGGAGCCGCCCCGGTCACCGTCCCTGGGTCAGCGCGCCGATCCTCGCCCCGGCGCCGGCACCGCGGCGTGAGCTGCCCGCCCGGGGTGTCGTGGTCGCCGGCCGCGACGAGCGGGGAGGCGACGTCGGCGCGGCGGTGGCCCGGTTCGCACAGCGCGCCGGCTATCCCCTGTTCGCCGATCCCCTTTCGGGCGCCCGCCACGGGGCCAGCGCGATCGCCACCTATGACCTGCTGCTGCGCTCGGACGCCGTGACCGCTGCCGCTGCGCCCGAGCTCGTGCTGCGCGTCGGCGATCTGCCGACGTCAAAGCCGCTGCGACGGTGGTTGCGCGAGCTCGGTGACGTCGAGCAGATCGTGCTCGACCCGGAGGCCGCGTGGCAGGACCCGGACGCGGTGACCGGGGAGGTGATCGCTGCCGACCCGGCGGCCACGCTGGACGCCTGGCCGCCCCCGGCGGCCACCGACCCGTCCTGGCTGGAGCGCTGGCAGGCTGCCGACGCGTCGCTGGCGACCGCGCTCGATGCCGAGCTCGAGGCGGTGGGTGGACTCAACGAGCCGCTGGTGGCGCGCCGACTCGGGGAGTGGCTGGCCCCCGACACGACGCTCGTGGTCGCCTCATCGATGCCGATCCGCGATGTCGAGCAGTTCTTCCCGGCCGGACGCGAGCTACCGCGGGTGCTGTCCAACCGGGGCGCCAACGGGATCGACGGGAGCGTCTCGACCGCGTTCGGCGTGGCCGCCGCGGGATCCGAGCCGGTCGTCCTGCTGATCGGTGACGTCGCGCTCGCCCATGACCTCGGCGGCCTGCTCGCCACCCGGCGGCTCGGTCTCGCGCTGACCGTCGTCCTGATCAACAACGACGGCGGGGGGATCTTCTCGTTTCTACCCGTGGCCTCGCAGAGCGATGCCTTCGAGGGTCACATCGGCACCCCCCACGGGCTGGACTTCGCCCATGCGGCGGCCCTCTACGGCGCCGAGCACGTCCACGTACAGGACCCCCGCAGCCTGCTCCGGGCGGTCACCGAGTCGGTCACCGCGGGTGTGACGACGATCATCGAGGTCCGCACCGACCGCGAGACCAACCTCGCCCTGCACCGGCGCATCGCGCAGGTGGCGCTGGCCGCGCTGTGACTGTCAGGCCGTGAGCGCCGGGAGCATCACGCCGAGCTTGAGCTCGGACTCGGCCAGCTCGGACGCCGGATCGGAGTCGGCGACGATCCCGCACCCGGCGTAGCAGCTTGCGACGCGGTCGCGCAGCAACGCGCTGCGCAGAGCCACGCAGAACTCGCCGTCGCCGCCGGCGTCGATCCAGCCCACCGGACCGGCGTACCAGCCGCGATCAAAGCCCTCCAGGGCGGGGATCAGGTCCAGGCGCGTCGACGGCTCGGCGCCGACCGCCGGCGTGGGATGCAGCAGAGCGGCCAGCTGGACGGCGTCCAGCGGTGCCGAGAGCTGGGCTCGGATCGGGCGCGCGAGATGCTGGATGTTGGCCACGGATACGAGCCCCGGCTCAGACGCGGCGGTGACCCAGACGGCGTACGGGCGCAGCGCGCGCGCGATCTGGCGAGCGACGATCGCGTTCTCCTCCCGGTCCTTGTCGCTGCGCAGCAGCGCCTCGCCCAGGTGCGCGTCCACGGCGGGATCGGCGCTGCGGCGCGTGGATCCGGCCAGCGCCACGGTAGTGGCGCGCTGGCCTTCGCGGCGGATCAGGAGCTCGGGCGAGGCGCCGATGAAGGTGGCGTCACCGCGGCCGACCGCGAACACGTAGGAGCTGGGAAAGGCGTCGCGCAGCAGCCCGAGCACCGCCGCGGGCTCATGTGGTGACGGGGCGCGAACCTCGACCTCGCGGGCGAGCACTATCTTCTCCAGCTCCCCGGCGCGGATCCGCTCCACCGCCCGTGCGACCGCGGCCTCGAAATGCGCCGGGGCGAGCGGGCTGGAGACTTCGTACCGGCCGGTCGGAGCGGGATCGAGCAGCGGCAGCGGCGCGACCCGCAGCGAGCCGAGCCGGTGCTCGATCCGGCGCAGCGCGTCCTCGGCGGTGTCGTCAGGGGCGACGACGGCGTTGACGGTCAGCCAGGTCAGCTGCGCGCGGCGCACCAGCGTGAGCTCGGGAACGATCAGCGATGCCGGGGCAAAGCCACGCCAGGCCGGCGCGGCGGCGCCGTCGGGTGAAAAGGCAAAACCGCCGACCGCGGTCAGGCCGCTGCCCCCGGGCCCATCGCCGGCGGTGCTCAGCGCGCGGGCGACGAGCTGCTGCCAGCCGCGGTCCACGGCCGTGAACCGGTCCGGGCCGGACGCCTCGAGCCCGACCACGGACCCGAGCGCGGCCACCGCGGAGGCATCGCGGTCGGGCTGCTCAAAGCAGAACCAGGGCTCACCGGCGATCCGCGACCCGGCGACGACCGCACTGGGGTCCACCGGGCCGCTGACCGGGGCACAGGCGCTGACCAGGATCTCCTGGCCGCTGGAGCGGGCGCGGCGCAGCGCCTCGGTCACCAGCGGCGACAACGCCCCGGCCAGCGCGAGCGCCGGCCACGGGCCGGGGTCCGAACGAGAGCGCAACCGGTCGGCCAGCGGCATGCGCTCAGGCTATCGAGAGGGCCGCGCGGCTACCCGGGCGAAGGCGGGGTCAGGACCCTCTCCTACCCCTCCCCTGGTCCGCTGACCCGCACGCTGCCCTCCAGGTTCAGAGCCGTCAGCATGCCGGCACTGCTCGGCGTACCGGTCGGGCGCAGGGCGATACGCCGCTCGCGCCCGGGCTCGACGCCGAACGCATCGTCGCCGGCGACCCAACCCGGCAGCGTGACCCGGACGCCGTAGGCAAAGCGGCGCGAGCGCACGATCAGCGCGGGGTCGCCGGCGTCGGGCGTGCTCAGCTGCGCGGTCAGACCCAGTCCGGCGGCAGTCTGCAGCCCCAGCGGGCGACCGGCGGGGAAGCGGAAGGCCTGGGAGAGCAGCACAACGCCGCCGGCGTGCTCGCGCTCGAGGCTGAGCACGACGAGGTCCTGGGCGGGGGGCCCGAAGCGATAGGCCCAGCTGACGTCGACAAAGCGGCCGAGCAACGCCTCCACGTTGTGGCTGACCGCAGCGTGGGGCGCCAGGGCGATCGCGATGCTCGCCTCACCGGCCGGGTGCTCGCCGTCTCGGTACAGCGCCACCCGCAGCGTCGCCGCCAGCGGCTCGCCGGTGTCGTTGGCGACATGCGCGACGATCCCACCCAGGCCCTCGTCGCTGCCCCACACCGCGACCGGAGCCAGCGCGCGCCGGAGATGGTGGTAGGCGACCTTCGGCGCGCCGCGGTGGTCCAGCAGCCCCCAGCCGGCGCCCGGGCGGTGGTCCTGCAACCAGAGGACGAGTCCGCCGGCGCAGGCCGATTCGCGCCGGCGCCATTCTCCGAACACCTCCGCCATGACCTCACCGGTCACCGCCCGCGAGAGCTCGCGATAGCGGGCGGGATCGAGGCTGCGCAGGGTGACCGGGTCCACGCCGAACAGGCTGGCGAGGTAGTGGTCGCGGACGTCGTCGAAGTCCCGCCCGGCCCCGGCGTCGCGCGGGACCCCGGCCTTCCAGGCCGGCTCGTGCACGGCGGGCACGGCACCGCCGGTCAGGGCGACGAGCGCGTCCTCATCGGGGACGTTGGCGAAGGCCAGACACTCGGCGGCGAAGCGCACGTCGGCGCGCCGGGCGTCCTCCAGCGGTCTCAGGTAGGCGCCGACTCCGTAGTAGTTGGCCACGCCGCGGTCAGGCCGAAAGGGGACGTCACCGCCCCACGGGGCCGAGGGCACGTACGGCGCGTCGGCGCCGGCGGCGGCGATCAGCTCGGGCAGCAACTCGCCGTACAGCGGCCCGCAGGCCAGCCCCGGGTCCAGACCGAGCATCGCCACCTGCTGAGCGACCTCGCTGCCTCCGCACAGCACGGCCAGCGACGGCCGGCCGGCCAGTCCGGCCAGTACGGTCGCGGCCTCCCCGCGGACGGCCGCCATGAAGTCCGGGTCGGAGTCGGGGTAGTCGAGGTTGGCGAACATGAAGTCCTGCCAGACGAGGATCCCCAGCTCGTCACAGAGGTCGTGGAAGCTCGCGCTCTCATACGCGCCGATCCCGGCCACGCGGAGCATGTTCATCCCCGCCGCGACGACGTGCCCGAGCGCGACGCGCAGCGCCACCTCGCCGGCGGCGGGGTGGGTCAGGTCAGCCGGCGTCCAGACCGCACCCCGGGCGAACACGGGCTCGCCGTTGACCTCGAGCCCGAGCCCGTCGGCCTCCAGCTCACGCGTCAGCCGCAGCTCGCGAAACCCGGCCCGGGCGGCGTGCAGGGTCCCGTCCTCGACGCTGATCCGCACCGCGTAGAGGACGGGCGTGCCGTGGGTGTGCGGCCACCAGCGCCGTGCCCGGGGGACGCGGACCTCGCCGATCACGCGCGGCCCACGGGCGGAGTCCGCGCGGACGGCAAGCTCGGTCTCGGTCACGCCGCCGTCGGGCCCGGTCACGGTGACGGTCAGTCGGTCAGGGATCGTGGCTCCCGCCACCGCCCGCACGTCAGCGCTCACGGAGACCACCCCGTCCTCGCCGTCCAGCCGGGTCCGCAAGCGCACGCCGGTCAGCGCGCAGCCGCGGCGCCGGATCAGCCCGACCTCGCGGTAGGGGCCGACGACCGCGGGGCCGGGCGCGAAGCCCGGGGCGCGGCCGAGCAGCATCGTGCGGTGAAAGCGCAGGTTTCCCGCGCTGACCAGCCGAGTGCGCCAGCGGGCCCGGGGCTTGCGGCGCGCGGCCAGCCGCGGGCGCAGGGCGCGGCAGGCGATCAGCAGGGTGTTCTGCTCGCGCAGGCGGTCGGTGACGTCGATCTCGTGGCGAGCGTGCATCGAGTCTCCGTCCAGGATCCGCTCGCCGTTGAGCTCGACCTCGTACACGCCGGCGATGCCCTCCAGCGCCAGGCAGACCTCCTCCCCCGGCGCGGCCGGCGCGGCTGCGAAGCGAACCCGGAACCACCAGTCGTCGGCGTCGTAGTCGCCCACCTGCGCGCCGGTGGCTCCGGCCGCGGTGCCCGGCACTGCGGCGTCGCTCCAGTCCGTCTCGGCGATGTCGGCGCCGCGCGCCCAGGCGTCCGGGATGCTGCGGGCGATCTGCCAGCCGGTGTCCAGCGGTTCGGCGATCGTCGCGGGCCCAGCCGCGGGCGCGGCTGGGTCGGCCCGGGGACGGCTCACCCCGCCCGGCCCGCTCACCCCGCCCGGCCCGCTCACCTCGCCCGGCCCGCTCACCTCGGCCGGCCCACCTGCTCGGTGAGTCCCGCCATGACCCGGTCCCACGCGGAGGCCAGGCCGGCCAGCCGCGCCTGCGGATCGAACGCTCGCCGGCGGGCGAGCCGGAAGGACAGGGCCTTGCACCCGTCCACGATCTCCTGCGCCCCGGCCGAGACCTCGGCGGCCTGGTCACCGAAAAGCCAGCGGGCGTGATCACCGAGCGCCTCGAAGGCCGACCCGGCCATCCGCACGGTGGCGAAGGCATAGGCGTGAAAGGCATCGAGCTCGCCGCCCAGCAGCTGGGGCAGCACGCCCTCGAGCTGTTCCGCGAAGGCGGCGAACGGATTGCGGGTCGGTCGGCGCGCGAGATGGCTGGCAAGCAGCTCGCGCGCCGCGGTGCGCAGCTGCGCGCGGTCGGGCCGCTGCCCGGCGTCGAAGCGCACCAGCTCGGTGTAGGGCGGCAGCGTCGTCCCGGGAGGCTCCCCGATCCGGAACACCCCCCGGTAGTCATCGCCCTCGAGCACGTACAGGCCAAGGCCGTGGAAGTAGTGCATTCGCTCGGCGTCGGGGTCGATCAGGTCGATCGCGACCGAGGTCTTGACGTGCTCGGTGCGGTAGCTGGTGCCCGCCGTGTCGGGGAGATGAAAGCTGTCGAGCTCGACGATCATCGTGCGATCCTGCTCGAGCTGCTCGGCGATCTGCAGCGGCAGCGGGCGGTAGGGCTGCATCTCGTGGATGTCGACCGCGAACAGGCGCTCGAGATCCTCCGGAGGGGGCTTGAAGAACGTCCACTGGTCGCCCTCGAAGTCGATCCGCACGAGGTGCCCGAACGCGGCCAGCGGCTCGAGCCCGCGGGCGTGCAGAAGCTCGATTATCACGTCCGCGTAGCAGTTGGTCTCGCGGTAGGCGCGGTCGGTGCCGTGCAGTCTGTGGGCCACATAGGTGGCCGGCTCGTGCCCGGTGAGGCTGGTCCGGATGCTGCGGCCGGTTGCGTTCATCGCCATAGCTGGGCCCGCACGGCGGCGGGCCAGCGGTCCGGGAGCAGGCCGTGGGTGCGCAGCAGGGCGAGCACGATCCGCTCATGGCCGAAGCCGAGACACGCGGTGTGCGCCGTGGTCCCGTCCGCCAGAGTGATCCCGTACAGGCCACCGAAGTGATCGCGATGATGGTTGAAGGAGGCCAGCGCGGTCGGCTCAGGCCCCTCGATCACAACCAGGATCTCCAGCTTGAGCCGCTCGCCGCGCTGGTTTTGGGCCAGCATCCGGCCCCGGCGGCCGAAGAACGGGTCGTTGGCGACGTCCAGCTCGGCGTCGAGGCCGAGACTTCGCAGCAGCTCGAGACCGCGCTGGGCCCACTCCTCCCGCCACTGTAGGACCGCATCGGGCGCGCCGATCCGGACCAGCTCGTGCTGGTGAAAGATCTGGCGCCGGGCCGGGTCCAGGGAGGGCTCGTGCCGGAACACCCAGGCGCCACCCGCGTCCACGAACACGCCGTCTGGTCCGAGCGCCCCGCGGGCGGCGATCGCCGGATACACCGGGTAGCAGGCCGCGGGCATCAGCGACAGCTCGGTCATGGCCTGAAACTCGTCCCACGGCTGATGCTCAGCGGCTCGCTCGCTCTGCTGCGCCGCCTGGCGCTCATCACCGGAGAAGGAGTACACCGTCCCGGCCAGGTGCGGGAACGAGGCCAGGTACCCGCTGCTCTCTAGCTGGCGGCGCGGGAGCACCGGCGGGAAGCGCAGCCGTTGCGCGCCGCGGGCGGCCGCCTCCCCGCTGAGCCGATCGGCCAGGCGTTCGCGCACGTCCTCGAACACGGCGTCGTGCCCGTACACGCCCGGCACGCCGCAGTCCAGCAGCAGCCCGGCCTCGAGCAGCTCGGCCAGGAAGCGCTCCTGGCCCGGCGTGGGCGGGGCCGTGTCGGTGGCCACCGCGGCTACAGCTCCTTGGCGATCAGGAGCAGGCCCGCGTCAATCGAGTGGATGCGCTCGTTGGCCACCATCAGGCGTGCGGATAGGGCGTCGCGCAAATGCCGCCCGACCCCGAACGGCGAGTCGTTCTTATAGGCAGCGATCCCGATCACCTCCAGCACCCCGGCGCACACGCGAGGCGCCTGCTCGGACGCCGACAGCTTCAGGTTGTTGTAGCGCAGCACCGAGCCCATCGTGGCCAGCGCGGCCCGGTCGGGCGAGGCGTCGGCGGTCAGGAAGTCATCCAGCGCGCACCGCACCTCGCCGCGCAGCAGGGTCAGCTCGGCCATAACCCGCGAGAGGGCCTGGGCGGCCGGGACCGGCGCGCCGGCCGAGCGGCGTGCGGCCGCGCGGACGAAGCTGCGCCCGCGCTCAAACGCCTCCGTGGCGATCCCCAGCCATACGTGGGACCAGAGGATGTGCGAGATCGGGACCATCGACTCATTCATCATCGTCGCGAACGGGGTGCCCAGGATCTGATCGGGTCCGAACCGGGCGCGCACCACGAACCCGGGAGAGCAGGTGCCGCGCATCCCCAGCGTGTCCCAGGTCCCCGCGGGCTCGAGCTCGGTCTCGGTGGCCCGGTGCAGGACGAGCACCTGATCGCTCTCCTCGGCGTCGGGCGCGCGGCGTACCGTGGTCAACAGGTCGTCGGCGTGGGCGCCATAGCTGACCGTGGGGGCCTGCTTCTCAAAGCTCAGCCCGCCCTCATCACAGGGCGTGACGGCCGCGATCGACCGCGCCATGTCGCCGCCGGTGCCGATCTCCGAGGTCACGGATGCGATCAGGCGCTGGTCGGCCGCGAGCTCGCGCAGGTAGTCAGCGAACCAGCCGTCAGGGGTGAGATGCCGGGTGATCGTGGCCACCTGGATCTGATGCATGGCAAAGACCATCGCCGTGGCCGAGCATCCGCGAGCAAGCTCGAACCCAGCCCGGGCGACCGCCCCCAGCGATGCGCCGCCGCCGCCAAGCTCCTCGGGCACCAACGCGGAGAGCAGGCCGGCCTCGCGCACCGCGCTGACCGCCTCGATCGGAAAGCGCGCATCGCGATCGACCTGATCGGCATGCACCGCCGCGATCTCGGTGGCGATCGCCCGCGCGCTGGCAATCAGCACCTCGTCGCGATCGATGGTCGTGCTCACGCTGGTGACTTTTGCAGCTGGCTGACGGCAGCGGCGATCGAAGTGACCGACGCGAACACGCTGCGTTTGAGCATCTCGTCGGGGAACTCGAGATCGAAGGCATCCTCGAGGGCGAGCATGACGCTGACGCTGGCGTGCGAGGTCATCCCCGCGACGAATAGATCGTCGTTGGCTCCCAGCGTGGACGTACCGCTCGGCAGGCGAGCGTGTTGATCGAGCACCACGCGGATCGCGGGCTCCAGCTCAGCGCTCATGCGGCACGCTCGGCGAGGACAATCGCGAGCGCACGGCCGCTCTCATGGGTAAGGCTGACGTCCAGGTCGCGGACCCCGGTCCGGGTCGCCAGTCGGGCCGCCGCGCCGGTGAGCTGAAGCGCCGGTCGGCCGGCGTCGTCGTGCACCACGCTGATCTCACGCCACGGCAATTGTTCGTCGGGGCCGCGACGTAGAGCCTTCATCGCCGCCTCCTTAGCGGCAAACCGAGCGGCCAAGCGCTCGGGCTGTTGACGACTCTCGCTGAGCTCGCACGGCGTATAGATGCGATCCAGGTAGCGCTGGCCGTGGCAAGCCACCGCATCCGCTACCTGCTCGACGTCGACGAGATCAATACCCACGGAGTAACGCATACGCATACAAGCTCGCCTTAATTTACGGCTGCGAAGGCCGAAACCTTTAGC
>JAABUZ0100008246.1_pt1 | contig 12305 bp, 18 predicted proteins | sample 5562091 | NCBI WGS metagenome assembly JAABUZ01 (sample SAMN12813069, study PRJNA571459) | rock metagenome | isolation source: Antarctica rocks | place: Antarctica: Victoria Land, Linnaeus Terrace sud | collected 2015-12-21 | reverse complement strand
AGCGCCGCCTCCATCGCCTGAGCCTCATAGAGATACTGGATGACCTTCTGATCCTGCTCGATGCTCATGGTTCTCCAATCGATTTGAGAAAAGTTAGGGGGCGCCTGCGGCGCCGGCCGCCGAACGCCATCCCGCCGCGCGCGCGAGGCACTTACACTGTCTGCCCGCGAGACGCTCCGGTCATGCACGTTTGCGCCACGCACACCCGGAGCGCTCGACGAAGGTCCTGACGACGTGTGCGGACCGGCCGCCGAGGATGCTTCCCGCTGCGCCTGAGTTGCTCACGTCGAGGTTAGCGAAGTCGAGGCTTGGGCCGACGCCGCGAGGGTGCCACCGGCGTATCCTGGGCGCAGTGGATGAGCCGGCGACCACCCCCCGGGCGGGGGCCCGACCCGTGGGGCCCACCGGCTGGACGAGATCCGGCGGCTGCTGCGCGTGGCGGTGGTCCTGCTCGTCCTCATCCTCGGGGTGGGAGTCATCGCTCTGATCATCGTCATCACCGCCGCCAGCCAGGTCCAGCAGCAGCTGGGCATCGGCCAGTAGCGCATCGCCCCCCGGTGCGCTGGCACCTGGCGGCTGGACCCGGCGACATCGCGCGACCAGCTCGGCGCTATCCTTGGGGATTCGTTGACTGACTGGTCAATCTAATCGGGCCGGGGGGCAGCATGAGGGCCGCTGCGGTCCAACTGAACGCCACTGAGGATAAGGGGGCCAACCTGAGCACGGCCGACCGGTTGACCCGTGCCGCCGTTAGCGACGGAGCCCGCCTGGTGGTGTTGCCCGAGAAGTGGAGCGTGCTGGGCACCGCCGAGGACCTGCGTCGTGGCGCTGAGGGCGTGGACGGGCCCGCCCTGAGCTGGGCGCGGGCGATCGCCGCCGAGCTCGCGATCGACCTGGTGGCGGGCTCGATCGTCGAGCGGCTGGCCGACGCCGAGCGACTGGCCAACACCTCGTTTCACATCGGACCCAGCGGGGAGATCAGGGCGCGCTATCGCAAGATCCACATGTTCGATTCCGAGGTCGACGGGACGGTCTATCGCGAGTCAGACACCGAGGAGCCCGGGGAGGAGATCGTCACCAGCGCGACCGCCGGTGGCGTCGAGCTGGGCCTGAGCATCTGCTATGACCTGCGCTTTCCTGAGCTCTACCGCATCCTCGCCCTGCGCGGGGCCCAGGTGGTCACGGTCCCCTCCGCCTTCACGCTGGCCACGACGCGCGATCACTGGGAGACGCTGGTGCGCGCCCGGGCCATCGAGAACCAGGTCTACGTGGTGGCCGCCAACCAGATCGGCACCCACCCTCCCGGGCACCGCTCGGGTGGGCGGTCGTTGATCGTCGACCCCTGGGGGGTGGTGCTCGCCCAGGCCCCCGACGCCGAGGGCTTCGTGGCGGCCGAGCTCGACCTCGAGCGCCAGGGCGAGGTGCGCGAGCGCCTGCCGTGCCTGACTCATCGCCGACCGCAGGCCTACCGCTGGCCGGCGCCGGTGCGGGCGCCGGCCTGATGGCCACCGCTCGGCGCCGGGCGGCGGCAGACAAGCGGCGCACGATCCTCGACGCCGCCGTGCGCGTCTTTGCCCGCCAGGGCTTTCACACCTGTCGCGTGTCCGACGTCGCCGACGAGGCGGGCGTGGCCTACGGTCTGGTCTATCACTACTTCGACTCCAAGGAGGAGGTGCTCGACACCCTGTTCATCGAGCGCTGGAGCATCCTCTTGGATCTCATCCGGGAGATCGACCGGCGCGATGTCCCCGCCCGCGACAAGCTGGGGGCCATCGCCTCCTTCATCATCGACTCCTACCGTCGCGACCCCGACCTCATGAAGGTGATCATCGTCGAGGTCACGCGCGCGGCCAACTCCTTTGGCCAGACCCATCTCGCGGTGATCCGCGAGGCCTATGAGCTCATCGGGGAGATCGTGGGCAAGGCGCAGGCCCAGGGCGTGTTCAAGTCAGAGATCACCCCCCAGTTCGCGGCCTTGGCGTTCTACGGTGCCATCGAGCAGGTCCTGACTGGCTGGATCTTCGGATTTCTGCCCCAGGGGGAGGCCGAATGTGAGCAGGCCAAGCACTTCGTGGTGGAGACCATCTGCGGCGGGCTGGACTCGCGGATCGCCGCCCCCACTCCTGGCGGATCGGTTCCTCCGTCACCGGCGCCGGCGATCTGATTGACTGCGCCGCCATGAACGATGATGTCGTCAAGCGCCTGATGTGGGCGGGCCTGCTCGCCGCCCTGGGCGCCCTGGCCACCATCGCCACCACCCAGGTCGCCGGGCTGATCTGGCGCCGGGTGTTCGACGAGGAGCCGCCCGAGTGATGGAGGCCTCCTCAGCCCACCCCGTCGGGCCCCAGGCCAGTCCCACGGTGGCCGACCGCATCGGCGCCGGCGTCGCACAACGTCCCGAGGCGGCGGTGGGAGCCGCGTTCGCCGGAGGTCTCGTCCTGGCCATCGTCCTCAAGCGCCTTGCCTCCTGAGTCGCCCGCCACGCCGCAGAACCTGGCCGCCACCGTGGCCGAGGTCACCGAGCGCTCCACGCTGATCATCCGCGAGGAGATCGAGCTCGCCAAGGCGGAGATCACTGAGAAGGTCACCCGTCTGCTCAAGGGCGCCGCCGTGGCCGTCGCCGCCGGCCTGTTCGTCGTCGTCGCCCTGCTGTTCATCCTCCATGGCTTTGCCTGGCTGGCCTGGTATGCGCTCTTTTCGTCCAGCCAAACCTACTTCTGGGGCTTCTTCGTCGTCGCCGCCGTCCTGCTCATCCTCGGCGGCGTAGCGGGCTTCGTGGCGGCCAAAGCGGTCAGGTCGAGCTCGCCGCCCACTCCGGTGATGGCCATCGATGAGGCCAAGAAGATTCGCGCGACCGTCACCTCCTCCACCGAGGGCCGCTGATGGCCGACCGCAGCCCCGAGGAGATCCGCAGCTCCATCGAGACCAACCGCGCCCAGCTCGGCGTCTCCTTGGAGCGGTTGCGCACCGAGGTCTCAGAGATCACCGACTGGCGCGCCCAGTTGGTCCGCCACCAGAGCCAGGTCCTGATCGGCGCCGTGGTGGCGGGCTTTGTGCTTGGTGGCGGCCTCGCCGCCATCGGCGGCCTGTTCCGGCGCCGCTGACCAGGGTCGAGCGGCGGCTGTCCTGGTCGTCTCGACGAGACGATCGGCCGCTCTCAAGCGAGCAGGCGAGCGGGCAGACCTCCGACTCCGACGAGCCCCGGACCGGTGTAGGCGCCGATGACGGGCCCCACCTCAGAGACGAACAGGGGTTCAGATCCGAACGTCCTGCGGCCATGGGCCGCCAGGCGCTCGGCCTGCTCGGGGGCCTGAATGTGCTGGATGATCCAGGCGTCGGCGCCCTCGGCGCGGCACGAGTCCAGGTACTCGATCATTCGCTCAAACGCCCGTCCGGCCGTGCGCACCCGCTCCACCGCCTCGATCTGTGCCCCTATGGAGAGGATCGGCTTGACCTTCAGCGCGCCGCCCACCCACGCCTGGGCTCGCCCGACGCGTCCTCCGCGCTGAAGGTACTCCAGGGTGTCCACGCAGAACCAGATGCGCAGGGCCTCACGCGCCTGTCGGGCTCGGGCCAGCGTGCCGGCGAGGTCCGCACCCCCCCGCGCGGCCGCCGCGGCGGCGAGCACCACCCCCCCCAGTCCCCCACACGCCGTCTCGGCGTCCAGGACCTCGACGCGTCCACTCAGGCCACGCTCCTCCAACAGGGCCCGGGCCTGCAGCGCGGCGCCACAGGTTCCCGAGACACCGCCCGACAGGTGGATGGAGAGGATGTCGCTCCCCTGATCGATCAGCGGCTCATAGACCGCCAGGAAGTCGCCGATCGACGGCTGGGAGGTGGTCGGCGACTGTCGGCTCTGGCCCAGGCGGGCGTAGAAGTCGTCATAGCCGACCAGGTCTGACTCGCGCAGGGCCTCGTCCCCCCAGCTGTAGTACAGACTGACCTGCTCGATGCCCGACTCGCGCACGAGCTCACGCGGCATGTAGTGCGTCGTGTCGGTGACCACGGTCACTGCCCCCATCGCGGCGGACCCTACCCCTTGGCGGTTTGACGCGGCGGCCGGCCCAGGCCTCGCATCACCAGAAGCGTCGCGCTCTAAGCTTGAGTCATGGCCACCCTCTATCGCTGCCGCACTCCCACCGACTGGCTGTGTCCGTGCGGCCGCGTGGCCCGAGAGCTGCGCCGTCAGGGCGTCGAGGCCGAGCAGTCGCGGGTACCCTCGCGCCGGCGCGAGCGCGCCGAGGTGATGGCCCTCAGCGGCCAGCGCCAGGTGCCCCTGCTCGTTATCGACGGCGAGGCGATCTGTGACTCGCGGCGGGTGGTCGAGCACCTGCGGTGGCGGGCCTCCCGACCGGGGCCCGGCGCATGAGCAGCGCCTGAGACCGGCTCGCCCGCCGAGGCATTCGGCTAGGGTCAGGCGATGGCTGGCGGCTCATCCTCGTGTCGCCGGCGTCCCCGCCCGATGACCGGCGCCGCCCGTCTTGCGCCTCGCCGGTGGGCCCGTCGCCTCGCCGCGCTTGTCGGCGGGGCCTGCGCCCTGACCGGGGCCGGCACCGCCTGGGCCGGGGATCCCATCATGGCGCTGTCAGACGTCCACCCCGGGATGAGCTGCACCGGCTACTCGGTGGTGTCGGGGACCGACATCGCCTCCTTTGCCGTCAGCGTCCAGAGCGTGATCCAAGCTCAATCGGGCACCGGTCCGCAGATCCTCGTGCGCGTCTCCGGTCCGGCGGTCGACGCCACCGGGATCGGCCCCGGCTTCTCGGGATCGCCCATCTACTGTCCCGACGGACAGGGAGTGGCGCGTAACATCGGGGCCATCGCCGAGAGCGTCGGTGACTACGGCAACAAGCTCGCCCTGGCTACGCCGATCCAGGCCATCCTCGGTGAGCCCGTACCGGCTCCCCCCGGCACCCGCCGGGCGCCGGCCATGACCCGCGGGGCCCGGCCGCTGGCCGGCCCGTTGACCGTGAGCGGCGTGTCGCCGCCGGTGGCGGCGGTGTACCAGCGCGTGGCCGCCCGCGCCGGACGCGTGCTCTACGCCGCCCCCTCCGCCGCCGGGGCGATCACCACCAGCTTCCCTCCCCAGACTCTGCGTCCGGGCGCGGCCATGGCGGCCGGTTTGACCAGCGGCGACCTCGGCCTGGGCGCCATCGGGACCGTGGCCTACACCGATGCAGCCCGGGTGTGGGGCTTTGGCCACCCGTTAGACGGTGCCGGACGTCGGGCCCTGCTGCTCCAGGACGCCTACGTCTACACGGTGATCAACAATCCGCTGGGCATCAGCGCGGGGGCCACCACATACAAGCTCGCCGCTCCCGGCCACGACGTGGGCACCCTCACCGGCGACGGGATCAACGCCGTAACCGGCGTGCTGGGCGCCCTGCCGCCCAGGTTCCCGCTACACATCCTGGCTCGTGATCGCACCCTCGATCCCGCGCACACCGGCCAGCCCCTGCACCGCACCCAGCGACTGAACGTCGACGTCGCCGACGAGACCGGAGTGGGACTGCCCACCGGCTCCTCGGCGCTGTCGGCCGCCGCGCCCATTGCCGTCACCCAGGCCGCCTACGAGCTGCTCGACGGCGCCCCCGCCCGCGAGAGCGGATCCATGTGCGTTGCCATCTCCGTGCGCGGGCGCGCTCGTCCCCTCGGCTTCTGTAACACCTACGTCATCGCCGACGCCGCCGGCCTGCTCGCCGCCGTCACCGGCTCAAGCCCCTCGACCGACGCCAGCGCGACGCCGGCGGCGGGCGTGCTCATGGCCACTGACCTGGGCCAGGCCGTGTCTGACATCGACTCCTACAGCTTCGCCCCTCCCCACATCACCTCGGTCAAGGTCGACGTCAACCTGCACGTCGGCCAGGATCAGGCCTACCTGATGGGCGCACGCCCCCTGGGGGTGGCGCGCCGCGGAGGTCGGGCCCGCCTGCGCGTGCGGTTACGACGGGTGGGAGGCGCCCCGGTGACTCGGATGATCACCGTGCGCGTCCCGCGCCGTCTGCGTCGGGGACCGGCCACGATCACTCTGAGCGGGACCGCCGCCGACGGTCCCAACAGCCTCCCGGCGGGCCTGGGCGCAACCATCGACCTGAGCGGTGGCGGCGGGCCGGTCGGGCGTGACCCGGGCGACCCCGGTCCCCGGTCACTGAGGTCGCTCGCCGCCGAGATCGCCTCCCTGCATCGCTTCGACGGGGTGAGCGCCGCCTTCGGGTCCCTGAGCCGGTCACCGCGTCGCTCGGGCAAGGCGCGCCGACGCCGGGCGGGCGCCCATCGGCCCACGACGCATCCCGCCGATCGCCCCAGCGGGCGTCGCGCCGGGGCGGCCACGACCTCGGGCGTGGCGCCGTCCAGCGCCTCCGCCGCGGGCTTGGGCCCGCACGTCTACCGCGACCCGCACCTGCGCATCAGCGGCACGATCACCGTCGCGGTGACCGTTCGCTGAGCAAGGCCGCTCCGGCCGGGGCCCTCGACCCTGTCGGCTCCTGGCCCCGGCGTCCTTGACCTCTCAGCCCAGGCGGTTCTCGATGCCCATCGGCGCCGCCGGGGCGGGCGCCGCCGCGACGGGTGCAGGTCCCGAGGCCGCGGAGGCCTCGGTGCCCACCACCTGGGCGAGCTCGCCGCTCTCGTGCATCTCGGTGACGATGTCACAGCCGCCCACGAGCTCGCCCTTCACGAAGAGCTGGGGCACGGTGGGCCAGTTCGACAGGGCCGACAGCTCCTGGCGTATTCGGGGGTCGGGCAGGACGTCGACGGCGGCGAAGGGAGTGCCCACCGCCTGCAGGGCGGCCACTGTCCGGGCCGAGAAGCCACAGGCGGGCCGCTCGGGTGATCCCTTCATGAACAGCAGGACCTCGTTGTCGTCGATGGCCTGGGAGATCGCGTCGCGTAGGGGGTTCTCGGTCTGCGGCATGGGCTGATCGGTCATGGGCTCCTCACTGACTCTGGGTCTTGAGTGACAGGGCGTGGATCGGGCCACCGATCTCCTGCCCGAACACCTCATAGACCATGCGGTGCTGGGCGATTCGGCTGAGCCCGGCGAACGACGGCGAGACGATGGTGGCCTGGAAGTGATCGCCCCCGCCCGTGTAGTCCTGTACGTCGGCCCGCGCCCCCGGTATCGCGGCTTCGATGCGCCGCTTGATCTCCTGGGGATCGGGCATGACGCCTAGGGTAGAGGATGCCATGGGCGCGTTTGGCGGAGCTATACTTTGGAAAGCGTGAACCTGCGGTCGGCCCCGCGGAGGGGTCGGTCGCCAACTGCGAGACGGAGTGGCGCGATGATCACCATCACTGACAAGGGCGCGGAGAAGGTCCATGAGTTCCTGGCCAGCCAGAGCGCCGACGTGGACAGCGCGGGCCTGCGCGTTGGCGTGCGGGGCGGAGGCTGCTCGGGCTTTCAGTACCAGCTCGCCTTCGATGTCCAGAACGACAGCGACACCGTGTTCGAGAGCCACGGCCTGCGGCTCCTGGTCGACACCGCCAGCCTGCCCTACGTCAGCGGCTCGGTGATCGACTACGAGGAGGGCCTGCAGGGAGCGGGCTTTCAGGTCAACAACCCCAACGTGGTGGCGGCCTGCGGCTGTGGCTCATCCTTCCGGGTGGCCGAGGAGGAGCAGGTCTCCGCCGTCTGACGCCGGCCCGCACCATCTGGGCCGCCAGCGTCCTGCTCACCGGTACGCGGCGACCAGCAGCACGCCGCGACAGAGCGCCCACGACCGAGCCCATCGTCCCGGATGCCGGCGCCCAGGACTAATATCGAAGCCGTGGCCGCCTCCGTCGCCTCCCCCTGGATAGAGCCCGCCGAGAGCGCTCTGGCCCGTGCGGGTCATCGGCGGGGTGGCGCTCGCCGGGCGGTGCTCGAGTTTCTCGACGCCCAGGCCTGTGCCCCCCGGCGCGGCTCCCGCCCCTCCTGTGTCTAGCCGCGACCACCATCGCGCGCTGATGCGCCTGGGCACGGGACTGTGCGCCGTCCTGGTGGGCCTGGCCGGCTGTGGGTCAAACGCCGGGCACCGCGCCGGGCCGTCGCAGGCCGTCGCTGACGCCAGGCTCGCGCCGTTTGCCCCGGCCCACGATCCTGTGCGCCACGCGCCCGCCCATCCGCCCGCCCGCCGGGCGGCGGTGGGAGCGGAGGTGTCGGGCAAGGTCGGCGCCGGTCCCGACCCGCTGCCCCGCCAGGCCGCCAGCGGACCCGGCGCCCCGGTGGCCCGGGGTGCCCCGTCGGATGCGCAGATCCGTCGTGAGATCGCCCAGGCCCGCGCGGCCGGGGTGCCCCTGCCCAAGGGCGACACCGCCCAGTCCTTCGCCCAGACGCCCAGCTACCCCGCCATCGCCGGCGGGCGATGGGCGTTTCCCATCCAACCCCTGGCGGTGGTCCTGGGGCCCTCGACCTGGACTGAGGATCAGGGCATCGACATCGCCACCGCGGGCGCCGCCTGCGGCAGCGGGGCGGTGGAGGTGGCGATCACCGACGCCACCGTGGTCCAGGTGGGCATCTCGGGCTTCGGTCCCTACGCACCCGTCCTGCGCATCGACCACGGCCCTTACGCCGGCTGGTTTGTCTACTACGGCCACGCCGCGCCGGCGGTGGTGGCAGTGGGTCAACGGGTGACGGCGGGCCAGCCGGTGTCAGAGGTGGGATGCGGGATCGTCGGCATCTCCTCCGGGCCCCACCTGGAGATCGGAATGAGCCCCCCCGGAGGCGCCAACTGCTGCCCCGGGCTGGGAGAGACCGCCCCGGCGGTCGGCGCCCTCCTGCAGCAGCTCTACCGCCGCTCCCGGTGAGTCTCGGGCGGCGGGTGGGGGCCACGACGGTCCTCATCGCCGCCGTGGTCCTCCTCACCTCCGGCTGTGGCTCCTCGCGTCCGCCCCGGGCGCGTGCCCGACCGGCTCCACCACCCGTCGCCACCCAGCCGGCCACCTTCACGCTGCCTCCCCTCAGCTCGCCCCACCGCCTGGCTGTGGGTCTGACCGAGGCCAACGCCAACCTCCTCTTCACCTCCGGGTCTCACCCGGCACCCGCCGGCTTCGGCGCCGCGCGCGCCGCGCTGGGCGCCCTGGCCCCCACCTACCTGCGCATCGTCGTGGACTGGTCGACCCTCCAGCCGGCGCCGAGCGCTCCCGCTCGCCTCGACGGACCCCGCGACGGCTGTGACCGCGGACGCCCGCCGTGCCGCGCGTTCTCTGGTCTGCGCGATGAGCTGGCCGCGGTGGCCTCCCAGCAGCGCGCCGGGGTCCATCTGACTCCGGTCGTGGTCTTCTACGGCGTGCCGGCGTGGGCGGCGCGCTCACCCTCGGGCTGTGAACGCCCGGGCACGGCGCCCCGGTCTCGGGCCCTGCGCCCCGAGGCGCTGGACGCCTATAGCCGGCTCGTGGGCTCGGTCCTGACCCTGGCGGCCTCCCAGGGAGTCGCCCTTCCCTACCTGAGCCCGTGGAACGAGCCCAACCACCCCTTCTTCATCAGCCCCCAGCGGGCGAGCTGCCGGGCAGGCTCGCCCTCCTTGTCTCCCTCGATCTATTCCGAGCTGGTGCGGGCCATGGCGCGGGAGCTGCGCCTCACCGGCGGCGATCATCACCTCGTCCTCGGGGAGCTGGCCGGCTATGACCAACCCCGGACGCACAGCTCGAGCGTCGAGGAGCTCGTCGCCGCCCTGCCTGATGACGTGGTGTGCTCGGCCACGGTGTGGGCGATACACGACTATGTCCGCCGCAGCGCCGTCACCCGCGCCGATCCGGTAGCGGTGCTCGAGCGGGCGCTGGCCCGGCGACGGCCCTGCCTTCCCGGGTCAGCGGCGCTTGAGGGGGGAGGCGGTTCGGCGGCACCGCTGTGGGTGACCGAGACCGGAGCGGGCGCCCCCCATGCCGGTGACCGACGCTCGCATTCGCGCGCCGACGCGCGGGCGGGGTGTCGCGCCCAGGCGGCCGAGCTCGACGCCCTGGCGGGTGACCCTCGGGTAGGAGCGGTCTTTCAGTACACCTTCCGGGAGGACCCCGCCTTCCCGGTCGGCCTCATCGACGCCGGCCTGACCCATCTCTATCCCGCCTACTTCTTGTGGCGGGCGTGGTCGGTCGCCACTGCCAACCGCTCCTCGCCTCCGCCGCTGCCCGCCGCCTGTGCCCGCTGATCGTGGACTGGGCGTTTGCCCGCGGCGCGCAACTTCGCAACCGACGCGCGCCTGAGACCGAGGCCTCCACGGCAGGCGATGGTCACTCCCCACAGCCGCGCCAGGGCCAGCGGCGGGCTGGCCTTGGTGGCAACGGCCGCGATCGGAACCAGGAAGTCCTCGGTGAACAGCTCGCTGCGCGCCAGGGTGAGGGTGATGAAGCCGCTCGAGAAGGCCAGGCCGCCGAGCAGCTTGCTGGCGGTGATGCTCTCGACGAGCAGCAGCGCGAGCACGCCGGCTCCGATGTCCAGGCCGCCGAGCAGGCCGGTGGAGATCAGGCCCGACCAGGAGCGCCCGAGGCGCCTCCTCCACCAGCCGGTCAAAGGAGCGCTCGGTGTCCTGCTGGGCGACGTCGGGCTCGGTTGCGTCCCGTGCGCTCATCGCCTCAGCCTAGAGCGCAGCCGGGAGTGGACTCTCGCGTATGAGCGTACGGCCGGCGGTGCCGCCAAGGGGTCAAGGGATGATCTCGTGTCGGCAGGCCGCAGATTGTGCGCCCATGCGCGTCACCGACCGATGGCTGGGTTCACGGTGAGCGCCCCGCGTGCCCGGCGTCTCGCGGGGCCAGGCCCTGCCAGATCACGTCGCTCGCGGCGGTGGCGATCTGCGCTCGCGTCAGGGCGGGGTGCTCAGACCACCACAGCGCCAGGCCGACGAGCCCGGCTCGGATGAGCTCGGCCGTCGGCTCGATGAGCTGGACGTCGATGTCGATGCGTGACTCTGCGCGCAGCAGGGCGACGATCGCCGCGCGGGCCGCGGCGCGCATCTCGATATGGATGGCCTGCGCCTCGCCGGTGGTGTCATAGAACAGCAGGCGGGCAGCGAACGGCTCCTGCTCGAGGTATCCCAGCCACGCGTGCAGGGTGGTGAGTACGCGCTCATCGAGATTCTCGCTGGTGTGCGTCCAGGCCTCGGTCAGGCACGAGAGCAGGCCGTCGCGGTGGGCGGCGAGCAGCGCGAGATGCAGCTCACGCTTGGAGGCGAAGTGGCGGTAGACGATCGGCTTGGTGACGCCGGCGGCGTGGGCGATGTCGTCGATCGAGGTGGCGCCGTAGCCGTGCTCAGCGAACAGCTCGGCGGCGGCACGCACGATGGTGACCCTACGCTCGGGGGCGGGAAGGCGTGCCATGTTACCGTCTGGTAGCTTAGTGGCCGTGGCCGACGTCACCGACCCCATCCGCCGCCAGCGCTATCGCTTCCAAGCCGTCGGCGAGGATCTGCACGTCGAGGTGTGGTGCGCGCCCGGCGGCGACGTTCCCGAGCACTCACACCCCCGCCAGCGTGAGACATGGGAGGTGATTGGCGGCGACGTCACCTTCTGGATCGATGGACGCGAGCGCCGGGCCACGGCGGGTGACCGTCTCGTCGCCGAGCCCGGCATCGGTCATCGCTTCATTAATACCGGGGCGACCGAGGCCCACCTGCGCGTCGAGGTCAGTCCCAGCCTGGAGCTCCAGGCCTTCCTCGAAGGCGCCGCGGCCCTGGCCCGTGCTGGCGCCTTTGACCGCCGCGGCCTGCCCCGCTCGCTGCGCCAGCTCCCGGCGCTCGCTGACTTCGCACTGCGCTTCCGCCACGTCACGGTCATCGCCTCACCGCCCGTATGGCTCCAGGACCTCCTCTTCCCACCGCTTGCCCGCCTGCACGCTCACCGTTCGATGACGGTGCGCCGTCCCTTATGAGCCTGAGCCCGCCGGGGTCTCCCGAGGGAGGGCGACGCCAGCTGCAGATCACGCTCGGGATGGCCGCGGCTATCCCCTCGCCTACACGCTCGTCGCTGATGAAGGCAAGCCGCTAGGGTCGCGCCGGTGGAGCGAGTGGACTACCTCGACACCTTCATCGCCGTCTCCGACGACTGTCTCGCCGGCGAGGGGACGCCGCCACCGGTCAATCCCGACAGACCGTCGGTGGTGGCTCGCACCTATCAGATGATCGTGAAGCGGCCCTATTCGCTCACGTCGGGCGACGTCATCTTCACGGTGTTTGCCGACCGCCACGAGATCCCGATGCCAGAGCGCCCCGCGGCCCGGATCGAGTTCTTCTCAAAGGGTCAGCCCTGCCTGCGCTCGTCCGACCTGGCCAAGCGCTACGGCTGGGGTATCCACTGCGATGCCCGAGGCCGGGTGGCCCTGCTGGGGGTCGACACAC
>JAABUZ0100008245.1_pt1 | contig 12306 bp, 10 predicted proteins | sample 5562091 | NCBI WGS metagenome assembly JAABUZ01 (sample SAMN12813069, study PRJNA571459) | rock metagenome | isolation source: Antarctica rocks | place: Antarctica: Victoria Land, Linnaeus Terrace sud | collected 2015-12-21 | reverse complement strand
GCGACCAGGATACTAATACCTTGTTGTGCGCTCACGAAGGACACCCGCCCCTACTTTTTTGTATTCGGTGGTTAGTGATTGGTGGTTAACGGCCAGAGGACGACAGGGGAGACGACAGGGAAAAGGTTGGTCGGTAACTAGCGTCGTCGTCTCCCCGCTAATCGCCAGTCACTACCCGCTCCGCGCTCATCTACGGCAGGACAAACTTGTTCGCGTGCGGATCCTTGGGCGCTAGCAGGCTGTCCGGCGTGAAGGAGTCGGTCGTAAAGTATTTACCCGCGCCATCGGTATCGCTACTCGCGCGCACCACCAGGTCGAGATTGTAGATCGCGTTGGTAGCCGCGACGTTGTCCTTGATGAACTTGAGTTCCACCGCCTGCTGGTTGGTCAGGGCCAGGGTATAGTTGTTCATGCTCACGGCGAGAACCTTGAGATCCTCGATCGTCGTCTGGCTTTGGAAGAGATAGCCGACGACCTTGGTCACCGGGGTGCTGGCCGTGATGTCCTCGAAGGTCGGGGTATAGAACTTGTGCTTGCCCGTGAGCAGGTCGCGCAGCCGCAGGTCGAGCTTGACGCTCAGCAGCAGGTTGACGTGATCGCCCGGCTGCACGACGCCGTTGACCGCTGACAGCGGCGGAGCCTGGACGGTCTCGGCGACCTGACCCTTGCCCAGCATGGTGTTGTAGTCAACCGCGCCGGGCGCCGTGTAGGTGACGAGCTCCGAGATCAACAGCGGCTGCCCCTTCTGTATCGCGAAGGCGGCGTGCCGCGCGCCGCCCCCGGCGGGGGTGAGCAGGAACGCGAGGCCGGCCTGCCCCTTGACGTAGTCGGGGTTGACGTATCCCTGGACGGGCGTCTCGTCGAAGTATTTGTTGGCCGTCGTCGGGTCGGTGAACTGCGTGAGGGCGGGAATGTTTACCTTCGCCCGGAGCATCGGCGCCACGGCGGCCGGCCTGGCGATGGCTAACTGCGCCGCCTGCGTGATCACCTGCGCCTGCTGCGTCTTCGTGTTGAGGACCGAGAAGGCCAGGACGAAGGCGACCACGGCGAGCAGCGCGCCCGCTATGAACAGATTGCGGCTGTTGCGAAAAAGCTTGTTGATCATCGGTGTCTCTCCAGTCCCCAGTTATCAGTTGCCGGTCAGGATGCGATGCATACGTGTCCTCGTGTACGACAGCGGGCAGGTAGTCATGCGCGGTCATGCGCGCCAGCCGGCCAGCGCTTTAGCGAAGCGTGGCGCGTGACAACCGACGACTACGCCTTGATCCAGCCGTGGCGCAGGGCGTACACGACGGCCTGCGTGCGGTCGTTGACCGCCAGCTTGCGCATGATCGAGGTGATGTGGTTCTTGACCGTCTGGTCGCTGATGCCCATCGCCCGGGCGATCTCTTTGTTACTGTTGCCCTTGGCGATGTAGTCGAGCACCTCGACCTCGCGGACCGAGAGCGGGATGAAGAGCGGCTCGACCTCCTGGTCGACCTCGTCGGCGAGGTCGCGGAAGCTCTTGAGGACGCGCGAGGCCACGACGGGCTTGGAGAGCACGCTGTCGTTGATGAGGTAGTGTCCCTGCGCGGCCTGGCGCATCACGTCCAGCAACTCCGCGGGGTCGACGTTCTTGGACAGATAGGCCGACGCGCCATATTTGATGGCGTAGAACAGCTTCTCCTCATCCTCGCGGCTGGTCAGCATGATGACCGCGGCCCCCGGCACCTGATGCTTGAGCGTGCGGATCACCTCCAGGCCGTTGAGCCCTCCCACCTCGGCGTTGAGCAGGATCAGGGACGGCTCGCGAGCCGTGGCAAGTTGCAGGCCCTCCTCGCCGTCCAACGCCTCGCCGACCATCTCGAACTCGTCGGCGTGCTTCTCAATCGCGTAGCGGATGCCCTGCCGAAACAAGGGCTGGTCGTCGATCACCAAAACCGTCGTCACATCCATGCTTTTTCCTCTGTACCCTGCTCTGCAGCCCTTCTGGGCGTCATGGCGGCAGTATACGTGCCCTTTATAGCAGGCTCAAATAGTACTTTCAGGACCCTCAGGCCTGGCGTTTTCGTAGACCCGGTACTCACCCCGCGCGTAGACACGACGCCAGGACCTCTCTACGCTCCGCACGAGGACCCCTTCGTCCGCGTTCTCGGCGATCCAGGCGCGCGTGAAGTCGTCGACGACGAGGTAGCGCGCCGCGCTGACGTGGACGTCGTAGACCCACCGGCGCTCCGGGATGCCGGCCGGGTAGAAAGCGCTCGCCCGACCCGTAATGGCGACCGCTTGCAATAGCTCGGCCGTGCGCGCGCGGAACAACCACGACACCCCCGGCATCGCCAGGATGACGTCGGTAGGGCGCGCGCGCTCGTTCAGCCACGCGGCCATGGCCACGGCGTCGCCCGTCGAGCGCGGGAGCACCGGATCGAGCGGCGTGTGAAAGCCCGCCGCGGCGGCGCGCGCGTCGTACGACACCGCGGCCAGCAAGGGGACGAGCGCCACGACGACGACCGCGCCCGTCATAGCGAGCTTTTTCCGGCCGGGAACGCCTCCCCGCGCCACCAGGCCCACGCAGCCGCGCCAGGCGAGGGCGCCCAGCGTCCCGAGCCCCAGGCACACGAGCGGCAAGAGCGGCTCGGCCGCCCGGAAGAAGGGATTGGGGTCGCGCACTTTGAGGACGACGAGCAGCATCGCCCCGAGCAGGCCCAGCACGACCCGTCGCGCGCCCCGACAGGGGACGAGGGCCAACCCGACCAGGCCCACCGGGATGCTCGGGTCGAAGCGCAGGAGGTGGACGAAGGACGCGACCCAGAGCGCGATCTGAACCGACGCCGATCCGCCCGCGACGCGCCCCGCCGTGTGCGTCGCGTCGAAGAGCAGCGCCGCCGGGGCCGTGGCGGCGACGAGGCCGAGGTAGAGCGCCGGCCCGCCCAGCGCCAGTCCCCAGACGCCGAGCCGCCGGCGGGGCGGAATGGACCCGAGGCCGAAGGCCAGGACGGGTAGGAGATACACCCCCTCTTGATCGGTCGTGAGGGCCGCCGCCGTCGCGAGACCGGCGACGAGGAGGGACGGGAGCGCGCCGGTGCGCCGATGGCGCAGGACGGCGAGCAACGCCACGGTCGTCCACAGCGCGAGCGCGTTATAGGTGTAGCCAAAGCGGTTCTGCAGCGTGACGAGGGGAAGCGCGGCGTAGGCGAGCGCGGCCAGCAGGCCGATACGCGCGCCGTCCCCCCTATCCCCGCTATCCCGCCCATCCTCTCTATACCCCAACTCGCGTCCCAGCAGCGGCAACGCGGCGACGATGCCGAGGGAACACACGACGGAGAGCAGCCGCACGGCGAGAACGGTCGCGCCGGTGAAGTGGAACAGCGCCGCGGCCAGGACGAAGAACAACGGAGGATGCTGCACGAAGGCGAACTGGAGCGCATACATCTGACCATGCCCGTGCGCGAGGTTCGCCGCGATATTTACGTTGTAGCCCTCGTCGCCGTCCCACCCCGGATTCGTCGCCAGGTTGGGCAGACGTAGGGCGGCGGCGAGGGCAAGAATGGCAAGCGCCGCTGGCCCACGACCTACCATTTACGTCCCCTCGACCGCGAAGACACGTATGGTCCCCGCGCTGTCACTAAAGACCTGGCGGTAGCCGCGGTAGCCGCGGCCGTACGGGACAAAGCCGCCGAGGGCGCGCTCGTAGGGTCCGGCCAGCGCCAAGGTGACGCGCTGACGGCGCACGATCGCGGCGCGCTCACGCCCACCAGTCGCCGGGTCGTAAAAGCGCGCCACGTCGCGCTGCGCCTGACCAAGATTGATCGTCTCGAAGTTCTGCCCCACGACGACCCGGCAGGACGCCGCGGCGACGATGAGGTTCCCGCTCCCCGCCGACGCCATGACGACGTCGTTCGGCCCGGCGTGCCTCGCCAACCACCGCACGGCCGCCGCCTCGCCGGCGGGCGCGTAGTACGCGCGGTTGCTCCCCCCCCCCCCGAGCGCGACGGCCAGGTAGAGGAGCGCCAACATGACGTTCGAGAGAGACAGGAGCAACACGTAGCGCCGCGCCCGCCGCGCCCGCCGCGCCCCTAGCCTCCCGAGGCTCGCCGCTCCGAGCAGCGCGAGGGCGACGCTCCAACCGCTGAGCAGTCGCTCACTCTGAGGCACGGGTAACAACAACAGCAGGGGGGTCACAATAGCCCACACCGTCATCAGCCGGAGCCCGCTAGTCCCGCCGGGGGAGCGTGGACGCGCCTGTCGCCATACGATGGGCAGCGCCAGGGCGACGAGCGGACCGAACGCTGCGGCCAGGACAGGGACGCTCGGCGGCGGCAACCGCAACATACCGCTGGCGCCCCAGTGGGGGTCGTAGCGGAAGAGCGTGGCGTAGTAGAGCGCCAGCCCAAACGCGGGTAACAGCGCGAGGGCCGGGAGCATGACGTCGGCGCCGGATGGCCGCCGACGGCGCTCACCGCGGATGGCGTCGGCGCCGGGCGTCGGCCGTCGGCGCTCGCCGAAGAACGCCAACACACTGTCCACCCCCACGACCGGCAGTAACACCGCCAGACCGAAGGGGTAGCAGAGGCCGAGGGCAAGGCCGCCGGCCGCGAGCATGGCCCCTCCCCGCGGGTCGCGCTCACGCCGCCAGCGCAGGTACCCCGTCAGCCCCCATAGCTCGGCGGCCAGGCCGAGCGTTCCGTGTGGCGAGTTGAGCAGCATCGCGAAGAGGCTGAACTCCGGGGCCGTGAGCGCGACGGGCGCGAACGGCAGCCGCACGAGGGGAGAGAGCAGGAGAACGGGCACGTAGAGTCCCCCCCCGAACAGGGCGAGCGCGAAGGGGAGGACGGCGCGCGTCGGGCACACCGCGCGGCACAATCCCCTCAATGCCGCGAGCAGCGCGACGGCGGCTATCGCGCGCAAGAGCGTGTACACGGCCAGGGGCGACACGTGCAGGGGCGCGCATAGGAAGCCAAACGCCGTGTAGAGCGGGTATATCAGAGCCGGCGCGACGCGTACACTCGTGTACTGGTTCACATAGAGCAACTGGCCGCCCATACCCTGACGCAGCGCGGCGAGGTACTGCCCCGTATCGCCCAGGTTGTTGAGCGCGCCCAGGAAAACCTCGCCGCGCCGCGCCGCCAGGAAGCCCGCGATATAGGGGAGGGCGGCGAGGAGCAGGGCCAGCGCTGATAGAGCGAGGACGGACGGCGCCCCCGAAGCGCCCTCACCCCCTGATTCACGGGGTGCGCGATCGCCCGCCCCATCCAGGGAGTCCATGGATGGCGAACCATGCCGACCGCGGTCGGTCAACGCGCCTGGGCGGAGGGGCGCGCTGCTTTGCGCCCGGCGATCATCCCCTTTAGCCGGCGCGATCATACAGCACCGATACGGCGTCGCGGTAGGCGACGTGCCAGCCGCGGGCATGGGAGAGGGCGCGCCCGAGACCTGAGCGCGGCTCGACGAGCACGAGACGGACATCCCCGCGCCGCAGCGTGGCCTGCCAACCCGGCTGGGCGTGCCACGTGCGCACGAACAGGTCCATGAAGCGGTCGCCGTACATATCGGGGCGGCCGTCGACGTAGACGCGCTCGCGCGGATACAGGTTCCAGATGAGGTACCCACCCCAGTCGTAGCTGTTGAATAGGCGGCCGGCCGGTTGATGCGCGCGCAGGTAGGCGACCGCGCCGACCGGATAGAGGCGCGCCTGTACCGTGGCGTTGTGCCGCGCCGTCAGCCCGGGAACCGAGACGACGGCCACCGCGCCGACGATGACGGCCGCGAACAGCCAGTTGAGGGCGACCTTGGCCGGCACGGTCTCGACAATCGGCCGCGCCTTGCCCTCCGCCCGCGCGCCCACGACCCCTTGCGCGGCGCCCCGCGCGCGAACCCGCCGCCAGACCAGCGAGAGATAGAAGGCGATGAGCGGGGCGACGACGACGCAGAACAAGTTGATGTTGCGGACGGAGCGGAGCCCCAGGTACGCGAACAGGACGGCCAGCAGCGCCTCCGTCGCGCGCGGCCGGCGCGCCGAGAACACGACGCCGACGACGAGCGCGATCAGCAACGCCCCGAAGAGTTGATACTGGAACTGGTGGAAGTCCGGGCGGACCCACTCCGCGATATAGCGCATCGACGCGTTGTCGCCCAGGTACGAGAAGGGGTAGAGCAGTCCGCGCGCTCCGTTCGGGTTGAGCAGGCACGCCGCGACCGCCACGACGAGGGTGAGCCATAGGCGCCACGGCGCCCCGCTCACCGCCGCCCCGCGCCTAACGTCGCTCAGGATCCACTCGCACGTCTCCCCCACCGCATACAGGCCGATGAGGGCGAGGCCGAAGATAAAGCCGCCGTGCAGGTTGACCCAAAGCGCCATCAAAGCCGGCAGGAGCCACAGGAGCCGCGGCAGGCTCAGCAGCGTGGCCCGCGTCAGGAGCGCCATCGCCACCGCGATGAGCAGCAGAGACAGCATCTGCGGGCGCACGCCCCATGTATGGCTGGAGGCGACGGCCGCGAGCAACGTCACGAGGAGGGCGATCGGGCGGGCGGCTCCGAGCAGCCGCGCCGTGGCGTAGGCCACGGCGAACGCGCCGGTGATCGCGGCGGCGAAGACAAGCATCAGCGCGGCGTAGCCGCCGTGCGTGTAGAGGGGATAGAGCAGCGTCTCGGTCAGCCACTCATGGGCGATCCAGGCCCGACCGGGAGCCGTCCACGAGAAAGGGTCGGCGTGCGGCACGCGCCCCGTCGCCCAGATATAGCGCCCGGTCGCCAGGTGCCAGAAGACGTCGTTGTCGACGACCGGCCGTAACGCCATGGCAAAGATCGCGACGAAGACGCCGAAGACCGCCACGTCGCGGATGTGCAGGCCGCGCAAACGCCGCAACGCCGCCGCTCGCGTTCCGTCAGCCTCGCGCGTGGGCACGGGCCACGGCGTGATAGGCGCGGTAGACGGGACAGGCGCGGTAGACGGGACAGGCGCGGCAGGCGCGGCAGGCGCGGCAGGCGGGGCAGGCGCGGCAGGCGGGGCGGAAACGGCTTCGACCGGGACAACGCTCACAAAGACTCCCCTCCACGTCCACACCCACGGGAGAGACACGTACAACAGCGTCTCTACCGCACCAGGGTAGTGCGCGAAAGGGGAGTCGCCAATAGGAAGGATGGGCTGTCGTTCCGCCCGCTATCGATCGTCGTCCTCTGTCGACCGCGAACGTCGGACGGCGACAAGGCCCGCGGCGCCTATGAGCGCGACCCCTACGGCGATCAGCGCAACGGTCCGTGGCCCGCCGACGCCCCCAACGGAGCGGGCGAAGAGGGCGCGCCGCTGGAAGGGGTTCGCGGTCGTCGTACTGGTTTGTGCCGCGGCGTCCGTACCCGCTCCTCCATCGTCCGCCGCGATAGGATGATTCAGCACCCACGACACCGCGCCGTCGGGCCGCGGGGTCACGAGGTTCGCGTCCGCGATAACATCGTGGCCGGCGGGTCCATAGAGTCGTACCGTGCTGAAGAGATGCGGCTGCTGCGCCGTGTCGTCGGCCATGACATCGGGATAGCGCGGGTGGTCGGGATCGACCGGCAGCACGAGCACGTCGGCCCGACAGCCCGAGGATGAGTGCCGCAGCCTGTAGTGTTGATCGTGGCGCTCGTCGAGCGTCCAGTCGCGCCTTCCCAGGCCAGCGAGCCAACGCTGTAGCGCCGCTTGGTCCACCACATCACGCGGCAGTTCCAGGGTCGCCGCCACTTTCTCTACTAGGTCCCGATCCGTCGTATCCTTCGCTCCGTCGAACATCTTCATGGGTCTTATCTCTACCTGTTACGCTCCCAATCCATTAGGGGACGTGGGGGACGGCGCGGCGGCGGCCAGCGCCGCGCCGGTGAGGACGTCGCCCGAACCCATGAGTTGTGACGACTCCTCGGCGCGGTGACAGGCGACCCAGTGGTTGTTGCCCATCAGGCGGAAGGCCGGCACCTCCTGCGCGCAGCGATCGATGGCGATGGGGCAGCGCGTGCGGAAGCGGCAGCCCGAGGGCGGGTTGATGGGGCTCGGCACGTCGCCCTGCAACACGATACGCTGCTTACGGATGGCGGGATCGGGGTTGGGGATCGCCGAGAGCAACGCCTTCGTGTAGGGGTGGAGCGGATTGCGGTAGAGTTCCTCCGACGGCGCCAACTCAGCCATCTTGCCGAGGTACATCACCCCGACGCGGTCGGAGAGGTACTCGACGACCGAAAGGTTGTGCGCGATGAACAGATAGGTTAGACCAAACTCGCGCTGCAGATCCTTCAACAGGTTGAGCACCTGCGACTGCACCGAGACGTCGAGGGCCGAGACCGGTTCGTCACACACCACCAGCTTGGGGCGCAGCGCCAGGGCGCGCGCGATGCCGATGCGCTGGCGCTGGCCGCCCGAGAATTCGTGCGGGTAGCGGCGCACCCACTCCTTGCGCAGCCCGACGACCGAGAGAAAGTACTGGACCGTCTTCTCCCGCTCACGCCGATCGGCCATGCCGTGGACGCGCAGGCCCTCGCCGATGATGTCGCCGACGGGCATGCGCGGGTTGAGCGACGAGTAGGGATCTTGGAAGATAATCTGCATGTCGGCGCGGGTCTTCTTGAGGTCACCCGGCGAGAGCGCGAAGACGTCTTTGCCGTCGAAGATGACCCGGCCCGCCGTGGCCTTGTTAAGACGCAGAATCGTCCGCCCGGTCGTCGTCTTGCCGCAGCCGGACTCGCCCACGAGGCCGAGCGTCTCGCCCGGCTTGATGTCGAAGGAGATATCGTCGACCGCCTGAACGTAGCCGACGGTGCGGCGGAGGAGTCCGCCCTGGATCGGGAAATAGGTCTTGAGGTTATGCACCTCTAGGAGGTTGTCGCCGCCGCGGCCGTCCCCGTGGACCGGCGTCGCGGTCGCCGTCTCGATCTCATCCGTCACTGCCATCAATCTATCCTCTAGAACCGAAAGCTAATATAACCAGCACCGCGTGGCGCTGCCGTCGTCGAGCGGCTTCAACGGGGGGCGCTCCTCGCGGCACACCGCCATCGCGTGAGGGCAGCGCGGCGCGAAGGGGCAGCCTTTAGGCAGGTTCAGCGGGCTCGGCACCGTCCCCGGGATCACGTTGAGGCGCTGCCCCTTCTGCCCCACCGACGGGATCGAGTTGAGCAGGCCGACCGTGTAGGGGTGCTTGGGCGCCTTGAGCACCTGCGTCACCGTACCGCGCTCCACCACCTTGCCCGTGTACATCACGATCACATCGTCGGCCATCTCCGCGACGACGCCGATGTCGTGCGTGATGAGCAGCACGGCGGTGTTATTCTTCGTGCGCAAGTCTTTCATCAACTCGAGGATCTGCGCCTGGATCGTCACGTCGAGGGCCGTCGTCGGCTCGTCGGCGATCAGCAGATCGGGCTGCAGCGACAACGCCATCGCGATCATCACACGCTGGCGCATACCGCCGGACATATTGTGCGGATAGTCCTTGACGCGGCGCTCGGGCGAGGGGATGCCGACCAGGCGGAACATCTCGACCGTCAGGTCGAGCGCGTCCTTCTTGCTGATCTTGCGGTGCTCGGTGATCGCCTCCATCACCTGATTGCCCACCGTGAAGACGGGGTTGAGCGAGGTCATCGGCTCCTGGAAGATCATCGAAATGTCGTCGCCGCGGATGCCGCGCATCTCCCGCTCGGAGATCTTGGCCAGATCGCGTCCCTCGAAGAGCATCTGGCCGCCGGCGATCCAGCCGGGCTGGTCGACGAGCCGCATGATCGAGAGCGAGGTCACGCTCTTACCGCAGCCCGATTCGCCCACGACGCCGAGCGTGTGCCCCGACTTGAGTGAGAAATCGACGCCGTCGACGGCCTTGACCACGCCGTCCATGGTGCGAAAATGCGTTTTTAGATCGATAACGTCGAGCAGGTTGCCCGACGGATTGAGCTTCTCCACCCGCTGCGCCCCCGTCCTGGTAGCGGCGTTCGCGGTCGTCGGTGCGGTCGTCATGGGCGTGTCATCCTCATATATGTCGTCCTCATCGCAAGATATGGGTTATGTAAAACTATACCAAAAGGACCGGATAAACGCGCCCGCGGCCCGGGGGCCAGGGCGCCGGCGCCGACGCACGCCCCGCTACCCTTTGGACCGCACGTCGAGCGCGTCGCCGAGCCCGTCGCCCAGGAAGTTGACCGCGAGCACGGTCAGCACAAGGGCGAGGCCGGGGAAAATCGTCCACCACCAGTTCCCGCTGTTGAAACCAGACTGCGCGTTGGACAGGATATTCCCCCAACTCGCGTTCGGGTATGCGATGCCGGCGCCCAGGAAGTCGATCGCCGCCTCGGTGACGATGAAGACGGCGACGTTGAGCGTCGTCGCCACGATGATGGGGCGCAGGGCGTTCGGCAACAGGTGGCGGAAGATGATGCGCCCGTTGCTGACCCCGACGGAGCGCGCCGCTTCGGCGAACTCCTGCTCACGTAAGCTGAGGAAGGAGGCGCGCGCGAGACGCGCGACCCCCGGCCACGTCAGGGCGATGAAGATGCCGATGATCAGCGGGAGGTGACCCTGACCGTAGATGTCCGCCGCGAGGAGCAGCAGGGCCAGGAACGGTAGGGCCAGGAAGACATCGGTGACGCGCATGACGATCGTGTCGAGCCAGCCCCCAAAGTAGCCGGAGACCGACCCGACGAGCACGCCGATGAGGGACGTGCCGAAGGCGGAGACGAAGCCCACGATCAGCGAGATGCGCGCGCCCCACGCGATCTGCGAGAGCAGCAGGTGCCCGCTGTCGTCGGTGCCGAGCATGAAGTACCAGGCGGGCGAGAAGCGTGGCGAGAGGTTGACGTTGTTGATGGGGTCCCAGGTGAACTGATCGTACGGGCTCTCCGGCGTAATGAGGGGGGCGAACACGGCCAGGAGAATCATCGCCAGCAGGATCACCGCGCCGACCATGGCCGGCTTATGGCGGCGGAAGCGGATCCACGTCAGTTGCGCCTGGGACAACTGCCGCGTCGCGATCTCCTGCTCGTCCCCGACGACGTTATGCGTCGCGGCCGGCGATCCCAGGATCACCCGATCTTGTGTGAGCGGATCTAGCGCCATTCTCTACCCTTTACTACCTCTCGCTACTCTCGTCGCGGCTAATCGTAGCGAATACGCGGATCGACGACGGCGTACATCAAGTCGGCGGCCAGATTGCCGATCAGCGTGAACAGCGCGGTGAGCAGCAGGATCGACTGCAGCGTGTTGTTGTCGTGGTTGCCCAGGGCGGTCCTGAAGTACAGACCCATGCCGGGCCAGCCGAAAATGCTCTCGGTGATGATCGCGCCGCTGACGAGCGAGGGGATGAACAGGCCCACGTTGGTGACGATCGGCAGCAGCGCGTTGCGCAGCGCGTGCTTCAGCATGACGGTCCGTTGCGGCAACCCTTTAGCGCGCGCGGTGCGGACGTAATCCTGGCCGATGACGTCGAGCATACTGGCGCGCATGAAGCGGCTGTCGGCGGCGATCCCGATGATGGCGAAGGTCAGCGCGGGCAGCACCATATGCCACGCGAGATCGCCGATCGTGGGTAAGGGGTGGGCCAGCAGGTAGGACCAATATCCGCTCGTGCCGAACGGGGGGCTGGGGTTGTTCGGGCTAATGATGCCGCCGGGGGGGAACCACCCCAGGATGACCGACCCGAACAGGGCAAGCACGAGACCCAGCCAGAACACAGGTAAGGACAGGCCGATATACGAGAGGAGCGTGAAGACTTGATCGTAGATGCTGTAGCGTTTGATGGCGCCGATCAGTCCCAGCGGGATGGCGACTAACTGCTGCAGGATGTAGGCGAAGCCAATGAGGATGATCGTCGCGGGCAGGCGCTCCTTGATGCTGTCGGACACCGGCCGGCCCGTGTAGTCCTGGCCGAAGTCGCCGTGCGCGACCGCGCCCACCCACTTCACGTACTGGACGTAGATCGGCTTATCGAGGCCGCGCGCCACGAGGCATGTGTCATAGCGAGATTGCGAACTCGGCGTCGGGGTCGCCAGGATATAGGTACATGGCCCGCCGGGCTGGGCGTGCAGGAGCGCGAAAAACAACACCGTCAGGCCGAGGAGCACGAGCACGGCCTGTAAGGTTCGTCGCGTGATATATGTGGCCATTCTTATATCTCTGTCGCTATACCGCTACTGTCGTTATCCCTGTCGCTATGCCGCTACCGTAGTGACGCGCTATGCCGGGTCATCCGGGGACCGCGGCCGTTCTTAATCAATGTAAAGCGAATGGGGCGCCATACAGACATCAGGTCGTCACGGATCGGTCGTCACGGAGTAAAGGGTATGGGATGGGGGGTACAGGGTCGGGGGCGCGGTGTA
>JAABUZ0100008244.1_pt1 | contig 12306 bp, 10 predicted proteins | sample 5562091 | NCBI WGS metagenome assembly JAABUZ01 (sample SAMN12813069, study PRJNA571459) | rock metagenome | isolation source: Antarctica rocks | place: Antarctica: Victoria Land, Linnaeus Terrace sud | collected 2015-12-21 | reverse complement strand
CGTAGATGTCGCCCCGCTCGTGCAGCGCGTCCACGCTTCGGGCGGGCAGGCCGCGCGCGTCGACCAGGTACGCCCGGACCTGCGCCCAGCGCGCCTCATCCGGCGCGGGCAACGTGAAGGGGACGCGCTCCCCCCGCTCGATGACCGCCTCGGCCAACCGGGACGCCTGGCGCGCCCCGTGCTGCGCGGCCGCCGCCACGGCCAGATCAGGGCCGGCCTCGTGGTTGAGGTGCGCAATCGCCTGCTTGAAGTCGTAGCCCGTCGCGTGCATCACCAGGTCGATAGCCCCGCCGCCGCCCTGGCGCCGGTCGTGGTTGTAGAACTTCTCGCCGTTGATGCTGATGTGCTCGCCGTCGAGCCGCCACTTGTGGGGGTCGTGGCGGTCGCGCTCACCGCCCAAGCCCGCGATCACGTCGCGCAAGTCGAGCACACGGACCTGGGCCGCCAGCCCCGTGTAGTCGCGCTCCACCTCGCGGACCCGTTGCTGCAAGACCGTGATGTTGGCCTCGGCCGTCGCCGCCTGGCCTTCGTAGTGCGCCGCCTTGGTCAGTGCGTCGTCGAGCGTGGGGACGAGATCCGCGACGATGCGCTCGGTCTGCTCGGCCGCCCACCGCTCGGGGTTGCCCACGATGCGGCCCGGCTTGTCGACCGTCACGCCCTCGCGCACGATCTCCGGCGCCGGCGTCGGTCGCTCGATCTTGGCGTAGAACTCGCGCACCGTCTGATGCTCGGCCACGCTGCCCTTCACGCCCCGCTCAAGCCCCAGGTCGCGCACCGCTGCGGCGTAGGTCGTCTGCATCTCGCTGACCTTGCTCGGCGTGCCGATGAAGGTCTTGGCGGCGAGCTTGCCGCGCTCGTCGATAGGCACAACCATAGCCTGGATATGGGGCGTCAGCTCGTCGCGGTGGAGGATAGCCCCGACCACGTTCTCGGCGCCGAAGCGATCACGCAGCCAGTCCATGGTACGGTCACGCCACGCGCTCACCCGCGCCGGGTCGCCGTCCGCGAAGAAGTCCCGGCTGGCCGTGAACACGAAATCGAGGGCCAGCACCGCGTTGCTGCGGATCGTCGGCGCGTCGTCGAGCCGGTCCTGTACGTCGGCCTGCCAGTCGCCGCTCCCGGCCAGCCGCTCGTTCTCATGCCGCCGCGCGCCGTCCGCGTTGGGCGTGTCGCGGGTCCGCTCATTGTGCGCTCCGCGTGAGCTCACCTGGCCCATCGTCTTGAGCTTGTTGAACCGCATCACTGCATACATGCCCGTTGTCTCCGTCTCGCCGCCCCGCATCTTTTTTCCAAGTAGGAAGGGCAGATGCTCCCACCTGGTGGGAGATAGCCAGGCCCCGCTTACCCCTGCCCGGACCGCCGCGCGGCGGTCCGGGCAGGGGCGAACGCAGTCTTTTGCAGGGAGGCCCCCCAGGGCCGACCGCACAAAAGCGTAGTGAGTTACGCTTTGCTCCGCAAACCCTCTGCCGTCAGCCTACACGCTCGCGGCCTGAAGGAGCAACCGGGACGTTCGGGCTACTTGGAAAAGAAGTAGCCGGCGGGACTCAGAAGGGGATGCCGGCGAGGTTATCGTCGTCGGCCAGTCTCTCGGCAACCCTCCACGCTGGCTCGATCTCGGCCGGGTCTGGGTCCGCCGGCGGGACCACGGTATCGACCTGAGTGATAGCCGCGTTGAGCCGCTGCCGTAGGAAGTCAAGCTCGACGAGCAGCTCGGCGGCCGCCTGCTTGGGCGCGGTCGGGCTCAGGGCGCGGATGTCGATCTCCATGTGGTTGCAGACCTGCTCCAGATCGTCGCTGTGCTTCCACCACACGTTCTTCTCGGCGAGGTGCAGTGTGTCCATCAATCCGCGCCCCTTCCAGGGGCTGCCCATCGTCGAGGCCGCGTCGTGCCCTCGCTGGCGGGGATCGACGTCGGCGACGACTCGTCATGGTGAGCTGCGGCCAGGCCGCGCACCAGCTCGACCAGTTCCCCGACCTGCCGGCGCATCCGCTCGGCCTCGATGCGGTTCTCGTGCAGCTCGTCGCGGATCTCGCCTAGCCACTGGCGAGAGTCTCGACCGTCGGTGATAAGGTCTACCGCGACCTGGGCCACGGTGCGCCCGTCGCGCTTCGCTTCTATCTGCAGCTGCTCGTAGACGGTCGTCGGTACCTCTAGTGCCCGCCTGTTGGGACTGGATGGCATTGCTTCGTCCTCCACTAATACCAAGGTAATACCGGGTACCTCAGCCTACCGGGTATTACTAGGGTACGTCAAGGGTTTGGAGTGGTGGATGGTTCCACGACGAAGAGCACTCGCGATCCAGGCAGCACGCGGGCTGTGCAGCGGTCGATGGTCCGACGTAGGCGCCGGTCGAGCCATTGGTGATGGAAGGGATCGGGGACAGCGACCGTGAGCACGCCGTCGTCGTAGTGGACCTGGTGCGTCGGTCCAAACCACCGCGCGTAGTTCTCGCTGGTCACGTCGGTGGCCAGCTCGGCGCGGATCGCGCCCCACTCGTCGGCCGTCTGCGGTAGTGGGGCTGGTGGGGCTGCCGGCGCGGGAGACGCCGGCGATGGGGGGGAGCTGCGGGGCCTGGTCGTCGAGCGGGGCGGCTGCGGTGGCTCCCCTTGCTGCATGAGGGTTTCGACGACGCGGAACAGGTAGGCCATGGGCTTCTCGATATGGGCGAGGCTCGGGCGCATCAACAGTTCGGCCTCGTCGAGCAGGGCCAGGAAGGCCGGCAGGGCGAGCCCGGCGCGGGTCATGAGGCCATAGCCGCGGCTGACGCTGGCCCACGGCGGCGCGCCATCTCCCAGGCGCTCCACCAGCGCGGTGATCGGTCCGGCGAGCCCCTGATAGTCGGCGTCGATGCGGCGCCGCGCCTGGACTGCTGTAGTCGGTACGCCGGCGGCGGCGGCGGCGGCGGCGGTGGGATTGCCGGCGAGTTGGCTAGCCTCGTCGCCTGGTCGTGGGTCCGCGATCGGTGCAACGGGGGTAGGGGGTATCGATCTTTCGATCTTCCTGTTTGTTGATACGTCTGTTTGTTGTGGGTGCGCTGGGCGCGTGGGGGGGGGTGCGGTGGCCGCACCCCCCCCCTGAGCCGGGCCGAGCAAGTAGTAGACGGTCGTAGCGTTGCCGCCGTCCGCGTGGATCGCGTCCTGGTGGGCGATCAGGCCGCGCGCTTCAAGCTCGTCGAGCGCGTGCAGCAGCGTGGTCCGGTTCGTCACGCCGCACCCCTTATCGAGTTGGCGGCCGTCGCGGGTGACGATGCCGTGTTGGAATTGGTTGAGGCTGATAGCATCCGCGAGCTTGCGGAAGCCGCAGGTGCGGCGCACGATGTAGAGCAGCACCTTCAAGGGCGCTTTGTCGAGGTCGGGGGCTACCTCGTCAAAGAGCCAGTCGGGGGTTGCTGTGGTGGACCAGGGGAACGCGCAAAAGGGCTTGACGGGCGCGGCGGCAGGATGTAGGCTCATAGTATGGTGTACCTCGCTCATAGGGGTGTACTGCCTTTCCGCAGCGCGTTCCCGTCCTGGTTAAAGCCGCTAAAACTTATGGCCAGGTCGGGGGCGCGCTGCGCTATTGTGCGGGTCAAAGTGCCCGCATCTTTGGTGACAATAGTACGCCGTGCGTGGCCACGATGCACGCGGCTATGCACATAGACAGCACGTACCCTCACTGTCGAAGGCAATCCTTGAGCGTCTGCCGCTCAAGGCTGGGTAGTGATAAGGCGGAGTTATCAGTACCCAGGGTCCTCTCTGATTGACATAAATCGGTGCCCGAGCCCCGGAAACGCCCGTTTCCGCGATCCCAGGTACTAGCTATTCTGTGCAGTTGTGGCGCTCGCATCTCTTCACAGCCATTGAAACGTTTCATGATGGAACTAATGTGCTAGTAGGGGCATCAACGACCCTCGTCGTTATCCTGTCCCTTTGGCTCTGGCTGTAGCTTGAGCGGCGTGTCGCTCGCGTCTTGCGCACGCAACCACTCGATCACGGCCATCCGCGCGAGGACACCGGCCGGCGCTCCCGTGGCTTCAGATCGCTGCTTCAGCTTCTCGGCCCACTCATCAGGCAAGAAAACCTGCGTGCGGTAGGTCATCTTTGGTTCCCCTTTCGGTAGTCTTGGCATTAAACACTCCTTGGCATTATACTACGCTTGGAGAGTATTGGATACGCTCTAAAGCGATAAATGAGATTGTGCTACTCACAGCATAAGGCAGTGCAGAGCGACACCAAGAGGAGGATGCTGAACGGAACGACGAGAAGTCAGGGCGATAGGCCGCCCGTTAGCAGTAGCATCGGCGTGGGGAGGCGTTACCGACGTAGAGGACGCCGGCGCGAGTTGGGTAGGTACCTCCTCCAAGCAAAGAGGTGGTGCTTGTACTGCCCCTGGTCCTAGCCGGGTGGCGACACCTGGGCTATCGACGGCATTATGACGAGCCACTACCATGCATAGCATGGGCGGTATGAGCATTTTTGGGGAGGGAGGGCTGTAAGTTTGCTAGCACGCCCACGTCAGTAGAAGTAGGGCTGCGGTTGCCGCCGCAGCCCCAGGGTTCCTCACGCAGCAGCCAATCACGCTACAGACGAAAGGACAACATCAGTGTACGATTTTGCATACGGTCTCCTCATCGCTAGTGCCTTTGGGGATGCTGCCAATAAGGTTATCGGCTTCCTGACCGAGGTCCGCCCGGCGCTCTACGCCATGATTATCTTCGGCGCGGCGCTGGGCGTGGTGTTCGACCGCGGCCATAAGGGCGCCATCCTGGGCTCGGCCGTCCTGGCGATCATCTTGCTGACGGGCATGACGACCCTCGGGACGCAGTTCTAAGATGGCGCACAAGACGCCGCGCAGCCTCAACGACTCGCTCCGGCTCGGTCGCCTGACCGCGCCGCAGTGGGCCGCCGTGGTGGTGGGCGTCGCCTCGCTGTGGGTGTGCTCGGGGTTCGCGGCGCACGTCGCGGACCCGAACGCCCACATCCTGGCCGTGGCGCTGCCCACCATGATCCTTGTCACCCCCATCCTCGTGCTGTGGCGGGGCGGCGTCGAACGCTACCCCGCGCAGCTCAGCCGCTACGCGGCGCGTCAGTCCGTCGTCTACGCGCAGCGGTACGCGCACGGCGTGGCGGTTTACCTGGCCAAGGGCGCGCGGATCGCCGGCGCTCGGGCTGAGAAAGGACGGCATCATGCCTACACACGCATCCAAGCGGCGCGGCGTCGTCAGGGTTGACGACGCCGACGGCGCGATCATCGGAGCCGGTGGCACTCGCCACCGGCTCCTGTCTATTCCGGGCTACGCGCTCGACGCCGACACGCAGGCCGACCAGGAGCGGCACGCCGCGCTGTTCGGCCTGCTCGCGGCCTCGCTGCCCCACAAGGCCGAGATCACCATCTACGTAGAGAACCGCCCCGCCGACGCGGTCGCGCTCGTGGCCGGCCTGCGCGCCCAGCTTGCCCCGACGCCGCACACGCCCGAGCTGGGCGAACTCGGCGCCCGTCTGCTCTCACGCTGGCGTCGCCGGCTGACCGATCAGGACGCGCGCCACGTCGCACGGCTGACCTATTGGCTGTTGGTCAGCCCCTTCCCCGCGCGGGACGGACACCCGGACCAGTCCGAGCCGGCGCGCCTGGCGCAGGCCGTGACCGCCTTGACCCGCCAACTCGTCGCCATGGGCGTCCCCCCGATCGCGGCCGACGCGGCCACGGCGCGCGCCTTCGTGGCCCGGCACCTCACGCCGTCCCACGGCAGCGGGGCAGAGATCGCCTATCGGGCACAGATCGGGGAGGAGAGCTTCCACGCCCTCACGATCAAGGACCCGGAGACCGGCCGTGAGCGGTGGACGCGGACGTTGTTCATCGTCCGTCCCCCGGACGAGACCCGGCCGGCCTGGCTGCGGCCGCTCGTGGCCCCGGACTGTCCCGCGACGCTGGTGCTTCACCTGCGCGGCCTGCGGCGCGGCTGGGAGCGACGCCGGCAGGAGTGGCGCCTGAAGCTGATGGAGGGCACGGCCGGGCGCGGCAAGAACATCACGACCAAGCTGGCGGCGCAGGATGCCGAGGACCAGGCGACGGCGCTGCACGGCGCGGGCTATAGCGTCGTGCGGGCGGGCTGCTACCTCCGGCTGGAAGGAGACAGCCGCGCTCAGCTCGACGCGCGCGTCAGCCACGCCTTGCAGGCGATGGGCGATACGATGGTCGCCGGGGCCGGCTACGGACACGCGCATCAGCGGCCGCTCTACCGCTCGACCCTGCCCGGCTACGGCGATGTGGCGCGCAGTACCTACCGCTGGGACACACCGACCTGGGGCAACGCCTGGCCGTTCCTGGCCTGTAACCCTGGCACGCACTCACTGGGCGTCCCGCTCGGCACCACCGACGCGGATGGTAGCCTGGTGACGCTTGCCCTGGGCGATCCCGACCTGTACAACCGGATCGGGGTCATCCTGGGGCGCGTGGGCACGGGCAAGACGAGCCTCCTGCAGAAGGTCGCGCTGTGGTTCCTGCTCACCGGCAACTACGCCACCGTCGTCAGCTCGGTTGACTCGTTCGCCGCGCTGTGCGAGATCTCGGGCGGTGAGAGGTGGCGGGAGGCGCGGGCCACGCTCGGCGGCGCGCGCTCCGCGTGCATCAACGTGTGGGACGGCCCGCGCGAGGACCTCGACGACCGCCGCGAGCGGGTACGCTTCGTGTCGGCCGCGGTCGATCTGCTGCTCGGCGGCCTGACCGGGCTCGAGCCCGCCTTCCTCGACGAGGCGGTGCGCGACGTGTACGCCGCCCACCCCGACACCACGCCGGTGATGTCCGACCTGCACGCCACGCTGGAGGCGAAGGGGAAGGCAACCACCGACAATGAGGACCGCAAAGTGTACCGGGGCCTGGCCTGGCGCCTGAGCCCCTACGTGGGCGACGGCCAGCATGCGCGGCTGGTGGATGGGCAGACAAACGTCCGCCTGGACGCGCCCCTGCTGGCGTTCAACACCGAGCCCCTGGAAGGTGACGCGACCCTGCGCAACTACGCCTATTTCGCCGTGTTCGCCGTGGTGGATCGCCGCCGCGCCCTGGCGCGGGAACGCAGCCGGGCCGCCAACCGGGGCAGCGCGGACCACCTGACGGGCATGGACGAGGCGTGGGGCCTGTTGACCTCCCAGCAGGCGCGGGAGTACATCAACCGCGACGCGCGCAAGGCCCGCCACGGCGGGAACTGTGTGCTGTTTGCCAGCCAGCAGGTCAAGGACCTGGTGGGCAACGCGGACGCGGAAACGTTCTTTACCCAGGCCAGTTTCAAGGCCCTGTACTCCATCGAGGACACCGGCCAACAGACGGCGGGCAACCCGAAGCTCTGGCTGCAACGCATGCTGAGCCTCACGGAGGAAGAGGTCGAGGCGGCCCAGCGCATGAGCGGGATAAAGGGCCTGTACATGCCGTGCTTCATCACCCGCCGCGACCGGCGCCACGCGCGCGATCTGCATGGGGTGGTGCGGGTGGAACTCACCCCTGAAGAAGCCCTGCTGTACGCCAGCGATCCCGACGACGTGCGCGTGCGGGATTGGTGGGCCGAGCAGCACGGCGGGACCTGGCAGGGCATCAAGGCCAATATCGACAGCGCGTACATTGAAACGCAGAACAAGGATGAACGATGGACCGCCTGAACCCTCTACGAGCCTGGATCGTGGCCGCGATCGCGGCCACGCTGCTGGCCACGGTCGCGCCGGCCGCGATCGCGGCGGCGGCGGGTCCCGAACCGACGCACACCCCGACGCCGCTTGTGCCGACGCAGATTCCCTATCCCACGGCAGTCCCCTACCCGACGCAGGTTCCCTACCCCACGCCGGTCCCGCCCCGGTCTCAGCCAGTGCTCTTGATCGCGCCGACGAGCGGCGTCACGGAGACGGCCGTCACGGCGTCGGCCACGCACTTCCCTAACGGCGAGGTCACGCTGTACTTCGACGACACGGACCACGTGCTTGGGCACGCCGCCATCGACGAGTACGGGCACGCCCGGCTTGCGCTCACCATCCCACGCGACGCCGCGCCGGGCGCCCATGAGATTCGGGCGGTGGGCGCCAAGGGCTCGATCGGTAGCGCGCTGTTCACGGTGACGCAGCCGCAGGGGGCGGTCAGTGGCTCCGGTTCCGGCAGCGTCACCTATTGCACCGGGCTACTGGGCTGGTGTCCCGATTTGGGCGGCCTGATCGGCGGCGTCGCCGGCGCCATTTGGGGCGCGCTCACGGGAGGACTCAACGGCAAGATGCAAGACCTGTCCGACGCGATCCTCTCGCCCATCGTGACCACCCCGGACCTGCGCACCAACCAGGAACTGACACGGGTGCAAGGCGTCCTGAGCCAGGACGCGACCGAGGCCGTGGCGGTCCTGTTCGGGATCGCGGTGCTGTGGTGCGCCAAGCCCTCGTTCTTCGGAGAGATCGAGCAGGGTGTGGCGCTGCTGCTGCGCTCCGGCCTGGTCGTCGCCACGCTGCGCACCCTCAACCCGCTCATGACCACGTGGACCGATCTGGTGAACGCCATGGCGACGGGCGTGGGCCATGGTAACATCGCCAATACAGGGCAGACCGGCGCCGAGGTCATCGTCGCGCCCATCTTGTTCATCGTGGTCGGCCTGGAACGCTCGATCAGCCTGTACACCCTGGGCCTCGCCTACGCCGTCGCGCCCATCTTCATCGTCCTGGCGATCTGGCCGCCCGCACATCGCCTGTTCATGACCTGGCTCTACCTGTTCATCTCGACGAGCACGCTAGGGCTGGCCTACAGCCTGGCGACAACAATGGTCGTCGCCATGGGCGTGAACGTGCCGGGCATCTGGGGCGCGGTCATGACCATAGGTGGCCTGTTCTTCCTGGCGGCCGTGCCGGCGATCTGGGGCGGCCTGACGCTTGCGGCGGGGCAAGGGGGAAGTGGGGCGCTCGGCAAAGTGGCGAACGTCGCAAAACTGGCGTTACTGTAAAGGGGGGGTTTGCTATGACCGGCGGGGAAATAGTCCTTGCGACACTGGCCGGCATTGCCGTGCTGGGCCGCGTGTTCTTCGGTAAGGGGTTGCTCTGGTTGCCCGTCAAGCTCCTGCGTGGGCTTCTTTATCTGGCCGTGTCCTCCGTGGTAGAACGCGACCGGAACAGGTGGAGGTAAGAGCCATGGCCGTCTATTCGTACAAAGCCCAACGCGTGAGCGGCCCTGTGCGCGCCGCGCTGGCCCTGCTGGTCCTGGGGGCGCTCGGTGGGGCTGCGGCCCTCCTGCGCGCCTCTGGTGCCCTCTGGCGCGCGTACCAGTGGGTCTACGTCGCGCTGGCCTTTCCTCCCGCCTGGACCGGCGACCAGGCAGCCCGGCTCCGTCGTGGGGTGCACACCGGACACCTCACGACAGGGGGGCTGGATTGGTCCCTCTGGATGCGCCACGTGGCCGCGCGCTACGCACGGGTGCAGGGTCCGCCCTACCCTCTCATCGTCACGGCGGAAGCGGCCGCCCTCGGCCTCCTCGTGGCCATGCTCGTCTGGCGCGTGGCGTGGTTCGTCTACACGCGGCCGCGCCGGCTCACCCCCAGCGGCGCCCACGGCACGGCGCGCTGGATGACACGCGCCGAGCTGAAGAAGTTGGCCTACAGGGGCGCCCCGCTCCTGCTCGGCACGTGGCACGGCCTCACCGTGGCCATGAACCGGGCGCTACAGGTCATCAATACGCTGGTGATCGGCCCCACCGGTTCGGGCAAGACGGCGGGTTTCATCCTGCCCAATCTCCTCCGGGAGACCGGCGCGCGCGATCTCATCATCACCGACTTGAAGCTAGAGCTGATGGCCAAGGCGTACACGCACCTGGCCCGCTACTACGACGTGTGGCTGTTGAACTTCGCGTCACCCGAGACCAGCATGGGCTACAATCCCCTGTCGTTCTGCACGACCCCGCTGCTGACGCAGGTGTGGTGCCGGTCCTGGGTCAAGAACTGCGGGGGGAACGACAAAGAGCCCATTTGGGACAACTGGACCATCGGGGTGATGATGCCCGCGATCTACCACTTGCAGGCCAAGGACCCGAGCGGCGAGACCGTGACCCTGGCGCACCTCGATGAGTTCCTGAACGGCCACAGCTCCGAGTGGGTCATCGGGAAGCTGCTCACAAGCCCGTCGCCGGCCGCGCGCAAGGCGGCGCGGGGGTTCATGGCGTCTCTGCAGAAGAACGATAAGTTGCTGGGGTCCGTGTGGAGCGAGATTAGCCCCAAGTTCATGCTGCTGAGTGAGCCATCCATCCGGGCGGTGACGGGCACGCATGAGATACAACTGTCCCGCCTGGGCAGCGGCGAGGGCCGGCCCGTCGCCCTTTTCCTCGGCCTCGATCCCGACCTGTTGGAGGAGTTACGGCCGCTGACGGGCGGCTTCTTCCTGGACCTGTTCCGCGTGCTCGGCCACACGGCGCGCGTGACGCCGGGCGGTGAGCTGCGCCGCGACGTGTTCATCTACGGCGACGAGTGGGGCAATATCGGGTTCGTGCCCGGCCTCAAAAAGGCCATGAACCTGCTGCGCAGCGCCGGCGTCTACGGCGTCTACGTGGTGCAGATGACAGCGCAGATGGTCGAGACCTACGGCGAGATGGGTTGGACGCAGCTCAAGGGCGCCTATAACACCAAGATCATGTTGTCCAACGCGGTCGACGAGGATGCCACCTGGTTTAGCGAGAAGGTGCTCGGCGAAGGGACGGAAGTCACCCAGGGGGCCAGCGTCCAACGGGACCGCTTCCGCGTCCTGACCGACCGGGGCGGCAAGAACCAGAGCGAGACCAAGCGGGCGCTGCTGACGCCCGATGAGGTCATGAACATTCGGGAAGATGAGCTGCTCGTGAAGATGCCGCAGCGCCCGCCCGCCCGTCTCACCCAGCGCCGCTACTACGACGACCGCGAGGTGAAGGGGCGCGCACCCAAGCGCGGGACGAGTTGGATACCGCCCCTCGGTCCGCTGCGGCCGGATGGCCCGCTCCCCCTGCCTGTGATCGACGACGCGGACGACGCGGACGACGCGGACGACGCGGACGACGTGGCCACCGCCACGGCCGCGGCCGCGCCCCTGGTTGCCGCCGTGGCCACGGATCGCGACCTATTCGCGGACGCCGGCGACCTCGACGAGTTGGCCGGCGACCTCGACGGCGACCAGGCCGCCTACCTGGAGGAGGTAAGCTAGCGAGAGCTACCCACGTCACCGCCTCGCGCGGCGCGATCCGGGCCGGGGACAGCACGCTCCTGGTCCCGACCCACGTCTGCCCGGCTGTCACCGTCCCGCTCGTCGTCACTGCGGTCCACTGCGCCCCCTACGTCTTACTGTACAACGCGGCGCCGCCCTAGCGGTCGCGATAATCCTTGTCCTTGGCCGGCGCGCGGCCGCCTGCCGCCGTGCGGGCCTGCTCCTGGGCCTGAGCACGCGCCTGCTCGGCCTGTAGTGCGTCGTTCCAGTCCTTGGCGCCAGTGGGCGGCCGCTCGCGCTCGATATTCTCCGCGTCGGGGTACGCCGCGCGGACCTGTGCCCATAGCGCACCACCGCCGTGGTCGTTGTCGAACCCACATCGCACCAGGCCCCGGTTCGTCAGCGCCTCGTCGATCTGCCGCGTGGGTGGCGTGCCGTGGCCGTCGGTCGAGATGAAGACGTGGCGGCCGCTCTCCCCGCTCTCCCCGCTGCGCAGCGCCAGCGCCGCCCGGCTTAGCGCGTCGATGGGGCTCTCGACGACGTAGTACTGCGGCGTGTCGTGCGGGCCGGGCTTCCCAACGGTGTACGAGAACTCGAAGTGCCCTTCATCGCGCCGGCTGCCACGGGCCAGCCCCTTGAACTCCGAGCCCGGCAGCGTCCCACGCAGCGACGCGCCGACGATGGCGTGGTTCTCGTCGCGCCGCGCGAACACGGCGTTACTGCGGCTATCCGCGTAGATGTCGCCCCGCTCGTGCAGTGCGTCCACCGTCCGGGCGGGCAGGCCGCGCGCGTCGACCAGGTACGCCCGGACCTGCGCCCAGCGCGTCTCATCGGGCATGGGCGCCATGAAGGGGACGCGCTCCCCCCGCTCGATGACCGCCTCGGCCACGCGGGACGCCTGGCGCGCCCCGTGCTGCGCGGCCGCCGCAATGGCCAGCGCGGGGCCGGCCTCGTGGTTGAGGTGCGCAATCGCCTGCTTGAAATCGTAGCCCGTCGCGTGCATCACCAGGTCGATAGCTCCCCCGCCGCCCTGGCGCCGGTCGTGGTTGTAGAACTTCTCGCCGTTGATGCTGATGTGCTCGCCGTCGAGCCGCCACTTGTGGGGGTCGTGGCGGTCGCGCTCACCGCCCAAGCCCGCGATCACGTCGC
>JAABUZ0100008241.1_pt1 | contig 12311 bp, 10 predicted proteins | sample 5562091 | NCBI WGS metagenome assembly JAABUZ01 (sample SAMN12813069, study PRJNA571459) | rock metagenome | isolation source: Antarctica rocks | place: Antarctica: Victoria Land, Linnaeus Terrace sud | collected 2015-12-21 | reverse complement strand
CAGGTGCGGCTGTACGCCATGCAGTCGTTCATCGTCGCTGTTCTCGCGGTGGTGGTCGCGGCGACCCAGCACATCCCCGAGCTGTACGCGCTGGCGGCGCTGTCCTTGCTGCTCAAGGTCGTCGTCGTGCCGACGGTCGTGCTGCGGCTACTTCGCGACGCGGACGTGGAGATCGCCGGTACCGGCGTGATCGGGGTGGCGAGCGAGGTGCTCCTGGCGATGGTGGTCGGGGGCATCGGGTTCTTCGCCGTCGGGCGCCTCCCGCAGCTGGCCAGCCCGGTCCTGCCGAGCGCTGCGCTGTCGTTGTCAGTGGCGGTCGTGCTCGTATCGTTCGTGCTCATGATCGTGCGGACCGACGTCGTCTCGCAGGCGATCGGCTTCTTCTCCCTCGAGAACGGAGTGTCGCTGGCCAGCCTGGTCGTCGCGGCGGGGCTGCCACTCATCCTCGAAGTCGCCTTCCTGTTCGACCTGCTGGTGGCGGTGGTCGTCTTCGGCGTGCTGATGCGAATGCACCACGGGCGGGCCGACACGCTGTCCACAGCCGGGCTGAACCGGTTGCGGGGGTGACGTCAGTGTCCGCCGTCCTCGTCGCCCTGGTGCTGGTCCCTATCGGTGCCACGCTGGTGTCCGCCTTCGGCAGCATCCGCGCGGCTCGGACCGCGACCATCGTCGCCGGGGCGGTATGCCTGGCCCTGGCGCTGGTGCTGGTGGCACCGGCCGGGCAGTCGCCCGTGCAGGTGTCGTTCCTGCGCGTGGATGCGTTGTCCGTCGTGTTCCTGCTGGCCACGGCGTTCCTGTACCTGACCACGGCGGTGTACTGCGTGGGGTACTTCGCCGACGATCGGACCGCTGCCTCGCTGCGCCATCTCCGTCGCTTCTATGTCGGGCTCAACGTCTTCACCTGGTCCATGCTGTGCGCGCCGCTCATGGACGGGCTGGCGCTGTTGTGGGTCGCCATCGAGATCACCACGGTCGTCTCGGCCCTGCTGGTGGCGATCGAGGACACCGACGGCGCGACAGAGGCCGCCTGGAAGTACGTCCTCATCGCCTCGTCGGGCCTCGGCATCGCCCTGCTGGCAACGGTGTTCATGTACTACGCCGGCGCCCAGCAGCTCGGCTCGAGCTTCGACCTGTCGTTCGAACCCTTGCTGGCCAGCTCCGCGAAGCTGCCGGACGGCCCGGTCAAGCTGGCCTTCGTCCTCGCGGTGCTCGGGTTCGGGACGAAGGTCGGTCTCGTTCCGGTGCATACCTGGCTGCCCGACGCGCATGCGGAAGCGCCGACTCCCGTCTCGGCGTTGCTCTCCGGGTCGTTGCTTGCAGTCAGCTTCTACGCCGTCATCCGCTACTACCAGATCGCGGTGGGGACTCTGGGCGGTCGTTTCCCCCAGACGGTCTTGCTCGTCTTCGGCGTGGCGTCACTGCTGCTCGCGTCCCTCTACCTGTTCGGACAGCGTGACATCAAGCGGCTGCTGGCCTACTCGAGCGTGGAGCACATGGGCATCCTCGCCATCGGTGTCAGCTTCGGCGCGCCGATCGCGGCCTTCGGGGTCCTGCTGCACGTTCTGGCTCACGCCGCCGGAAAGGGTGGAGCGTTCATGGGCGCCGGCGTCTTCGTGCGTGCGTTCCGTACCAAGGAGCTGTCGAGGATCCGCAACGGGCTGAAGGTGCTGCCGTGGTCGGCCCCGATGTTCCTGCTGCTCGTCTTCGGCCTGTCCGGCTTCCCCCCGTCGGGGATCTTCCGCAGCGAGTTCCTCATCGTCGCTGGAGGACTCGGCGCAGACCATCATCTCGGAGCGGTCGTCCTCGTCGTGCTGGTCACGCTGGCGTTCGGCGGCCTGGCCATCGCGACCACCCGGATGGTGTCCGCACCGGCCGGCGAAGGTCAGCAGCCGGACGCTGGAGAGCCGAGCCGATGGATGGTCGCACCCGTCATCCTGTGCCTGCTGGCGCTCATCGGTCTCGGCGTCCACCCGCCCGCTGCCCTGGACGACCTGCTCACCATGGCCGCCGCGCAGATGAACGGGGCATCCCCGTGACCCAGGTCCAGTCCGAGTCTGTGGTGGCGGACATCGACGCTCTGCGCCAGGTCGTCGTGGAGCGCCTTCGAGCCGGGGACCGGTTCGCCGGGCTGTTCGCGACCGCCAGCGAGGCGAACCCCGGCAGGCCAGGAGGAGCCGGGGATGTCGAAGTGACCCTCAACGTCGCCATCGCGAGCACCGCCGGCGTCCAGCTCACGAGCACGCAGGTTGTCGACGCATACCCGTGCCTGACCGCGGACGTCCCGGCCGCGTTCTGGTACGAACGGGTGCTGCACGACCTGTTCGGAGTCACCCCCGTCGGCCACCCCCGGCTCGACCCGTTGGTCCTGCCCTTGCCTGCAGGTCGCGAGGCCGACACTGACTCGCGGCGACTCCCGCGACCCGGCTCACCCATCCACCTGGCTCGCCTGGTCCCGGACGAGCGCGCGGTGCCGCGACACGTCCATGGGAAGGGTCTCTTCACCATCCCTCACGGCCCGGTCCGGTCCGGGGTCATGGAGTCCGTGGAGTACCTCGTCGAGACACCAGGAGAGGACATCCCCCACCTCCAGGTGCGCATCTTCGCGAAGCACCGCGGCGTCGAACGCGCCTTCCAGGGGCGCACCGTCGACGACGGGGTGCTCCTGGCCGAGCACGCCGAGGGGACCTCCAGCGTCGCCCACGCGCTGGCATACAGCCACGCCGTGGAGGCGTGCGCCGGAGTGGAGGCGCCGCGGGCGGCCACCCTGGTGCGCGTCCTGCATGCCGAGCTCGAACGGATCGCCAACCACCTCGACGCGGCGGTCAAGCTCGCCGATGCGGCAGGGCTGGCTGTGGCGGTCGCACGCTTCGGCATCCACAAGGAACGCGTCATGAGATTGCGAGACGGCCTGTGCGGCAACAGGTTCGGCCGAGGCGTGGTCGAGCCCGGTGGCGTAACGTCCCTGCCCGAGCCGGTCGTGGACTCGTCGGAGCAGCTGGCCCGGCTCCGCGGCGACATTCGCTCCGACGCCCATGCCCTGATGAGCACCTCCTCGTTCCTGGACCGGATCAGAACCACCGGGCCACTGCCTCCGCCCACGGCCCGAACCCACGGGGCACTCGGGCCGGTGGCCCGCGGCAGCGGCTTCCACGACGACTGCCGGGTGATGCGCCCCTACGACGGCTACTCGGAGCTGAGCATGCTGCCCGCCCCGGAAGAGGAGGCCGGTGACGCCCAGGCGCGGACCCGGGTGCGCTGGCACGAGATCGACGAGTCGTTCCACCTCATCGAGCAGGTCCTACCTCGACTCCCGCAACGAGCCGAGCCCACCGAGCTGCGGGTCCCGGTGGGCGAGCCAAGCGGGCAGGGGATCGGCTGGGCCGAGGCCGCGCAGGGAGAGGTGCTCTACGTGGTCGACCTGGCCCGAGGGCGGATCACCCGCTGTTGGCCCCGGTCCGCCTCCTTGCACAACCTCAGCCTGTTCCACGAGGTGTTCGTGGGCGACATCCTCACCGACTTCCCGTTCATCGAGGCCAGCTTCGGTCTGTCCATCGCCGGGGCGGTGCTGTAGATGCCGTGGGTCCTGCGTGGACTGCGCCACGGGGTGGCCACCACCCGGTGGCCGAAGTCCGCGGACGCCTACTTCGACTCCTGGACCGGTGTCGCGCAGCCGCGCCACGACACCCAGCAGCACGGAAGCGGGCTGGTCGACCAGCTCGTGGCGCTGTGTCCCAGCGGGGCGATCGGACACCGCGACGGCCGGGTCACCGTCGACGCGGGCGGCTGCATCGGCTGTGGCCGTTGCATCGCCGACTACCCGGACATCTTCGAGTGGCGTCGGGGTTCGGAACTGGCCCGGTTCCGGCGTGCCGCAATGGTGGTTCCTGACGGCGAGGGCGATGACATCCGGCTCGAAGCGATCCGGGCCGACCTGGCGAGCCGCACTCGGACGTTCGGGCGGTCGGTCCATATCCGGCACGTCGACGCCGGGTCCGACGGCGCCGAGGAGTGGGAGGTCGCGGCCCTGCTCAACCCCATCTACGACATTCATCGGCTGGGGCTGTTCTTCACGGCCAGCCCCCGCCACGCCGACATCCTGCTCGTCACCGGCATCGGAGCGACCGGCATGCGCGAGCCCCTGGCCCGCACCCTCGAGGCGATGCCCGAGCCCGTCGTCGTCGTTGCCGTCGGAACGGACGCCTGTAGCGGAGGAATGTTCTCCGGGTCGTACGCCGGGTCCGACGGGGTGGACGACCTCGTCGACGTCGATGTCTGGGTGCCAGGCGCGCCCCCGTCGCCCTTTGCAATCCTGCATGGTCTGCTGCTCGCCCTGGACTGGCTGCCTGGACGCGCCACGGGGTTCGCGTCATGACGGCTGTGGGGGTGGCGTTGGGCCTGCTCGCGGCCGGGTTCCTCACCGACCTCGTGGCCCGCGGACGCTCCCGGCTCTGGCGGATGCTCCCCTTGGGCGCCGCCGGGATGGCCTCGGTCGTGCTCGCCGGAGCGGGCCTGGCCGCAGTCCGCGGCGAGACGACGTACGCGTCGCTGGGTTGGCTGTTCGGTCGACTGAGCACCGGGGGCGAGCTGGGGCTGGTTCTCGACCGGCTGGCCGGACTCTTCCTCCTGATCGTGTTTTCCGTTGCCGTTCCTGCGGTCGCGATCGTGGCGTCCTGGTCGTGGAGGAAGCCGGTGATGCGCACGATGCCGGCTGCGGTATGCCTGCTGCTGGGTGCCTGTGCCGTGATCGTCCTGGCTCGGGACGTCTTCGTTCTCGTCTTCTCTTGGGAGCTGCTGACCGTGTCGTTCTACTGGCTGACCAGTCCCGGGCATCACAGAACGGACGGGCGTGCCAGTGTCACCGCGACGTTGGCGACCGTCACGTTCGGCAAGGTCAGCGGCGCAGCTCTTCTGCTGGGCGTGCTACTGGTGGCGCCCGCGGGCGGGTCGCTGACGTGGACGGGACTGGGGACCAGCACCGACGGGCCGGTGCGCGCCGGCGCATATGCGCTCCTGGTCGTCGCCTTCGCCGTCAAGGTCGGGCTGGTCCCGCTCCAGGTTTGGATGCCGCGCGGGTACCAGGCGGCGCCCGGACCGGTGCGGGCCCTGATGGCGGGGGCTGCTGTCAACGTCGGCTTCTACGGACTGTGGCGCACGCTGCAGGTGCTCGGCGCCCCAGCGCCGTGGCTCGCCGTGACGGTGCTGCTGGTGGGCGGCGTCACGGCGTTGCTGGGCATCGCCCACGCGAGCGTTCAGACCCGGCTCACCGGAATGGTCGCCTACTCCTCGGTGGAGAATGCAGGTCTCATCGCCACCGCGTACGGAGTCGCGTTGATCGGGTCGGCCATCGGTCTACCTCAGCTGATGGCGGCCGGGCTTCTCGCGGCCACCCTCCAGGTCGTTGCTCACGCGCTCGGAAAGACGCTGCTCTTCGCCAGCGCCGGTGTCATCGAGTCCCGACTGGGCACCGACGACCTGGACCAGCTCCGAGGGGTGGCACGTCGGCTGCCGTGGAGCGGAACCGGGTTGGCGGTGGGAGCGCTGACCATGGCCGCGCTGCCGCCGACCGCTCTCTTCGTCTCGGAGTGGTTCATCCTGGAGACCCTCATGCAGCAGTTCCGGCTCGGGCAGCTGCGGTATGCCCTGCCGATGGCGCTCGCCGGCGCCCTCGTCGCTCTCACCGCAGGTTTCGCGGGTGTCGCCTTCGCCCGCCTGGCCGCTTTCACCGCGCTGGGACACACCGCGACGACGACCCGCTCGGCCAGGGACGTGGGGATGGTGGGTCGACTGGGTCTGCTCGTGCTGATCGTGGCGTGTCCGCTGCTCGCGGCCTTCACCCCCGCTGAGATCCACCTCATCGCCGATGGCCTGTCGGGCATCGTCCCGAGCGACGCGACCAACGCGTCCGTCGACATCCCCCTGGGTTCTCGGTCCAGTCTATCGCGAGTTCTCCGTCCTGTCCCCCACCTGGCTGTCCATCGAGCTGCCGATCATGTGCCTCGTCGTTCTCGGGGTCGCGATCCTGCTCTCTCGGGGAGGGCTGCGGCGAGTGCGGCGGGTTCCGGTGTGGCGCTCGGCGACCGGCGGAGTCGACGGGGCCGACGAGTACACCCCGTTCGGCTACGCCAACCCGACGCGGAAGGTCCTGGCGAACATCCTGATGACCCGGACCGACCTTCGGGAGGTCGAACGCGCCAGCGGCGGCCGGGTCGGCGACGAGAGAGCCGGCCCTGCAGGCGCTCACCTCGGGTACACGTCCGACGTGGTCGAGGTGACGGAGACCTACCTGTACCGCCCGCTGCTGCGTCCCTTGAGATGGGTCGTTCGTGCCGCGCTTCGACTGCAGTCCGGGCGCCTCGACGCCTATCTCTTCTACATGCTCATCGCCCTGGTCGCGGTGATCGCCGTGGCGGTCGCGTGACGCGGTGCTACGGACCGCTTGCTCACGACCAGTAGGGATCGGTCTCGTCGGTCTCGTCGGGGCGCCAGAGGTTTCCGATGTACGGAGCGCCGCTCGTCGCGGATCTCCGACCCGTCAGGGCGCGCAGATGGCCGGCTACCGGGGGCCGTAGATGCAGGTGCTGGAGTCTGTCCAGCGGGACGAAGTCCGGGTGGCGATGCTGTTCCCGCGAGACCGGTTCGGCGCCGTTCGGCGTCTCTGCTGCGAAGATCAGCTCGACCACCCGGTCCCGGGAGCGGGGGGCGGTGACCTCGAGGACGAACAGACACCGGCGTACGACGACATCCAGGCCGGTCTCCTCTAGGGTCTCCCGGCGTGCGCACGCGACCATGCTCTCCCCGGCCGGGGCCCGGCCGCCGGGGAGCACCCAGTCGCCGTCCTCACGGCGCTGAGGATCGTCGCTGCGGTGGACCACCATGACGTCGCTCCCAACTCATGACCGCGACCGAGCAGCGCAGATCGACGAGCGAGTCCTCATCTCGCGTCGTTTCTAGCAGGCCCTCAACGGGCTCGGCCGGAGGGGACGTGACGCCTGGGGGGAATCCAAGTGGTGGGACGAGCGATGTCATGGTCCGACACCTCCTGAGCAGCGGGGCCGCGCTGCGGCCGACTGGTCAGGAACCATCAGCTCGATCGAGCGGTTCGGGCACTGCGGGTGCCGGGCGGGATCCATCGCCACCTCGCAGTAAACCGGGTTGCCCTCCATCTCGCAACGTCCCGCGTTGACTCGGCCGAAAGGTCCGCGTGGTGGGTGCGGATCCACCCGGTCGTTGCCTCATCCAAGATGGTCCGGCTGCGCGGCGTGTCGGTGTCGGTGACGTGTGGCGTGCGGGCCGCCTTGGTGACGAAGCTCTCGATGGCGAAACCGCGCTGCGACGACAGAGCGCAGGCGCCCGCTGTGAGCACGCCTTCGCGTGCACGGACCGCCTGAGACCAACACCGCGGCGCGTCAGTGCGCCGCCGCCGCATCAATGCGGGTGCCTGACTCGCGCCCGAGCCACGTCAGCCGCGACTGCTCGGTCTCGCGACGTCGGGCCCCTCCTCAATTCACTTGGGCCGTGGGGTGATGCAGGGGCCGCCGGGCCGCGGACCTCCGTCACGACCACTGCCGACGTCGGTGCTGGTCCGTGCCGCGTCATCACGGTGCCATGAATGGACCTCGCTGTCGTCCTCGGCCACGCCGGCCGAGCCGGGCCGCCCACCCGCCGCGACAGCAGCGCACCCGCAGACCCACGACACAGCCAACAACCATCCGCCCACGACGTCGGTGGGCCAGTGCACACCCAGGTATGCGCGGGTCAGTCCGACCGCGGCGGCCCAGGAGATGACACCAAGGACGATCCAGAATCGCGTGCGCTGTCGAAACCGGGCGATGGCCAACCATGCGATCAGACCGGCAGTGATGGCAGCCGCTGTGGTGTGCCCCGAGGGGTACGCGTATCCCGCGGCGTAGCCCGCCCAGTCTTCGTCTGGTGGCCGCGGACGGGCCACCATGTCACTGATCGCCAACCTGACGCCCACACCGGCCAGCAACACGCCGCAGGCCGCCGATACCCGCACAACTCTGCGGATCAACCGCCCCCGCGTGAGCAGCACGGTGGCGACCGCGAGCAACGGGAACACGACGTTCGTCGCGCCGGTTGCGGTGATCGCCAATGCAGCAGCGGTCAACCACTCTCGACGATTCGACGCAAGCAACCGGTGCAGCACCACGTCCCCGGGCCAGATCGAGGAGTCGCTCCTCACAGCTACCGCCAGCAAGACAAACCCAATCGCCGCCGCGGCTGCGATGAGAGCGACCTCGGGACAACGCCGCCGGCCATCAGCGGCACGACGCCGGCTATGCGCCGCACGACCAAGTCTCGGCCCGCCGCCGGGTCTGGCCTTCGACCCATAGTCCACGCCACGCTGACCAGCATCTTCGCCCACATCGTCCCTCCCACCCGGTTTCGCGAGTCCAGACAATATCTCACCGGCTTCAGCGACGCCGAAACTGGTCTATCCCCCGGTGAAGCAGGCTCTGTTCAGGGCGACCAGTTTGGCGCCGTGGTCGAGCGCAGTTCCGGTGTTCTGGTCCTTCACGACACGCCTTCTCCCGGAGCGGGGTTGGCGGGATCTGCAGTGATGAAGCATGAGACTTCCCGACATGAGCTCAGCGAGCACGAACACGACCGATGCCGGACAGGATTCGGCGGCAACACAGGTGCCGGGCCGGCCGGTCGCCGCCCGGCGAATCGGCATCATCGGGCCCGGCGGCGGGTTTCCTAGACGCCACGGCCGGGCTAGCCATCGTGGACGGGACCGCCTTGGCTCGAGGCCGCCTCGATGCGTCTAGATGGCCACCCAGAACTGAGTCCGTGGACCAGGCGGTCACCGCCGAGGACCTGAACATCCTCGCCGACACCTACCCAAACCTGAACCCGGCCGCGATCCAGCGCGACATCCAAGCGCTGACCGCCGCGCTGCTGACCTGACCACTGGCAAGGCGGCAGGCGCCGCCACACCGGCAGCGACGCCGCCCACCACGCGCGCATTCACTCATGAGTCAACGAAGCGGGCTTGGCGCGCATCTGGAGATGAGTCACCGGGCGTGGCCCTATGATGAAAGGCAAGACATCCCGATGGCGATGGGGCTCGCCTCCAACCGCGGTTACCGCTGACGGTCCCTGAAGCGCACTGGTGCGTGGAAGGAGCGTCAGGCCGTCCGTTCTGCCTCAGGTCGAAGACCGCCCGGTTCTGCCCGCAGTCACGAGCATCCTTTTCGAAGGCGACGATCCCGGGCTGGTCCCACCGGCGGATCCGGACTACTTCCGGGACCTGAACCTGGATCAGCTGTTCGCGTCGATGACCGCCGGGCGCGCGGAGTACGAGCTGTGGCCGTACTTCGCGACGCCGCTGACGTCTGCGGACGCCCTGGCCTACCGGCACGAGGTTCTGCTCGACCTGCAGGACCCGCAGATCGGGGCTGCCGTCCGGGCCTTCGCTGCCGAGATGCGTTCTGTCCGTGGTGGACTCGACAAGTCGAAGAAATACCACTACGCCGCACAGCATCGGGATGCGTTCCTGCGGGCCGTCACCGGGTACGTGGCCGCCGTGCGCGCTCTGAGCCAAGCCCTGCCACCGGACCGGCCCAGCTCGAGAGGGTTGAGCTCCTTCGCCACGACCCTCTCTCGCTACGTGGCGTCGGACCTGTTCGTGGACCTGTCGTCGCAGGCGGAATCAATCTCGGCAGCTCTGGCCGCGGTGACCTACCGTATGCACCTCTATGGCGATCGTGTCTACGTCAGCTTGGAGGCCGCGGAGGACAACTACGCCGCCGACGTGGCCACGACGTTCGAAAGGTTCCAGCAACGCCAGGTCGAGAGCCAGCTGGCCGAGATCTCGATCTACGACGAGATGAACCATGTCGAGGCCTCCATCGCCGATCTGGTGGCCCGGCTCTACCGGACAGAGTTCGCCGCGCTCGCGCAGTTCTGCGAGGACCACGCGCAGTTCGTCGAGGAGTTCCTGTCGGTGTTCGACCGAGAGGCGCAGTTTTACCTGTCCTGCCTCGACCTCGCCCAGCGGCTGAGCAGGCGCGGACTGTCCATGTGCCTGCCGGAGATCTCCGACACGGATGGGGACATCTGGGCCGACACCGCGTTCGACGTGGCTCTGGCCGACACCTCCGTCGATGACAAGAGACCGGTCGTCTGCAACGACCTCCGGCTGACCCGACCAGAACGCATCCTCGTGGTGACCGGCCCCAACCAGGGGGGCAAGACGACGTTCGCGCGCACGATCGGGCAGCTGACCTACCTCGCCGGCCTGGGACTGCTGGTGCCAGGAACACGCGCGCGCGTGATGCTCCCAGACCGGATCTTCACCCACTTCGAGCGGGGCGAGAACCTCCAGGACCTCACCGGCGGGCTCGAGGACGACCTCGTGCGCATCCGGGACATCCTGCGGAACGCGAGCGAGCGCAGCCTGATCATCATCAACGAGATCTTCACGTCGACGGCCCTCGAAGACGCGGTCATGCTGTGCACCAACGTCTTGCGGAAGGTGATGGCTCTGGGCTGCACCTGCGTCGTGGTCACCTTCCTGGACGAGCTGGCGGCATTGGACGAGGCCGTCGTCAGCATGGTCGCTCAGGTCGTGCCCGACGACCCGTCCACGCGGACCTTCAGGGTGGTCCGTCAGCGTGCTGACGGCAACGCCTATGCGGAGGCGGTAGCGAACAAGTACGGACTGACGTACTCACGCATTAAGGCGAGGCTGGCACCGTGAAAGTCCATCTCCTCCACGCAGCCGCGGATCCACCAACCGCAGGAAAACTGCCGAGCTCGAGCGAGGCGGTCGTCCGCGACCTCGGTCTCGACACCCTCTGCGAGCGGATGGCCAGTGGGGACCAGTTCGTTCGCGACGTCGTGAGTCGGACCATCCTGACGCCGTTGCAGTCGCCATCCGACATCGAGTGGCGCCAGGCAGTCCTGAGAGACTGCCTGCGGCATCCTGAGGCCGCGCGTGCGCTGTACGACCTTGCTGTCGACGGGGTCGCGAGCCGGAAGAAGGTTCGCAGCTGGCTCTGGGGGCAGTCCGCGTCGGCCATCCTCAGCCGCTCGATAGAGACGCTCGAGGTGCTCATGGAACCCCTTCGCACGGTTCGGCGTTTCGCCGACGAGCACGCGAGAACCTTCGAGTCGCAAGGCTTGACCGAGCTTCTCGGTGCCGCGAGGCACGACCTCTCGGACGACTACTTCGCCCTCCTTTCCGATCACCTGAACCGGCTGCGCTTCCCTACCGGCGTGGTCATCACCGCTGACCTCGGTAAGGGTGGCAAGGGCGTCCACCTCGTGCTGCGCAAACCAAGGAGTATCAAGCGAACGTGGCGGGATTTCGTCGGCCTGGGTCGACCGGATGAGTTCACCTATCGGGTGCCGGACCGTGACCAGTCCGGTTTCCAGGCTCTCTCGGAGCTGCGGGACCGCGGGACCGCCCTCGTGGCTGACGCACTGGCACAGTCCACGGACCACATCGTCAGTTTCTTCGAGCTGCTGCGTTGGGAGATGGCCTTCTACATCGGCGCTCTGAACCTCTGCGAGGAGCTCGCCGCCAACGGTCTTCCCGTGGCGTTCCCTCAAGCGCAGCTGCCGGGCGGGCGCCAGCTGAGCGCGACCGCGCTCTACGACGTGTGCCTCGGGTTACGTTCCGGCGCAGACGTGGTCGGCAATGACCTCGAAGCCGACGCCATATCACTGCTGATGATCACGGGCGTAAACCAGGGCGGCAAGTCGACGATGCTACGCAGCATCGGCCTGGCCCAGGTGATGATGCAGAGCGGCTTGTTCGTCGCGGCCACGGCGTTCCGCGCCGACACCGCAGGCCACGTGCGCACTCACTTCACCCGTGAGGAGGACACGTCCATGCAGAGTGGGAAGCTCGACGAGGAGCTGGCCCGGATGAGCGAGATCGTCGACCACGTGGAGCCCGGCGACCTGGTCCTGTTCAACGAGTCCTTCGCCTCCACCAACGAGCGCGAGGGTTCGCGCATCGCGCGCGGGGTTGTCGACGGGCTCACGCAGGCGGGCGTGCGGGTCGTGTACGTCACCCACATGTACGACCTTGCTCAGGCGCTTGCCACAGAGCATCGCCCAGACGCGCTGTTCCTGCGCCCAGAGCGCCTCGAGGACGGGCGCCGGACGTTCAAGGTCGTCCCGGGAGATCCATTGCCGACGAGCTACGGACGCGATGTGTTCGCGAAGGTCTTCGGCTCGGCGTAGCCGAGCGACGGTCCCGAGCGACGTCAGGGAGGTGCTGTGCAGAGGATCAGGACGCCCGCTGAGGTGGCTTGGCGGCGGGTCGTGGCCGGGAT
>JAABUZ0100008238.1_pt1 | contig 12313 bp, 9 predicted proteins | sample 5562091 | NCBI WGS metagenome assembly JAABUZ01 (sample SAMN12813069, study PRJNA571459) | rock metagenome | isolation source: Antarctica rocks | place: Antarctica: Victoria Land, Linnaeus Terrace sud | collected 2015-12-21 | reverse complement strand
CCAAGCCCGACAGGCTTTCCATGCGAACCACGACCGACGCGCCGGCCAGCGAGAGCCGCAGCGGCGCCGTGCTGCCGCCGGGCTGGATCAGGTTGAGCACCGCCGTCTCGATCCCGCCATCGGCCGCCGCCGCCAGCGTCGCCGCATCGCGCAGGTTGAAGGTCAGCCGGCTGTCCGAGCGGGCCACCCCGGCCAGCGTCAGGAACAGCACCGAGAGCGGCACCAGCATCCACAGCACGATCAGCAGCGCGAAACCCTCGCGGCGTCTCATTGCTCGAGCGCCTCGCGCATCGGCGCGGCGATGATCGGCGGCCAGTGCCGCGCCTTGTCGCTGAACTCGAGCGTCATCCGCACCAGCGCGGGCAGCCGCTCCCCGGTCCAGCCCGACGCCCAACCCTGCGCGGAGGCGTAAGCGAACCGAACGGCGCTCACTCCGGTCAGTAGCACCAGATCGCGCGCCGGCGGCTCGGGGCCGAATGCGGCGACGTGGCGGCGCGGGCGCCAGTGCAGCCGCAGCTGGCCGCCGCTGAGGCCGATGCTCGCCTCGACCCGCTCGCGCTGCCCATCGACCGGGTTGGGCAGCTCGGTGACCAGCGAGAGCGTGCCGGCGGTGCCGCGCAGCGAGGCGGGCTCGGGGAAGATGCCGGGGTCGGCGTGCCCGACGAGCTGGCGCATCGCCCGGTCGACTGTCTCCAGGTCCCCCTGGCGCTCGTCGGTCCGGTTCTGCATTGAGGTCGCCCGCAGCCCGAACGCGACGCCCTGGTTGAGCAGCACGATCAGCATGCCCAGCACCGCGACCGCCACCAGCAGCTCGAGCAGGGTGAAGCCGCCCGTGCCGCGGCGCCTTGTCATGGGGGTGCGTCGCTGGCTGGGCCGAGCAGCCGGCTCTCGAGCACGAAGCGCTGCGGCCCGCGCCCGCGGCGCCAGCCGATCTCCACGGTCACGTCATACAGCGTCGTGCCGCCGGCATAGGGCGTGCCGCGGCGAACCCCGCGCGGCGGCGGCGCGGTGCTGATCGGCTCGACCCGGGTGCGCCAGCGATAGCCCCCGCCATCGTCGCCCTCGCGCTCGCCCGGCGCCAGCGTCTCGGCCGAGAGCGCCGCCAGATGCGACTGCGCCCGCGAGATCGCCTCCTGTGCCGCCAGCGACGACCCGGTCAGCTCGAGCGACACTCCGCCCTGGCGGTACAGCAGCAGCAGCGACGGGATGGCGATCGCCAGCGCCACCATCACCTCGAGCAGCGTGAACCCCTCAGAGCGCCGCATCGGTCCAAGCCTGCAGCAGCACCAGCCAGCCCGAGAGCGCGAGGAACGGTCCGAATGGCAGCGCGGTCGATCCGGTCAATGCCGTCCCGCGCAGCCGCAGCAGCCCCGCCCAGGCGAGCCCGGCCAGCGCCGCCCCGAGCAGCACGGAGGGCAGGGCCGCCACCCCGACCCAGGCGCCGAGGGCGGCCAGCAGCTTCGGGTCGCCGCCGCCCAGGCCGTCGCGCCCGCGCAGCCAGCGATAGCCGAACGCGACGCCGGCGAGCACCGCATAGCCCAAGGCCGCCGCGATCGCGTGATCGGTCAGCCCCGCCGGGTCCAGCCACCAGGCGGCCAGCAGCCCGGCCGGGATCAGCGGCAGGGTCAGCACGTCCGGCAACAGCATGGTGCTGCAGTCGATCCAGGCCAGCGCCAGCAAGGTCCAGCCCAGCCCGCACGCCAGCCAAAGCGCCGGCCCCGCGAGCCCGGCCAGCGCCGCCGAGGCCGGGATCAGCAACGCGGCCAGCTCGACGTGCCAGTGCAATGGCGCGATCCCGGCGCCGCACGCTCGGCAGCGCCCCCGCAACGCCGCGTAGCTCAGCAACGGCACCATGTCCCACGCCTTGAGCGTCGTGCCGCACGCCTCGCAGGCGGACCGGCCGACCGCGACCGGCCGCCCCTGCGGCAGCCGGGTTATCAGTACGCCGAGAAAGCTGCCGACCAGCGGCGCCGCGAGCAGCGGCCAGATCCATTGCATGACATCGCCTAGAGCACGTCCCGAGCCAAATCGCTCGGGACGTGCTCTACCGCCTTCTACACCGCCCGGGCGGCTACAGCGAGGCGGCGATCGAGACGAACACGCTGCGGCCGGCATTGACGTAGTAGAGCCCGGTCTTGCCGTCGGCGGCGAGCTGGTTGAGGAAGGTGCGGCTGGTGTTGTCGAAGATGTTGTTCACGTTCAGCCGGAAGTCGAGCTTGCGCCCGTTCAGGATCGGCAGCGTGTAGCCGGCGGCGAAATCGACCGTCGCATACGGCTTGATCCGGTTGGCGTTGGCCGGCGTGTCGGTCCCGAACTGGCCGCCGACATACTTGGCGATCAGCAACGCCGAGAACCCGTTGCGGTCATACAGCGGACCGATCGCCGCGGTCTTGTCCGGCGTCGCCGCCACGCGGATGTCGGTGTGCTTGTAGGACGCGTCGTTGACCGTCCCGTTCGCGTAGACCGACAGGCCCGGCGCCAGCTGCACCGTGCCCTCCAGCTCGATGCCGCGATAGATCGCGCCCCCGGTGTTGGAATAGATCGTCGTGCCCGCGATGGTCTGGCTGGCGATGCGGTTGCTGAAGTCGATCCAGTAGACGTCGCCCGAGAGGCTGAAGCCCGGCTTCTGCCAGGTCGCGCCGACCTGGTAGTTGGTCGTCTCCTGCGGATCGAGCTGCTGTGGCGCGGTGGTCTGCAGCACGCCCAGCGGCGGCGCCAGGAACCCCTTGGCGACCTGAACGTAGCCGACCAGCGACGGGTTGAACGTATAGCGCGCGTCGATCGAAGGCTGCAGCGCGTCGTAGGTCTTGCTGAACTGCGCCGGCACCCGCGTGCCCTGGTTGATCGCCGCGTTCAGGTCGCGCGTGGTCGAGGTGTATTTCAGCCCCGGCGTGATCACCAGGCCCGGCAGCGGCGTCAGCGCCCATTCGAGATAGGGCTGGAACGTCGTGATCCCCGTCCGGTAGCGGTAGTCATAGGCCGTCGCGGTCGCGGTACGGGTATACGGCTCGGAGCTCAGCGAGAGCACGACGTTAGTCCGGTAGGCGTTGCCGGCGTTGTGGTCGAACCAGAAGCCGGCGCGCACCTGGCCGAGGCTCGTCTCCTTGCTGACGCGCAGGATGTTGCCGAAGTCGCGGAAGTTGGAATGCACCGAGCGGCCGGGCACTTCGCTGGTCAGCCGTGTCGCGGCGCCGTTGACGAAGTGGGTGCCGGTCAGGTTGGCCGCCGTGCCGTTCGGGTCGAGGCCGACCGTGCCATGGTGGAAGTAGGAGGCGGTATAGGGCGTATCGTCCAGCGTCCAACCATCGCCGAGGTCGGATTGCAGCCGCAGATACTCGAAATCGGTCTTGTAGTAGTCGACGTTGTAGTCGGTGAACGCCTGGCTGCGCGGGTCGGCACTCAGCCCGTAATTGGCGCCCAGCGTGCTGATCTGCTGGATCGTCGAGCCGATCGGCGTGTGGGTGACGGTGTTGTTGCCCATGGCGACGAAGGTCAGCGTGGTGGACGCGCCGATCGGGGCTTCGAATTTGATGAAGCCGTTCTGCCGCCGGGTCGAGGTGCCGGTCAGGAAGCCGTCGCTGTTGAGCGCCTCGATGTCGGCGTAGCCGCGCGCGCCGCCCAGCTTCGGCATCGCGCCGGTGTCCAACTCGATGCCTTCGAGGCGCGCGTTGAAGCTGCCGAACGAGGTGTAGGGATTGACGGTGAAGCTGTCCGCGGGCGGCTTGGAGCGGATCGAGACGGTGCCGCCGAAGGTCGCGTAGCCGATGGTCGACGCCGTGCCGGGGCCGCGGTCGACCTCGACCGAGCCGATGTCGTGGGCCATGAAATAGGCGCCCGATTGCGGCGCGAAGCTGCTGACCGTGCCGGGAATGACGATGCCGTCGAACGTGCTGTTGAACTGCTTGTAAGAAAAGCCGCGGATCGTCTGGTAGAAGTTCTGCTGCAGCCCGGGGCCGACCGGCTCGACGTTCTGCACGCTCGGCGTGTAGCGGATGATGCTGTCGTAGTTCTGCGTCGGGATCACGTTGCGGTCGATGAAGCGCGGCCCGACCAGCGAGGTCGGCTGGCTGGCGTCGAGCGGGGCGCGGCTGGGCGCGCTGTAGGCGGCGGTGCCGGGCGCGGGCGGCGCGGACAGGGCAGGGGCGCCGGATACGCTTGCCTCGCCAAGCGAGACCGGGACATCGCCTAGCGAGATAGGGGCGTCAATGGCCGTCTGCGCCCATGCTCCGGGCGCAAGTGCCGAGCTGGCGGCCAGGCCCGAAGCGAGCGCGAGCGAACGACAGCGGCGGCGGAGCGCGGCCGGCTTGGGCATGTCTAATTGTCCGGAAAAAAGAGGGAGGGCGGCGCGTGACGCGCCGCCCTGGTCGGGTTAGGAGCGGCGGCGCGAGAACGCGAAGCCAAGCACGGGCGCGGCGAGCAGCACCAGGCTGGCCGGCTCCGGTACCGAGGCGGCCACGGTCGTGGTCAGGCTCGTCGGGTTCAGCGCCGCGATCAGCGAAACGCCGCCGCCACCGGCAGACGGCGCATTGGTGTAGCTGAAGGAGCTGAAATTGCCGTCGGTGCTGTTGGCGACGGTCTGCAGCGCGCCCGGGTTGCTCAGGATCGAGAGCGCGTTCGTGCCGGTGAAGTTGGTCAAGCTCAGCAGGTCGAGCGTGAAGTTGACGTTGCGCGTCGTGCCCTGCTGGGCGGCCGAGCTCAGCGCCGAGAACTGCGCTTCGTAAGGGTTGATCGCGCCGGACGGGATCGTGGTGGCGAACGAGGTGAACGGCTGGGCGGCCGAGATCCCGTTGATCGTGAAGCTGACGTAGCGCGAAGCGGTGCTGTCGTAGCTGAACGATCCCATCACCGTGCTGCCGACGGTGGTGGTCCCGCCGACCGCCTTCGTGACGGTGCCGGAGAAGGTCGTGTTGTAGAGCGCGGCCTTGGCCGGAGCGGCCACCGCGGCCAGCGCGAGGCCGGAGGCGAGCAGGCCCAGAAGCTTGTTCATCATGTCAATTCCATCGGTAGGGGGGAGTGGGGGGGAAGAGTGGGGAACCGGCCAGGCGTTTCCGCCTGGCCGGAGGGAGGCGCAGTCTAGTTGCCCATCAGGCCGCTCCAGAGCACTTCGTTGTACAGCAGCGGCGGCACCCGGTCGGCATCCGAGAAGTCGAACCCGCGCGAAGCATGCTGCCAATAGGCGGCGTCATGCGTCGGCTTGAAGTCCGGCCCTTCGGCGAACTGCACGTCCGAGCCCTTGTCGGCCAGCTGCAGCGTCGTCGTCGCCAGCACCCGCGAGGCCACCGCCGTGAAGGTCCAGGCGCCGTTGGACGACGTGTCGAACACGTCCGCCATCGGCCGCTGGTAGGCGGTGTTGAGGTTGATGTGCGGCGTGCCGAGGATGTCCTCGATGGTCCGCAGCGCGCTCACCTGGTTGTAGCGCGTGCTGACCACCGCGCCCTGCTTCACGTACGGCCCGACCACATACGTCGTGGCCCGGTGGCTGTCGTAATGATCCGCGCCGTCCTGGCTGTCATCCTCGGTGATGATGATGACCGTGTTGGCGGCATACGGGCTGTTCGCCACCGCTTGAACCAGGCGACCGACCGAGTAGTCGTTGTCCGCTTCCTGGGTCTCCGGCGTGTTCACGCCGCCGAGTGCGGTGCCGAAGCTGCCGGTATGATCATGCGGGAGGCGCACCAGCGACAGGTTGGGCAACTGGCCGTTGCTGACGAACTGCTGGAATTCGCGGTTCCACTCGTTGAAGCGCCACAAATCCGGGTAGGCCTGGTCGTAACCGCGGAAGTAGACGTCGGTCTTGCCGACCAGCGCTGGGTTGAGCGCAACGGTTTGCACCACACCGGCCGTGAACGGATCCTTGATCTCAGCGCCCGAAGCGTCCGTAATGGCGCCGATGTTGCTGGTCAGCATGCCGTAGTTGCGAACGGTGCCGCCCGCCTGCAGCACGGTGTCGAAGATGTAGCCGAGTTGGTAGCCGAACGGCGCGTCGGTGGCCGCATGGTCACCGGTGCCGGCGAGCAGGTTCACCGCGCCGCCCGGGTAGGTGTTGCCGATGGTCGTGACCCGGCCGCCAGTGGCCGCGTCGCGCGCCGCCAAGGTGCCGAGCTGCACCGGCACGTTGCGGTTGCTGCCCTCGCTATCGTAGGAGAGGCCGCGGTTGACGGAGGCGTAGTTGATGTGCTGGGTGATCGTTTCGGTGTTGGTCATGCGGCCCTGCAGCGACCACGACCAACCGTCCATGCTGCCGTCGCCCGGGTCCATGAAGTTGTCGAGCGTCACGAACTGCGACGCCATGCGGTGGAAGCTCGGCGTGATCCGCTTGCCGAATAGCGCCAGGCTTGGATCGCCGTTCGAGCCGTTGCCCAGATCGCCCAGGATCTGGTCGAACGTGCGGTTCTCCTTGATGATGTAGATGACGTGCTGGACCTTGCCGCGCATGAAGTTCATCGTCGCCGCATCGGCCGCGGTGCTCGGGTTGGACGAGGGGTAGCTGTTGTTCAGCGCGGACTGCGCGGTCAGCATCGGCAGGTCGCCCGAATTCGGCACCGCCCCGCTCACCAACGTCGAGTGCTCCAGCTGGAACTGATACTGGTTCGTCGCCCGTCCGGCCGCCGCGTGCGCCGTGTTGCCCTCTGGATAGGTCACCGTCGTCAGGGAGGCGGTGTTACCGTAGACGTAGCCGGGGTTCGGGCCGGTGTCGCTCTTGCCGTTGATGACATACATCCAGGAGCCGTCCTGGCTGAAGGTCACGTCGTGCGGCTCGTAGGCGGTGGGGATCAGCCCGGTCACCTGGTTGGCGTTGGCGCCGGTCAGCGGAATGACCGCGATCGTGTTGGCGCCCGTGTTCACCGCATACAGGATGTTGTTGTTGATGGTCACCGCCGTGGTGGCCGCACCGGTCGCTCCGGTCGCAAGACCCGTGCTCGCCGGCGCACGCGCGTCGATCGTGCTCACCACCTTGTTGCTGGCGGTGTCGATCACCGCGACCTGGTCGGCGTTGTCCTGGGCCACATAGAGGCGGGACTGGTCGGCGTTGAACGTCATGCCCTCGGCGTTGCCGGCCAGCTTGATGCGGGCGACGAACGTGCCCGGCGCGGCGGTGATGTTGACGACGTCGACCTCGCGGTCACGGTCGGACGAGACGTAGGCGACCAGGTTGCCGCCCGCCAGCGTGCCCTTGACCACGGCGGTGAAGGGGTAGGTGCCGCCGGCGGCGCCGTTGGTGCCCTCGTTGGCGAACGGCCGCAGGTCGCGCTCGAACAGCACCGTGTTGGTCGCCGTGTCGATCACGCTCAGCGAGTCGTTGTAGTTGTTGGCCACCACGAGGCGGGTGCCGTCGCTCGAGATGCCCAGCCCGCCCGCGTTCGGCTGCACAAAGGCGCCGAGCCCGGCGCCGCTCTTGTTCGCGCCATGGCCGAGCGCGATCTTGGTGCCGGCCACGTAGCTGTTGCCACTCTTGGTATAGGTATAGATGGCGTCATCGGCGCCGCCGGCGGCATAGATCGTGTTGCCGTTGGGCGAGAACACCAGGCCGACGAAGCTGTTGACCTGCTTGATCACCTGCTGCAGCACCGGGCTCGTCTTGTTGGCGCCCGCCACGTTGTAGAGGAAGATATACTGCGTCGAGTTCGCCACGTCGGTCGCGCCGCTCGCGTCGCGCAATGAGTTCAGGCCGGCGCAGATGATCGCCAGCAGCGTGCCGTCGGGGCTCAGCTGCGAACGCACCGCCAGGTCGGCGACGAAGTTCGGATAGGCGGGCAGACCGGGGTTGAGCGGCTGCTGCACGGAGTTGGCCAGCTTCAGCGGCGTCACATATTGACCGCTCGGCAGCGGCAGGGTGCCGTTGTTGCCGTCGATCACCGTGTTCCGCTCCGCCAAGGCCGCATGCGGCAGCGACAGGACGGTCGAAAGGAGGAGGGCTGATTTGAAAAGGCCGAGCCGATTGGGTGTGTTCACGGTGTTTTCCCCGGGAGTTGTGCAGCATAGAGAGATGCTGCCCGCCCCGGGGTCAACGAACAGACGAAGTCAGTTAAAAGACATTCCGAGCACGAAGCGGTCCGGCGCCGGTAAAGCTGGACAAGGCAATGTCGGATCGCAAAAATGTTACCGTGGGCCGAGCGCTGTCAACTTGGCCAGCGCTGCCGAATCGCCCAGCACCGCCGCCAATTCGCCCGTGGTCAGCGCATCGAGTGCTGCCCCGAGATCATCGGCCTCGTCGAGCTTGGCCTGGCCGATCAGCAGCGCCGGATCGAACGCTGCCCCCCGTCGGCGCGCCGCCGGCAGCATGGCGCGATGGGCTGCAAGCAGGCCTGGGTCCTGCTGCAACGCCAGTACCGGGTCGCCCGGCGGCGGCGCATAGACCGCCTGCACGGCTTCGAGCGACCGAAGCACCGGCACCGGGTTGCGCTGTTCCGGCGTCGACAGCAGTCCGCCCGGCCAGCGCCGCCCGGTCCAGGCCGCCAGTGGGATCGCCAGACCCAGGCCCAGCACCACCGGCGTCATCCACAGCAGCAGCGGCAGCGACACCAGCGTCGACGCCACCCCCAGCAACAGCCCGGCCACCGTGTGCGGCAGATACTGCCGCGCCACATCGCCCAACGGAATCCGCCCGTCATCCCGCCGCTGCGGGTTCCAGCCCCCGTCCTGACCCGCCAGGATCGACACCACCGCCGTCGATTGCGTCAACATCGCCACCGGCGCGATCAGCCCGGCCAGCACCGTCTCGAACAGCATCCCCAGCAACAAACGCAGCCCGCCGCCGAACCCGCGCCGCTCCGCCGGTCGCGCCAGCGCCGCGATCGTCGCCAGCAGCTTCGGCCCCAGCAGCACCGCCATCGTCACGATGAACACCCACATCGACCGCACCGCGTCGATCACCGGCCAGTTCGGGAACAGCGATGGGCCGGACGGGAAATAATCCGGCAGCACGAACCGCGCCTCGAGCGAGAGCATGATGCCGGTCAGCAGGAAGGCGAGCCAGAGCGGCGCCGTTCCATACGCGCCGATGCCCATGAACAGATGCAGCCGGCTCACCCAATGCAGCCCGCGCCCGGGCAGCACCGCCGCATGCTGCAGGTTCCCCTGGCACCAGCGCCGGTCGCGCACGGCGACGTCGCTCAGCGAGGGCGGGCCCTCCTCGTAGCTGCCAGCCAAGCCCGGCACCATGTGCACCGCCCATCCCGCCCGGCGCAGCAGCGCCGCCTCGACGAAATCGTGGCTCATGATGTGCCCGCCGAACGGCTTGCGCCCCGGCAGCGTCGGCAGCCCGGCCGCCGCGGCGAACGCATGCGTGCGGATGATCGCGTTATGCCCCCAGTAATTGCCCTCCGCCCCATGCCACCAGGCGATCCCGTGCGCGATCACCGGGCCATACAGCCGCCCGGCGAATTGCTGCATCCGCGCGAACAGCGTCCGCCCGCCGACGATCACCGGCAACGTCTGGATCAGCCCCGCGTCCGGCGTCGCCTCCATCGCCGCGACCAAGCGCACCAGGCAATCCCCGGTCATGACGCTGTCGGCGTCCAGGATCAGGAACTGCGCATACGCCCCGCCCCAGCGCCGCACCCAGTCGGCGATGTTGCCGGCCTTGCGCTCGGTGTTGGCCGCGCGGCGGCGATAGAACACGCACGCGCCGATGCGCGACCGCAGCGTCAGGAACGCCGCCTCCTCGGCGATCCAGGCGCGCGGGTCGCGGGTATCGCTCAGCACGAACAGGTCGAACTGCCCGGCCACGCCCAGGCCCTGCAACTCGCCATGGATCGCCTCGAGCGCGGCCATCAGCCGCGCCGGCGCCTCGTTGTAGGCCGGCATCAGCAGCGCCGTCCGGCTTGAGAGCGCGGGCAGCGGCCCCTCGGCCAGCAGCCGCCGCCCCCCTTGGGCGAGCACCGAGACGAACCCGCAGATCCCGCTGGTCAGCGCCAGCGCAATCCAGGCGAACAGCGACACGAACAGTACCAGGATGAGGTAGCCCAGCGGGTTCAACCCGTTGACGCTCAGCACCAGCACCATCTCCCGCGTCGCCGCCGCCGTCAGCCCGACCGCGCCGCCCACCACCAGCAACCGTCGCAGCCATATGCCGCGCGGCGACGACAGCGGCCTCGGCCTCCGCGCCACCTTGCCCTGCAGCGACTGCACCGCCATCTCGAGCGGCGTCTCCTCCGGCAGGGCGCGGAACGCCGGCTCCAACCTCAGGCTGTCCAACGGTACAGCCACGTCTCGCTCAGCAGCGTATCGCCGGCCAGCAGTTGCGCCCGCAACTCGACGAGGTCGGCATTTTCCGGCAGCAGCTCGAACGCCAGCCGCCAGCCGCCGATCTCGGGGGCCGCGTGCGCCACCGGGTTGAGGATCTTGCCCTTGTCGGCGCTGACCGCGAACCGCGGCGCCGCGTCCGGCGCCAGCGCCTTGAGCGCCTCGCCCTCGAGATCCAGCACGAACAACCGCGCCCCGGCCACCGTCCCGGCCCCGGACCGCGTCGCCGTGAAGCGCGCCAGCGGGCTCTGCACCGGCGGCAGGTCGCTCCAGTGCAGCCGGCAGGTGTAGTTGACCTCCGACTTGGCCGCGAGCGGCTGCTTCGGGCGCCAGAAGGCGACGATGTTGTCGTGCACCTCGTCCTTGCTCGGGATCTCGAGCAGGCGTACCTGGCCTTCGCCCCAATCACCGATCGGCTCCACCCACAGGCTCGGTCGGCGCTCGTAATGCGCCTCGAGGTCCTCGTATTGGCGCAGCATCCGCTTTCGCTGCACCAGGCCAAACCCGCGTGGGCTAGTGTCGCCGAACGCGCTCACCTGCAGCTTGCGCGGATTGGCCAGTTGCCGCCACACCTGCTCGCCGCGCCCGGTCAGCATCATCAGCCCGTCGGAATCATGCACCGCGCGGCGATAATCGTCGATGCCGGCGCGATTGCTGGCATCGAAGAAGAACATGCTGGTTCCGGTGCCCACCCCCATCTGGGTAAGGTCGACGCGCGGATACAGCGTGGTCTCCATGTCCATCGTGGTGTCGGCGCCGGGCCGGATAGTGAAGCGGATCGCGGCGGCGCAGCTTTGGCTGTCGAGCAGCGCGTGGACGACGATGCTGCTGGTGCCCCGCTGCGGCCGCTCCAGCCAAAACGCGCGGAAGGCGGGGAACTCCTCGCCGCCCTGGTCGCCGGTGTTCAGCGACAGCCCGCGCGAGGACAGGCCATAGCCCTCGTTGCGCCCCACCGCGCGGAAATAGCTCGCGCCGAGAAACACGCAGATCTCGTCATAGTAGTCGGGCTTGTTGATCGGCGCCTGCAGTCGGAATCCGGCGAAGCCGAGATCCCCCTCCGGCGGGGCCGCCTGGCCGCCGAAGTTGAACATCGCCGGCCGATACACCACCGGCTTGGCCACCCCGTCGATCACCTCGAACACATCGACCCGCTCGGGATACAGCCAGCCGCGATGGAAGAACTGCGCCTCGAATCCCAGCCCGGCGCCGCGCCACAGCGACTGCGCCGGGTCGAACCGGATGCTGCGATAGGCGTCGTAGTCCAGCTTGGTGAGCTGATCCGGAAGCTTGGTGTCGGCCGCCTTGAACGCCGCCGCCGCCCGCTCCCGCGCCATGCGCTTGACCGTTCCGGCGTCGAACGGCGCGTCTGCCGGCCCGGCCGGCCCGGCCGGCGCGGCCGGCCCCGCCGCACCTGCTGCCCGGGGCGCGAGCGCCGCGGCGATGGACCCCGCGAGCAAAATCCTTCGCTGCACTGCACACTCCCTTATCGCAAACCAGCAAAGCGCTTGGCGGCAAATGGTTCTTCCGAATAGTCGATTCCCGCGGTTGCGACCAGCAGAGAGCCGCAACCGAGACGCTGTCTCGGCCGTTCGCCTGCTGACAGCAGGAGGACTCTCCACATGCAACGCCACCCCAAGTTCCACCCCCTCATCATCGCCGGCGTGTTCTGCGCCGCACTGGCCGCATCCCCCGCGCTCGCCCAGAGCGGAGCAGTAGTGCCGAGCACGCCCGCCGAGATCCAGCCCGGCCATCCCGCGCCCGCCACCACCGGCAGCACCGGCCAACAATCGGCTACCCCGGCCCCGCTCCCGTCCGGTGCCGACACCCCCGGCGGCAGCGCCCGCAATGGCGTCATCGCGCCTCCCGCCACCGCCGGGGACCCCGGCATCCATCAAGTCCCGCCCAACACCGGCGCCCCCGGCCTCGTCATCCCGCCCCCCGGCAGCACCGGCACCAACCCAGCCATCGTCCCGAAATAGCTCCGATCGCCGGCTCAGTTGATGGTGCGGTTGGCTGAATTTGCTTGACTTCGCCTGCCAACTGCGCGGTTCTTCACTGTGGCATTACC
>JAABUZ0100008237.1_pt1 | contig 12313 bp, 12 predicted proteins | sample 5562091 | NCBI WGS metagenome assembly JAABUZ01 (sample SAMN12813069, study PRJNA571459) | rock metagenome | isolation source: Antarctica rocks | place: Antarctica: Victoria Land, Linnaeus Terrace sud | collected 2015-12-21 | reverse complement strand
CTGGCGGGCGCTGCCGACGGTGCGGCGGACGAGCACGGGGGCGGTGCGAGCAGCGAGACGAGCGGGGCGAGCGGGGCGAGCGGAGCCACCGTGAGGGCTGAGGGCGCCACGCCTGGGGAGCGGGTCGGCGGCGGGCGTCGCACCTTCGACCTGGCGATGGACCTCGTCGTCGACGCCGGGCTCGACCGGCTGGTGTCGGCCCTCTACCCACTGGAGCGCTACGCCGAGGCCATAGAGCATGCTGCCACCGCCGGTCGTCGCGGGGCCATCAAGGTCGCATTCGACCTGCGTCGAGCGGGCCGGGGCGTGCCGGGGCGGGACGGCCCGGGGCGGGCCGCCATGGCTGCCCCCAGCGCGGGGCGACCACCTCGCGGCGCACCCACGACGGCGCGCCGGGCGGGCACCGCCGCGACGGGTGAGGCTGGAGGGGGTACGTTCCCCTGATGGCTCGCCCCGGGTTCGTCCTCGAGGTCGACCGCTCCACCCCGCCCACCCTCATGTGGCACGGCGAGGGGTTCGCGCTCGAACGGCTCCCCGTGGGCAGCCGGGTCGTGTATGCCCCCGAGCCGCTCGACGCCATCGAGGACCCAGACGCCGCCATCCGCCACGCCCTCGCCCACCCGCTCGGTGGATCGGCTCCGCTTCCGGACCTGCTGCGCCCGGGCATGCGCCTCACCATCGCCTTCGACGACGTCAGCCTGCCGCTGCCGCCCATGCAGGCCCCCGATATCCGCCAGCGGGTTATCGAGGCGGTGCTCGACGTGGCCGCCGACGCCGGCGTCGACGACGTGGTCCTGATCGCCGCGCTCGCCCTGCACCGGCGCATGACCGACCCCGAGCTGCGCCACGCCCTGGGCGATCGGGTCTTCGACGCGTTCGCCCCGCACGGCCTGCTCGTCCAGCATGACGCCGAGGACCCCGACGGCGTCGTCCACATGGGCCTCACCGATGCCGGCGAGGACGTCGAGATCAACCGGCGCGCTGCGGAGAGCGACCTGTTGATCTATGTCAACATCAACCTCGTCGCCATGGACGGCGGCCACAAGTCGGTCGCCACCGGGCTGGCCTCGTACCGCAGCATCAAGCACCACCACAACGTGCGCACGATGCTGGCAAGCCGCTCGTTCATGGACCAGCAGCACTCCGAGCTGCACTCGGCCAACTGGCGCATGGGCAGGTTCATCGCCGCCGCCGGGGTCAAGGTCTTTCAGATCGAGACCACGCTCAACAACCACACCTTCCCGAGCTCGTTCTCCTTCCTCCAGAAGCGCGAGTGGGAGTGGGGCGCCAGGGACCGGGCCTCGTTCCTGGCGTCGTCGCGGGCGCTCGATCGAACGCCACCTCGCCTGGCGCGCTCGATCTTCCACTCGATCCGCTCGCCGCACGCCCTTACCAGCGTCCAGGCGGGCGAGGTAGAGGCCGTCCACGCCTCCACCACCGAGAACGTGTACCGCCAGCAGCTCGTGCGGGTCGAGGGCCAGACCGACGTGCTGACGATGGGGCTGCCGTTCATCTGCCCGTACAACGTCAACTCGGTGATGAACCCGATCCTCGTGATGTGCCTCGGGCTCGGGTACTTCTTCAACCTCTACCGAGGGCGCCCGCTGGTGCGCGAGGGCGGCGTGCTCATCATGGCCCACCCGACCCCGTGGGAGTTCCACCCCGTCCATCACCCGAGCTACATCGACTTCTTCGAGCAGGTCCTGGCCGAGACCACCGACCCGATCGAGATCGAGGCCAAGTTCGAGGAGTCGTTCGCCACCGACCCCTGGTACGTCCACCTGTACCGCACGACCTACGCCTATCACGGGGTCCACCCGTTCTACATGTGGTACTGGGGCGCGCACGCGATGGCGCACCTCGGCGCCGTCATCATCGTCGGGGGTGACGTGCGAGCCGTGCGGCGGCTGGGTTTCAAGCCGGCCTCGACGTTGCGCGACGCCCTGGAGATGGCCGAGGACGTGGTCGGGCGAGATCCCTCCATCACCCACCTGCACAACCCTCCGCTGCTCATGGCCGATGTCATCTGAGCTCCTTGGCGTGCGGTCGTGAGTGTTCGGGTGTCGTTCCCGGTCCCGGTCCCGCTCCCGACGAAGGCAATGCCGGTCGTGGGCAAGGCGCTCCAGGCCAGGCGGCGCACCGGCGCCCGGGTGGCGTCGCTGCGGCGGTCCCCTGGCTTTCCCTGGACGGCCCCGACATGGCCGGGGGCGGTCCCTCGTCCCCCGGTAGAGTCGACGCTCGGCACCGGCTTTGCCACCGAGTGGGCCCGCTCCCCCGTGGCGCGGGTGGCCAGGGCCATGCTCCTCGACGGCGTGGTGCGTCCTGCGGTCGGCGTCATCGCCGCCCCCGTGGTCGCCGGCGTCGATCGCCTCGATGGCCTCAACGGGCCGGTCATCTTCGCCGCCAACCACGCGTCGCACATCGACACGCCGCTGCTGCTGTCGTGCCTGCCCGACCGGTTCCGCCATCGTGCGGTGGTCGGCGCCGCCGCCGACTACTTCTTCGATCGCCGGCTGAAGGCCATTGGCAGCGCCCTCGTCATCTCGGCGATCCCCATCGAGCGCACGACCGTCAGCCGCCAGTCCCTGGCCCAGGCCACGGCGCTGCTCGAGGACGGCTGGAACCTCGTCATCTTCCCCGAGGGAGGCCGCACCGGCGACGGCTGGGCGCAGCCGTTCCGGGCCGGTGCCGCGTTCCTGGCGACCCGGGTGGGCATCCCGGTGGTGCCGGTGCACATCGAGGGAAGCCGTCAGGTCGTCCGCAAGGGCGGCGGGGGCGTCCACCGGGCGACGACCCATGTCACCTTTGGCAAGCCGCTGAGACCGGAGGGAGCGCTGGCCAACACCCGGGCGCTGTCGGCCGCCATCGAGAAGGCCGTCGGTGTGCTGGCCGACGAGCAGGCCACGGACTGGTGGAGCGCCCGGCGGCGGGCGGCGGCGGGCACGACACCCTCGCTCGGAGGCCCGACGGCCGGCGCCTGGCGGCGCAGGTGGGCACTTGGCGAGGGCAGGCGGACCACATCGGGGCCCCGCTGGCCGGCGTGACGGCGGGGGCGTCCCCCGGGTGACAACTCGAGAAGAACGCGGCGGTCCCTGCTCGGTTCGGCTGGGGATGGGGGGCCGCGCTGCTGGCGGCCTAACTAACTAAGGGCGGCGGCGAGCCGCGGGGTGCAGGCGACGACGGGCGAGGCGAGCCGCACCCGCGCGCCGGTCAGTCGAGAGAGGCGCGGATGGTCATGCCGATCGCCTTGGCGTAGCGGACGACCAGCTCGAGGGGCACGTCGATGGCGTTGTCCTCGACCTGGTCGAGCTCGAGCTCAGTGAGACGTGATCGTCGGGCGACCTCGTCGAGGCTCATGCCGATCGCCTCCCGGCGCTGCCACAGCTCGGTCGTCACATCGACAACCCAGCCTCCCTCCTCGATGCTCGTGGCGAAGCCCGGCTGGACGGCCTCCTGCTCGGCGATGTAGGCATCGAGGCCGTCATCGGGGTGCTGAGCTCGACGTTCAGGCACAGTCATCGACGGCACTCCCTTCCTCTGGCACGCCAGTCGATCTGGCGTTGCCGGGCAAGCTGCAGCTCCGGTGCTGGAGTGGTCCTGGTCTTCTTCTCGAAAGCGGAGAGAGCCAGCAGGACGCGGCCCTTCCTCCCCTCCGTTGAGAACGTGATGCGGTACTGACGCCCAGCGTGAGCCGCTCGCAGCTCGAAGCGGTCGTACTCGAGATGGCGCCCGGCTCTCGTGCCCTCCTTCTCGATCTTCTTCATGTTGACCACGAGGGCTCGCCGAGCACCGGGGTCAAGGGCGTCGAGGAACTCCCGAACGGGCTCGTGGCCCTGTGCCGTGGGTACGAGCGCCATTGGCGTTTCACACCGACGTCCCAGGGCTTGCCCGACGGGAGCCGTCCGGTGGCGGTCACGGCCGGGTCACCTCTGGCAGGAGGCCGTCGGGGTAGATGGCCACGACTCGCACGGGCACACCGCTGTGCGGCGCCTCGATCATCTGACCGTCGGCCAGGTAGATGCCAACGTGATGGATCGTCGAGGGGTCGGCGGGGCTGGTGGCGAAGAAGACCAGGTCGCCTGCGCGTGCATCAGCCAGTGGGACATGCGTGCCGGCGCCGTACTGGTCGGCCGCCACCCGGGGCAGCTCCACCCCGGCTGCCTCCCACGCCCGCAGGGTCAGCCCCGAGCAGTCGAAGCTGCTCGGGCCCGACGCTCCCCACTCGTAGGGCAGCCCCACCCGCTGCAATGCCCACACGGCGGCCATCGAGCCCAGCGCGCTGCCTCCATCGGGGGATGAAGGTGACCCACCGGCTGCCGGGGCGGCCACATCGCCCCCAGCCGCCGGGCCAGGACCGGCTCCCCCGCTCGGCACAGACCTGCTCGACGCAGACCCGACCGACGCAGACCCGACCGACGCAGACCCGACCGACGCCGCACCCCGCTCGTATCTGGCAGCCCAGCCAAGAACGGCATCGACATAGTTGGTGTCGTGGTTGTAGTCCCACACCGCGGTGCGGACCCCGACCGGGTCGGCGCCCCCGTCGGCGCACAGCATCCTGGCCGCGGCCACGACTGCGTCCTGGAGGTCATAGGGCGACGCCATATCACCGTCCCCGCTGTCGGCCCCGTAGGCGGCGAACGTCGCCGGGAGGAACTGCATCGGCCCCTCCGCCCCGTAAGGGTTGGCACCGTCGTGCACCCCCGGCTCGCTCGAGCGGCCATGATCGCTCTCGATCTCCCCGATGCCGGCCAGGACACCCCACCGAAGACCAGGGCAGGACCTTGCCGCACCGACATAGGCCGCGAGAGCATCGGAGGGGACGCCAGTGGCGGCCGCAGCGCGGGCCATGTCGACGACGCCCGACGGCGCTCCGGAGGCTGGCACTGCTCCTAAGACGCCGACGATGGCGACGAGGGGCAAGCCGATCAAGGCGGCCATGAGGGTCACGACGAGCGCGGCGACCAGCTTCACAGCTGCACCCGTGCCACGCGCCAGCCAGCGGGTGTCGAAACGACCTTGACGTCGAGCGCTTGCGCCCGTCGAGCCCACACGGTCACGCTCAGGCCGATGTGGTCGTCGGCCAGGTCCTCGACGGCTATCGAACGCACGACAGCCGTCCCTGCTGGCGCGGCCCGCCACGGCGTACTGCCCGCTGCCGGCCCCGGGCCTCGCGCCGATCCCTCGACCGCTGGCGTCGCGGCTCCCCCGCTCGGGTACGGCCCGCGCTCCGAGGGGCCCACGGGCGCAGAGGCAGGTGGGGCCTCCAAAGCGGCGAGAAGGCCCGGCGTCACCAGGTCGGCGAGCACCTCTCGGGTTACACCCCCGGGACCATCGACGAAGGCAGCGGCGAAGCGACCGGCGACCTGCTCGGCAGCGGCGATCCTGGCGGCGACTAACGGCGCTGCGGGGGGTGATGCGGCGGGGGACGGCGCAGCGTGCGCTGGCGGCGGCGCAGGGGATGGGGATGGCGCTGGCGGCGGGACGGGGCCCTCTTGGGTGGCCTCCGGCGCGGACGTGCGCAACGTCTGCCCCGATGAGCCAGTGTGACCGTCCTGGCCGGTCGGGCCGCCTTGAACGGGTGTGGCGCCCTGGGCGGGTGGGCCGCCCTGGCCTGCAGCCGAAAGGCCGACCACGACCCTCCGCTCGATCGGGTGGCCCGCCCGGGCACCGGGGCGACCGGCTGACGAGGGCGCCGAGGAAGCTGCGCCGGCCATCTCCCGGCGACCGCCTCCCGCGCCGGCGAGCCCAAGTGTGGCGAGCGCCACACCCCCGGCCACCATCAGGACCACTGCCACTCGCATCGCGCCTCCGCTCACCGTCCCACCATCGGGAGGAGCTTCAGCTCCGAGCGACCGGGCCCATGGCCGATCGCAACGAAGCGTATCTCGTGCTATCTCGCTCCACAAGCGGGATTCCACGTCGCAGAGAGCGGGTAGCAACGTCGACGTGGCCACCGACGCCTCCTCGTACATCCCGCCCCACGCTGACCTCGGCCAGCTGATGTCAGCAGCCAAGGGCTGTCAGGCGTGCCCGCTGTGGCGCGACGCGACCCAGACCGTGTTCGGCGCCGGCCCGCCCGACGCCCGCGTCGTCTTCGTCGGCGAGCAGCCCGGCGACCAGGAGGACCGCCAGGGTGGTCCTTTTGTAGGGCCGGCGGGCAAGGTGTTCGACGAGGCGCTCGACATCGCCGGCATCGACCGCCGTCAGACCTACGTCACCAACGCCGTCAAGCACTTCAAATGGATCCCACGGGGGAAGCTTCGGCTTCATCAGACTCCCCAGGCGCCCGAGATCGCTGCCTGCCGCCCGTGGATGGAGGCTGAGCTGGCGCTCATCCGCCCCGAGGTCACCGTGGCCCTCGGTGCCACCGCCGCAAAGGCGCTGCTCGGACCTGCTGTCCGGGTGACCCGACAGCGAGGGCAGTGGCTTGCGTGGGAGCAGCCGGGCCGCATCACCGTCACGGTGCACCCGTCATCGATCCTGCGCACCGACGACGCTGACCGTCCGGCGGCTATGGGCGCCTTCGTCGCCGACCTGCGCCGGGTGGCCGACGCCCTCGCCACCCCCAGCGGCGCCGAGCCGGCCACCGCGCAGAGCGCCGCTGAGCACGGTTACCGACCGCCGGCAGGCGGGTCCCAGGCCGCCGATCGAGCTGCGCCGGTCGATCCTGTCGCTGCTCCCACGCAGGGCGAGGTCGCCCCTCAGCTGCGCCTCGACCTCTGATGGCGGTGGCGGCGGTCGCAGGCACAGGTGGACGGCGCCGAGGCCTGTTTCCATCATGTGAAACGTGTCACAATGGGGAAGATGGTCGGCGAGGCAGCGTTAACATGAGCATCGCTGTCCTGGTCGGTCGTCCACGGGGTTCCCCCACCCCGGGGCCGGCCGGGAAGCGAACGAGGTCAACATGACGAGCGAAGCCACATCCACCGAGGCCCTGCAGCAGATCCACACCTGGCGCGAGCGGCTGTCGGACCAGACGATCGTCTCTGCATCAGAGGTGCAAGGGCGGCTGTTCGATCTCTACGGTGATCTCCAGCCACTGCCACAGCTCGAGAAGCTCAAGCCCTGGTTGTCGCTGACCGTCCAGCGTGAGGTGTTCTCAGCCGGGGAGCTCGAGGCCTTCCTCGCTGAGCTGTCGGCTGAGCTAGACGAAGGTCGCCCCACCGGCGCCTGAAGGTCCTACCGGTGGGTCTGGCCGGGCCATCACGCCGGTGGACCCGCAAAGTCGCCGTGCGGGCAGCGGTTGGATGCATGCAAGGCCGAGATCGCACAGGTGGCGATCGCATGGTGACCGCCACCTGTCAAGGGGCGCTGCGGTGAGGGCCGCTCGCATCGCCGCCACGAACGCGATGCAGTTCTGCAGTGGCGCCCCTGGCATGCTCGGCGCGCCCGCGCTGGCAGGGATCAGCCTCGACGCCGCTTGGCACGGTGCCGCTATGACGGGTCGTTCTGACCAAGCTGGCTGCAACGGCTGAGGGGACATCTGCACGCAGCCGCTCGGGATAGGTGTCACCGGAGACGGAGGGAGCCCGGTACCTCCTGCGAGAAGGCGAAGGAGGAGCGCCGGGCCAGCATCTCCTTGGTGCCGTCGACCGGGTCGACCACGAGCCTGCGACCGCTCCAATCGAGCGCCTCACCCCCCTCGCAGGTTTCCTCGCACAGCAGTCGGACTCGAGGCGACGCACGGAAGAGCGGCCGCTCGACCGCCGACGTCACCGCCAGGCCGACAGTCGACACGACCTCCATGCGGCCCTCGGTGGTGAGGCGTTACCACTGGTCGACGCGGCCCTCGAGCTGCGGAGGATGACGTCGCAACACTCGTCGGCGCGGTCGCTCAGCCATACCGCCAGCCCGTCCACACGGTCGTGGAGATGCGCTTCACGTCTGGCTCCCGACACGACGCAGGGCGTCGAGGGCGGCCTGGCGAGCCGCCGCCGCGCTCAGCCGGTGAGTGTCTAGCTCCAGTGTCGGGCAAGGCAGATCGACGTCCCACTCCCCGGCGAGGAGACGGTCACCCAAGACCTCGAGTTGCGTGTCCTCGACATGGCCGGGGTGACGCCCGCCGGCACCGACCCGTTCCTCGAAGCGGCGCTGGAGCACCGGGATGGGCGCCGAGCACCGGAGGTGGACTACGGAGGGCGACACCGCCAGGATCTGCTCGATGCGGTCTGCGTCACGGCAAGCGATGAAGTTCACGTCCAGGATATGGGCGGTCCTCGTCGCGGCCAGCTCGGCCGAGATACGGACCAGGACCTCGATCGCCGCCCTCCCCAGCTCCTGGGACCACCGTCGGTCCTTCACGCCGAGGACGTCGAAGAGGGCATGCTTCAAATCATCCTTGGCCAGCACCGGCCACCCCAGGACGTCTCGAAGGCTGCCGGCCAACGTCGACTTGCCGCTGCAGGGAGGCCCGGTCACGACTGCGACCGTGCAGTCGCGGGCCGCCACCCATGCAATCCTATGCCGTGCCGAGGTAGTCGGTCACGGGCCACGGTGTCCCGCTCGCCTCGGTGTCGGGCGTTATGCCGGTGCCCATCAGCCGCACGGTTGAGAGGCCAAGACCGATGACGACGATCGGGTCCTCGCCCGGTCCGAAGAGGTCGAGCACGGCGGCCAGAACCTCCAACGGCGTCCGGCGCTCGACCACGGGCTCCCACGCCGGATGGTCAGCCGCAAGCCGGCGGACCACCCGCGAGCACAGCTCACCGCTTGTTTCGACGAGCATGGAACCGGCCAGGCGCACCGTCGCCGGGCCGATGGAGAGAACTCGGCCCACGCCCTCCTCGACCAGTGCGGTGGCCGGGCCCCGGCCGTCGACAGCCCGCACGGAGGCCTGCAGACCTTCGACGCCGACGTCGTGCCCCCCGCCCTCGTCGGACAGCAGGTACTCCTGCCCGCTGGCCCGCCAGCTCCGGCTGTCGTCGGTGCAGACCCCGAAGCCCGTCGCCGTCCCGCACACGGCGACCAGGTGACTACGTCCGGGCTCCCCCAGCGCGACCAGGGGTACGAGGTCGTTGACCACCCAGGTGGTGGCCGCCCCGAGCTCGGCCGCGACGCAGGCCTGCCGGACCGTGCTCGCCGCGACGCCGGCCCGGTCGGGCGTGCTGGCGTTGGAGAGGGCGAACACGACCTTCCGGCGTCACCGATCTCCCGAGGTCACCGTGCGCTGGTCGCCCAGGGGTCGCGGCGTCTGCGACGCCGCCTCAGGCTTGGAGGACATCGTCTCGAGGAATGCCGCCGCACCATCGACGAGCGCCCTGCCCAGGCGCTGGCCGAGCTCGTTGCCCACGAGTCCCCCAACGACTCCTCCCACCAGCGTGCCCAGCACCGGCACCGGGATCGCCATCTGACCGAGACGGGCCCCGCCGAGCATCCCGGCGAATGTCCCCGCTGTCTTGCCCGCCTCGGCGGCTTGCCGTTGAAGACCGTCCTCATTCATGGTTCAGCTCATCCCCGGTTCAGCTCTCCATGGTTACTCGCCATAGTTCAGCCCTCCATCGCTGGCATCGTCCACGGTTGGGCCACGACTAGCGCTAGCTCATCACTGATGACCTCGTCCACGGTTCGCTCCTCGCTCGACGGTTGCCATCATGGCGCGACGATGGGCTCCCTACGGGGACCTGCTCGCCGTCGGGCGAGGACCTGCGCAACGCCGCCGTACCCGCTCGACCTGCGCCGGGCGGCACGGCTCACCGCCGCGGCATGTCGCACCTCAGCCGCTCCGCCACGTCAGGTGGCGTCGGCACCGGGCCACGAAGCGGTGGACGACCTCGCCGAAGCCTTCGTCCCAGGGCAGACCGCGGGCAATTCTCGGTGCGCCGGAGCCGTGCACCACTACCCTGACGCCATGGCCGACGTGAAGGCACAGGCGGACGACGGCCCGGCCGGTGGTGGTGACAGCGCCCGCGCCGGTGATGACAGCGCCAGCGCCCGCGCCGGTGGCGGTGGCGGCGCCCGCGCCGGCGATCGCAAGAAGAACCTGGGCGTGACCCCCCAGGGCGAGGATTTCTCGGCCTGGTACAACGAGCTCGTCCTGCGGGCCGAGCTCGCCGACCGGGCGCCGGTCAAAGGCGCGATGGTCATCCGCCCCTACGGCTATCGGGTGTGGGAGCTCCTCCAGGCCGAGCTGGACCGTCGGTTCAAAGACACCGGCCATGTGAACGCGTACTTCCCGTTGCTGATCCCGATGAGCTACCTCAGCCGCGAGGCAGAGCACGTGGAGGGCTTCAGCCCCGAGCTCGCCGTCGTCACCCATGCAGGCGGCAACGAGCTCGAAGAGCCCCTCGTCGTCAGGCCCACGAGCGAGACCGTCATCGGCGAGATGTACAGCCGCTGGATCTCGTCGTACCGCGACCTGCCGCTGCTCATCAACCAATGGGCGAACGTCGTGCGATGGGAGCTGCGGCCCCGTCTGTTCCTGCGCACGACCGAGTTCTTGTGGCAGGAGGGCCACACCGCGCACGCCGATGCGATCGACGCAATGGCAGAGACCATGCGCATGCTCGGCGTCTACGCAGAGGTTGCGCGCGACGTCGCGGCGATCCCTGTGGTCGCCGGGGAGAAGACCCCAGGCGAGCGCTTCGCCGGTGCGGTGGCGACGTTCACCATCGAGGGCATGATGCGCGACGGGCGGGCCCTGCAGAGCGGCACCAGCCACTACATGGCCACGAACTTCGCCCGCGCCTTCGACATCACGTTCTCAGACGACAAGGGCGGGACCCAGCACTGCCACACCACGAGCTGGGGCATGAGCACCCGGATGATCGGGGCGGTGATCATGGCCCACGGCGACGACAAGGGCCTGGTCCTGCCGCCCCGGCTAGCGCCGCATCAGGTGGTCGTCGTGCCCATCGGCAAGGGAGATCCCGAGGTCAGCGCCGCCGCCGAGAAGCTGGCGGCCGAGATCGTGAGCGCCGGCGTGCGCGCCCACGTCGACAGTCGTGACGCCAGCCCGGGGTTCAAGTTCAACGACTGGGAGCTGAAGGGCGTCCCCCTGCGCATCGAGCTCGGTCCCCGGGACCTGGCGGCGGGCACGGCGGTGCTGGTGGCCCGCATCGGCGAGGGGGCGAAGCTGAACGTCGCCCTCGATGGGCTGGCCAACGGCCTGCCCGAGCGTCTCGACGCCTACCACGACGCCCTGCTGGCACGCGCCGAGGCCTTCGTCGCCGGGCGGCGCCGCAGGGCCGACGACTGGGAGGCCTTTGTCGCCGGGACAGTCGGTGGCTGGGTGGACGCCCTCCACTGCGGCCGGCCGGAGTGCGAGGACGACATCAAGGCCCAGACCGGCGCCACCCCACGCTGCATACCCTCCGACGGTATTGGTGAGAGCGGGACATGCATCCGCTGCGCCCAGCCATCGGCGTGGGGCAAGCGGGTCCTGTTCGCCAAGGCGTACTGAACCACGGGGAACATGACCCGTCCCCACCACCCACCTCCCTGACCACGAGCCGGTCGCTCGTCACCATTGTCAGCCCCGGTCGGGCGGCTCGGCACGCTTTGCCGGCCCCGGTTTGGTGCCGGCCAGGCGCTCAGGAGATCGACGGTGCCGGCAGCGAGCTCGGGCTCGAGGGCGCTGACACCTGGACGAGGCTCAGTTGACCTGGCGCTGGGTGTCCTCCCAGAAGGGCTGGCGCAGCTTGAACTTCTGCAGCTTGCCGGTGGCGGTGCGCGCCAGCTGGTCACGGAACTCGACCGACTTCGGGCACTTGTAGCCGGCCAGGCGCCCCTTGGTGAACGCGATGAGCTCCGCTTCGCTTGCCTCAGCGCCCGGGCGGAGCACGACGAGGGCCTTGACCATCTCGCCCCAGCGCTCGTCGGGCACGCCGATGGCGGCAACCTCGGCCACCGCGGGGTGGGCGAACAGGCAGTCCTCGACCTCGATCGAGCTGACGTTCTCACCACCGGAGATGATGACGTCCTTCTTGCGGTCAGAGATGGTGAGGTAGGCATCGTCGACAAACCCGCCGTCGCCGGTGTGGAACCACCCGTCACGCAGCGCCTGGGCCGTCTCCTCCGGCTGCTCCCAGTAGCCGGCGAAGACCTCGTTGGCCGCAGCGCACACCTCTCCGTCATCGTCGACGTGGATGCGCACCCCGATCGCCGGCGTCCCCGCCCTCGCCAGCAGACGACTGCGCTCCTCGGGGCCAAGGCCGTCCCACTCTGCCCGGGAGCGGTTGACGGTCAGCAGCGGTGATGTCTCGGTCAATCCATAGATCTGGTTGAACTCCCACCCGAGCTCGGTCTCCACCCGCTCGATCATCTTCGAGGGCGGGGGCGCCCCGGCCACCACGATGCGCACCGTGCCACGGCC
>JAABUZ0100008235.1_pt1 | contig 12316 bp, 12 predicted proteins | sample 5562091 | NCBI WGS metagenome assembly JAABUZ01 (sample SAMN12813069, study PRJNA571459) | rock metagenome | isolation source: Antarctica rocks | place: Antarctica: Victoria Land, Linnaeus Terrace sud | collected 2015-12-21 | reverse complement strand
CGGAGCGGTCGGTCGAGCCGTTATCGGCCACGATCACCTCGCCCGGCAGACCGGTCCGCCGCAGACCTTCCTGCGCCCAGGCGATACACTGGCCAATGCCCGCTTCTTCGTTCAGGCACGGCATCACGATGGATATCACCTCGGACCCTTTGGCCTCCCACGAAGGAAACGGATGCGTGACTGCTGCCTGGGCGGTATCCGTGTCCATCTCTGCGCTTCGCACGCTTATCTCCCGGTCATTGCGAGGACAATGCCTCCTCACGTATGTATGACGGTGAGGACGACCTACCCCCGACGGGTCACCGCGCCGCACCGTCGTCGCGTTTCTGCGTCCGCTAACGACAACAGACGGCATTATACCATGGCGGCGGAGAAACAATACACACGTTCCACGACCAGGTAGGGCAATCGCACCTTAAGCGGCGAGGACGGTGAGCAGAGACTGCTGGTCGCACCCCGCTGTGAGACGACGGGCTGTGATCCCACAGCGCGGTGGACTCCCGGCGGAGGAGGTGCAGCGCGCGGTGGCGCAGGACGGCCAGGTTGCGGGCGCTCTCACCCGTCCGCGCGCGGCTCTCGTCCTCACGGAAGGCGAGGTCCAGGACCCGATGCGCCTTGTTCTCGCTGCCCCCGTGGCTGCGGACCGCGTCGTTGAGCGTGCGCGCCGAGGCCGCCAGGCTGGAGAGATAGGAGCGGGTCTCGCGGCTCACCTCCGTCCCCACGCGCCGCTCGGCCTGGACCATGCCGACGCGGCGCAGGTCCGGCCAGCGCCCGTCGGGGTCGAGGGAGCGCAGCGTCGCCGGGTCGTCGATGACCCAGGCCTGCCGGATCGCGATGCGCCCGTGGCCCCCGTCGACAGCGCGGTGCGTCTGGTGGGCCAGTCCCCCGTCCGGAGCGGCGAGCGCCTCCGCGAAGAGCGCCTCCACGTCGCCATGCAAGCGCCCCTGGTTGCCCTTGAGCGCGAGCGCGTCGTCCCCGCCCTCGTCCCGGATGGTGCGGGCAACCTCGGTCTGGCAGCCCATCGCGATGCCGTGGATGTGCCCACGACGACGCTGGCCGTGTTCAACCATCAGGAGGAGCGCGTCACGAGGCTGATTGTGGATGACACGCACAGCTTCCTCTTCCCCTAATTCTCGCCGGACGGTGGCACATGCCGCCCTACCTCCACGTTCGTATCCGTCGCTCGTGACTTGCATGGTGCGCTCCCCGTCGGCCCACGACATCGACGACACATGCGCGGACCCCGCGTTCGTATCGTCGCACCGTGGGATCGTGCTCCGGGACAGGTCGTTGCCTCTGCAGCGTCCGCCCCCTCCTACTGCGCGCCTCAATCGACAAAGACTGACACATCCTGCCGTTGGCGGCCCCTACACTATCCTTCTCCCTAGATAATCGGCGGCTCGTGAGTTGTCGAGAGGGCATGGAGTAGGTGTTGAGGAGGATGACCTGTGCCGAACTTAACGGGGAAGGTGGCCGTGGTGACCGGGGCCAGCCGCGGCGTGGGCAAGGGGATCGCGCTGGGGTTGGGCGAGGCCGGCGCTAGGGTGTATGTGACGGGCCGCACGCTCGACGAGGACGATCAATTGGCGAATCGCCCGCCGGGCTCCTTGCGCCAGACCGTGCGCGAGATTGACGACCTCGGGGACCACGGCATTGCCGTGCGCTGCGACCACCGCTGCGACGACGAGGTGGCCGCCGTGTTCGCGCGGGTGCGCGCCGAGCAGGGCCGGCTGGACATCCTGGTCAACAACGTTTGGGGCGGCTACGAAGACATGCACGAGGGGAACGCGTTCACCTGGGAGCGTCCCTTCTGGGAGCAGCCTCTCCATCGCTGGGACTCCATGTTCGCGGCCGGGGTGCGGGCGCACTACGTGGCGAGCGGGCACGCGGCGCGGATGATGGCGCCCCAGGGGCGCGGCCTCATCGCCAACATCTCTTTCTTCGCCGGCCAGAAGTACCTGGCCAACGTCGCCTACGGCGTGGCCAAGGCGGCCACCGACCGGTTGGCCGCCGACATGGCGCACGAACTGCGCGGCCACGGCGTGACTGTTCTCTCGCTCTACCCCGGACTGGTGCGCACGGAGGGCGTGATGTACTATGCCAATACGCTTCCGTTGGAGGAGCGGGACCGCTGGCTGAGCAACTCGGAATCGCCCCAGTTCAGCGGCCGCGTCGTCGCGGCGCTGGCCGCCGACCCCGACATCATGCAACGGACGGGCCAGGTGCTCGTCGTGGCGTCCCTGGCACGGGAATATGGCATCATCGACGTCGACGGCAAGCGCCCCCGACCGCTAACGGTCGAGGAAGCGTGACAGCTCTGCCGTCTCAGACAGCAAGGTCCTCCAGGGGCGGGAACGTGAACTGCGCGGCGGCGGCGACCAGCGGCGCGGGGTCGCGCCGGTAGCCCTCTAACCGTCGCAGCCGCGCCCCGTCCCAGCCGCGCGGGGCCTGCGCCAGCGCCACCAGCGCCGCGAGGGCCAGCCGGCGCGGGCGCTCGTCCCGGTGTCGCGCCAGCGCCTCCTCCAGCCGCGCCAACCCGTCCGCATCCGGGCGCGTCGCCGCCCCCTGCAGCGCGACCGCGGCCGTGGTGAGCACATCGTCGCGCAGTTCCCCCCGCCCGGCCATGTTCGTCAGGAGCGCCGCGAGATCGTCCCAGGGGAGCGCGTGGGCCGCCAACTCGACGCGCAGGGATGCCGCCAGCGGGTCGGCGGCCAGGGCGTCGAGCACGGCGCGCGCCGCCGGTAGGAGCGTGCCACGGCTCCAGGTCAGGCTCTGACGGAGCGCCTCGACCATCGTGGCGATGGCGCGACGGTTGGGTAGCAGCAGCGCCGCCGCGGCGCCGACGAGCGGGGCGTCGCGTCCGCCGTAGGTGGCGAAGACCGCCCGCGCCGCGGCGGCGCGTTCCTGAGGGATGGCCGAGCCCTGCGCCTCCAGCAGCCGGGTTATCAGCGCCTGGCCCGGATCGGCCACCGGCAGGTCGGCGCAACGCTGCAGCGCGTCGAGCCGGACCCTGGGCTCGGGGTGGGCCAGCAGCGTGGCAATGACGCCGACCAGGCGGGCCTGGGCCCGCGGAGAGAGCCGGTCCGTGGGGATGCGCCCCACGACCGTGGCCACGGCCGGGTCGGTCGACCGCGCCGCCTCTTCGACAACGGCCCACGACTCCTCGCGCTCCAGATGTGCCCACAGCGCTCGTAGCAGCGCCACGCGTACGTCGCGGTGCAGCGGCTGCTTGTCGAACCCGAGCAGCTCCCGGTAGGCCTCGTCCGAGCCGGACAGGTCGCCCAGCAGGCGTACCACCTCCTTGGCCACGGTGACGCGCTTGAGCGGGACGGCGCGCAGCAGCGGCAGCGCCCGCCCCACGGGCATGGCCAGCAGCGAGCGGCGCAGCGCGTAGATGGCGATGCGCGCCCGATCGTCGTCGAGCGCCTCGAGCAGGGTCGGCACGCCCTGCCCCGCGTCGAGCCGGCCCAGCGCCCGCAAGGCCACGTCGCGCACGGCTGGGCGCTCGTCGCCTGCCAGCGCGATCAGCCGCGTTGGGGCCACGCCCTGCAGGCCGGCTAGTTGGGCGATGGCGGTGAAGATGGAGGGGCTGTCGCGGCCCCCGTCGCCGGTGACGCCTGCCAGGGTGGCGGCGAAGATCTCCTGTTGCCCGTGCGTCCAGCGATGGAAGCCGCGCATGAAGGGCAGGATCAGGATAATGCGCACCTTGCCGCTGGTGAAGCGCCCGCGATAGGCGCGCTGGCCCAGGTAGGGCGTCAGCAGGTCCTGGCGGTGACGGTGCAGGTAGGTATAGACGACGGGCTGCGTGACCCAGCTTTCGTCGCGTCGCAGCAGCGCGGGGATCAGGTCGGGCAGGCGCTCGCGCCGATGGGCGGCGATGACCGCCAGCGCCTGTCCCGCGATGGAGGGCGCCGCCGTGCCCTGGAGCAACTCTTCCAGGATGGCCGCCAGGTCGTCGAAGGCCGCCAGGCGACGGCCCAGGCTGCTCGCCGTGGCGATGATCTGCCACTCGTGTTCGCGCGTCTGCCACGAGCGCAGCACGGGCAGCAGGGCTGGCGCGATGCGGCGGGTGTCGTCGTCGGTGAGGCGGCTGCTCAGATTGTACAGGTTGATCCGCCCTCGCTCGCGCACCAATGTGGCCAGCCACGGCGCCGCCCAGGCGGGGTGCAAGGGTAGCGCCTGCACCACCAGCCGCTCGGCCGCGGCAGCAGTCCCATGGGAGAGGTCGGCCGCGTCGAGCGCCTCGCGCACGACGGCCCCCAGGTCGTCCAGGTGTTCGGACCGCCAGATGCCCGGCGGTAGGTCTGCCAGTGCCGTGAGCATCGCCCCGCGCACGGGGTCCTGCTCGTTGCGACGGGAGCGGACCATAGCCAGGGCCTCGGGCGCCCGTTCGCGCGCGTAGCGGACGGCCCCGATCCGCGCCGAGAGGGCCACGACCCGGAGGTCGGGGTCGGGGTCGCCGATCGACGCGGCGAGCACGCTCCCTGCCTCGCCCCAGGGCAGGAAGGCGGCGTAGGGCAGGCGTGCGCGCGGGCTGGCCGCCAGCGCCGGCAGGGCCAGGTGACGCCGCCCCTCGGCTTCGCGCGGGGCGTGCGGCAACTCCGCGACGACGGCCGGGGCGATGGCGCCGTTACCGTCCCGCCAGCCGTCGGCGCAGGCCTGGTAGACGGCCTCGCGCCGCTCGGGCGACAGGCGCGGGAACCACAGCCACGTCTGGCGGACGGTGTGCCCGTGCCGCGCGATCAGGGCCAGCAGGTGCTCCAGGGTGAGCTGGTGCGCCACGCGGTCGAAGGTGATCGGCGCGCGGTCCTCCAGCGACAGCAGGATGGCGGCCACGGCGTCGGGACGTCGCCGCGCCAGTTCCTGTAGCGGCGCGGCCAGGCGCGATGGCGGCGCGTGCCGCAGCAGGGCGCGGACGACCCCGAGAGCGCCCTCGGGCGCGGTTTTGGCCAGGGTGGGCAGGGCGAGGTTGGCCTGCCAGACCAGCCGCCCGTCGAGGGTAGTGGCCGCCTCGGCCGCGTGACGCAACGCGTCCACGGCGATGGCCGGGTGCAGGCGCGCCAGGCGCGTCCAATCGTCCGGCCCGAAGGAGGGCAGCGCGGCGTCCAGGCGCGGCCCCACGACCGCGGGCGACCCGAAGGCGAGCAAGCGGGTCAGGTGCGGGTCGCGCCGCGCCGCCAGCAGGTCCAGGAAGTGGTCGATGGGGGCCTGGCGGCCGCGCGTGAACAGCTTGCGCACGATAGCGCGCCGGGCCGCGAAGGGCGACCGTTCCAGGGCGAGAGCCGCCTGCGCGTCGTCGCAGACCAGGGGCACGAGGCTGATGGCCAGCCCCCGAATGGCGTGCGAGGGGTCGTCTAGCGCCGCCAGTACCCGTGCGCCATCGCGACTGCCGAAGCAGGACTGTAGCGCCAGGCGGCGCTCGTAGAAGCCGCCGCCGGCCAGGGCGCCGATCGTGCGCGCGACGCTCCCATCGCCGGCTTCCTGCCTGCCGACCTCGACCATCCTGGCCATGCGCGCGGCGTGGGTCAGTCCGTCTAACTCGCGCAGCAGGTCTCCCGGCGCCATCGCATCCTCCTTAATGTACTTGTTCGCCTCGCCCCGTTGTGACGCTACTGTATCATAGGGACGGCCCTCAGTCCCAGTTAGCGGCCGATCACGGCGACAAGCGGGCGGGGGCCTGATACAGGAGTCGTTCTATTCTCCGGCGACATCGGGCGTCGACGTGGTAGGGGCGTATTGCATACGCCTGGCCGTGTCGCACACGCCCCTACGTATCTCGGCGATCGACAATGACATGCCCCTGAAACTCGGCGAGAGCGCCTTGGCGCGTGCCTACCCCTGTGCTACGATCAAGGTGTACCAATCCTCTAGCAAGGACACTTCCCCACCATGCCTTTCGGTTTTTTCTTCGATCCTCGCTACCTGCTCTTTGCGCTGCCCGCGTTCCTCCTTGTCATGTTTGCGCAGGCGCGCGTCCGTTCGGCCTATGCGCGGTACTCGCAGGTGCGCAACGCGTATGGCCTGACCGGCGCCGAGGCGGCCCGTCGCCTACTGGACCGCGCCGGCCTCAGCTACATTCCGATCCAGGTCATCCCTGGTGAACTGTCCGACAACTACGATCCGCAGCGCAAAGTGCTGCACCTGTCGCAGGCCGTGGCCAACACGCCGTCGGTGGCGGCGCTGGGCATCGCCGCCCACGAGATTGGCCACGCCTTGCAGGACGCGCAATCCTACGCGCCGTTGCGCGCGCGCGCCGCGATCGTCCCCGCCGCTAACTACGGGTCGCAGCTCGGCTTCATGATCTTCTTCGTGGGCCTGGTGTTCCATCCCTTGCACATCCTGGCCTGGGTTGGTGTGGCGCTCTTCTCGGCCGTGGTGGTGTTCACCCTGCTCACCCTGCCGGTCGAGCTCAACGCCAGCGTGCGCGCGCGTCAGTTGCTCTCCTCCAGCGGTCTGGTCAGCTCCACGGAGATGGAGGGCGTCGGCAAGGTGCTCAACGCGGCCGCGCTGACCTACGTCGCCGCGTTGGCTCAGGCCCTGGCCACCCTGCTGTATTTCCTCGACGCCCTGGGCGTCTTTTCGACCGACCGGAGGCGATAATAGCCGTTAGCAAGGACGACTGGTAACCATCGGCTAATGGCTAAGAGCTGATTATGATTCTGCTACCCGATTTCAACCAGGACCACATGGTGGCCTGGGCCGCCGAGCGCGGGCTGCCGGCCTACTGCGGCCGGCAGTTGTACGCTGCCATCTATAAGCGGCTGGCCACGGACTTTGACGAACTGAGCGACCTGCCGCGCGAGTTGCGCGCCTCGCTGGCGCAGGAGGCGACCCTGCGCCCGTTCGAGGTACAGGAAAACCATAGCCATGTGGCGGCGCGAACCGAGAAGTCCCTCTTCCGCATGGCCGATGGCGCGTTGGTCGAGGGCGTCCTGATGCGCTACCCTGCCGGGCGCGATAGCGGCGAACGCAATACGGTCTGCCTCTCCACGCAGGTCGGCTGCGCGCTGGCCTGCCGCTTCTGCGCGACGGGACTGCAAGGCTTCACGCGCAATCTCAGCCCTGGTGAGATCGCCGGCCAGGTCTTGCACTTCGAGCGCCAATTGCGCCCGCGTGGGGGCCATGTCACAAACGTGGTCTATATGGGCATGGGCGAACCGCTCGTGCCCTACGAGAACACCATCGCCTCGGTGCGCCTCCTGACCGACCCCAAGGGCTTCGGGTTGGGCCAGCGGCACATCACGATCTCCACGGCGGGCGTGGTCCCCGGTATCCGGCGTCTGGCCCGCGAGGGGTTGCAGGTTGGTCTGGCCATCTCCATTCATGCCGCGACCGACGAGGCGCGCTCCGCGCTGATGCCCATCAACCGCCGCTATCCCCTAGACGAACTGCTCGACGCCTGCCACGAATACGTCCACCAGACGCATCGTCGTGTCTCGTTTGAGTACACATTGATGCGCGGGGTCAACGACGGCGTCGGCGACGCCCGCGCGCTGGCCGAGCGCCTGCGCGGGCTGCTGTGCCATGTCAACATCATCCCCTGGAACCAGGTCGAGGGCATGCCCTTTGAGCCCACCGACAGGGCCGGCATCGAGACCTTCCGCGCCACCCTCGCCGCTGCCGGCCTGCCCGTCACCGTACGCGACACCAAGGGCAGCGCCATCCAGGCCGCCTGCGGCCAACTCAAGACCGCCGCCACGCGTGAGCGCACCGTGCGCATGTCCGCGCTGCGCCCGCTGCCCGTCGCCACGACCTAGCCCTCGTTCGTTGGCGCCCACCCCTCTCACAAGTGGGAGCCACCCCCTCGCCCTATGCATCTGAGCCTACGTCGTCTTATACTCCGTGCGCAGGCAGCGCGTGCAGATGCTGACCTTGCGCGCCACACCATTGCGGTAGATGGTGGCGTTCTGCAGGTTGGGCTCGAAGCGGCGCGAGGTCTTCGGCGCGCGCCGCAACCACTGTCCGCTGTGTTTGTGGCGGATGTTCCGACCGAACACCGGCGCCTTGGCGCATATATCACACTTGGCCATCAATCTCTCCTTACTGGGCAATACGTTGGTATTGTACCAGGCTGGACCAGTGATTAGTGACGAGTGACCAGTGGGGCAGGGCCATTTAGTTCTCGATCTCGTCGGCGATTCCCGGTGGGTAGGGGCGTATTGCATACGCCCGGTGGCGGCGCGATCCGGGCGCGTGCGGGGACAGGAGCGCCGTCCGCCTCTGGTGTGCGGTTCTGGACGACCTACGGGCGGCAATGACGGAGGGCAACTGGTCGACGTCACCAACAAAGAGAAGGTGCGCGCCGGGAGCGACCGCTTTCACCAGCGTGTTGGCCAGGAGCACGTCGAGCATGGAGGCCTCGTCGACCACGACGAGATCGGCGTCCAGGGGGTGATCGCGGTCAAAGGCCGCGTCGCCGCCAGGCCGGAGTTGCAAGAGGCGATGGAGGGTGGAGGCCTCCATCCCGGCCAGTTCCGAGAGCCGCTTGGCCGCGCGTCCCGTCGGAGTGGCCAGGATGATCTTCGCACGCTTGGCTGTGGCCAGGGCAACAATCGAGCGCACGGTGAACGATTTGCCGCAGCCAGGTCCGCTCGTGAGGACGGCCACCTTCTCCGTGAGCGCCAGGCGCACCGCCTCCGCCTGCTCCGGCGCCAGCGTGCTCCCCGTGGTCTTCTGGAGCTAGGCGGAGGCCACGTCCCAGTCCACGGTCGTGAATGTGGGTAGACGCTCGGCGTGTGCGGAGAGCAGACGTGATAGTCCGCCAGCAAGCGACACTTCGGCGTGGTGGAAGGGCACGAGGTAGACGGCGGTCACAGTCTCTCCGTCCAGTCCGGGTAGATACTCCATGACCACGCCCTCCTCCCCGTTGAGTTCCTCCAAGCACGCCTCGGCCAGGGGAGCCTCAACGCCCAGAATCTCAGTCGCCGTGGCGATCAGCTCCGTCTCCGGCAGGTAGCAGTGGCCATCGTCGCTCGCTTCGGAGAGGGTAAATTGGAGCCCAGCCTTGACGCGCGCGGGACTGTCGTGCGGAATGCCCATGGCTTGGGCGATGGTATCCGCCGTCTTAAAACCGATGCCCCACACGTCGGCGGCGAGCTTGTACGGCTCGTTCTTGACGACCGAGATGCTGGCGTTCTTGTACGTCTTGTAGATGCGCACGGCCAGCGAGGTCGAGACACCGACGCCCTGCAGGAAGAGCATGACGTCTTTGATCGCTTTCTGCTCCTCCCAGGCGCGGCCGATCATCGCCGTGCGCTTGGGGCCAAGCCCTGGCACCTCGATCAGCCGCGCCGGTTCCTCCTCGATGACGCGCAAGGTGTCCGCGTCGACGCGGTCGACGATGCGCTCGGCCATCTTGGGTCCAATGCCTTTGATGAGGCCACTACCGAGGTAGCGGCGGATGCCCTGAACGGTGGCGGGCAGGACGGTCGTGTAGGCGCGGACCTCAAACTGGCGACCGTACTGCGGGTGCGACTTCCACACGCCCTGCATGCGCAGGCTCTCGCCGGGCTGAGCGCCGAGGAGCGACCCGACGATGGTGAGCAGGTCGGTCCCTCCCCCGCGCGTTGCGACACGGGCAACGGTGTAGCCGGTTTCCTCGTTGGCGTAGGTGATACGCTCCAATACAGCCTCCAGCGTTGTTAGCAGAGGTTGATTGGTCGTGCTGGGGTCGGGAGCAGGCGTACCCATGAGGTTGTCTCCGGTGACTATCGTTTATCGAGGATCAGTGGCCGAGCAGCGTGTGCATAGTCTTCCCTGTAGCCTCTCTTTACACGATGCTGCTGGCGAATTAGCCGCGCACCCGTGTGAACGGTTCGATCATGCTCCCTGCAAGCTAGATTCCACGCTTGGAAACGGCCCCAAAGTGAATTCACCAGCAGCATCTTGACACAAGGGTCCACCATATAGTCTTTGCCATCGGGATGCTCGCCCATTCGTTCAAATACCTCAATGAGCCATGCTGGACCACGTCCGTTAGCATCGCAAAATTTCAACCAAGACTCCAACTCCCCCCCCAGGAACAACAAATACGCCATATTCGCTAAGTAAGCTAAGAAGGTTGCGAGCGCCTTCTCGATCTTCTGTTTGTGTAAGCGTTGCGGGCGGACTGCGCAATGCACGACGCGCCGCAGGGTCACAATCCCTATGCGGCGCGGCGCCTGGTTCCCCATGCCGCATAGGGTGACGGGGCGTGGTAGCATGAGAACAAGAGAGGCGTGTACGGGTAGAGATTTGCTTGAGGAGATAGGATAGCATGGTAATCTATCATGGGGTCGTACGCAACAACCGGGTCGAGATCAACGGTGACGCGCACCTCGTCGAGGGCCAGCGCGTCGAGGTGAGGCCGCGCGACGATGACAAGGCCAACGAGGAGGATAGCGCGGCTACCGCGCGCGTGTCCGTACATTCGACGCGGGGCGAGCTCCCCAGCGAGCGCACCGCGCCCCCGCCGCCAGAGCCGGGCACCGTCGACGCCGCCTTCCTTGCCGGCCTTAATGACGCGTATGGCGAGGGGGCCGACACGGATGATCGCTTGGTCGAAGGGATGCGCGTTGCGTTTCGGCGTGTCTTAGAGCCCGAGCGATGATCCGCCAAGGGGATGTCTTCTGGTACGATTTCGGCGTCCCACGCGAGTCCGAGCCAGGCTATCGACGTCCCGCCATAGTCATCCAGAACGACATTGCCAACCGTAGCGCCATCAAGACGACTATGGTATGCGCCGTGACGACAAATGTGCGGCTTGCCCGCGCGCCGGGCAACATCCTCCTCGACGCGGATGAGGCCAACTTGCCGCGGCGCAGCGTCGTCAACGTTTCTCAGGTTGTCACCATCAACAAGAGCGATCTGGCCGATGACGCCTTTATCGGAACATTGTCTCAGATGCGCGTCGCCGCGATTATCGCGGGCGTCACAACATTCCTGCGTCCCAGCTCCAGTCGTTCGCCCTGATGCTTTGGCGAACGTATGACGGGTATTAGGCTGCGGACGCGATGGCCGGGGCCGCCTCGCGCATGCTGACGCCGCGCCACCACCTCCTTGGTCTCGGATGGTGGGCGAGGGCCAGGTCGCGGTACGGCGGAAGCCGCGAGTCCGACGGGGAGCCGCGGGGCTACTCGTAGCGCAGGGCCTCGGCGGGGTAGACGCGCGACGCCTGCCAGGCGGGCAGGTAGGTGGTCAGCAGTGAGGCCAGGTAGGCCAGCGCCACGCCCAGCGCCGTCCCGATCAGTGTGAGCAGGCTGGACTCCAGCAGGAAGCTGGCCTGCACCATACGCCGCTTGAAGCCGATGGCGCGCAGCACGCCGATCTGCTGCCGCCGCTCCACGACCGAGCGCGTGGCCACCACGCCCAGCGCGGCGATGCCCACCACCAGACCCAGGGCCATGAACCCTTCCAACAGGGTGTTGAGCCCGACGCCAGTGGCCTGCTGGTCGTACCGCACCTGTGTCTCCGTCATGGAGAGGCCATGGGCAGGAAGGTTGAGCCCAGCGCCAGCAGCCCGCGCTCCCAGTACGTCTGCGCGCCTATAACAATTCCTTGATCCCGCGCTGAGACGTACAGCGGGACGCCCTCGATTGGGCGCCCCGCTCCGTAGCGACGATGCCGCGCCGCAGCGGGCTACTGCGCCAGCCCCGCCGTGCCGTAGCCGGCCGTGAAGCGCGCGTTGTAGACGCTCTGCTCCGCGATGAAGCCGAGCGTGTTTGTCGAGACCAACTGCGAGCCATGCACGGTCCCGCGCGGACCGATCGCGCGCCGCACGTCCAGCGTGTAGCGCGCGTGCGCCGGGACGCTAAACGCGCGCGCTATCATACGGCCGCTAGCCAGATAGAAGGTCGCGTGCACGCGCAGGATTTGCCCGTTGGGGTTGAACACGAGCAGGCGCTCGTTGCCGCCACCCGTCGTGTCGCCAGCAGGGAAGGTCCACGTCCGGCCCGTTCCGCTGCGCCCGTAGACGATGGAGCCGCCCGTCTCGCCGCCGTTGGGCGGCCCGAAGTAGTAGGGCCGCTCGATCACCACCGGAACCGTCGCGGTCAGCAGCGCCGCCACCGCCACCGCGCGTACGATCCTGGTGAGCTGGATCGTGCCGCGGTGTAGGCCGCCGACGATCAGCGTGCGCCGCGCCAGGACGTGGCCCCGCGCGTCCGTGAAGACCGCCGTGATGCGCGCCGCCCGCGCCCCCGGGTTTAGGGACAATACGGTTCAGTTAAGGGACGGGAGCAGCCACGGCGTGTCTAGGGTGAGAGGATCGTCGAGGGGACAGGGCTGGTCGAGGGCGACGTGAGCGGGGGGAGCGGCTTGCGGCAGGACGTGGATGGCG
>JAABUZ0100008234.1_pt1 | contig 12316 bp, 12 predicted proteins | sample 5562091 | NCBI WGS metagenome assembly JAABUZ01 (sample SAMN12813069, study PRJNA571459) | rock metagenome | isolation source: Antarctica rocks | place: Antarctica: Victoria Land, Linnaeus Terrace sud | collected 2015-12-21 | reverse complement strand
ACCAAGTACCAGAGCGCATACCGCGGACTGGTGAATTACTATGTCCTGGCCTACAACATCCAGAACTTCAGCGAGGTGCTGTATGTCATGAAGACGTCGCTCCTCAAAACCCTGGCGATGAAGCACAGCGCTTCGGTCACGGCCACGGCGCGCAAGTACAAGGCCGTGAGAGACACACCAGACGGACAGCGCAGTTGCTTCCGTGTGGTGGTCAACCGGGGAGAGGACAAGCCACCACTAGTGGCCGACTTCGGCGGCATACCGCTCAAACGACAACGCCTAGCGCGGCGACTCGACGATGCCCCGCCCCACATCTGGACCAAAACATCGGACCTCGTAAGCCGATTAGTGGCCCAACGGTGCGAGATGTGCGGCCAGGCGGACAGCCTTCAGGTCCACCACATCCGCAAGATGGCAAACCTGAAGACACAGGGGCGCAGAGAGAAGCCTGAGTGGATGAAGCGCATGATCGCCTTGCGCCGAAAGACACTCGTCGTATGCCATAGTTGCCATGTGGACATCCATGCAGGACGGCCCATGCGGCGGCTACACAAACCGCACCCAACAGTCACTGGAGAGCCGGATACATGAAAACGTGTACGTCCGGTTCGGTGGGGGGCCGATGGAAAAGTACCCAACGCTGGACGAGGGAGGAGCCATGGGCGTCGAACAGCGGATTCTCGCGGTGGGAATCGATAGCTGGGAAGGGGAGATGACCTATCGCGGCACCACTTTCATGGTGGAAGCGATGGAACGCGTCGAAAAGGGCGAAACCGGCTGGGATCTTGAGGTACTGCGGCAAACGGGGCGGACTATTGTCCAGCCACTGTCCAATACTCGATATCTAACGCTGGATGCAGCTCTTGAGGGTGCCAGACAGGTCATACGCCACATCGTCGATGGCACTGACCAAAAACAGAATGGGTAACTCGCCAGCGGCCTACCCAACATTGAGGAGGGGGCGGATGGCGTGGATGATCCAAGTGGCTTGTACGTTGTCAGAAAGGTTGAGCGCCTGGCAGCGTGGCATGGCCCTGTTTTGCCACGGACATTAAGCCGCCTGTGCCACAAAGGTTGAGGCGGCGTGAGCGTTCTGCCACAAAGGTTGAGGTCATCGTCCACTATCCAATGCTCAATTCCTGCGATAACAATAGGTGTGGAGCGCGAGTCCCGCGCCTCTTCCATGCCTGGCGCCGGGCCGGTCCCGCGCCGATTCCTGTGATAAGAGCCATTATCTCCCCGTTGCTCGTTTGAGGGGCAAGGCTGCACGTTAGAATCGGGCGTGTGAAGCAACCTGGTAGGAGCAGTGCGATGGCAGGGCAGGCCGACAGAGGGACCGATCTGACACGACGGCGGATCGCCGCCCGCGACGGTGAGGAGATCGCGCTGCCGGCGAGCGATGGGGAGTGGGTCATCTCGTGGCATCCGCCCCTGACGCCCCCGGACGGCACGCCGCACGGGTCCGCCGGCCTATGCGTCACTGGCGATGGCGGGATCGTCTTGATCAGCCAGGACGGCGCGCATTGGGACGTGCCTGGAGGCCGGCCGGAAGGACAGGAGACGTGGGAAGAGACCTTGCGACGGGAGGTGCGCGAAGAGGCGTGCGCGACGGTCGCCGGGGCCAGGCTCTTGGGGTTCTGTCGCGGCGTGTGCATCGCGGGGCCGCGCGTGGGCCGGGTCACCGTCCGGTCGCTGTGGCGCGCGGAGGTCGATCTCGTGTCGTGGGAGCCGCGGTTCGAGGTCGCGCATCGTCGTGTCGTCGCGCCGGCGGAGGTCGTCGACCAATTAACGCTCGCGGATGGCCTCACGCGGATCATCAGCCGCGGGCTCCACGAGGCGGCTATCGCGTAGCGGGGGTGGCAGGCGCGCGCACGACCTCGGCCGGCCCGGCGGCGGTGTTGTGTCGCCTCAACCTTTGTAGCACAACGGCTCAATCTTTGTGGCAAGAACCTCAACTTTCTTGGCAACGCACATGAGCGGCGGGTGGTAATCAGCGCGAAGATGCGGACGCGTTTCACCTGTGGTCCGCGGCTGTGTCCGTACCTTCGCGCTAGCGATTCTAGCGCGAAGGTACGGACACTCTTTCCCATCACGTCTGCGTCCGCATCCATCACAGTCTCTGATCGTAGTGTACGCCCTCAGCTACCCGTCTCGCCGCTGCTATCCGGACGATGACGGGTCCCAGAGCCAGCGCCATCTCTGCTGTGCCTGTATGACCTCGTGCATGATGTCGGGCAACCACACGACGCGGCGCAGCGTCTCGACGACCGTCGCCCAGGCGCCCCCGCGATGCCAGGCGCACACGACCGCGTACACCGTCGCATAGGACGGGAGGTCATCGGGGAGCATGCGCCAGACGCAACCGGCGGTCAGGATATAGAGCAGGGCGTTCATGATCTCTCGTCGATCCACGTCGGGCTGGATCTCAGGGGGCGTCGCCGCTACGATGATGGGCTGTACCCGCGCCCACTGGGCGTCGCTCAGGTCCTCGCTGTAAGTGCGGTCGGGCAGCCGACGGCGTTGCCCGGCCGTCGCGTTGCGTATCGTCGGCCGCCAGCGGTGGAGGCCACGCGCCTTGGTTTGCGCCGTGCGCGGAGGCAGCCACTGTTGCAGGATGGCGTAGTGTTGGACCAGCGCGACCAACCCGAGCCGGTGGGCGCGCAGGTGCGGCGTGCGCGGGATGCCCGCTCGCGCGAAGGCGCGCGCGAGCGTCACCGGCTCGTCGGTGAGCAGCAGCAGATGGCACACGATTTCGAGGCGGACGCGCCACAAGCGCAGGTGCATCCGCGCGCGCGCGACAGCATGGGGTGAGGGGACGCGCAGGCCCGGGCTCCAGCAGTCATCGAACGCGGAGGACATTCGCTCGCCGACGAAGCGGGCGCCGCACTCGTCGCAGTAAGAGAGCGGATCGCCGCGGGCGGAGTGGGCCGTATGGATGTTGGTGAACGTGGCGACACCGAAGAGCGGGCAGGCGCGGTTGCGGCAGCGGAGTTGGCCGCAACCCTCCGGCCCGCTCTCCTGCAGGCGTGCGGCGGGGAGATCCAGCATGACCAGGCTCGCCACGAACTCGTCGACAGAGGAGGCCTGCGCCGGCGTCCGCGGCACGGCGATATCGCCGATCGTGACCGGAGGCACATGATCCCATCCGCGCGCGTAGAGTTCGGCCCGCAGGAGCCCGCGGGCCTCGTCACGCAGGGCGGGTGTCCCCCCCGTCAAGAACACGTCATAGAGAGAGAGGACGGCCCGCTCGCGCGCGGCGTCCTCGTCCGGCGGCGGCTCCGCCGGGAGCGTCGCCCACGGACGCCCGCAGTCCGCACAGGCGAAGGGCGCTGACCCGTAGCGGAACGGCTGGAGGACGGCGCCGCAGCGGCAGCGCACGCGCAGGCGGACGCCATGCCGCGGGCAGCAACCGAGCAGCGGGAACGCCAGCCAGCGCGCCAAGAGGTGCTGTTCCGCGACGCAGGGGGGGCAGACACAGAAGAGATAGGCGGGCGACAGGAGATGGCCCGATGACGCGGCCGCGCTGTCGTCGCCGTCGCCGCCGTCGTCGCGGGCACGGAGGCGGCTCAGGGCCGCGCGGAACGTGGTCTCCTCTACCCGCGCGAGCGGGAGAGCGAGGAGCGCCGCCAGCCGGGGCAGATCCAGGCCTGGCGCGGTCACGAAGTAGTCGGGCCGGGTGAGTTTCTGGCTCCCTATGCCGGGAGAGAGCAGACGGGCCGTGGAGCCGGCCGGCCAGACGTTGACCGCGTCGCAGCGCAACAGGAGCCCCGGCAACCACTCGTCCTCCCAGGGAGCCACGCGGCGCGGGAGCGTGTCCATCCAGCGGGGGTCGGCGGCGACGATGACCCCGCTCATCCCACGGCCACCTGGTCCCGGCGCGCGTCGGGCGGCTCGCCGTCCACCGCGGTGATCGCGTCGCGCCGCAGCGTCATCACGTCGGCCGTCGCGCGCAGCAGGGTCCCATCGATGTCGCTGTGGCCTTGGGCGTGCGCCACGCGCAGCGCAACCGTGATCAGTCGGGTGAGGTGATCCATCGTGACGCGGTGGCTGCCCTCCAGGTCGAGCGCGGGATGCGTCAGCCAGTGGTAGATAGAACCGGCCCAGCGACACAGTGAGAGGGCGGGGAACTGGTCGCGGTAGAGGTCCTCGTAGCCGGCGAGGATCTCGCGCACCTCCTCCGCGGTGTGCCCGCGCACCAGACAGTATGGCCGCTCGGTGTCGAGCCGCCGGCGGAATTGCCGCCAGAGTAGGCCCTCGCGGTGCTCCAGCGTGTCGCGCAACGGGACCACGCCCCGTTCGCTCGCCCCGACCAGGCACAGACCGATCCGGCACTGGTAGGGCGACGCGGCGAGGTTGTCGGTCAACTCCTTGAGGTAAGAGAGGTGGGCGAGGGATAGGTCGTGGGCGTCGTCGATCACAAGGAGCTCGACGCCGGCCTGGGCGACCATGTGCACCAGCCACGTCCGCCACTGCGTCCAGGGCAGGTGTGGGGCGACGCCGAAGGCAGCCGTCAGGGCGGCGCCGAGCGCGCTCTCGGTCGTCGCGTTTTTGGGGGCACACACGGCGAGGATCGGCAACCGCGTCGTCCCGTCCGCCTCCTTGCGGCGGCCGCTCCCGACGACGAGGTCGGCGATTCCCGAGGACTTGCCGCTTCCAGGGACGGCGGCGACGACGTGCCACGTCCGGCGCCGCTGCGCGGTGTGCGTCGCCGTCAGGGGGAGGAAAGCCGTGAGCGATGTGTCCATCCCTCCCGCGATTGCGGGTGATGCCTACGACGCGCTGCTGACCGACCTGCGCGCTATCATCGCCTCGGGACGCGGACGCGCGGCGGCGGCTGTTAACGCCGAGATCGTGGCGACCTACTGGCGTATCGGTGAGCGCCTGGTGCGCGAGGAGCAGGGCGGGGCTGAGCGTGCGGCGTACGGGGCGGGGCTGCTCCCGCGCGTGGGACGGGTTCTGGCCCAAGAGTTCGGCCGCACGATGAGCGAGCGCAACCTGCAACAGATGCGCCAGTTCTACCTCGCCTACTCAAATGCGAACGCACTGCGTTCGGGATTGACGTGGACGCACTATCGGCGCCTCATGCAGTTCTCCGACCCGGAGCAACGTGCCTTCTACGAGCGCCTGACCGCGACGGGGCGGTGGAGTTCGCGCGAGCTGGACCGGCAGATCAACTCCATGCTCTACGAGCGGACCGGGCTCTCGCGTCGGCCTGAGGGCCTCGTCTCTTCCCTTCCCCAGCCACACCGTCTCCTCACGCCCGAGGACGAGGCCTTCCGCGATCCGTACGTCCTGGACTTCCTGGGGCTGGAGGACACCTTCTCTGAGCGCGATTTGGAGGCGGCGCTGGTGCGTAACATCGAGAAGTTCCTGCTGGAGCTGGGCGCGGACTTCTGTTTTGTCGGTCGCCAGCGCCGCCTCTCCATTGGCGGCGAAGATTATTATGTCGATCTCGTCTTCTTCAACCGACGCTTGCGCGCGCTGGTTATGGTCGATTTGAAGCTCGGCAAGCTCACCCACGCCGACATCTCGCAGATGAAGCTCTACCTCAACTGGGCGCGGCGCTACGACAAGCAGGAGGGCGAAAATGACCCGATCGGTCTGATCCTGTGCGGCGCGAAGGATGAGCAAGTCATTGAGCTGTTGCTCGCCGACCCGGCCGACAGCGTGGACGAGCGCATCAAGGTGGCGCAGTACCTCCTGCTCGACGGTCAGGAGGCCTTGCGCGAGCGCCTGGCGCAACTCGGCGCCGCCTATGAGCAGGCGCACGAGGGCGGGCTTGATACTGGCACCGCAGACCACGATCAGTAGGATGCCGCCGATGCGACGCCTGGGACGCCAGGCCTTGCCCCCGGCCGCCGCGCACTTCCGTGTGTTTGCCTACCTGCGCAGTGTCGATCCCGCGCGCAATCGCGACCGCAGCTTACACGCTGACCTGGACCCCGGCCCTCTTCGACGAGGGCGGCGCGCTCCTACGCGTGTGGGGCCGCACGGGCGGCCCGGAGCGCACCCGCCTCGACTACTACCCCGACCGCGCCGCCGCCCAGGCCCACGTCGAGGCGCTCCTGCGCCGGCGCCTGCGCCACGGCTACCGCGTCCTCGCCTGGCAGTAGGCGGTAGGCCGGAGGCGGTAGGCTGGAGGCGGCCCGGCGCGGTGCAGCCCGCGTCGGAGCCAGCGGGGGGACGCGACACAGGGCCTGGCCGGGGGCCAGGAGAAACAGGGGCGCCGCGCGGGAGACCGACGAGAGGCGCGTTCCGGCCTACTATATTAGGAGGTGGTGGTGGACGTGGACCCGGAGCGGGAGCGTGCTGACACAGAGATAGGGCTGCCCGCGGGCGACGCGACGCCGCTTACCCTGACCACGACGACCAACGTGGCGGACGACGCGCTCGCCGCCGCCTTGCGCGCGCATGGCTACGTGGTCGCGCGGCGCCTGTTCCTGCGCGATACCCGGGACGACGACGGCCGCCGCGTGGTCCTGGTGGCCTGGGACGACGCGCTGCCCCCGCTCGTGGCCCTAATGGACCCGGCGACCGCCCCGCCTGGCGTCGTCGCCGGCCTCGTCGCCGCCCTCTACCCGACGAGCCCCGTCGTGGTGGCGACGGTGCAACTCAAGGCGGTGGGCGCGTTCGCGAGCGTGACGGCCGAGGCTCCCGCCCTGCTGGAGGCCCTGACCGCGCTAGCGGCCCGCGTACGTTCGGCGTCCCTATGGGCGCGGCCGCTCGCCGAGCGGGAGCGGCGCTTCGCCTACGTGGGGGGGACGTGGTACACCGCGTGACTGTACGTTGTCATAGAGAGTGAGGTTCGTGCCACAGAGCTTGAGGCTGCGTGCCACAAAGAATGAGGCCCTGCGCCACCACGCCCCTTTTAGCAGAGAGAGCGGGGCGCTGATCGCTGCCACGCGGTGATCGCTAGCCTCACCCTCTCTGGCACAATCGACCCTTGGCCTCACCCTCTCTGGCACGCCGCCTCATCCGCTGTGACAAAACGAGGCGCTGCCACGTTCCGCCAGCCTCATCCGCTGTGACAACGTACAGGCGGACGACGCCGACCCCGCGCGGGTGGGCCACGCGCCGGCGGTGGCCCTCTTCGTGGAGCGGGGCCGGGCGGTGCGCCCCGCCTTCGCCCTGGACGCCGACAACGCGGCGGACGTGGCGGCGATCTGTCGCCGGCTGGATGGGCTACCCCTGGCTCTGGAACTGGCCGCAGCGCGCCTGCGGCTCTTGTCCCCGCGGGCCCTACGCGGCCAGCTCGACTGCGGCGTGCCGGCGCTGGGCGACGGTCCGCGCGACCTGCCCGCGCGCCAACGCACGCTGCGGGCGTCGCTGGCCTGGAGCCACGACCTGCTGGACCCACCGGCGCGCACGCTGCTCCGGCGGCTGGCGGTCTTCGTCGGCGGCTGCACCGCCGAGGCGGCCGTGGCGGTGTGCGCGCGCGCGGCGACGGAGGACGCCGGGGACGCCGGGGACGCCGAGGACGCCGAGGACGCCGGGGACGCCGGGGACGCCCTCCTCGACGTGTGGGCGACCCTGGACACCCTGGTCGGCCAGAGCCTGCTCGGCCGCGCGGAGGGCGGGGATGGGGACGAGCGCCTCACCCTGTTGGAGACCATCCGCGCGTACGGGGCGGAGCGCCTGGAGGAGGCCGGCGAGGCGGCGGCCCTCCGGCGGCGGCATGCAGCGTACTACCTGGCTCTCGCCGAGTCGATCGCCCCGCTGCTCGATGGACCGGACGAACGCGCGGGGCTGGACCAGTTGGAGGGGGACCACGACAACCTGCGCGCCGTCCTCGCCTGGGCCACCGGGGCGCCGGGCGAGGGGACGCCCGATGCCTTGCGCGGGCTGCGCCTGGCCGTCGCCCTGGGCCCCTTCTGGTACGCGCGCGGCTATATGGGCGAAGGCCGGCGCTGGCTCGGCACCGCGCTGCGGGCGGCCGGGCCGGAGGCGCCGGCGCTCTTGCGCGCGCGCGCGCTCCAGGCGGCCAGCGACCTGGCGTGGCCGCAGGGCGACTACGCGGCCGCGACGCGCCTGCTGGAGGATGCCCTGCGCTTGGCGCGCGCCGCGGCGGCCGGGCCGGAAACGGCCGAGGCCCTCCGGAGCCTGGCGGTCGTCGCCTCTCTGCAGGGAGACTACGCGCGGGCGCGCCCCCTGTACGAGGAGAGCCTCGCGCTGTGGCGGGCGCGGGGGAGCGCGCGGGGGAGCGCACGCGTGCTCGCGAACCTCGCCAATGACGCCGCCATCCAGGGGGACGACGCGCGCGCGCGCTCCCTGTACGAGGAGACGCTGGGCCTAGCGCGCGCGGCGGGGGATACGCCGCTGCTGGCCCTCGCGCTCTACAACGTCGGGTGGATGGCGCTTGGGCGGGGCGAGGGGGCGCGCGCGGCCGCCCTGTTGGAGGAGGCGCTGGCCCTCTTCCGGGCGCTCGGGCGCCAGCGGGGCGTCGGGCTGTGCCTGCTCTGCCTGGGCCAGCTCGCGCACCAGCGGGGCGACGACGCGCGAGCCACCGCGCTGCTGGAGGAGGGTCTCGGCGTGGCGCGCGTGCAAGGCGACCAGCAGAACGTTGCGACGGCGCTGACCCATCTCGGGATCCTCGCCCACGCGCGTGGCGACGCGGAGTGCGCGTGGGCCTTGCACGCGGAGAGCCTGGCCCTGCGCCGGGACATCGGCGACAAGCGGAACATCGCGGACGGCCTGGAGAACATCGCGGAGATGGCCGCGCAGGCGGGGCAGGCGGGCCGGGCGGCGCGCCTCCTCGGGGCCGCAGCGGCGCTGCGCGAGGCCATCGGGGCGCCACTGGATCCGGCGGAGCGGGCCGGTCATGAGCGCCTGGTGGAGGCCTTGGGCGCCACGCTCGGGCCGGAGGAGTACGCCCGGAACCGCGCCGAGGGGCAGTCCCTGACGCCGGAGCAGGCTATCGCCCTGGCGCTCACGCCCCTCCCCATCCCCCGCAGCTGCAGACGCTGAGCGCGGGTCGGGTGCCCGTGATGTCGACCCCCCCGTGTGGCTGATATGAGCGTCCGTGTGTCCTTGGGCAGGCCGCCCAGCCCTAGGCCGACGGCCACGCGGGACGCCCGCGTCCTCCTGCCGGCGACACAAGCCTCGGTCTCTATATCGACGCCCCGGCGACCCTATTCTTTTGTACAAACACCATACGAGCTATCGGCGCCTAGCTCACGCGCCGCAACAGGACGAGATCACGGCAGAAGAACCGTGGGCCACGACGTGACGCGTGATCCAACGACCGCTGCGTGCATATGTATGCAGTCCATCAGGCTAGACAGCGGCCACACATGCTCCCCGCCTGTGTGCCGGACGTCGTGGTGAGGCAGGGGACGGTCCTCCGCTCGCTCCCCGAGAGCGTTGTCTCACGCCGCTCGACGCGCCGGCTCCGTCGCGGCCGGGGACAGGCATGCGCTCCAGAGGCGCCAGATCGCCCGGATGAGGTAGCGTTTGAGCGCCCGGAAGGCCTCACGCTTGGTCTTCCCGTCGGCCACGCGGCGCGCGAGGTAGGCCTGCGCCTCCGGCGACCAGCGAGCTTGCACGAGCGCGATGCGGTACACAATGGCATTGAGCCGCCGGTTGCCCCCGCGATTGAGGCGATGGCGCACCCGACCGGCGGACGAGGTCTCCAGCGGGGCGCACCCGGCATAGGCGGCGAGCTGGGCCTCGGAGGCGAAGCGGTGCCTGGGGCCGAGGATGCCGGCGAGGGAGCCCGCCGTGAGCAGGCTAACGCCGCAGAGGCGCGTGAGCGAGGCATAGCGGGCCTGGGCGAGCGCCTCGATCCGCCTCCCCAGTTCCGCGACCTGCTCCAGGGCCAGGTGCAGGCGTCCCGCCAGCCGGCGCACCACCGCCGCCCGCTCCTGCTGCACGAGGCTGGCGCTCGTCGTCGTGTACGTTTTGGCCGCTTGCACACCGGCGACGGACGTGAGCGAGGGCAGGTGCGTGTGATACTCCGGGTCGAGCTGGAGCAGGAGGTGGTGCAGCCGATTGCGCAGGCGCGTAGCCTCGGCCTGGGCGTCCTCCCGCTCAGCCGTGAGCAGGTCGAGGGCGACCGTCTCGTCCTCCACCGTGACGCGCGGGAGCTGCGCGTCCTCGCGCCGCACCACCTGGGCGATGGCCTGCGCGTCGAACGCATCGCTTTTGTCCATGCGACGGCTGCGGCGGCGCTCCATGGTCGTCAGGCGGGGGTTGATGTCGTAGACGACCTCGCCCCCGCCGACGAGGTGCTGCGCGAGCCCGCGCCCGTAGCCGCCGCCCCCTTCGATCCCCCACTGCCGTTCGTCGCCGAGCGCCCGCGCCCACCGCGTCGCCTCGTCCCATCCAGCCGCGCTGTTCGCGCCTTGCCACTGGCCAGCGACCTAGCCCCGCTCATCCAGGGCTACCGCCATATGCGCGTGCTTGTGCGCGTCGACGCCAATCGTGATCATGTCTGCCTCCCCGTCCTTCTCTATCTCTCGTACGCTGCGCGATGCTCCGGGGCCGACAGGGATCTCTCAGGTCGCGTGGACAAGCTCCTATCAAGTCAGGCCCTGGGAGCGAAAGCGAGGGGGCGACAGGTCAAAGATCGGGCACGAGGCCATCCAAGTAGAGGGTCAGCCGCCCTCGCCGCGCTCACCTTCTAGCGTATAGAGATCCAAGTAGGGGGACGTTGCGAGTGACGCGGTGGCGGGATCAGTAACGGACGGCAACGATGGATGAGGTGATTCATGACACAAGACAGCCACGACGGCGCGGGTGTCATCACCCGTCAGCATCTGCTGACGGGCGCGTTCGACGCGCCGATCGACCGCATCGAAGCCCATCGCATCGACCTGCCACCGGCGCAGGACGCGTTTCGTCATAGCCACCCGGGCGGCGTCGTTGGCTACGTCGTGGACGGCGAGATCACCTTTGAGATCGACGGACAACCGGCGACGACGTTGCGTCGCGGGGACGTCTTCTACGAGCCGCCCGGCGCCACGATCAGGCGGTTTGATAACGCGTCCGACACGGCGACGGCGACGTTCGTCGCGTTCTACCCGCTGACGGGTGATCAATCGCTCATTTCTCTGGTCGACGAATAAGTGTGGGCTGAGCGTGCTCCCTGCCGTTCCACTCTTTTCCTGAGTAAGATAGGTAGAGGTCGCGGACGGCACGTTAGCGGGATGGCGTGATGGGCGGACGTGACGCTCACAAGGACGACGCCATCAGCCATCACGCCAACGCCGGTCTGTGTCCCCCCTTACCCTGCCTTAAAGGCATGGCCGGACGCGCTCTTCTTTTCTTGGTAGCAAGCGGTCGACGGTGAGGCCTTCGGGTCCTGATGGCGCCCCCGATTCTCGCGCAACGCGCCCAGCAGGACAGGGTAGGCGCCTGGCCGGGACTGGTCACTCTCCAGTGGCGCCGTCGAGAAGCTCGCGTGTTGCATCGGCATGTCCGGCATGGCGTGCCGTCTCATTGATCAAATGGATGAGCACCCAGCGGAGGTCGGTCTTGTCTTCCCACCGGCAGGGCTCGGTCAGTGAGGGCATCGACTTGACGGCGGCATCCGTCGCAGCCGCACGCTCTCGATAGGCGGCAAGGGCGGCCTCCACCGTGAGTTCATGACCTGGCCTGAACTCGTCCTCGCTCCTGCTGACCTCCTGGCCGCGCATCCCGCCCTCGATCCACCTCCACTCGACGTGGGTGAGGTGGTTGACGATGCCGAGGAGAGAGATGAGGGCACCGTCGGGCGTCCACCGCGCGTCCTCGTCGCTCAATCCCTCGACCTTCCGTACGACCGCCCCTCGGAGGTAGCGCAGCCACCTCAAGAACAACTCCCGCTCGTCCGGCGTCCCCCCAGGGAAGCCGTCCTCGGGGGGAGACAACGATTTCACGTGTCACCTCCTCATGGCATACATAGCAGTAGTATGTAGGGTATAACGACTAGCGGGCCACCATCGCTGCGGTGAGGTTGCGCCCCTCCATGTGCCGGCGCGAGCCGCGACCCCCGACTACTTGGAAAAAAGAAGAGGGCGGCTCCCCTGCCCTGACCTGCACCCCCCGCGACGCCGGCGAGGTCGCCCCTTTTAGGCGTGGCGCGTGGCTTCTTGCCCTGAAAGCAGTTCGCTCCATGGGCTCACTAACTGCATAAACACGTACCCGTTTTGCCCCTGTTTTAGCCTCTGTTACCCTCGATATTCCGTCTATATAAATGGTATAATATAGGAGTAGGGAACAAAAAAGACGGGTCGCCAGCCCTGAGAAGCTTTTGGGCGACCCGCCTCCACAGACCCCCTACGAGGGAGTTCACCTAATGGTAGCACAGGCCCAGGATACCTCTACCCCTCTGTCCCCG
>JAABUZ0100008233.1_pt1 | contig 12316 bp, 13 predicted proteins | sample 5562091 | NCBI WGS metagenome assembly JAABUZ01 (sample SAMN12813069, study PRJNA571459) | rock metagenome | isolation source: Antarctica rocks | place: Antarctica: Victoria Land, Linnaeus Terrace sud | collected 2015-12-21 | reverse complement strand
AAAGGTTGCTCGCCGCGCATCTCAGGTCTCATTTACCCTGCACGCTACCACTGCCCCCTTGGTCTCGAATGCGACGGTGCGGGGACCAATCAGTCCCATGGGCGAAATGATACGGCGACCTATGGTGACTGCTGCTTGCTGTTCACCATCCTCATCAACCAGGTACAGACGACCGTAGCTCGTGCCAAGCACAGTTCCCACGCCGGCTATGGTAACTGCCGGAACACATGACCATGGAGCGTGGTGAGCCGAGAGGCTCCATGCCGGTCTTCCCCTACGTAGATCAATAGCCGAGATCATGCCGGCGCTGTCCAGAAAGATGATCGAATGGCCGGTGAGGGTAACAGGGAGTCTTGCGATGCCCGTGTGGTGCTGCCCAATTTGCTCCCAGCCCTCCCCATGGGTGGGCTCAAGCGCGAACACGCCGCCTTGCCTGGTGGTCGCCAGGAGCATATCTCCGTACCGCACCACCGAGGAGCCCTGATCGTTCTGGTCGACGCCACCTGGGATGGGTACGCGCCGCACGGTCTCGCCCGTCTGAAGGTCGAGGAAGGCGATAGCGCGTACATCAGCACGTGTACAGGGCAAGGCGATGCCCCAGGGACCGGGAATGGGGGTCGCGTAATCGTGCAGGTGAGGATAGACCCAGACGATATCCGCGTCAGCGTTCAGGCAATGGAGGTGCGTATAGCCCCGCCAGCCGCCGATCAGCAGGCAGTTGCCGGCGGCAATGGGGTTACCGTAGATCTGCATGCCTGTGATCGAGTTGGGCCGCAACACAATGTCCCACTGCGCGACGCCGGTGGCGAGATCAAAGCACTGGAGACGCTCGTGCTGGTTCAGGTAGAAGAGAGCTGCGGCGCTGCAGTCGTTAGCCATGCTCATCAACCAGCAGGCGGACAACGAACGGGCGATCCGGCTATTGGACGAGGCGCTACAGCTGTTTGACGAGGGGGGCGACGTACGGGGTAGTGCGCGGGTTCTCACTAGTCTCGGTGGCGTTGCATCACGGCAGGGACGGTATGGAGAGGCAGAACGATATTGCCAGAGGGGGCTGGAACTGCGTCGAGCGATAGGCGACCGGGGATGGAGCGCCATTGTACTCCACAACCTGGGGAACTACGCGCGCTTCCAGGGTCGGACGGCGATAGCGCGGGAGCGATACGAGGAGGCGTTGGCCATACATCGGGAGGTGGGACAATCGGCGGGCATTGTCACCACCCTGCTCGACCTGGGCTCGATGGCCATCGAGGATGGTCACCTGGTCGATGCGGAAACGCACATTGAGGAAAGCCTGGCAGCGAGCCGGGCACTAGGGCTGCAGCAATGGATCGCGTATGGCCTGTGGCAGCGTGGCAGGCTGTGTAGGAAGCGTGGGCAACTCTCAAACGCCCGAGTCTATCTCGGGGAGAGTCTGAAGTTGGCGAGTTGGCTAGGAGACGCTTTTCTTGCTCTCAGTCTCGTAGGGGAAACGGCAAACCTGGCGGCGGCCTTGGGAAGCCTGGAACGGGCGGTGGCCCTGCGCGGCGCAGAGACCGCGCTGCAGGCGGGTGGGAACATTGTGATTGCGCCGATATTTCTCGCCGAGGAAGAAGAGATGCTGGCCCGCGCACGAGCCGTCCCGAGCGAGGAGCAGTTCACCCGTTTCTGGAACAAGGGACAGGGCATGAACCTGGAAGAGGCACTTGCCGGCGCTTTAGATGAGACGGGGCAGTCTGTGGTCCAAACACGAGAATAGTCGTACAGCAAACAGGCATAACCACCGTACTGAACTCTGCCGGCACCACCGGGGGTGGTCGATAGAGACTACTCGCCGGTGGTTCCGTCGGTCAGTTCACGAATGATATCGGCGTGAACGCAATGTCGCGCGGTCTCCTCGATCATCAGGAGATAAATCCAGCGGAGAGTGCGGCCACCACCGGTCCCTGGTGCCACATCGTCCAGCGAGCACCCGGCGACTGAACGGTCGGCGCGTCCGCAGGCGTCGCGAAACGCAGCAACCACCGACTCGACGGTATCGTGCTGGTCGATGCGCCAGTCGGCATCTTCATCGTCCGGTCGATAGTAGGTGAGGGGAATGTCCTCCCCCTTCATACGCTGCCGGAACCAGCATTCCTGGGTATCGGTGCTGTGCTTTAGTAGGCCCAGCAAGGTGGTCATGGACGGCACCAGAGATCTGACGGCCTGCACCCGAGTGATACCCTCGACCTTGGCAGCGAGCGCATCGCGCAGAAAATCCAGGTTTGCCTGGAGCATTTCGCGCTCTGTGCCCTGAAGGGGGCGGACGAAGGGGCGGACCATGGGTACCTCCAGCGTGGTCGACGTGGTATTCACGCGGCACGCCAGCCGGGGGCGGCCGGGGGAAATGGTGGCGCGTTCACGCACACATCGTCGGGTGCCGCATTTCGGCTTGGCCGAGCGTCACCACGATTTACGACGAGATGGAGAGCTTGGAGGCCCAGCAATAAGTCTATCCGCAACCGTACCGGTGACGAAGGCATAGATCGCTTTATGGAGAAGGTCAATCACCTGTTCGTCGCGCGACCACTTCCAGGGCAGTTCTCCCACACCTGTCACATTTTCCAGGGTCTGGTCGTTTAGAAGCCGCGCGTTCATGAAGAGGAATGAACCAAATGGTCCCCGGAGTCCGCGCTCGGCCATCACTCCTCGCACGGCCCCAAGCAGCACACCCTGTCCCCAGTGCATGGTCCAGTTCAGCCAGAGCCGTTCCGAGTCTGGTTTCGTCGGTAGCCGCAGGACTCGCTCAAGCGTGTGGGCCGGAACGAACGAATTGGGCCTATGGGTGAAAGCCTGCTCCACCTTCGCCGCAAGGGTCATTGCGGCTACGCCGAGCAGTCCGGCTCCCAAACCCTGCATCGCATCTCTGATGGTTGTCATTGTGGCGCGCGTCCCTTCGCTTGAGTTCGCGGTACTACGTCTTCTTATATGGTACTAAAGCGTTTTGGGGGCGCGCATTGCGATGCGTAGATGCTATTCTGTCAGACGCCCCAAGGAAGCTCTGGACGAGGCGGAGCGCCGTCCAAATCAGAGCTGACTCCCACCTTCCCCCTCAATGAGGGGCTCGGAGCGGGTAGGCGTCTCCCATTGCCTTGGATCACTGATCTCGACATGTCACCTGGATCGGCCTATCCCGGTCATGACGCGTTCAGTTCAACGGCGTGAGCAACTGTCTTCACCGCTGGCTCTACCACCGCCAGCGATGACTCGCCGACCACGAGCGGATACGATCTCACTGATATTCTTGAAGGTGCCTTCCTGGATCTCGGCGCTGTGCGTCTGAACGGAACCGATAAGCGCGTTCGCCCTACTTCACGTGGAAGCTTCCCTGCAAGGACAACTGCCCTGGGTTGAAAAACACCGTGAGATGGGCAGCGCCGGCGTGGGTGTAGCGCGGCGTGCGCCAGCGCAGCGTTGCTCGACCCGCGGCGCCCACGGTCGCGGCCACGTGGACCACGCGATGGGCAGGGTAGATGACCGAGAGGGATACCGTGCCTCCCGTCGTAGTCTGTACCGCGGCGTGTTGCAGCTTGCCGGGATGACCAACCGCCGGATGGAGCCGGAAGGAGAGAGCAGGCATGACGTCGGCATTGGTTGGAGCAGTGGCGCCAGCGGCGGCCGGCAATCCCGGGGCGACTGAGGGATTCTGCACGGTGCTCGGCGCCGGCGGCTGCGGGTTGCCGGGGAGCGGTCGATGGTACGGGCAGGCGATCATCAAGCTCTGGCGAACGAACACGGTGGCGACGACGGACGTCCCTCGATCGCCCGTGGCGACCAGCCTCGGCACGAAGAAGGGGCCGGAGCAGAAGGGTGGTAGGTACACCTGCACCGGGAGCTGGATCCGCCCCTGCGCGTCTGCCACCCCAACGACGGCCGGCAGGGCCGGGTATGGAGAGTCGGCCGGTTGCTGCACGGAAACTCGCTCCCCCGGCACGAACCCGAAGCCGTTGACCGTCATGGTAACCAGACGTGGCGCGCTCTGCTCGATCGGCGCCGGTTGCGGCCCGGAGGCGGGAGGGCTAACTGGCACGGGGACAATGGGTACTGCGACCGCCGTGCCGGACGCCACGACCGAACCGCTACCCGAGCCGGTGGGATACGCGCCCCTCAGGTCCGGCCAGGTGGCAAAGAGTAACGGGCAGGGCGTTGCAAGCCGCGTCACGGTGGCCGTGCTTCCCAGGCTGCCGATGGCGCTAAACACCGGGGCCGGGCGCCGGGCGCCGTTGGCGTCGCAGAACACCCAGGCGTAGGGCATCTCGACGCTAAAGGAGCCATCATTGCCGGCGCTGGTCTGCTGGGCCGGGGCGCTTACGTTGCTCACGCTTACCGTGACCCGCTCGCCGGGCTTGAAGCCGGAGCCATAGATGTGGTCGTCAAAGTGGAAGTCGTGCGGGAAGTCAAACGAGACGGCATCGTAGAGGGTAGGCGCCGTCGCGATGGGCGGCCCCGAGGGCGGCTTAACTCCGCCGGGGGGAGGAGACACCGGAACGGGCGGCTGCGGTGAGGCCAAAGCACTCTGCGCGATCGCGCCCGTTCCGGCGGTCAAGAGGATGAGGGCAAGAGTTAGGTGAAATTGGCGGCGCATCTGGTACCTCGCGAAATCTGTCACAACGGCTTCTCGCCACGCGTTCTTATATGTATAAACGCTCGGATGGCTGAATTGTGACACGTCGACCAAGCTGCCCAACCCTGCCGCCCCTGCAGGTGGCCTACGGCTGGAGCGGGCACATCCTGATCTCGGATGGTGTGCCACCAAAGTACCATGACAAACCGGTCAAGGTGAAGTACCAGCTGTAGTGATGCTTCGGCCTATGTGCCCTCGGTAGCCGGCGCGGTAATCAACACGTCGGTCGGGAATACCAGGATCAACACCCCGAGCACTGGGACGAAGCGGACGAGGAAGGGCTGGGGTCTTCTCCTGCCGGAGTTCTCTGACGAAGCAGTATAAATCGTCTTGACCCTCACCTAACGTCACGCTTTACGGTGTGAGTGGGACAGCCGCGATGCGAATGAAAGGAGGTAACGGATCGGCACATCAGGTTGGAAGGTGGGCGAGCTAGCCACACGGGCGGGCGTGTCTGTCCGCACCCTGCATCACTACGATCAGATCGGCTTGCTCTCGCCGGCACGCCGTTCCCAGGCGGGCTACCGACTGTATGGCGCTCCGGATGTTGCCCGGCTCCAACGGATCAGGTCGCTCCGCGCACTGGGCTTTGGTCTGGAAGAGATTCGCGAACTGCTGGACCGGCCGGGGGTCTCCGCTCAACTGGTGATCGAGTTGCAGATTGGGCGGCTGAAGGAGCAGATGGCGTTGCAGCGTGCACTGTGTGATCGCCTGGAGATGATCGTGGGTCGAATGTGTGGGGCAGAGGAAGTCTCTGCACAAGAATTTTTGCAAATACTGGAGTTGATGAGCATGGTTGAGAAAGCAGAGTCGTACTACACCCCTGAGCAGCTGGAAATGTTGAAGGGGCGCAAGCTGCAGGTTGGGGAGGAACGCATACGCCAGGTCGAGGCCGAGTGGCCGAAATTGATTGCACAGGTCCGGGCCGCGATGGACTGCGGCGCCGACCCGGCCGGCGAGGAGGTGCAGGCGCTGGCCGGGCGCTGGAAGGCCCTGGTGGAGGAGTTCACCGGCGGCGATACCGGTATCGCCCAGAATCTGCAAAGGATGTACGAGCAGGAGCCGGCGGCGCGGGAGCAGAGTGGCGTCGACCCGGCATTGTTCGCATATATAAAGCAGGCTATGGCCGCTGGATAATGCCCCTCCACGGTTGATGGGCCGACAGTGTGTATCGCAGGTTCCCCGCAGTGATCCGAAGCATCGATCTCCAGGTCGTCAAGGGAGAGCGCCGACGACTCTGCGATCTCGTCGGCTGGTTGGCGGCAGTTGGACTGAAGTGCGCACCATGGCGATTGGGGCCATGGCGAGCCCATCTCGTCCACCAACGGGACGACCGCCGGGGCATCCGACACGCTCAGCGAACAGTGGAGGAGGCGGCCCGATCAGCGCCCTCGTCAGTCTCGCGTCCGAAGCGGGAACGCGCCACGGCGAATATCGATGGCCGACCGACCGCGGCACATCCCTGGAAGCAACGCCAACCTCGGCCTGCTGCCTGATGCTCATTCCCAAAAAGCTACGGAGTACTCGAACCCATACACGCACGTGTTCATGACTGGCATGTGAACTATAGTGGAAGCGACCTGCATCTGATGGAACGTGCTGAAGCAGGTTGGGATACCTTGAACGGCCAACCCAAACGAATCGGGAGGACACCACGTGGCGGAGCTTCATGAGGTAACTGACATCGCACCACACGGCCGAGCCGCGGAGGCCGATCCTGTCTTCGGTATCGAGATTCACGGACTAGATCCAATCCCGTCAGAAGATCAGCATGGATCCCCCAATGAGTTGGTCTGGACATGGCTGGGAGGCGCTTTCAACTACGTGGCGCTGACCACAGGCGCGCTCACCATCCTGTTCGGTCTGAGCATCTGGCAGGCTATCGCTGCGGCCCTTATCGGCAGCGTCTTGGGAGCACTCATATTCGGGTTCACAGGTATTTTTGGGCCCAAGACCCACACGGCGACGATCGTAAACACGAGAGCGGCATTCGGCCTCGTGGGCAATTATCCCGCAGCGCTTATCAGCTGGCTCTCTGCCTCGGGGTGGGTCGCGGTCAATTCCGTCCTTGCAGTCTTCGCCCTTGTCGAACTTGCCGACAAAGCTGGGATGGGTACTGGCGCTGTGGTCAAAGTGGCTGCCGTCGTGGTCGTCCTTCTGGCGCAGGTCGGCATCGCCCTCTTTGGGCACGCGACTGTGGTTGCCTCGGAGCGCGTGTTTGCGATCATCTCTATTGTTGTGATCTTCGGGGTCCTCGTGTTCGCGCTCCCCAAAGTCAACTGGTCCTTTCCCCAGTCCAAATCCCTCGCCGGCAGTACCATCACTGGTACGTGGTTCCTGGGTCTCTCCGTCATCTTTGCCGCCCCACTCTCCTGGGTGAATTACGGGTCCGACTACTCGCGCTACCTGTCTGATCGCACGAGTATGTGGCGTGTCATGATGATGACGTTCCTGGGAATGGGAATCGCTAGCGTCGCCGGCGCTCTCATCGGTACGCTGCTTGCCACCGTGGTCGACATGTCCAACCCGATCGCTAGCCTGCCGAAAGTACTGCCCGGCTGGTACCTGGTACCTTTCCTCCTCGTGGTGATCTGGGGTGCCATCGCCAACAACGTCCTAAACCTCTACACGGCGGGCCTGGGCCTGCTTGCTCTCCGCGTTCTCGTTCCCCGCTGGGTCGCAGTCGCGCTCGTGGGCGGCATCGCTGCGGTTCTTACCTTCATCGCGGTGTTTTTCTACAACTTCATGTCGCTCTACGCCGAGTGGCTGTCGCTGACCCTTATTCTGCTCACGCCGTGGACTGCGATTCTCGTCGTGGACTACTTCGTGCGACGCGGACGGTACGATGTAGAGGCGCTCCACACATGGGGTCGGGGGCCATATTGGTACCGGCGTGGGATCAATTGGGCCGCTCTTGCCGTCTATGCGGTCGGTATCGCTTGCGCATTCGCCCTGGCCAACTCTACGCTCTGGACCAGCCCTATCTCGAAGAATTGGCTTGGTGGAGCCGATCTCAGCCTTGAGGCTGGTCTCTTGATCACGGGTGTCCTGTACTACTTCGTGGCCAAAGCGCAGCTTTCCACAGAGCACGTACGGGCTGTGGCGGCGGAGGGTCAAGCATGAGCGCGCGTGAAGTAACCGAGGAGGAGAATCACCGCGTGCACCACGGACACCACCATCACGTCGACTTTACGGGCGCCGCAGGGAACGGGCCTCGCACCTCGTGGTTTGAGGTCAAGGAAGTGGAGCCGGGGGTCTACCTACTCAGTGAGCCGGGTCATGTCAACAATTTTCTCATGGTCGGTACTAAGAGCGCCGTCCTTTTCGACACGGGACTGGGTGTCGCCAATATCCGGAAAGTGGCGGAGGAGATCACACCGCTTCCCCTGCTTGTCGTGAACTCTCACTACCACTTCGACCATACAGGTGGCAATCGCCTCTTCGACGAGATTGCCATCCACCGGATCGGCGCGCCGCTCCTCCAGGCGCCACCCCCTCCTGGCCTAGCTGAGGGATACATGGCGTACATGCAGCGGCTGTTGCAAGCGTGGGGACCGTACAAGGAGGCGGACGATCTCTACTTCCATCTTCTTACGGCTGAGCGTATGATCCGTCCGCTCCCACGGGAGTTCGATCCCGCAACGTATCAAGTGGTTCCCACGGTGCCGACGCGCCTTCTTGAGGAGGGAGATCTCCTCGATCTCGGCGGCCGCAAGCTTCTTGTCATGCATACACCAGGTCACTCGCCCGATTGCATCTGCCTGCTTGACGAGGAGAACGGCCTCCTGTTTGGAGGAGACACTATCAACACCGGCCCGATCTACGCGCAGCTTGAGGACTCGGACGTTCCTACGTTCGCTAAATCGACCGCGCGCCTAGCCGGGCTGGCCGGCTCGGTGCGGCAAGTCTTCGTTTGCCACTTTCTCCGGGTTGAAAACGAGCCGCGCTTCCTGCTTGAGGTCGCGGACGGCTTTAAACGGCTCGTGGACGGGGATGTTACGTTCCGGCAAAACATTGACTGTTTGAACACGCCAGTCCTGGAAGCGGTCTTTGATAACTTCTCGGTCTTCGTCGCGGCAGAAACACCTCTGGGCCTTCATGCGGCCTTGTAGGAGCAGAGCCTTCAGGCAGACTTAGACGCCATCGGTATTGATATCTCGACCGTACATAATTCAGCTGTTCGGGTCAAGCTCGTGAGACGCCCTCTCCTCCTAACTCCCTCTCTTGCAAAGCAGGAGCGGAGGAGTTCTTCGGGTGGGGCGATCACCCCTCGCCCAGCACTCCCATAAACAGCTTCGTTGCATCCTCCGGCGTCACCAGGTCCAGGTCCCGCACGATCTGGAGGGCACGGGCCATTGAAAAGGCGGCTTCACCCTTGACCGCGGCGTCTTCCGGCTGCAGCGAGGGGAAACGAATCTCGTAGGTTCGGTCGACGGTGCGCGGGATGCGGCCGGCATTCTGGCCTTCGAGGATGACACGGTTCAGGATGTGGCGGAGCAGATAGCCCAGGAAATCCTGGCGGCGCTGATACTTCTTGACCACCGGCAGGCCCATCTCGGCGGCGGTGGCACGGTTCACGTCGCCGCCGTCAGAGAGGTAGTGTTCCGGCAGGCCGGCGCCCATGGCGATCATCAGTTTGATGGCGTGGCCGTCGGCCGAGACGTCGCCGGCGTCGATGTTGGGCTGCACCGCGTGCCATTGCTCGGACTCGTTGTGGACCAGCACCGAGCCCGGCTCGGGCGGTCGCGCGTACTCCATCATTTTCTGCTCGATGGTCTTGCGATCGGCGCCCGCGAGCTGGACGTCCCACAGAAAGGCAGCTTTGTACTTGTTGATCCGTACGCGGTCGATGAGCCAATCCTTGTAGCGGCGCAGCCAGGGCAGCAGGGTGGCCAGGTCGCTCTTGCCTCGTTTGGCGTTACTCACCTTGTTGATGGCGAAGTGCATCACCTGATCGGGGACGTTGTACCAGACGCCGTCCGCGAAGGCCTGCAACCCTTGCAACTTTGCAACCGTGGGCGGGGAGATGCCGGTGACGTCGGTGGCGATCTGTGTCATGGCGCGCCGATGGACGCGGAGGACACGTTCGATATTCTCCGGGTCGCACTCGATCTGATCGATCAGCGAGGGGTCGATCATGCCGATCTTCACCTGGCCGGAATATGGGTTGACGAAAAAGCGGATGAACAGCTCGCCGTAGAGGGACAGTTCGGTGGCCAGATCGTACTGCCGCAGACTCATCCGGTTATCCGGGTCATTCCAGAAGGCGTCGATGGCCTGCTGAATGCGGGGATGTTTGGCGGCCACGTGCAGGCCATCGCCCAACACGAAGTTGACACCCATCTCCACGATGGCGTTGGCGAGAGGGTTGGCGTTATAGGCCTCGTAGACCTGATTGTGTAGATCGAGATAGGTGGCGGGAAGAACATCTTTCTGCGCCCAGTTGTCGGTCAGGCGGCGCCAGTAGCGGTCTTCCTCGCTGCCCGTGCTGTTCAGCCGTCCCCAGAACCAGTCTTCCTGGGTGGCCTCGGTGAGTTGGGTGTCATCATGCGCCGGAGCGTGATGGTCTGGAGACCTACGACGAAAGGGGTGTGGCATGGCTCCTCACTTATGGGTGGGTGGTACTTCCACCGTAAGCGGGATTGTGCGGAAGTCAAGGAGGAGTCCGAAAAAAGAGCCGACCAGTACTACGGTGTGAGATCAAGCGATGCTTTCCCACTCGCACCGTCGAAAGGCACGGATTGATGCTCGTGAGTAATCATCCACATGCCGTCGATCTTGCGGTAGCATGCGGTCGAGCGCACCCACATATCGATTTCCACTCCCCCTGTTTGCGTTCCGCTGTATCTGTTCAGGCTGTGGCTGAAGGCCACGTCGTCGCCGCCCGTGACGGTAAGGTCACGGATTTCGAAGCCGATCGGGCCTTCGAACGACGAGAACCACGCGTCCGCGCGTTTTGCGGACGCCTCGGATCCGACGGATTGCAGCGGATTAACGACGTCGAACGACAGAATATCCGGGGCGATGCAGGACATAGTCTCGTTGACGTTCTTGGCGCCGACGGCCTTGACCCGATCATCAATCAGCGCGCGGATCTGGGCCTCATTCGTTGCTTCGCTCTGTGCAGTTGTCATCTCTTCCTCCGTCATTTGGGTGGTTGATGCGTAAAAACTTTTGGATAGGCGCTGGCGGGCTCCCGCCGCAGTTCCGCACCCAGGGCATCCAGTAGATCGCCCGTGCCTTGCTCGCGATATTGCGGCTGGTCGTGTCCATCGAGAAAGGCACCCTGCTCGGTGAAGATCAGGCGGGTGCCGGTACCGGTGGGCTTGAACTCCACCGTCGTCAGCGAGACCGATATCCGTGTCTGGTCGAGGTACATGTCATAGGTGTAGACAATGCGGTGGTCCGGCAGGATGTCCTGGTAGCGGCCGTCGAAGGTATAGAGAGGGCCCCCGGGCGGGCCGCCTCGGTTGATCTCCTGCCCACCGACCCGGAAGTCGAGTTCGTGCTCGCCGGTTCTCCCCTCGTTGGGCGCCGCGAACCAGCGTCTCTTGGCCGCGGGGTCGCCCCAGGCGGCGAATACTCGCGCCGGTGGCGCCTCGTAGGTTCGCTCGAGGACGAAGGTAGCATGTGCGACTGATCGTTCGGTCATGACTTACTCCTTGTGGTGCGATTCTTCGGGGTGCTCGACGAGGTAGTCGCCCAGTCGGTCGAGGCGGCGTTCCCAGCTCGCTTGCCGCTCTCTGATCCATTGCTCGGCCGTCCATAGCGCCGAAATCTCGAGGTGACAGGTCCGTACTCGCCCCACTTTCTCGGACCGGACGAGTCCGCTCGCTTCCAGCACCTGGAGGTGCTGCACGACCGCCGAGAGCGACATAGCAAGCGGCTGAGCCAGTTCACCAACCGAGGCAGGCCCGTGGCTCAACTGCTCCACCATAATCCGCCGGCTCGGATCCGCCAGCGCGTGAAACAGGAGATCAAGCGGGACATCATACTTAAGCATATACTTTAGTATACGTGACCGGATGGAGTGAGGGCGCACTCCCCACCCGACCGGTTCACCTTCAGGAGTAGACATGGGAGGGCCACATGTCATGGAGAAATCACCATCGCCGCATTTTTCTACCTGGCTGTGCCGCTCGGCGCTAGAATGCAGGTACGGTTCTGAGAAGGAGCGCTGATGGATACCCGCGAAGAACTACGGGACGAGTTAACAGCCATACTCGGAGCAAGTCGGGAACTGACACCCGATACCGACCGTTACCTCGCTGAGGGTTTCCTGGACCGGCTGGATAGCCGGAAGCTGCAGACCAATCGCCGCGGACGCTCCTCTAACCGTAGGTCACGCCATCCCCGTAGGAGGCTGGCCGCGCTCCTTATAGCCGGGTCTGCTTTGGTGATCGGCACTCCTCTGGCGCTGCACGGGAGGAGTAATGCGCAAGGACCAGGGGCAGTGGCTATGGTTGCCGACATGTTCCCCTATGCGTGCCCCTGGCACACCCAGGTGTTCCGCTTCCGCTCTAGCCGCGGCTTCGAGAGTTTCCGGCGGGAGGTCAATCCGGCGTCATACAGGTTCTTTGGAGCGGCTCGCTCGGACAGCGAGGGAGTCGTCGTCAGGGGTGCACACCGGGAGTGCGGCACCCCCGAGCCCGGCCAGAGCTAAACGCTAATTAA